>Ga0081538_10002033_pt1 | contig 20228 bp, 20 predicted proteins | sample TabmetS5T2R1_FD_71022 | JGI IMG/M metagenome (GOLD analysis project Ga0081538, IMG submission 71022) | Tabebuia heterophylla rhizosphere microbial communities from the University of Puerto Rico - S5T2R1 | ecosystem: Host-associated > Plants > Roots > Rhizosphere ...
GTCGGTCTCGCAGCCGTCGTCGGTGACGAACACCTCGCCGTGCTGGAACGGGTTCATGGTGCCCGGGTCGACGTTGATGTACGGATCCAGCTTCTGCATGGTGACCCGCAGCCCGCGCGCCTTGAGCAGGCGTCCGAGCGAGGCTGCGGTGAGACCCTTGCCGAGCGACGAGGCGACCCCGCCCGTCACGAAGATGTGCTTCGCCAAGGTAGCTTGACCCCCTTTGGGCCCATCGGGGGGGCCGGGTGCTCACGCCGCTGGCCACCCGGCCGACTGCGGGCCCTCCGGGAGGCCAGAGTAGCACGGCGGGCCGAAGGCCGGCGGCAAGCTACCGGTCAGGGCGGCCGAAACGGTCGGCGGCGCGGAGCACGCGGTTGCCGTCGATCACCCGGGAGAACGAGACCCGCTCGGAGAGCGCCTGCAGCGCCAGCAGCGCCACCAGGGCGCCGAGCAGCAGCCACACCGGCCCCGCCAGCAGCAGCGTCCCCACCACCGCGCCGAGCGCGTTGGCGCCGGCGTCGCCGAGCATGCCCCGCTCGCGCAGGTCGAAGGGCAGGCCCGCCAGGGCCGCGCCGGCCAGCCCCGCCGACCACGCCCCGCCGGGCGGGTCGAGCAGGCAGCCGGCGCCCCACAGCGGCAGGAACACCTTGGTGCAGCGGCCGGGGCGCAGGTCGAGCAGGTTGGCGAGGTTGGCGGTGGAGGCGACCACCGCGGCGCCCAGCGGCAGCAGCCAGGCCGAGCGTCCCTCCGGGGTCGCCAGGCTGGCCACGACCAGCGCCGCCAGGACGCCGCCGAGCAGCTTGATCCCCCCGCCGGTGAGCCGCCCGCCGGCCAGCGCCCGCAGGTGGCCGCGGAAGCCGCGGCTGCCGGCGTCCTCGATCAGGTCGTCGGCCAGCCCGAGGATCAGGAACGCCAGGCCGGCGACCACCACCGCCAGGCCGGTGGGGTCGAGCAGGTCGATGCGGGCGGCCCGCAGGGGGTCCAGCCGGGCGGCCAGCGCCAGCGGGGTCGCCCACACCAGCAGCCCGAGGGGCAGCAGCAGGCCGAGGCCGGCGACCACCGTGCGGCCGCGGTAGTTCACCCTGGCCAGGCTGGAGCCGGCCAGGCCGGCGAGCACCTGGGGCGCCGCCCACAGCCCGGCCCCCCACCCGACCAGCAGCCCGCACACCGCCACCGGCAGCGCCCGCATCAGCGGTCCCCGGGGTCGGGTGGGGACGCCGGCGCGCCGGGCGGCGACGCCGGGTGGCTCTGGGCCACGGCACGCCAGGCGCGGCGGCGGGCCAGCTCGCGGGCGACCGCGCGGGCCTGCCGGCCCCGGTGGAGCACCCCGGCGAGGTCCTTGCCGGTGGCGGCGTGCCGCAGGTCGGCCTCGACCTCCACCACCCGCAGGCCGGCCCGGAGCGCGTCCATGGTCATGGCCACCTCGACCCCGAACCCGGGCGCGAACGGCAGCACCGCCGGCAGCGCCTCCCAGCGGATGGCGCGCTGGCCCGACAGCGGCTCGGACATGCGACGGCCCGTGACCCTGGCCATCCCCTGGCGGGCCAGGCCCATGGCCAGCCCGAACCCGCCGGCGCCCCGCTGCGGCGGCAGGTCGGCGATGGCGAGGTCGGCGTCGCCGGCCAGCACCGGGGCGAGCACGCGGTCCAGCCGGGCGGCGCTGTCGGCCAGGTCGCCGTCGGCCAGCAGCAGCGCGACCGGCTCGGGGCTGACCCGCTCGGCGACGCGGCCCATCATGGCCGCCAGCCCGGCGTTGAGGGCGCCGCCCTTGCCGATGTTGCGCGGCAGGTCCAGGCAGTGCGCGCCGGCGCCGAGCGCCCTGGCGGCGGTCGCGTCGGTGGACCCGTCGCTGACCACCAGCACCTCGGCGACGCCCGGCAGGGCGCGGATGGCGGCGACGGTCGCCGCGACCCGCTCGGCCTCGTCCCTGGCGGCCACCAGCGCGAGCACCACCGGCGCCTGGGCGTCCTGCGGCCCCCCTCCGGAGGCGGTCACGAGGCGGGGGCCCTCTCGGGAAGCAACGTGGAGCTGCCCCGCTTGACGCCGTACTGCCCGGTCGGCAGGTCCCGCAGCTCGCGCTCCAGCGCCCCGACCAGGGCCAGCTGCCCGTAGGGGGTGTCGACGTCGTCGACGCCGGACACCCGGCGGATGACGACGCGCTGGCCGCGCAGCGCCTCGACCCAGGAGACGGTCGGCGGGGTCCCGGCCGCCATCGCCTCGACCCCGGCCACCGGCCCGGTCACCCGGGAGGAGACGTGGTCGGCGAGCGGCACCAGGAACGCCTCGGGCGGGAGGGCGGCGGCGTCGCTCGGCCCGATCAGCACGAAGATCGAGCCGGCCCTGGGGAAGGCCTCCCCGGCGTCGGTGAACGGCGCCTCGACCCGCAGGTCGGCGAGGAAGCCGCCGTCGTCGAGGCTGGTCAGCAGGTCGTTCCTGCGGTCGGGGTCCTCCCTGGGAAGCCTGGCGGGCGCCCCGAGGCGCTCGGCCACCCGCCTGACCAGCTCGGCGCGGAGCTGGGTGGCGTCGGTCGCGTTCACGCCGGGGAGCAGCCGGCCGAGCGCCTCGCGGTCGCCGTCGGCGGTGAGCGCGAGCCGGCCGGCGTTGAAGGTGACCCGCCCGTCGACCTCGGCCCCGGCGGCCTGCAGGACCCGCGAGACCTGGTCGCGGGCGCCGCCGTCGGCCCTGTCGGTGTCGAGCAGCACCACCGGCCGGTCCTTGAGCCGGTCCCGCACCAGGTCGGGCAGGGCGGCGGCGGCGAACTCCCGGAGCCGCGCCTGCTCCTGCTCCAGGGTGAGGTTCGCGGCCCGGTTCTGCTCGCTCTCCTGGCGGACCCGCTCGCTGGTGGCGCGCAGGACCGACACCGTCCCCTCCTGCAGCACGGTGCTGCCCACGACGATGCCGAGGGCCAGGGCCAGGAACACCGCCACCAGCGACACGATGTGGTAGCGCAGGCTGATCACTCCGGCACCTCCGCGGGGACGGGCGCGTCCCCGCCAGTCAGACGAACAACGATCGGATGCGGTACAGCACCACCCGCAGCAGCTCGAGCAGGTCGTTCCAGACCAGCCGGATGGGCTCCGACACCAGCGAGATCACCAGCATCGCCACCAGCGCGGCGACCACCAGGAACGCCAGGTCGGCGCGGCGGACGCCCTGCCGGTACAGGCGGTTCACGCCCTTGGCGTCCACCAGCTTGGCGCCGACCTTGAGCCTGGTCAGGAAGGTGGAGGCCATGCCGGGGCGGCCCTTGTCGAGGAACTCGACCATGCTGGCGTGGCCGCCGACCGCCACGATCAGGTCGCAGTCGGCCTCGTAGGCGAGCAGCATCGCCATGTCCTCGCTGGTGCCGGCGCCGGGCATGACCATCGGGGAGAGGCCGAGGGCCTCGACCCGCTCCTTGCCGGGGGCGCGGCCGTCGGGGTAGGCGTGGACCACGACCTCGGCCCCGCAGGCGAGCGCCTCGTTGGTGACCGAGTCCATGTCCCCCACGATCACGTCCGGCTTGAGGCCGGCCTCCAGCAGCGCGTCGGCGCCCCCGTCGACCCCGATCAGGGCGGGCCGGAACTCCTGGATGTAGCCGCGCAGGGTGGTGAGGTCCTTCTTGAAGTCGTGGCCGCGGACCACCACCAGCACGTGGCGGTCCCGCAGCCGGGTCCTCAGCGGGGGGATCGCCAGGCCCTCCAGCAGGAGGTCGCGGTCGCGGCGGACGTAGGACAGGGTGTTGAGGGTGAAGTCCTCCAGGGCGCTGGCCAGGTTGTCCTTGGCGTCGTCCAGCCGCTTGCGGACGTCCTCGGGCTGGAGCCACTCGCCGCGGGCGACCTCGGCGCCGTCCTGCCAGAGGACGCCGTCGGCGTCGATGCGCACGTCGTCGCCCTCGCGCAGCGCGAAGGCGTCGGGGCCGGCGCCGTCGAGCAGGGGGATGCCGGCCTCGACCAGGACCAGCGGCCCGGCGTTCGGGTAGCGGCCGGAGATGCTCTGGGCGGCGTTGACGACCGCGACCGGCCGCCGTTCGGCCAGGGTCTCGGCGGCGACGCGGTCGACGTCCAGGTGGTCGATCACGGCGACGTCCCCGGGGCGCAGGCGCCTGACCAGGTTCTTGGTGCGCTTGTCCTTGCGGACCGGCCCGGCCAGGTCGGTCGGTCCGGGCTCCAGCGGCTGGCGGCGGCGCAGCGGGGGCAGCCTCATGGCCGCTCCCCGACCTCGGCCTTGGCGGCGCTGGCGGCGGCCAGGAGCTCCTCGGCGTGGGCCTGGGCCAGGCCGGAGCCTTCCATGCCGGCCAGCATGCGCGACAGCTCGGTGACGCGGCCGGGGTCGTCCAGCAGCCGCACCTCGGTGCTGGTGGCGTCGCCGGTGGAGTGCTTCTCGACGGTGAAGTGGCGGTCGGCGTGGGCCGCGATCTGCGGCAGGTGGGTGACCACCAGGACCTGGTGGTGGCGGGCGAGCTGGGCGAGGCGGCGGCCGACCGCCGCGGCGGTGCGGCCGCCGACGCCGGCGTCGACCTCGTCGAACACCAGCGTCGGGGTGCGGTCGACCCCGGCGAGCACGACCCGCAGCGCCAGCATGACCCTGGACAGCTCGCCGCCGGAGGCGGCGCGGCCGACCGGCCGCAGCGGCGCGCCCGGGTGCGCGGCCAGCTCCATCTCGACCCGGTCGAGGCCGTCGTCGCCGCCGGCCAGGCGGCGGCCGTCGACCTCCAGGCCGTCGGGGTCCTCGTCCTGCTCGACCGCGACCCGGACCTGGGCGTGGGGCATGGCGAGGTCGGCCAGCTCCGCGCGGACGGCCCCGGCCAGGCGGCCGGCCGCCTCCTGGCGCCGGCCGGTCAGGGTGGCGCCGAGGTCCGCCAGGGTGCGGCGCAGCTCGGCGGCCTCGGACTCCAGCGCCTCGGAGCGGAGCGCGCCGCCCTCCAGCTCCGCCAGCCGCGCGGTGGCGCGGTCGGCGTAGGCGAGCACGGCCGCCTCGTCGTCGCCGTACTTGCGCTCGAGGTCGCGCAGCAGGGCGATGCGGGCCTGGACCTCGTCGAGGCGGCCGGGGTCGACCAGCACCTGCTCGGCGTAGGCGCGCAGGCCGGAGGCGAGGTCGGCGACCTCGGCGGCGAGCGCCTCGGCGCGGCGGGCCAGCTCGCCGAGGGCCGGGTCGTGGCCGCCGGGCCCGGCGAGGGCGCGGGCGGCGGCCCCCAGCGCGGTGGCCGCGCCGGCGTCGTCGTCGCCGCCGAGCAGCTGGTGGGCGGTGGCGGCCGCCTGCTGCAGCGCCTCGGCGTTGGTGAGGCGCTCGGCCTCGGCGTCCAGCTCGGCCGACTCCCCCACCCGGACCTCGGCGGCGTGGATCTCGTCGAGCTGGTAGCGCAGCAGGTCGGCCTCGCGGGCGTGCTCGCGGGCCCGGGCGGCCAGCTCGTCCAGCTCGCGGGTGACCTCGCGCAGGCGCCGCCAGCCGGCCGCGAACTCGGACCTGAGCCCGAGCACCTTCGGCCCGGCGAAGCTGTCGAGCAGGTCGCGCTGCACGCCGGGGCGGAGCAGCCGCTGGAACTCGTGCTGGCCGTGCACCTCGACCAGCGGCCTGACCACCTCGGCGACGGCGGCCACCGTCGCCATGCGCCCCTGGAGCTGCGCGCGGCTGCGGCCGGAGGCCTGGACCTGGCGGGCGACGATGACCTCGCCGTCCTCGGCGGCCACCCCGGCGGCGTCGAGCGCCGCCGCCACCCCGGCGGCGTCGGCCCGGAGGCGGCCCTCGACCAGGGCCTCCGGCCTGCCGGCGCGGACCGCTCCGGGGTCGGCCCGCTCGCCGAGCAGCAGCGAGAGGGCGTCGACCACCATGGTCTTGCCGGCGCCGGTCTCGCCGGTCAGCACGTTCAGACCGGTGGAGACCTCGAGGTGGGCATCGTCGATGACCCCGAGGTCGCGGATGCGAAGCTCGGCTAACATCACCTGCGATTCTAGCCCGGTCGCGGACGTGGTCCCGCGCGCGGTCCCCAGGGCAGGCGTTCAGGGGTCGCCGTCGGGCGGCTCGGCCGCGTCGGCGAGGCGGAACTTCGAGCGGACCAGGCGGTAGAAGTCGGCGCGGCCGAGGCGGACCAGCAGGGCGTCGTGGCGGCCCCGGCGGACGTCCACCACGGCACCGGGCGGCAGCTCGCGGACGACCCGGCCGTCGATGGTCTCGACCAGCGGCGGGCTGTCGGGCAGGACCTCCAGCCGCACCCCTTCGTCGGGGTGGAGGACCAGGGAGCGGTTGAAGACCATGTGCGGCGCGATCGGGGTGAGCAGCAGCGCGTCCAGCCGGGGGGAGACGATCGGGCCGCCGGCCGAGAAGCTGTAGGCGGTGGATCCGGTCGGCGTGGCCACCATCACCCCGTCGGCGAGGTAGCTGGCGAAGGGGCCGCCGTCCCCGAGGCGGACCGCGACCGCCGCCAGCCGCTCCCTGGGGGCCTTCTCGAGCACGACGTCGTTGACGGCCAGGTCCTCGGCGACCTGCTCGCCGTCGAGCAGCACCCTGGCGGCCAGGGTGGTGCGCCGCTCGACCTGGTAGTCGCCGGAGCGGACGGCGTCCAGGGCGGCGGGCAGGCCGTCGGCCTCCACCTCGGTGAGGAAGCCGAGCCGGCCGACGTTGACCCCGAGCACCGGCACCTCGGCGGCCAGGACCAGGCCGACCGCGCGCAGCAGGGTGCCGTCGCCGCCGAGCGAGACCACCAGGTCGAGGCCGACGGGGAACTCCGCCGGGTCGGCGCAGGGCACCTCGGTGCCGAGGCAGCCGCGCTCGCTGTCGAGCGTGCGCAGCTCGATGTCGTGGTCCGCCGCCCACGCGGCCAGCCCCTTGCCCAGCCGGGTGGCGGACGGCCTGCCGGGATGGACCACCGCCCCGACCCGGAACAGCTTCGTGCCGGTGCTCACCGGGGCACCCCCACGGGCCCGCGCCCGGCGGCCGGACGCCGCCGGGTCACCGGGCCACCCCCGGGAGGGTGTCGCCCTCGGCCAGCGCGGCCAGCAGCATGGCCTCGTCCAGGGGACCGGCCCCGGCCCGCAGGTGCAGGAAGAGCTCCAGGTTGCCGGCCGGGCCGGGCAGCGGCGACGGGCAGATCCCCGCCACCCCGAGCCCGACGGCCGCCGCCGCCGCCGCCACGCCGCGGACCGCCGCCGCACGGACCGCCGCGTCGCGGACCACCCCGCCGCGGCCGACCGCGCCGCGGCCCGCCTCGAACTGGGGCTTGACCAGCGGCAGGAGGTCGCCGTCGCGGCGGGTGACCGCGGCGAGGACGGGCAGGACCAGGCGCAGCGAGATGAACGACAGGTCGGCGACGGTGAGGTCGACCGGGCCGCCGACCCGCTCGGCGGTGAGCTCGCGGACGTTGCTGCGGTCCAGCACCCGCACCCGCGGGTCCTGCCGCAGCCGGAGGTCGAGCTGCCCGTAGCCGACGTCGACGGCGACCACCTCGGCGGCGCCGGCCGCCAGCAGCACGTCGGTGAACCCGCCGGTCGACGCGCCGGCGTCGAGGCAGCGCCGGCCCGCCGGCGTCACCCCGAGGCGGTCGAGGACGGGCGCGAGCTTGTCGCCGCCGCGGCTGGCCCAGCGGCGGGCCGGGCCGGCGAGTGCGACCGGTTCGCCCGGTGCGACCAGCGCCGAGGGCTTGGACGCGACCGCGCCGGCGACCAGGACCCGGCCGGCGCGGATGGCGTCGCCGGCCGCCTCCCTGCTGGGGGCGAGGCCGCGCCTGACCAGCTCGCGGTCGAGCCGCACCCGGGTGGCCAACGGCGACCGCCTACGGCGTCTCGAGGCGCCGGAGCTCGGCCAGGATCGCGGCGTCGACCGCCTCGAAGGCGTCCGCGTGCGAGGCGGGGTCGGCCTCGTCCAGCCCGGCGAGGGCGGCCTGGACCTCCTCGGCCAGCGACGGCTCGTCCTGCACGGCACCTCCTCGATGGGTCGACCGGGCCAGTATAGGCGGCAGCGGGCGCCGGCCTGGGCCCTGCCCACAGGCCGGTCGCGGCGGTGGGCCGCCTACTGGCCGCCGCCGCTGCCGCGCTCGGTGGCGGCGGCCGAGCCGCGCCCGCGGCGCTGGGCGCCGGAGGAGCCGCCCGCGGACCGCGAACCCGCCCCGGTGCCCCGCGAGCCCGCCGCTGTGGACCGCGAACCCGCGGCGGTGGTCCGGGCCTGGGTGGAGGTGCGCGACGACCCGGCGGTGGACGCCGCCGGGGCGCCGGCGCGGGTGCCGCTGGGCCGGCTGGACCGCTCGGCCGCCTGCTCGAGGGCGCGGACGCGCTGCTGCAGCCGGGCCACCTCGTCGCGGGTCGCCATGCCGAGCAGCCCGAGCTGCCGCTTCACCTCCCGCTGGACCAGCCGGCTGACCGCCTCGCGGTTCTTCTGCGTCCGCCGGACCAGGTCCTCGGCGACGCGGCTCACCTGGCCGGACTGGACCTCCCCCTGCTTGGCGAGCAGGCGCGCGACCCGCTCGGCCTGGGTGCGGGTCATCTCGCTCACGCTGGCCAACGCCTGCAGGTACTGCTCCCTACCGCTCGGCACCTCAGCCACCTCCACGTGGTCGCCGGCCGCCATCCGGCGGGCCTGGATTCTGGCAGCGGCCGCCCGACCCGGTCAACGAGGTCGCTCCGCTGCCCGTCCCGTGTGGTACAACCCGTCAGGCGGCCCGATGCCGCCGCGCCGCGCAGGAAGGGACGAGGTTGGCGACCAAGGCCGAGGTGGAACGGCACCTCGCGGTCCTCATGGCCAGGCTGGACGGCAACGAGGCCAACGTCCGCTCGGCCATCCCGAGCCGCAAGGTGCTGCGTTGCGTGGTGCCCGACCTGGGCGCGGCGTGGTTCTCGGTGGTCGACGACGGCCACGTCTCGCCACCCTCGGAGACCTCGCCCGACGGTCCCGCCGACATCACCCTCACGGTGCGCTCCGACGACCTGGTCGACCTGGTCTCCGGGCGCGTCTCGTTCCTGTCGGCGTTCACCGCCGGCAGGGTCAAGGTCGACGCCAGCATCGTCGACCTCTTGCGGCTGCGAAGCCTGCTGTAGCGATGCTGGGCCTCATCCCGATCCACGACGACAACCCGACCCGCCGGCCGGCGCTGGTCACCTGGACGCTCATCGCCCTCAACGTCTTCGTGTTCCTGCTGGAGCCGATCTCGCCGCTGGACATGGGCGGCGACGCCGACTCCCCGTCCGCGTTCTGCCGGCAGCTCGCGTTCTTCCGCCAGTACGCGGCCATCCCGCGCGAGCTCACCACCAACGACCCGCTGGACGAGACCGCCGGGCCGGCGGTCCGCAACGGCTGCCTGGAGGTGCGGCCCGACTACCAGAAGATCCCGGTCCTGTCGGTGCTGAGCGCCATGTTCCTGCACGGCGGGCTGCTGCACCTGCTCGGCAACATGCTGTTCCTGTTCGTGTTCGGCAACAACGTCGAGGACCGCCTGGGACGCGTCCGCTACCTCTTGTTCTACCTGGCCTGCGGCTATGCGGCGACCTACGGGTTCGCGCTGGCCCAGCCCAACAGCACCGACACGCTGGTGGGGGCCTCCGGGGCGATCGCCGGGGTGCTCGGCGCCTACCTGATCCTGTTCCCCCGCGCCCGCGTGACCAGCCTGATCCCGTTCCTGTTCTTCATCCCCGTGTGGCTGCCGGCCTGGGTGGTGCTCGGCTCCTGGTTCGTGCTCCAGTGGCTGTACTCCGCGGGTGCCGGCAGCGCCGAGGGCGCCGGGGTCGCCTACCTCGCCCACGTGGTCGGCTTCGTCGCCGGGGTCGTCCTGGTGATCCTCCTGGGCGGCCTGCAGGCGCGCCGCCCGCCCCGCGAGCCGCCACCCACCTGGTACTACGACTACCGCCGCTGACCCGGCGCGGCGTCAGTCCTGGAACAGCCCGCTGATGCTCTCGCGGTGGTGGATGCGCCGGATCGCCTCGGCGAACAGCGGCGCCACCGAGACCACGCGCACCTTGCCCGAGAGCGCCACCGGCTGGGTCTCGACGGTGTCGGTGGTGACCAGCCGCCGGATCGGGCAGGCGTCCAGCCGCGCCATCGACCCGGCGGCGAACACGCCGTGGGTGACCGCCGCCATCACCGACCTGGCGCCCCGGGCCACCAGCTGCTCGGCCGCCTCGACCAGGGTGCCGCCGCTGATGGTGAAGTCGTCCACCAGCACCGCGTCCCGGCCGGCGACGTCCCCGATCACGTCGATCACCCTGGCCCGCTCGCGGTGGTCGGTCCGGACCTTGTCGGCGATGGCGAACGACGTCCCGAGGCGCCTGGCGAACTCCCGCGCCCGCTTGGCGAAGCCGGCGTCGGGGGAGACGACCACCGCGTCCGCCAGGCCCTCGGCCTGGATCGCGTCGCAGAGCGCGGACCTGGCGTACAGGTCGTCCACGGGGATGCGGAAGAAGCCCTGGATCTGGGCGGCGTGCAGGTCCATGGTGACCACCCGGTCGGCGCCGGCCGCCTCGATCGCGTCGGCGCACACCCGCGCCCGGATCGACACCCGCGGCTCGTCCTTCTTGTCGCCCTTGGCGTAGCTGAAGTACGGCATCACCAGGGTCACCGAGGTGGCGCTGGCGCGCTTGAGCGCGTCGACCCAGAACAGCAGCTCCATGAAGTGGTCGTTGGCCGGGAACACCGTCGACTGGACCAGGTAGACGCGGCGGCCCCTGACATTCTCGAGGACCCGCGGGAACAGCGTGCCCTCCGAGAAGCGCAGCACCTCGCCCTGGCCAACGGGCACGCCGAGGCGCCCGCAGATCTCCTTGGTCAGGCGCGGGCTGGCGGAGCCGGCGAAGACCAGCGGCCCGTCGGCGTCGTTCTCGTCCACCTGCGTCGCTTCTCCCCGGCGTCGGCCTGCCCAAACCGCCCCTGAGCGAGCACGGCGACAGGCACACCCCACCACCGGCGCCCGAGCCCGTCAAGCGCCGCGTCGAGCGCCCGCGGCCGCCGTCCTCGTCGGCCAGGCGGTCGAGCCGGACTGGTCCGGATCCATGCCGCTATTGACCGGGACGCCCGAAGTGCCGATTCTTTCGTTGCTTGCGGTGATCGCGGAGCCTGGGGGGAGCGTACGCGTCCTCGCGGGACGGATGGTGGTGGCAGCCGTCGCGTTCCCTCGGTCGTCGTGGTCATCACGGTGGGCGTGCTGCTCGTGGCGCCGTCTCCACGGCGATTGCCTGGCCGGCGCGCTGGCGGACGCTGCTGTCGTCCGTACACGACTACCGGTGGTGGCTGGCCTTGGCCGCGGTCGTCGCGGTCGCGATCCTCGTGCTCCTGCTGCTCAGCAAGCTCCTGCAGCGCCTCCGCATGTGGCCAGCACCCCGCTGGCTGCGCCGACGGGACACCACGCGCCCCGACCTGACAGACCCCTACGAGCGCAGGTCGCGGACGAGCAACCCACGGGCCACGCCGGCGTCGGCGCCGCCCTGCCCGCCTGGCTCACCCTGCCCGCCGAACTCACCCTGGCCGGGGGCCTCGCCCTCCCCGCCGGGCTCACCCTCGCCAACGGGCTCGCCCTGGCCGGGGGGTCGGAAGCCGAACCGGCCGAGGAACCCGTGCGCCCGGGCGGCGACCCGCCGCAGCCCGGCGGCCCGCACGTCGACGCAGGCGGCGACCAGCAGCCGGGTGCCGACCAGCCGCCCGCGCCAGGCGGGCTCCACCACCGGCCCGCCGATCACGGCGAGACCGCCCTGCCGCCGCCAGGCCAGTGCGCCCACCACCCGATCCCCGTCGACCGCGGCCAGCTCGCCACCCCCGCGCCGCTCCCGGCCGGTAGCCTGGCCCGCCGGCGCGGGGGCCTCACCCGGCGCGCCGGCGGCCGCCGGGTCGGCTCCGCGGGCGGTCGCGAGCAGGGCGGCGACCGCCGGGCCCTCGGCGGGCGCCGCCTGGCGGACGACCGGGCCCGGCGGGTCCAGCAGGCCGCCGACGTCGGCGAGCAGGTGGTCGGGGGCGGCGGCGAGGTCGGGGAGGTCGCCCGGTCCGAGCACGCCGCTCAGCACCAGGGCGGTGGACCAGCCGAGGCGGCGGGCACCGTCCAGGTCGGTGTCGGCCCGGTCGCCCACCATCAGGTAGGGGCCGGGGCCGAGGGCCTCCGCGGCCGTCTCGAACAGCGCCCGCTGCGGCTTGCCGGCGACCTCGGGGCGGATCCCGGTGGCGGCCTCCAGCATCGCCAGGGTGGCGCCGGCCCCCGGCCAGAAGCCCTCCGGGGTCGGCAGGGTGGTGTCCGGGTTGCTGCCGACGAAGCGGGCACCCGCCCGGATCGCCAGCGCCGCGGCCCGCACCTTCGCGTAGGTCAGCTCCGGGTCGAAGCCGACCGCCACCACCTCGGCGCGCCGCCAGGCGGAGGGGTCGACCAGCCGGGCGCCGGCCGCCTCCAGGGCCTCGCGCAGCCCCGGCCCGCCGACCACCAGGACCCTGGTGCCGGGCAGCCCCTGCTCGCCGCCGAGCAGGTGCACGGTGGCCTGGGCCGAGGTCAGCACCTCCTCGGCGGCCGCCTTCACCCCGAGGCGGCCGAGCTTCTCGGCCACCCGCTCGGGTGGCCGCGAGGAGTTGTTGGTGACGAACACGACCCGGACCCCGAGCCCGCGCACGCCCTCCAGCGCCGCCGGGGCGGCCGGCACCACGGCGTCGCCGAGGTACACCACGCCGTCCAGGTCCAGGACGATCCCGCGGTAGCCCGCCGCGAGCGCGCCCGGCTCAGGCACGGCCGCCGGGAGGGTCCGGGTCGGGCCCGCCGGCGTCGGCCGGCGGCGCCTGCCCGCCGCCGCCCGTGCCGCCGCCGCCTGGCGGCGGCGTGGCGGCCTGGTGCTCGACCCGTGCCAGGGCCTGCCGGTAGGAGGGGTTGTCCGGCCGCATGGCGACCGCCAGCCGCAGGTGGCCGAGGGCGCGCGTGCGCTCGCCGCGGCGTGCCAGGCAGAGCGCCAGGCCGAAGTGGGCGTAGTCGTTGCTCGGGTCGATCTCGATCGCCTTGGCGAACTCCGCACCGGCGGCGGCGGGCCGCCCGGCCCCGTAGTAGGCGCGTCCCAGCGCCTCACGCACCGAGCCGTGCCCGGGCGCCGCGTCGCGGGCCTGCTCCAGCGCGATCACCGCCTGGTGCGCGTGGCGGGCGGCGAGCAGTTCGCTGCCCCGGCGGAACAGCTCGTAGGCGTCGGCGCCGATCGGGACCTCCCGGCGAATCGGGCAAGTATGCAGCCCGGCTGGCGGTCGGGCTGCTGAGCTTGCTAAAACGGGGCCATGACCGAGCATCCGAGCCCGGCGGCTCCATGGTAGCCGCCGCCCCCTTCAGAGGCCTCCGCTTCGATCCCGCCGTCGTCGGTGACCCCGCCCTGGTCACCGCCCCTCCCTACGACATCATCGGCCCCGAGGCGCGCGAGGCGTACGAGGCCATGAGCCCCTACAACGTGGTCCGCCTGATCCTCCCCAGGGGCGGGGAGGACGGCCGGGACCGCTACCGTCCGGCCGGCGAGCTGCTCGCCCGCTGGCGGGCCGAGGGCGCCCTTCGGCTCGACACGACGCCAAGTCTCTATGTCTACGAGGAGACCTATACCCTCCGGGGCGAGCGCCGGGCGCAGCGGGGCGTGCTGGCCAGCGTCACCCTCGACGAGACCGCCACCTGGGTCCTGCCCCACGAACGGACCATGGCCGCGCCCGTGGCCGACCGGCTGCGCCTGCTGGAGGCGACCGGCGTCAACCTCTCGCCCGTGTTCGGCGTCTACGCCGGCGAGGGACGCGCGGCCGCGGCCCTCGACGGCGTCACCGGGACCCCGCCGGCGCTCGACGGCGTCGACGACACCGGCGTCGGCCACCGGCTCTGGCAGGTCAGCGACCCCGAGACGGTCACCGCATGGTGCCGGCTGCTGGCCGACCGGCGCGTCCTGATCGCCGACGGCCACCACCGCTACCGGACCTCCCTGGCCTACCGCGACGCCATGCGGGCGGCCCGGCCGGGCGTCGCCGGCCCCTGGGACGAGCTGCTCATGCTGCTGGTCGACGCCGACCTGCACGGACCGGCGGTGCTGGCGATCCACCGCCTGCTCGCCGGCCTCGACGGCGAGGCGGTGCTGGCCGGGCTGGCGGCCGACTTCCACGCACGGCCGGCCTCCTCCCCGGACGAGGCCGAGGCCCAGCTCGGCGCGCTCCCCGCCGACCAGGTCGGCTTCGGCCTCTACGCCGCCGGCCGGAGCTGGCTGCTGCGGGCCCGCGACCCGGCGGCGCTGGCCGCCGAGGCCGGCAGGGCCCGCCGCATGCTCGACGTCGAGGTCCTCCACGGCCCGGTCCTCAGCAAGCGCCTGGCGGTCAGCGACTTCGAGCACCGGGTCGCCTACGAGAGCGACCTCGCCCAGGCGGTCAGGCAGGTCGACGACGGCGCGTTCGCGAGCCTCGTCATCCTCCGTCCCGCCCGCTTCGCGGAGGTCGCCGCCGTCGCGGCCGGCGGCGAGGTGCTGCCGCAGAAGACCACCTACTTCTACCCCAAGCCGCGCGACGGCCTGGTGCTGCGCCCGCTGGACGCCTGGTCGCCGCCGCGGTCCGGCGCCGGCGCCCGCCAGGAGGACGGCGCGTGAGCGTGCTGGACGCGCTGCCCGACGGCGTCACCGGCATCGACACCCACATGGGCGGCGTCTCGGAGATCACGGCGGGGTTCCTGCTCCACGGCGAGCGCCCGGCGCTGGTCGAGACCGGTCCGGCGAAGGTCGCCGACGGGGTCGCCGCCGGGATCGCCCGCGCCGGCCTGGACCCCGCCGACCTGGCGTGGATCGTGGTCACCCACGTCCACCTCGACCACGCCGGCGGGGTCGGCGACCTGGTCCGCGCGTTCCCGAACGCCACCATCGTGGTCCACCCGGCGGGCGCCAGGCACCTGGTCGACCCGGAGCGGCTGCTGGCCAGCTCGGCCCGCGTCTACGGGCCGCTGATGGACACCGTCTACGGCAGCCTCACCCCGGTCGAGGCCGGCCGGATCAGGGCGGCCGAGGACGAGGAGGTCCTCGACCTCGGCGGCCGGCGCGTGGAGCTGCTGCACGCACCCGGCCACGCCAAGCACCACCTGGCGGTGTTCGAGCCCGACCTCGGCGTGCTGTTCGCCGGCGACGGGGTCGGCGTGCAGCTGCCCTCTACCGGCGTGCTGCGCCCCGCCACCCCGCCGCCCGACTTCGACCGGGACCTGGCCGTGGCCAGCCTGCGCCGGTTCGGCCAGCGGGACCCGGCCCACCTGGTCCTGACCCACTTCGGGCCGATCACGCCCCCGGCCGAGCGGCTGGCCGAGGCCGAGGACAAGCTGCTCCGCTGGTGCGAGACGGCCGAGCGGGCCGCCGCCGAGCGCGGCCCGGAGCTGGACCACATCGAGGCCGCCCTGCGCGACCGCTTCGAGCGCGAGGAGGGCCACGAGGCCGACGGCCGGTTCCAGCTGCTCAACACCTACCAGTCCAACGCCGCCGGCCTGCTCCGCTGGATCCAGAAGCGGCAGGACCGTCCCACCGATTCGTAGGGGCCGCCCGCCCGCAGCCGCTACCATGGGCGCATGACGTCCTGGTTTGGCTGACGCCGCAGCCCCGGCCGCCGCGGCCGTGCCCCGCCGCGCGGTGGTGCCGCCTCCACCACCACCCAACGCGCGAGGAGCGACCGCCCATGAGCACGATCACGGTGGCGTTGCTGCAGCTGGCCCCCAGCCCCGACCAGGCGACCAACCTGGTGCACGGCGAGGCCGCCTGCCGCCACGCCCGTCAGCTTGGCGCCGACATCGCCCTGTTCCCGGAGATGTGGCAGCTCGGCTACCACTTCCCGCCCGCCGGCCACGAGGCCGCCGAACCGGCCACGCAGGAGCTGCTGCGGGCGCCGCGGCGGTGGCACGGCCAGCCCGACCCGTTCACGCCCGACCTCCGGGAGGCGGTCGCGGCCTTCCACGCCCAGGCGATCGGCGGCGACGACGCGTTCGTCGCCCACTTCCGCGCCCTGGCGAGGGAGCTGGACATGGCCATCGCCCTGACCTACCTGGAGCGCTGGCAGGGCCCGCCACGCAACTCGGTGTCGCTGATCGACCGCCACGGATCGGTGGTGTTCACCTACGCCAAGCTGCACACCTGCGCCTTCGACCTGCCGGAGGCCGCCCTCACCCCCGGCGACGAGGTCCGGGTCGCCGCGGTCGACACCGCCGCCGGCCCGGTCGCGGTCGGCGCCATGATCTGCTACGACCGGGAGTTCCCCGAGACCGCCCGGATGCTGATGCTCGCGGGCGCCGAGCTGGTCCTCACCCCCAACGCCTGCCCGCTCGACCGGCCGCGGATCGCGCAGTTCCAGACCCGCGCGTTCGAGAACATGGTCGCCGTCGCCATGGCCAACTACGCGGCGCCCGAGTACGACGGGCACTCGGTGGCGTTCAGCCCGGTGGTCTGCGACGCCGACGGCGATCCCCTCGACCCGCTGGTGGTGGAGGCCGGACCCGCCGAAGGCGTCTACCTGGCCAGGTTCGACCTGGACGCGATCCGCGCCTACCGCGAGCGCGAGACGTGGGGCAACGCCTTCCGCCGGCCGGACCGCTACGGGCCGCTGACCGCCACCGGGGTCGAGGAGCCCTTCGTCCGGGTCGACGCCCACGGTGAGCGCTACGACCGGGTGCGCCGCTGACCCGGCGCGGGCCCGCCCCGGCGCGAGGGATCGGGAGCGGCCGCCGGTGCCATGGGGACTCCCTCGCTCGCCGCCTCACCCTGATCGGCGTTTCACCGTCGTGACAGGGTCCTGTCAGCCCGGAGGGGCAGCCTGGAAGCGTCATCGCCTCCGAGGAGGCTCCGTGACCAAGGTGATCGTCGACGGCAGCGTTTCGTCGTCGCCCACCGCGAGCCCGGGGAGGCACCCGCGGGAGGAGGAGCCGCATGAGCCAAGTGACGTCGAAGGACGGTACCGCGATCGCGTACGACCGCCAGGGGAGCGGCCCGGCCGTCATCCTGGTCGGCGGGGGCCTGGTCGACCCGGCCACCGGCCGAGCGGGTCGGTGGGAGAACGCGCCCATGGCCGCCGAGCTGGCGGCGCGGTTCACCGTCTACAACTACGACCGCCGCGGGCGCGCCGACAGCGGCGACACCCTGCCCTACGCCGTTGACCGTGAGCTCGAGGACCTCGACGCGCTGCTCGCCGAGGCCGGCGGACGGGCGCACCTGTACGGCGTCTCCTCCGGCGGCGCGCTCGCGCTGGAGGCCGCCGCCGCCGGCCTCGCCGTCGACCGGCTGGGAGTGTACGAGGTGCCCTACTTCGTGGCCGACGACGCCCTGCAACGGTGGCGGGAGTACGTCGAGCAGCTCGGGACGGCGCTCGGCGAGGGTCACCGCGGCGAAGCGGTCGAGCTGTTCATGCGGGTGGCGGGCGCGACCGAGGAGATGGTGGCGGGGGCGAGGAGCTCGCCGGTGTGGCCTGGGTTGGAGGCGGTCGCGCACACCCTGGCCTACGACGCGGCCTGCATCGGCGATGGCCGGCCACCGACCGCCCGCCTGGCGACCATCTCACGGCCGGTCCTGGTGATCACCGGCGGGGGCGAGGGCTTCTTCGAGGAGGCCGCGGACGCGATCGCCGCCGGCGTCCCCAACGCGGAACGCCTGACCCTCGAGGGCCAGGCGCACGTGGCCGACCCGAAGGTGGTCGCTCCGGTGCTGGAACGGTTCTTCGGAGCCTGAGGATCCCAGCCGGCAGAGGGCTTCACCGGCAGGTCCCGGCCTCGGCTCCCCGGCCGGTCCGGCCGCCCGCGGGCTTCACCCGGCGAGCAGGTGCTCCAGGCGCTCGGCGGCGTCGTGGAAGTCGGGCTCGGCCCGGACCACGCGCTCGAACGCGGCCCTGGCGCGCGCCGGGTCGCCGGCCTGCTCGGCGAGGGCGCCCTCGGCGTAGGCGAGCCGCAGGTGGTGCTCGGCGAGCTCGACCGGCCAGCGGGCGTGCCGGCGGATCAGGGCGACACCGGCGGCCGGCTGGCCCAGGTCGCCGTAGGCGGAGGCGGCGACCAGCAGCAGCTCGGCCGCGGTGTCGGGCTCCATCCGCGAGCGGTCGGTGCGCTCGAACAGCGCCACGGCCCGCTCCGGCCGCCCCAGCGCCCGCTCGATGTCGGCCAGCATCGCGGCCAGGTCGACCCGCCCGGAGATCCGCTGCGCCGCCGCCAGCTCGGTGCGGGCGGCCTGGTAGTCGCCCGCCTGGTACAGGGCGACGCCGAGCGCCTCACGGACGCTCGCCGCCCGCGGCGCGGCCCGCTTGGCCCTCCGCGCCGCCCGGACGGCGGCCTCGGGGTCGGGGTCGTCCTCGTCCGAGAGCGCCACCACCGCCTCGGCCAGCGCCCGCGCCGCATCCCCGAACGCATGCGGCCGGGCCGTCTCCCGCAGCTCGTCGAGGATCTCGGGGGCGAGCACCTCCCCGACGTCCAGCCGCTCGCCGTCGACGGCCAGCTGGAGGTCGTCGCCCCGCGCCGCCGGGGCCGCCGGCGCCGCCCGCGGCGCCCCGGCTGCGGCCCGCCGGGGCGCGGCCCCCTGCCGCGGTGCCCGCCGCCCGCCCTGCGCCGCCCGGCCGCCCTGCCCCTCGCGGGCGCCCCGCGCCGCCCGGCCGCCGCCCCCGTCGCCGCCACCCCGGCGCGTGCTGTGGTCGCCACCTCCGGCGGCCCGGCCGCCGTCGCCGCGCCGTGCGGTCCTCCGGCCGCCGGTACCCGCGGGAGCGTCCCCGCGCGGCTTCCGGTCGCCGGTACCGCCGCGGCGGCGCTGGCTGCCTCCCCGTGCCGTCCGGGCGCTGTCACCGCGGGCCGTCCGGTCCCCGGTACCGCGGGCGGCCCGGTTGCCGCCGTCGCTGCGGGAGCTCTGCTCGTCTGCTTCATCCATCGCGCCGCATCTTGCCGCACCGAGCGGCGAGCCTGCACGCCACGGGTGCGGGCTCCAGGAACGCCGAAGCGCCGCCCGAGGGCGGCGCTTCGTTAAGAGTCTCGGCGGCGACCTACTCTCCCACCCAGCTTCCCGGGCAGTACCATCGGCGCTGGAGGGCTTAACTTCCGGGTTCGGTATGGGACCGGGTGTCTCCCCTCCGCCATGGCCACCGAAACGCTCTGGAGGGCTTCCGTCGCCGGAAACCTCCAGAACTACACAGCGAGCGCGTGCAACAAGAGTTAGCTGCCAAGTCCTCGGCCTATTAGTACCGGTCAGCTCCACACATTGCTGTGCTTCCACTTCCGGCCTATCAACCCGGTCGTCTAGCCGGGGGCCTTACCAGGTCGACCCTGTGGGAGATCTCATCTTGGAGCGAGCTTCGCGCTTATATGCCTTCAGCGCTTATCCCTTCCGAACGTGGCCAATGAGCAGTGCCGTTGGCACGACAACTCACACACCAGAGGTTCGTCCGTCCCGGTCCTCTCGTACTAGGGACAGCTCTCCTCAAATCTCCTACGCCCGCGGAGGATAGGGACCGAACTGTCTCGCGCATGTACCTCCCGCATTACTGCGGGCATAGACTATACCTTCACCCCATTTCTGGGGGCCGGCGTGTTATGGATCCCATAAATTGCCTTCTGGCAGGAGACCCATCTCCCCGACCGAGCGGATCGGGGAAGTCGTTACGGGGACCAGCCAACCCTTGCCACGCAGATGTTGCTCGACATCTGCGGCGGAGTTCCGCTTCGTCTTCGAATGGTTTAGGGAAGCGAAGGCGTCCACCTCTCGCGCCACCCGCAGGAACTCCTGGACCTGGAGCCGAGGCCCGAGCTGCGGCAGCAGCCAGAGCGCCCGGCGCACGTGCTCTCGCTTGAAGACCACATGCGGCTCCACTGCCTGGAAGACCTCGATCAGCAGCGGCCGGCTGGTGACGACCAAGTCGCTCATGCCGGTGCCACGGTCCCGCAGGTAACCACCGCCGATCACACGCTGGAGATGCTCCAGCCCGTGCCGCGCGGAGGTGCTCTGCGACAGCGACAGGCTCGCTCGGATGTAGTAGCCGAAGCGATACTCCTGCTGCCTGACGAGCTGGAAGTGAATGCTTCCGTCTCCGTCCAGGAACCCCGCTAGGTAGGACGCGTCTGACGCCTTCATGTGGCCGGCCTTCCCTCGGTATTGCCCTGACCGTACCGTTCGGGTGTGACAGTCAGGGTTCCACCGATATGAGCCGGTGGGCATCCACGGATTGCTCCGTGGAGACGCAGCGAGTCTACGTTCTAAACCCAGCTCGCGTACCGCTTTAATGGGCGAACAGCCCAACCCTTGGGACCTACTCCGGCCCCAGGATGCGATGAGCCGACATCGAGGTGCCAAACAGTGCCGTCGATATGGACT
>Ga0081538_10002034_pt1 | contig 20221 bp, 27 predicted proteins | sample TabmetS5T2R1_FD_71022 | JGI IMG/M metagenome (GOLD analysis project Ga0081538, IMG submission 71022) | Tabebuia heterophylla rhizosphere microbial communities from the University of Puerto Rico - S5T2R1 | ecosystem: Host-associated > Plants > Roots > Rhizosphere ...
CGCGGCGCCACGGGTCGTGGCCGAGGACGACGTCGGGCCGCACCGTCCGGACCAGCCGGGCCACAGCCAGGCGCCGGGCCATGGTGACCTCGAGCTCGCCGTCGACCGCGCCCAGGAAGTGGACCGGGACGGCCGTCCCCAGGGCCCGCGCGGCCGCCTCCGCCTCGGCCCGCCGCACCCCGGCCAGCCGTTCCGGGTCCGCCGCCGGGTCGGTGCTGCCCTTCTCCCCGGCGGTGAAGCAGGCCAGCTCGACGTGGACCCCCCGCCCAGCCCAGGCGGCCAGGGTCCCCCCGGCCTGCAGCTCCACGTCGTCCGGATGGGCGCCGATGGCCAGGGCCCGGCGGATGGCCAGCACTAGCCCATCTGCTCCAGCACCGGCTCCCGGACCAGGTCGCCGTAGATCTCGATCAGGCGGGCGGCCGCCTGGTCCCAGCCGTGGGCGCCGGCGAAGCGGGCGGCGGCGGCCCCCATGGCGGCCAGGCGCCGGGGGCTGGACAGCAGCTGGGCGGCGACCTCGGCCCAGCAGTCCGGCTGGTGGTTGGCCAGCAGGACCCCGGTGGTGCCGTCGCCCACGGCGTGCAGCAGCCCGCCCACCCCGGCCGCCACCACCGGGGTACCGCAGGCCTGGGCCTCGAGGGCGACCAGACCGAACGACTCCGACCAGGACGGCATCAGGACCAGGTCGGCCGCCTGGTAGATGGTGGCCAGCCGGTCGTGCGGCCGGGGGGCGAGGAAGCGGACCCGGTCGGCGACCCCGTGGGCGGCGGCCAGCCGGGCCAGCCGGGACGGCTCGCCGCTCCCGTTGCCCGAAGGTCCGCCGACCACCAGCAGCTCGGGGTCCAGGTCGGGCCGCCGGCGGCGCAGGGCGGCCAGGGTGAGGACGGCGACGTCGGGCGCCTTGAGCGGCTGGAGCCGGCCGACGAAGGCGAGCACATGGCGGTGGGCGACCCCGAGGGCGGCCCGGGCGGCGGCCTGGTCGCCCGGGTGGAAGCGGGTCCGGTCGACGCCGTGGGGGACGATGCTGACCTTGGCCGGGGAGGCGCCGTAGAGCTCGACGAGCTGGCGGGCCTCGGCCGGGGTCGGGGCGAGCAGCCGGTCGGCGGCCGCCACCACCCGCTCCTCGCCGGCCAGGCGGGCCGGGGGCTCGGGCTGGTCGCCGTCGGCCAGGCTGAGGTTCTTCACCCGGCCGAGGGTGTGGAAGGAGTGGGCCACCGGGCTGTCCCAGCGCTCCCGGGCCAGCCGGGCCACCCAGCCCGACACCCAGTAATGGCTGTGGAGCACGTCGTAGGGGCCGTGGCGCTCGCCGGCCCGCAGCAGCGAGCAGAGGAAGGCGCACAGGTAGCGGGACAGGTGCTGCTTGGGGATGGGCGCAAGGGGCCCGGCCGGCAGGTGCAGCACCCTGACCCCGGGCTCGACCTCGACCACCGGCGGGTCGTCGGGGGAGGTGGCCCTGGTGTAGAGGTCGGACTCGATGCCCGCCTTGGCCAGCTCTCCGGCCAGGGCGCGGATGGTCACGTTCATGCCGCCGGAGTCGCCGACCCCGGGCGGGGCCAGCGGCGAGGAGTGCACGGACAGGACCCCGACCCGGCGGACCGGCCGCTCGACCAACGTCTCCAACCGGGCTCCCCGGATCGTGTCAAGCCTCGCGACCGTGACGCGAAGCACCCGCGGGTGTCTACCCGCGGGTGTCCACATGCTACCGGCGTTGTCGCGCCGAAGTGGTTTCCGGGTGAACTACTTCTCGCCCGAGCCTTACTTCTCGCCGACCTTGGTGGCCGCGGCCCTGGCCGCCTTGATGTCGGCGGCGGCGGCCCTGCGGACGCTGGTGCCGGCCGGCTTCACCGAGCTTCGGGTGGTGGCGCTGCTGCGGCGGGCTCGGGTGCTGGCCGCCTTGGTGCGGGAGACGGCGTTGCGGGTGGCGTCGGCGGCCTGGCGGGTCGGCTGGGACCGGCCGACCCCGGTGACCAGGGTCTCGCCCCGGCGCACCAGCTGGCCGTAGGTCTTGGCGGCCTCACCGGGGAGACGGTCGCGCAGCCTGGCCGCGTCGGCCGGGAGCTGCCGGATGGTGGAGACGGCCAGGTCGGCCGCGCCGGCGACGGCGTACAGGACCTGCTTGGCGTCCTTGGTGGTTGGCGTGGGCATCTAGGGATGCTCCTTCCTGTCAGCGACCTCGGCCGGGGACGCCGCGGCGCCCTCGGCCCGGAACGAGCGGTAGACGTCGATCAGGACCTGCTTCTGCCGCTCGGTCAGGTGGGGGTCCTGGAGGATCCCGACCTCAAGGTCGGTGGGCTCCGCCTCGTCGAGGATCCCGGCCCGCACATACAGCGTCTCGGCGCTGATCCGCAGGGCCTTGGCGATGTCCTTGAGGATCCGCGCCGACGGCTGCCGCAGCCCCCGCTCGATCTGGGAGAGGTAGGGGTTGGACACCCCCGCCTGACTGGCCAGCTTCCGCAGGGACAGCTCCGCCTGACGCCGCTGCTCGCGAATGTAGCGACCAACGTCCCCAAGCTGGTCCACCCCTGCCGGCACGACCGCTCCTCCTTCTCCTTCCTGACGCTAGCCACGGTAGTCCGCGTGTATAACTTTTGCAAGCAGCGAGCGAGCACGCACGCCGCGCTCACTCGGGGCGGGAGAGGGTGAGCTCGGCCGGGCGGACGGTGCCGACGGGGTGGCCGCCGCCGTGGATGGGGACGGTGGCGGCGTCGATGACGGCGTCCCACTCGGTGTCGGAGAGCCAGCTCAGGGCGCGGAGGGCGGCCAGGAGGGCGGCGCCGCGGGCGCGGGGGGCGCCGTCGAGGACCTTGAGGGCGAGGCCGGTGCCGGTGGAGAGGTCGAGCGCGCCGTAGGTGGCCTCGGCGCCGACCTTGGCCAGGACCCGGCCGGCGGTCGCCTCGACCAGGAGGGTGTCGAGCTGGCCGGTGCCCGAGAGCATGAACGGGTGGTTGCGGACGGCCTCGACCACGGCCGCCGGGCCCTCCTCGCCGGCCGCGGCCCTGGTCCCGAGGCGGGCGTAGGCGGTGGCCAGGCCGCGCAGGGGGACGGCGTGGACGGGGACGCCGCAGCCGTCGACGCCGACGTGCTCGATCGGGGACCCGGTGAAGTCGGCCAGGGTGTCGCCGACCACCGCCTGGAGGGGGTGGTCAGGCTCGGTGTAGCGCTCGGGGGCCCAGCCCTTGACCACCGACCCGGCGAGCATGTAGGCGTGCTTGCCGGAGCAGTTGTGGTAGACGGCGGCCGGGCCCTCGACCCGCTGGCGGGCGGTGCGGTCGGTGGGCAGGACCGGCGGGCAGCGCAGGGCCGTCTCGTCCAGGCCGGCCGCTTCCAGGACCTTGCGGACCGAGGCCACGTGGTCGGGCTCGCCGTTGTGGGAGCCGCAGGCCCCGGCCAGGGCGACCTGGCCGAGCCCCAGCTCGGCCTCGACCCCGAGATCGCGCACGGCCAGGGCCTGGAACGGCTTGGCCGCCGAGCGCAGGTAGACGACCAGGCCGGGGTCGCCGGCGGTGGCCAGCAGCCGCCCGTCGGCGTTGGCCACCGCGACCACGCCCAGGTGCCGGCTCTCGACAAACCCGGACCGCTCGACCTCGGCCAGGACCTCCACGGCCGCCTCCCTGGGAGCTCCGATGCTGGAGCCCCGAGGCTATCAGGCCGCCTGCTCCCGCTCGCGGGCGCCCGAACCCGGGCGCCCTGCACCGACCCGGTTCCGGGCTCAGCCCCCGGTGGGGGAGCGTAGCGGACTCGGCCACGACGTGCGTCAGGCTGTCCACAGCCCCGGTGGGCAGCGAGGCGTGCAGGCCGGGGAGGTCGGGGACGATGGTGGTGAAGGCGTCGGCGACCGAGAACACCCGCGCCCCGGCCGGGATGGCCTCACCGGCCCGCGACGGCACCTGGACCCGGGGCACGGCGCTGAAGGTCCCGGGCGAGTCGTCGGTCAGGCAGGCCGAGCTGGCCGACCCCCTCGGTGAAGCCCGGTCGAGGACCCGGTCGATGCGGCGCTGGCCGCCCGGCACTACCTCCACGCTCATCCATCCCCCCGGTCGCGCTTGGTCGCATGGAGCGCGAGAGACTGCAGGGCCATCTACGTGAAGGGGAGGTCGACGACGGTCGCGACCCGGTCCCCGGCCCGGACCAGGCGCCCGTCCTCGACCACCCGGCGGACGTAGGCCAGGCCGATCGGGCCCAGGTCGGGGTGGTCGACGACGCTGCGGAGCTGGCCGGCGCGGCGGCCGTCGTCGGTGACCAGGTCGGTCCGGGGGGCCGGCAGGGCCTCCGGGTCCCCGTTGCCGGACGGCTGGAAGCGGAGGCCGGCCAGTCGGCGCTGGACCTGGCCAAGGTTGTGGACCCTGGCCACCGTCTCCTGGCCCGGGTAGCAGCCCTTGTCCAGGTGGACATGGGACCCGAGGAGGCCGGCCTCCTCGGCCAGGACGTCGTCGGTCAGCTCGTGGCCAGCCCGGGGCAGGCCGCCAGCCACCCGGGCCAGCTCCCACCACCCCGCCGGGGCTCGCTCGGCCCCGGCCCGCTCCAGCCCGGCCACGGCGCCCGGCGCCTCCGGGCCGACCAGGTCGAAGCCGAGGGGGGTGCGGTGGACGACCAGGTCCCGACCGGCGACCCCGGCCCGGCCCTGGCCGGGCGCGGGCAGGCCGGCCGCGCCAAGGACGGCCTCGGCCTGCCCGCCGAGCAGGCTCGCCGCCCCCGGGACGGGCCGGCCGACGGTGACGTCGTAGCGGAACACGAACCGGGCCAGCCGCTCGGCCAGGGCCGGGGCGGCGGCCGCCTCGGTGTCGAGCAGGACGCCATCCTCCAGCACGGCCAGGCGGAAGGCGAACTCGATCTTGCCCTTGGGCGACAGCAGCAGCGCCTGGGTGGCCTCACCGGGCTGGAGGCCGAGGGTGTGCTGGGTGCAGACGGCGTGCAGGTAGCCCAGCACGTCGCCGCCCTCAAGGCGCACCGAGGCCAGGTCGGGCCGGTCGACGACGCAGGTCAGCGCGGACATGACCCCATGGTAGCCATACTCGTTTGCGGTCCTCGTCCGCCTGTGGCTAACTGGGCTTACACGAGGAAGGAGGTGGTCCAGCTGTCAGAACCGGTACGGACCCGTGAGGTGACTGCCCGGTAGGGCGACTCAGCCTCGATCGTGGGGAATGGATCACCCCCGGAATCCAAACAGCTCACCGAACCCAGGGAGCCTCGGCCTGGTCCGACCGGGGTGGCGCCGCGCAGCGGAATGCCGACTCCCTGGGTCTTCCCTTTCTCGGGTGGACCGGCCCGCTCAGTCCTTGAGCAGGCGGTAGACCACGTACACGGCGAACACGCCGGCGGCGGCCAGCATCGTGATCAGCAGGGCCGTGTACCAGAACTCCAGGGTCATGCCGGCCAGCGTATCAGGCGGCCACCCCGACCGACGCCGCCCGGCCGCTCAGCACCACCGTGCCCGCCCGGGTCTCGACCCGCTCCAGGCGCACCCCGGCCGGCAGGTCGGGCAGCGGCACCTGGAAGGTGAACCGGGAGGCGAGCTGGTCGGCCTGGGCCGGGTCGAGCACCCCCTGGTCGCCCAGCCGGACCTCCTCGGCCGTGAAGGTGACCTCGCCGTCGCGGGCGCCCAGCCTGCCGGCGACGAGGGCGTCCAGCGTCTGGCCGAGGAACGGGACCTGGGTCCGGACCTTGACCCCGTCCTCGGAGATGGCCAGCGCGCCGCCCCGGAGGCGGTCGGCCAGCAGCCGGTTGACCTCGGCCTCGGTCAGCTCGACGGTGCCGTCGGCGCGGTCGACGGTGACCCGGCCGGGCTCGCCCAGCAGCACCTCCCGCGGCACTTCGACGCCGTGGAGGGTGAGCTGGAGCTGGGCGGCGTTGATCCCCCTGGCCGAGGCGTCGGTGGCGGCCACGTCGATGGTCGAGAACCGACCGGTCAGCAGGCGGGGCAGGAACGGGACGTCGCGGACCTGGACCACCGGCCGGCGGCCGAGGTCGTACTCGCGCTGCAGCGCCTCGGTGACCCGGTCCTCGAAGACGCGGGCGGCGACGAAGTCGGCGGCGGCGCCCAGCAGGAGCAGCACGACGACGGCGATCAGCAGCTTGCGCATCAGGCGCCCCCGGAGAACGGCGGCAGCAGGGCCAGCTCGGCGCCGTCGGGGACCGGGGCGGCCGGGTCGCGCCAGCGCTCGCCGTCCACCAGCACGCTCGAGTAGCCGAGCACGGCCACGAAGCGCTCCCCGAAGCGGTCGCCGAGGTCGTCCAGGATGGCCTGGAGCGGCGCCGACGGCGCCTCGACCTCGGACACCCCGGCCGCCTCCCGGAGGGCGGCGAACAGTCGGATCCTCACCATGCCGCTATGGTAGGGTGCGCGGCCGTCCACCGCGGCCGCGGGGTCCCAGCTTCGGAGGAGATCGGGTGGCCGAGCTCGCCTGCCTGACCGGCCGGGCCGGGGGGGCGAAGGAGGTCCTTCCCGCCCTGGAGTACCTGGCCCACCCGGTGGCCACCCTGCCCCTCGACGACACCAGCCTGACCGCGGCCGCGGCCAAGGAGCTGACGGTGATCGACGCCACCCGCGACCTGTCGCGCGCCCAGGCGCTCTGCCGCAGCCTGCGCGGCGGGGGCGAGCACCTGGCCATCCTGGTCGTCATGCCCGAGGCCGGCCTGGCCGGGCTCCAGCGCGACTGGGGCGCCTCCGACTTCGTGCTCCCCGACGCCGGCCCGGCCGAGGTCGAGGCCCGGGTCCGGCTGCTCACCCAGCGCCCGGTGGTGGCCGACCCTGACGCCGCCATCCGGGTCGGCCACCTGGTCGTCGACCCGGTCTCCTACCAGGTGCGCCTGCGCGGGCGGCCGCTCGACCTGACCTACAAGGAGTTCGAGCTGCTGCGGTTCCTGGCCGCCCGGCCGGGCCGGGTCTCGACCCGGGCCCAGCTCCTCCAGGAGGTCTGGGGCTACGACTTCTTCGGCGGCACCCGCACCGTCGACGTGCACGTCCGCCGCCTCCGGGCCAAGCTCGGCCCCGAGCACGAGTCGATGATCGCCACCGTCCGCGGCGTCGGCTACAAGCTGCTGCCGGCGGACCAGGCCAGGGCCGAGCGCGAAGCCGGCGAGTAACGACCTGCTCAAGGCTCCCCCTTCGGCGGCCGACAACCCGTACGTCCGGTCCCAGGCCGCTTCCCAGGAGGGCGCCCATGTCGGTCCGCCGCCTGCTCATGCTGTTGCTGCTGGTCGGAAGCTTGCTCGCGTTGCCCGTGCCGGCCGGTGCCGGCCCCCGCACCGACGCCGCGTTCGTCCGCGCCACCAACGCCGACCGCCGCGAGGCGGGGCTGCGGTCGATGGCCACCTCGGCCACGCTGGCCAAGCTCGCCCGCTCGCACTCGATCGCGATGGCCCGCAAGTCGGCCCGGCACTACCGGGGCGCCTGCACCGGCCGCGCCCTGTGGCACAACGACATCTCCAAGGCCACCGACCACTGGGTGTGGCTGGGCCAGAACGTCGGCTGCGGCAACCTCGGCTCCGACGGCCTCACCGCCTCGGTCCAGCGGATCCAGGACGCGTTCATGCGCTCCAGCGGCCATCGGCGCAACATCCTGTACCGCAAGGCCAACCTGTTCGGGGTCGGGACCTGGATCAAGGACGGGGTCATCTGGGTCACCGTCAACTTCGAGCAGACCACACCCGGCTGGAGGTAGCCGACCGGCCCGACCGGGCCGGTCGGAGTCTGTTGATCGTCGGCCGAAGGCCGACTCCAAGCGTTGTATCCTTTGACAGGGCGCCGGTGGCGATGGCACCATCGGCGCGCTCTGTCGTGGGCCGCTAGCTCAGTTGGTAGAGCACCCGGCTTTTAACCGGGGTGTCGTCGGTTCGAGGCCGACGCGGCCCACCCCGCAACCGAGTCGGGCCCCCATCGTCTAGTGGCCTAGGACACCACCCTTTCAAGGTGGCGACGCGGATTCGAACTCCGCTGGGGGCACAGGAAGAGACCACCACGCGTGGTCCCGTGGAGCAGCTTGGCTGTGCTCGCCGCCCTGTCAAGGCGGAGGTCGCGGGTTCAAATCCCGTCGGGACCGCTCGGACCGGGGACATGCGCCCCGGTCCCCCGGGCAGGTAGCTCAGTCGGTAGAGCGTGCGGCTGAAAACCGCAAGGTCGGCGGTTCGATCCCGTCCCTGCCCACCACAGCGCCCCTGGTGAGGCCGTCCGTGCCCCCAGCACCCCCGGCGGTGCTGGCTCCAGATTCCGGCATCCTTCCGGCATGGTCCCTGGCCACCGCCGCCGCAGGCGGCCGCCCATCGCCTCCAAGGCATTGCCCAGTAACCGGAGCGTTCCCGACACCATGGAGGATCGCCGCAGCCACGGTTACCAACCCCGCGCCATCGGGGGCGCGCTGGCCTGCCTGGGCGCGGCGGCCAGCTACGGACTCAGCTATGTCTACATGGGCCGCCAGCTCGCCGGCCACGGCCTGTCGCCCCTGGTCCTGCCGGCCGCCCAGCTCACCGCCGCCACCGGGCTCCTGCTGCTGGTCACCCCGGTGGCCGGCCTGCAGCCGGTCCAGCTCACCCGGCGGTCCTGGCGGCAATCAGCATCCTTGGCGCGCTGGGCACCGGCGCGGCCCATGTCCTGAACTACCGGCTCATCACCGACGAAGGCCCGACCGCGACCTCGACCGTCACCTACCTGCTGCCGGTTATGGCCGTCGTGCTCGGCATCGTGTTCGGTGGCGAACCAGCAGCCGCGCGCTTGCTCATCGGGACCGGCATTCGTCCTGGTCGGCATCGCCTTGGTGCAGCGTCCATCTACTCCGGCCCTGGCGCGCCGCCGTCACCGCTCAAGCTTGAGCACCCAGCCTGGAACGGGACGGCGAGCGGCCCTCGTGGCGGGAGCCTCGTTCTCCCACCGCGCCCAGGGTGGAGGGATCTGGCCGGACGGTGCTGGCATGCCGGCCCCCAGCCGCAAGCGCATCGACCAACCAACTCGGCTCCTGAGCCGGCCAGTGGCCGGCAACCTGACCGAGGACCCCGAGGTCCGCTCCACCGAGAGCGGCATCGCCCGGGCCATGTTCCGGGTCGCGGTGTCGCGACGTCGGGAGCAGGAGCCGTCGTTCTTCACCGTGGTCATGTGGCGCGACCAGGCCGAGCAGGTGGCCGAGGAGCTGCGGTCGAGCCTGCGGAAGGCGACCGCCACGCCGACCCGGGCGACCGGCCCGAGCTGAGCCGGGCGAGCTGCCGGGCCAACACCGCCATCCTCCACCCGCCAACGCCGGTGATCAACGTCACCAGCCGCAGGTGCCAAAGGTCACCGACGGATCGCTTTATCGCCCCTGGCCCCAGTGCCACGATGGCCTATCGAGCCATCCACGACCATCCGGCTCGGCGCCAGGAGGTTACTTCGATGGATCTCGGCAACCTTGTCATCCTCATCGTTGCGCTGGTCGCCGGCCTCACTGTTCTTATGCTTGGCCTGTCTTGGCTGTTCAACGGGAGCTGGCCCTGGCAGCGCCCACCACACGGCTCGGATGAGATCGACCGGGACCGCTATGGGGAGCCTGGTTTGCTCGGGCGGTTCTTCCAAGGCGGCGGAGGGGATGGCGGCGCCGGAGGAAGCTGACGGCTCACCGACTGGCCGGCCAGGGACCTCGCGTGCTGAGTGGCGGCACGGTCAGCCTGTACTGGGCCGCGGCCACGGCCAGGAGCACGTGAGCCAGCTCGGCGCAGCCGGGCGATTGTCAGAGTGTCACTTGACCCTGAGGTTCCCACCCGCTAGGTAGCCTGCTCTGGCATAGAACACGGTCCCAGGGTCGAGCTCAGCCGTTACTGCCGTCGCGCTCGACAGCTTGATCGAGAAGAAGTCGCCCTTCGACGCGGCGAGGTTCCCGTCGTTGTCCCGCACGATGACCTCGAAGCGGCACAACGGTGAAGTCGGCGTCTCACGCCTCGGGCACGTTTGGGGGAAACCCGTTGGCGGCGGTGTCGTCGGCCGGTAGCGGCCCACGAAGATCAGCTCGTTCCCGCCGGGTGGCGGATTCTGCCCGATGCAGAACATGGATTCCACGACCGGGTCGAGCCTGTCGGCCGTTCCCTGGATGGAAAACGGCGAGTCGAAGAGGGGGCCGGTGCCTTGGTCGGTGTAGGTGAGCTGGAGGCGGAGCCGACCGGTCGGTGGGTTAATGCCGCCCTTGTCCTCGCAGCTGAAGTTGAAGCCGAAGGTCGCCCGGCCGGTGAACACAGTGTCGGGAGCCAGGTATCCGCCGCCACTGCCCGTGCACGCCGTCAGCACCACAGCGAGGATGCCAGCCGCGGCCAGGACGAAGGATCGCCGGAATAACCGAGGGGCGCCAGTCTTCATGGTGTCCTCCGAAGCTGTCAGGCGTGAGGGGTCGAGCGGACGCGCGAAAATTCACGATGTCGGCGACCTCCCCGGCGTGCAAGTGCTCATGTCGAGCCGAACAGGCCTATGGACGGCATATCCAGCACAGATCCTGAAGCTGCGTAGAACTCAGGAGTTGGGCTGCTGCGCTGGCTTCGGCAGCTCGCCAACGAGGCAGGTGGTCACCCCGGACCGGCCTCACCCCGGTCGAGCTGGCTCCCATCGCCGCCAGGCCCGAGCCGCCCTGGTCCTCGCCGGACGTGCCCTTAGCATCGGTCCGCAGCGGTCATTCGCTCCAGCTGAAGCGCCGTTGCTGACCCGAGGCGCGGTGGGGGGATCCTAGACACCCTTGATCTTCCAGACCTCCCGCCCAGCGTGACGACGTAGGCGGTCTTGCCGATGAACTCGAGCGAGGTCGGCTGGTTCAGGCCGTCGGTGACGACGGTGAAGTGGCCGTCCCGGTTGACCTTGACCAGGGCGCCGGTGTTCGGCAGCGCAGGAGAACCCGCAGGGCCACCCCAAAGATGCCCTGGGACAGGGCGTACAGCCGCCCCCTGCGGCCGAACTCCACATCGGCGAGCAAGGGGCTGCCGGATGCCACTTCGCGCACGGTGGTGGACAGGGGCCGGAACGCCACCACCTTGCCGGCCTCGGGCAGGTGGGGAATGGGGCCGGCCTCGGCCATGTAGATGGTCCTACCCCGCACCTCAAGCCCGGTCGGGACGATGTTGCCGAACGCCCGCAGCACGGTGATCTGGCCGTCTCGGGTGACCCGCAGCACCCGGTTGTGGTGCCCATCGCCGACCAGCCTCCACCGGAGTCTGATCCTGCCCGTTGCATCAGGCGTCCTGAGAGCCGCCACGCTGGACGGCTCTCAGCCCAACCGGCGAGAGCTTCCCCTATTCGCTCGGGTAGATCAGCGAGACTCTGGGCTGGGGCTGATGGCGGGATGGCTCTCGAATTCCCGACGGGATGCGCGCGCGGCGTAGAGGCTGAGACCAAGGTTCCATATGACCGCGACCACCACGCCAAGCACCGCGGCCAAGCGATCCTGGAGCCCGAGCGCAGTGGTCCCGAGATAGGTGATGACGCCGGCCACGACGGCGTCGATGACCCCTACCATCGCCGGCGTGGTGATGTACCCGTACAGCGTTGGGCCGCTTTTCCAACCGGCGGTCGCCAAGATCCCCCGTTCGTCATCATGGTGGCTGGTGACGAAGTACCGCTCCAGCTCCGGCGCCAGCTCAAGATAGCCAGCCCGGATGCGGTTCATGCCGCGAACCCAGCGATGCTCATCATGGTTGACCGCCACCAGCCGGACGTAGGTGGCCAGCCCAAGAAACAGCACGATCGGGAGCAACACGAGCGCGAAGGCGGTGAATCCGGCGCTAAGCAGCGACGTCTGTGCCACCAGGGCCAGCGCGATCACGTTGGCGGACAGCACCGAGAGGAACATCTGCGCACGGGCGAACGATTCGCTCCAGGTCTGGGATCGGGTGGCCAGTAGGCTCCAGTGCTCGGTCGACAGGATCTGCACCCGCAGCGCGGCCGACACCTCCTCGCGGTGGGTCTCCGGCTCCGGGTTGGATCCGCTCACCGGCGTCTCGAACCGTACGTTCTGCGCATCGGGCTCCATGGCATCGCTCCTCCCTCTTCATGAGGGTCGGCTCCCGCGCCCTGTTCTGGATCGACGACACGTCACGTCCCTCCCGAATCCTGTACCCGCTGGCCAGCTGCAGCTTGCACGATCCCAACAGCCGGATCAGATTGTTGTGCCGAAGATCACGAGGCTGGAGTTGGCTAGGCCCCCACACCGGGCGTTGACCCGAACGGAGGGAACCCGAGCGGCTCACCAGCTCAAGCTACCGAGCCCGACGCGCCCTGCGTGACGGCCGACTTCGGCGGCTATGCCCAATACGCCAAGGGGTAGCATTTCGGGTCGGCTGCCATGATCGTGGGGGCGGCTGGACAGTGACGCCAGGTCGATGGGCGACGCTGTCGTCGCCCGGTTAGAGGTGCACCACCGAGCAGGTCAGGGTGCGCGTGACACCATTGATAGCCTGGATCCGTGACACGACCAATCTGCCCAGAGCGTCAATGTTACGGGCCTCCGCGCGGACGATGACGTCATAGGGCCCAGCCAGCGGCTGGGCCTGCTGCACGCCGTCGATCTCCGCGGCCGCACTGGCGACCAGCCCAGCTTGGCCGACTTCGGTCTGGATGAGGACATATGCGGTGATCATCTGGCACGACTTCCTAACTTCGAACCTGGTCACGTGGGGTGCATGGTTGCGCTGGTCGGCATGAGCGGCGATACGCGATCGACGAGCAGGGTGCAGGTCACGATCATCCCATGGCAGCAGTATGACCACCTTCAGGTCCAGGACTCGCACCCGTCACCCATGCGGCCAGGACCTATGGCCGAGCTGGACGCTCCCGCCAGTCGTAACCGCAACGCTCGCCGAGTGGCGGCGCCGATCCTAGGATGACGGCGGCATGAATGGGCTGTCGGCATCGGGACTGGCCGACCTCGCCGGCGTGACCGAGGCCGAGGTCCGGCGGCTGGTCGACCTCGGCATCCTGGTGGCCCGGCACGGCGCCGGCGCGTTCCTGGAGACCGATGTGCAGAAGGTCCGCCTGGCCACCGCGTGCGAGCGGGCCGGGCTGCCGATGGCGGGGATCGCGGCGGCGGTCCGGCAGGGTCGGCTGTCGTTCGCCTTCCTGGAGGCCGCCCCCTACCGGCGCTGGGCGGTGCGCTCGGCACAGACCTACCGGCAGATCAGCCAGGAGACAGGCATCCCGCTGGAGGCGCTCGGCAGCTTCCTGGAGGCGATGGGGTTCGCCCGGATGCCACCAGAGGAGCTGATCCGGGAGGACGAGCTGGAGATCGTGCCGTTGCTGCGGCTCGGCCACTCCACCGGCTTCCTGGACCAGGTCTGGTCGACCCGGCTCGGCCGCGGCTACGCCGAGGGCCTGCGCCTGATCGCCAGGGTCGAGAGGGAGGTCTGGCAGGCGCGCTTCATCGCCCCCCTGCGGGCGTCCGGCGCCGACCAGCAGACCGCCCGGGACCGGGCCTCCCAGCTGAGCGCCGACCTCAACACGACCGCCCTGATCGACCGCGCGCTGCTGGCCGCCTACCGCCGCCAGCAGGAGCTGGCCTGGATCGGGCAGCTGGTCGAGGACATCGAGACGGTGGTGGAGGAGACCGGCGGGCTGGGGCGGCCGGGGTGGGTGCCGGCGATGTGCTTCCTGGACCTGGTGGGCTACACCCGCCTCACCGAGGAACACGGCGACCAGGTCGCCGCCGAGCTGGCCGAGGCCCTGGCCATCCTGGTCAACCGGTCCTCGCGCGCCCACGGCGGGGTGCCCGTGAAGTGGCTGGGCGACGGGGTGATGGTCCATTTCCGCGACCCCGCCGGGGCGGTGCTGGCGGCGCTGGAGATGGTGGAGGAGGTCCCGGAGGCCGGGCTGCCGCCGGCGCACGTCGGGGTGGCGGCCGGGCCGGTGGTGGTCCAGGGCGGCGACTACTTCGGCCGCACCGTGAACCTGGCCGCTCGGATCGCCGCCCATGCCAGCGCCAGCCGGGTCCTGGTGAGCGAGCGCGTGGCCGAGCGGGCGCCGCCCCGGGGGGTGACCTTCATCGCGCTGGGCCAGGTGCCGCTCCAGGGCATCGCTCAGCCAGTACGGCTGCTGGAAGCCCGCCGGGCGTAACGTCGGACACCGCCGCTTCGTCAGGGTCCGCGGCCTTCAGGATGCTCCCTCCCGTCTCGGCCACGTCCACGCGTACCAGACGATCAGCAGCAGAAGGGCACTCTCGGTGATGCTCAAGAACCAGTAGTAGGCCGACGTTTCACCGATCGCCGACGCCAGGATGGAGACGACGTACAGGCTCGGCAAGACGATGTTGGCCCAGCGGTTGACGGTCGGGCTGAGGACCAGCGAGAGGAACACCATCACGCTGGCGATCGCGATGTAGAGCGAGACCGCGAACAGGAAGACCTGGGTGATCGCCATCCCCGAGAGCTCGCCGGCCATCACCTCCTCGATCTGCCCCGGGCTGAGGAATCCGAAGATGTCGCCATAGGCAAACAGGAAGAGCATCGCGACCCACAGGGCCGCGATCTTGTATCGGACGCCGACGTTCACGTCCTCGAAGGTCCTCGAGCTGGCGCTGGCCACGTTGGCACCTCCCTCTTTCCCCCGCGAGTGCGGGCAACCCTAGCCGACGCTCACCACATGGACGGCAGTATCACCGAGGAGCGGGCGAGGCCGCCGACTTCCGGTGGCATAGGATGCGACCAGCCGGACAGCGGCTCCAGGCCAGGAGGAACAAGGCATGCCTGCGTCGCATGACGACCTCCTCACCCCGACCGAGTACGAGGCAGCCCAGCTGCTCGTCACCCTCGCCTGGCGGCTGGACGGCGGCCAGCTCGTCAACACCGACCAGATGCTGGCCAGGCTGTGCAGCATCCCGACCAACGACGTCGCCATGGCCAGCATCGTGCTGCTCCGGCACGTCGCGCACGGCGTCGCACCCGTGCTCCAGCGGCCCTCGGTCGAGATCCTGAACCAGCTCCGGGCCTGGCTGGCCGGCCGGGCGGGGACGTCCGGCTAGCGCCGGCACCGACTGGCCGGCGGCCCGCCCATCGACGAGCATGCACGCCGATGGATGAGCTGCAGGGGCCGCTGGACCGGCTGGTGGCGGCCGGGGCGCCCGGGGCCGCCGCCCTGGTCCGGGACGAGGGTGGCACCGTGCGGGCCGCCAGCGGCCTGGCCGACCTCGACACCGGCCGGCCGATGGGGCCGGAGCTGCACTTCCGGGCCGGCAGCGTGACCAAGTCGTTGGTGGCCGTCGCCGTCCTGCGGCTGGTCGCCGAGGGCCGGCTGGCCCTGTCGGACACCCTTGAGGGCCGGCTGCCCGGGATCCTGCCCTACGGCGACCGGGTCAGCGTCCGCCAGCTGCTCAACCACACCGGGGGCGTGCCCCACAACGCAGGGCCCGTGGAACGGACGCTGTACGGGTCCCGGCAGGGACGCCTCCGCGCCTGGAGCCCGCGCGAGCTGGTGGCCCTGGTGGCCGACCGGCCGCCGGACTTCCCCCCGGGCACGGCCTGGGCGTACTCCAACACCGGCTACATCCTGCTCGGCCTGGTCGTGGAGGCGGTCACCGGCAACCCGCTCGCCCGAGAGCTGGACCGCTGCATCCTCGGGCCGCTCGGGCTGGCCGGCACCTCGCTGCCGACCGACGCCCCCGGCCTCCCGAGCGCGGCGTCACGCGGCTACAGCCTGCCCCGCGGCCCGGGCGGGGACGCGCTGGACGGCCCGTTGCTCGACGTCACCCTCCAGAACCCCTCGCACGCCTGGGCGGCGGGCGGGCTGGTGTCCGACCTCCAGGACCTGACCGGCTTCTTCCGGGCCCTGCTGGGCGGCCGGCTGCTGCCGCCCGGGCTGCTGGCCGAGATGCGGACCACCGCCGCCGTCCCGCCCGGCTCCATCCCGCTGCCCTTCTACGACCGCTACGGCCTGGGGCTGCTGGAGGTCCAGACGCCCGCCGGGCGCCTGGTCGGCAACGCCGGCGGGATCCCCGGCTTCCTGAACATCGTCCTCAGCACCCAGGACGGCCGCCGCCAGCTCGGCGTCATGACCAACCTGCTGCTCGCTCCGAGCCCGGTGTACGAGGCGTTCAGCGAGGCGTTCCAGTACCTGGGCGCGCGGCTCCTCTCGTAGCGCCCGATTTTGCGCCACGGAATTCCAACCAGCTCCGCCCCATCCCGGCCCGCGGCATGGTTGGGATCATTTGGCCAACGGAAGGGGCAACAGAGGGGGCAGCAGCATGAAGCTCAGGGCACGGCTGTGTATCGCCGGGCTGGCCGAGGAACACCCCGGCCGATCTCGCCCGGGCGCAGGCCTTGGAACGGCGGGGCCGAGAACCTATGTGGTGGCTCGGCGTACCAGTCTGGGCCGTACCAGCCCGAAGTAGGCCAGGGCGGCCACAAAGCCCAGGCCCAGCGGGGCACCGGCCAACTGGACCCCCACCGCCATGCGCCGGCCCACCGGGGCCCCGGCCCAGGCCGGCTCGGGGTGCATGGCCGCGTCCACCGCGCCCCACAGCGGCACCGCCACCAGCACCAGCGTGAGCACGAGCAGGCCCGTCCACAGCGTGGCCACCCCCAGCAGCTTCAGCCCCGAGGCGACCAGGACCAGGGCCAGGGCCGGCCGGATGACCGCGTCGTTGGCCCGCGAGGACAGCCTGGCGCCCAGGTAGACCCCGGGGAGGCTGCCGACCAGCAGCGACCCGGTCAGCTGGAGCTGGACGTCGCCGAACAGCAGGTGCCCGGCGGCGGCCGAGGCGACCAGCGGGATGGCCTGGACCAGGTCGGTCCCGACCAGCTCGGAGGAACGCAGCATCGGATACAGCACCAGCAGCCCCACCAGCATCAGGGAGCCGGAGCCGACCGAGGTCATGCCGACCACCAGCCCGCCGACCACCCCGATCCCCACGGTGGGCAGCGGCCGGAGCCGGAATGGCCTGGCCACCACCGACGCCCCGCCGGTCCTCCCCAGGGCCACCCGCTGGGCCCGCTGGGCCTGGAGCAGGGCCTTGGCGATGATCGAGGAGGCCGCCAGCAGCAACGCCACCCCCAGGGCCTGGCCGATGCGGGCCTGGACCACGGCGCCGTCGCCGAGCAGCCTGAGCACCAGCACGCCGGCGAAGGCGGCCGGCACCGACCCGACCATGAGCCAGCGAACCAGGCCGAGGTTGACGGTGCCGCGGCGCAGGTGGACCCCGCCCCCGACCGGCTTCATGATCACCGCGGCGACCAGGTCGCTGGAGATGGCGGCCAGCGGCTGGACCTTGAACCCCAGCACCAGCAGCGGGGTCATGAGCGCCCCGCCGCCCATCCCGGTCAGGCCCACCGTGAGCCCGACCAGCAGCCCGGCGGCGGCGACGTACAGGTCGATGTGCAAGCGGCGCCCTTCCAGGTCGTCCGTCGGTCGATACCAACTCGACCGGGATACTAGGGAACGGGGCCACGGTCCGGCATCCCACCCCGGTCCATCGGCCCCCGCGCCGGCCCACGCACCGGGGATCGCCGGGGACCGGGCTCAGCGGCCGAAGGTGCCGATCAGCCGGCCGCGGGCGGTGGCGGCGGCCTCGATGGCCTGGACCGCCGCCTCGGGGTCGGCGTCGCCGGCGACCTCGAGCGGGCGCTGGAGGGCGTAGACGGTGAACCGGTAGTGGTGGGCCGGGCCGCCCGGCGGGCACGGGCCGGTCCAGGCGGCCGATCCGCCGCTGTTGGGCAGCTGCCTGGCCCCCGGCGGGAGGGCGCCCTCGGCCAGCCGGCCCCGGGCCGGGTCCAGGCCGACCACCACCCAGTGCACGTAGGTCCCGCGGGGCGCGTCGGGGTCGTCGACCACCAGGGCGACCTCGGCCGTCCCGCCGGCCACGCCCGACCAGGCCAGCGGCGGCGACACGTTCTCGCCCTGGCAGGTGTACCGCTGCGGGATCGCCGCCCCGGCGGCGAACGCCGGGCTGGTCACGGTGATCCGCTCCGGCAGGGCCCGCTCCTCCCGCGGCCCCCCACCCCCGGACGAGCACGCCGCCAGCCCGACCAGCCCGACCATCAGCATCCACCGCATGGGCCGTAGCCTAGCCGAGCCGCCACGTCGGCACGTTGCCCACAGCCCGCCTCAGCGCCTTGCGCATGGACCGCAGCGGTGTATGCTGACTCCGCATACGAACGGATGTTCGCCAGGTGGTGCCAGATGCAGGCCGTCACCCAGCAGGAGCTTGGACAGCGGATCGCCGACGCTCGCCGGGGCAAGGGTTGGACACAGGGGCAGCTGGCCGAACGGGTCGGCCTGACCCAGACCGCCGTGTCCCGGATCGAGACGGGCACCCGGGCCGTCGCCTCGCTGGAGCTGGCCGAGCTGGCCGAGGTGCTCGGCGTCTCGGTCCTCGACCTGCTGCGCGCCGGGCAGCGACCGCTGCTGGCGATTGCCGCCCGCCTGGGTCACTTCCAGGACCCGGGGGCGGTTGACCGGGCGCTCAGGCGCGCGGGGACGCTGATCGGCCTCGACGAGCTGCTCGACTCGGTCCTCGGGGTCGACCCGGTCGACCCGCCGCCGCGGCTGGGCGGGGCTGGCCGCGGTCCGGCCGTCGACCAGGGCAAGCGGCTTGCCGGACAGGTCCGCCGGGCCCTGGGGCTCGGGGACGGGCCGCTGGCCCGGTTCCCGGAGCTCCTGGAGGAGCGGTTCCGGCTGGATGTGGACCTCTCGCCGCTCCCCGAGGCGGTCGACGGCCTCTGCGTCAGCGTGGGCGACCGCACGCTGGTCCTTGTCGGCAGCAGCAAGCCATCGAGCCGTCAGCGGTTCACGCTCGCCCACGAGCTGGCCCACCACCTGGTGGACGACCTCGATCCGCTCTACGTCGACGAGCGCGGGGCCCGGACTCGGAGCGTGGCCGAGATGCGGGCCAACGCCTTCGCGGCCCACCTCCTGATGCCGGAGTCGGGTGTCCGCCGCGCCATCGAGGCGATGGACGACGATGCCGAGCGGGCCGTGCGTGTGGCCCTCACGTTCGGGACGAGCGTCAGCGCCGCCGCCTACCAGCTCGGGAACCTCGGGCTGCTGCCGGACACGGTCCGCGACCGGCTGGCCGCCGCCGGCTCCAAGCCGTTGCTGATGCGGTACGCGCTGCCGTCCGACTGGCAGCAGGACGAGCGAGGGCGAGGCCAGATCCGGCCGCCCGGCCGCCTGTACGCACGAGCCACCCTCGCCTTCGGGCGCGGCCTCATCGGCCTGGAGCCGATCGTCGATCTCCTCCAGCGTCCCGACCGTGACCAGCTCAGGCAGGAGCTGGAGGACGCCGGGCTCGCCCCCGACGAGGACATCTTCGGCCCGGCCAGCCCCAACGCTCTGGACGAGATCCTCGGGGAGATGGCACCTGGCAGATGAGCTGCCGCAGGCTCGTCTTCGACACCGGACCTCTCAGCTCCTTCGCCGTCGTCGCCCAACTGGACCTTCTCGAAGTCGTCTGCGCCGGCCATGGCTCCTGGCCGCTGTCGGTGCGACGCGAGCTCCAGGCAGGGGCCAGAGCGCATCCCGCCCTGACCGGCGTGCTCGAGTCGGCGTTCCTCGGCGCCCCAGTGGTGCTGGAGCATCCCGTGGACCTCCTGGAGGCGGAGCTCCTACGGCTCCGCTTGGCGGGGAGCTCGCTGGGCCCCCGCCACAACCGGGGAGAGGCCGAGGCCATCTTCCTCGCGCGACGCCGGCGGGGCGTGTTCGTGTCGGAGGACCGGGACGCGCGGGTCCTGGCCGCCGGGGAGCTCGGGGCGAACCGGGTGGCCGGCACCCCGGACCTGCTCGCTCGCGCGGTCCGGATGGGCCTCGTCCGGCCGGACGGCGCCTGGGAGATCTACCGGGCGATGCTCGCCGCCGGGCGGCGGCTCGGCCACGTCAGGCGGGACCGGTTCGGTCGATGAGGCGGACATGCAGACGGCGCCTCGGTGGGAGGCGCCGTCTGGACGTCCGGCCCCCCTTGGGTGGTGGCCGGTCACACGGGTCGAAGGGCTAGCCGCCGGCTTCGACGCCGCGGAGCAACTGGCGGACTTCCGTCTCGCGGTAGCGACGGTGGCCGCCGAGGGTGCGGATGCTCGAGAGCTTGCCTGCCTTGGCCCAGCGAGTCACGGTCTTGGGGTCGACACGGAACAGCGCGGCGACCTCCGCAGGGGTGAGCAGCGCCTCAGGAGCGGGCGCAGACTTGACAGTACGACTGGCGGACATGGTTGCCACCCCTCACCTCGAACTTCCCCCCGTCGAGACGGGATTCTCGCGGAGGTCCTGAATATCCTAGAGGCGTCGAATGGGACAGACCATAGCAACTTAGGG
>Ga0081538_10002035_pt1 | contig 20216 bp, 17 predicted proteins | sample TabmetS5T2R1_FD_71022 | JGI IMG/M metagenome (GOLD analysis project Ga0081538, IMG submission 71022) | Tabebuia heterophylla rhizosphere microbial communities from the University of Puerto Rico - S5T2R1 | ecosystem: Host-associated > Plants > Roots > Rhizosphere ...
CCGGGCGGGCCCCCGGGCCTCTCGTGGGGGGCGCGCGGCGGCGCCCGGGGCGCGCGCCCCGCCGGCCGGGCCAGGCGCGAGCTCCCCCCCGAGGACCGGCCTCCGGCCCCGCCGCCGTCGGGTACCCGGCGGCTCCTGTCCTGGTGGCGAACGATCGTGCGGCGCGGCGGCCGCTAGGCGACCCCAGCCGCGACCGCGCCACCGCCGACGCCGACCGGGCGCTGCTCGACGCCGTCCGCCGGGCGTTGCGCGCCGCCGCCGACCCCGCCAGGGCGCCGGGGATGCAGGCCTACATGAAGTCCGCGATGCCCTACCACGGCGTGCCGGCACCGGCGCAACGGCGCACCTTCCGGCAGGTGTTCGCCGACCACCCCCTCGGCTCGGCGGCCGCCTGGCGGGCCACCGTCCTGGCGCTGTGGCGGGAGGCCGGCCACCGCGAGGAACGCTACGCGGCCGTCGCGCTGGCCTCCGACCGCCGCTACCGCGCCGAGCGGACCTCGCTGGACGCGCTGCCGCTGTTCGAGGAGCTGATCGTCACCGGCGCCTGGTGGGACCTGGTCGACGGCGTCGCCACCCACCTGGTCGCCGGGCTGCTGGCCGCCCACCGCGCGCCGATGACCGCGACGCTGCTGGCCTGGAGCCGCTCGCCGGACCGCTGGCTGCGGCGCAGCGCGATCATCTGCCAGGTCCACGCCAAGGCCGCCACCGACCTGGAGCTGCTGTACGCCTGCATCGAACCCAACCTCGCCGACCGGGACTTCTTCATCCGCAAGGCGATCGGCTGGGCGCTGCGCGCCTACGCCTGGACCGACCCTGACGAGGTCGCCCGCTACGTTCGCGCCAACGAGCGACGGCTGTCGGGCCTCAGCCGCCGCGAGGCGCTGAAGAACCTGGGCCGTGGCCCGGCCGGTAGCCTGGCGCCATGACCGTCTGCCCGGCCTGCGGCGAGCCCAACCCGGCCAGGGCCAGCTTCTGCCTGGCCTGCGGCACGCCGCTGCCGTCCACCTCGGCGCGCCCGGCCCGCAAGACCGTCACGGTGGTCTTCACCGACGTGGCCGGGTCCACCCGGCTCGGGGAGCGCCTCGACCCGGAGTCGCTGGCGGTGGTGATGGCCGCCTGGTTCGACCACATGCGGGCGCTGTTCGAGCGCCACGGCGGCCAGGTGCAGAAGTTCGTCGGCGACGCGGTGGTGGCGGTGTTCGGCATCCCGGTGGTCAACGAGGACGACGCGCTGCGGGCGGTGCGGGCCGCCGCCGAGCTGCAGGCCGGCCTCGGCACGCTGAACCAGGAGCTGGCCAGGGACTGGGGGGTGCGGCTGGTCATCCGCACCGGGATCAACACCGGCGAGGTGGTCACCGGCGACCCGGCGATCGGCGACGCGCTGGTCCTCGGCGACGCGGTCAACGTGGCCGCGCGGCTGGAGCAGGCCGCACCGCCGGGCGAGGTGCTGCTGGGGCAGGCGACCTACCGGCTGGTGCGCGACGCGGTGGAGGTCGAGCGCATGGCGCCGCTGACCCTCAAGGGCAAGCAGGCGCCGGTGGCCGCCTGGCGGCTGCTGGAGGTGGACCCGGGCGCCCCCGGCCACGCCAGGCGGCAGGACGCCCCGATCGTCGGGCGCGAGGCGGAGCTGCGCCTGTTCGCGTGGGTGTACGAGCGGGTCCGGGGCACCGGCAGCTGCCACCTGCTGACCGTGCTCGGCCAGGCCGGGGTCGGCAAGACCCGGCTGGTCACCGAGGCCGTGCGCGGCCTGGCCGACGCGACCGTGCTGCGCGGCCGCTGCCTCTCCTACGGCGAGGGCATCACCTACTGGCCGGTCGAGGAGGTGGTCCGCCAGGCCGCCGGCGTGGCCGACCGCGACCCGCCCGCCGAGGCGACCGCGAAGCTGCGGCGGCTGCTCGGCGACGCCGAGGACGCCGGCCACGTCGCCGGGCGGGTGGCGCAGCTCATCGGGCTGGAGGCCGCCCCGGTCCCGGCGGAGGAGGCGGCCTGGGCGTTCCGCCGCCTGCTGGAGACCCTGGCCGGGCGGGGACCCCTGGTGGTGGTCCTCGACGACCTGCACTGGGCCGAGCCCACCCTGCTCGACCTGGTCGAGCACGTCGCCGACTTCGTCCGCGCGGCGCCGATCCTGCTGGTGGCAATGGCCCGGCCGGAGCTGCTGGAGCAGCGGCCCGGCTGGGCCGGCGGCAAGCTGAGCGCCACCACCCTGCTGCTGGAGCCGCTCGGCCAGGACGAGTCGGCCGAGCTGCTGGCGAGCCTGGCCGGGCCGGTCCCGCTGCCGGAGGCGGCGCCCGGCGGCGCCCTGGCCGCGATCGCCACCGCCGCGGCGGGCGACCCCCGCCTCGGCGCCCACGCCACCGTGGCGCGCCTGCGCATGCAGGTCGCGGTCGCGACCGACCTGGACGGCGAGGAGCTCCAGGCCGAGGCGCGCCCTGCGATCGCCACCTTCGCCGCCGCCGCGGTGATGGCCGGCGACCCGGCCGCCGCCGAACGCCACCTGCGCTGGGCCATCCGGGTGCTGGAACGCCAGAGCGAGTCGGGGCTGCGCCCCAACCTGATCGCCGACCTCGCCCACGTCCTGCACGAGCTGGGCCAGCACAAGGAGGCGTTGTGGCAGGCCAGGGTGAGCCGGGACCTGACCGCCCGCGACGACCTGTACGCGCAGATCCGCTGGCGCGGCGCCGCCGCCAAGGCGCTGGCCGCCGAGGGCCGGCCGGAGGAGGCCGCGCGGCTGGCCGCCGAGGCGGTCACCATCGCCGGCCCCACCGACGTGCCGGCGATGCGCGGCGACGCGCTGCTGGACCTCGCCACGGTGGCGCTGGCGGCCGGCCGCGGCGACGACGCCGCCGCGGCGGCGCGGTCCGCCCTGGCGCTGTACCGCGCCAAGGGGAGGCTGCCCGGGGCGGCCAGGGCCAGCGCGGCCGCCGCGGCGGCCGCGGCGATGGCCCCTTCGCCGGCGGCCGCGGATGCCTGAGCGGCCCGCCGAGGAGGACGCCTGGGGCACCAGCCGCCGGTCGCGGCTGTTCCCCGGCGCGTTCCTGGTCCACGCCGACCTCCACAACCACACCTGGCTGTCGGACGGCCGCGGCGACCCGGCGCGCGCCTTCCCGGCGTTGCGGGCGGCCGGCCTGGACGTGGCCGCCATCACCGACCACGCCCGCTGGGCGTCGGTGCTGTTCGGCCGGGGCCACCCGCCCGGCGCCATCGGGATCGACGCGCACGCCTGGGCGCGCACCCGGGAGCTGGCCGACCTGGCCGACGACCCGGGCGGGTTCGTGGCCCTGGCCGGGTTCGAGTGGTCACACGGCTGGCACGGCCACATGAGCGTCTGGGAAAGCGCGCGCTTCACCGACGCGCTGCGCACCTTCGGCCCCGCCATGTCGGCGTTCTGGCACTGGCTGGAGGGGCCGGGCGGGGACGGGCTGGCCGGCTTCAACCACCCGGGCAAGGCCGGGCCGCGGCGCTTCGGCCGCTTCCGCCACCGGCCGGCGATGACGCGGCGGCTGGTCAGCATGGAGATCTTCAACAAGACCCACGACTACCTGTTCCAGGGCACCGACGGCCGCGCCGCCTCACCGCTGGTGGAGTGCCTGGACGCCGGTTGGCGGCCCGGCCTGCTGGGCGTCACCGACGAGCACGGCGCCGACTGGGGGGTCCCGGACGGCAAGGGCCGCGCCGGGCTCTACGTTCACGAGCTGACCCGCGCCGGGGTGCTGGAGGCGCTGCTGGCCAGGCGGATGTTCGCCAGCCGGGTCAAGGGCCTGCGGCTGGACGCGGCCTGCGAGGGGGTGCGCATGGGCGCCACCGTCCCGGTCGCGCCCGCCCCGCGCCCCGGCGGGCCGGGGCCCAGGCCGCTCCGGATCGAGGTCGACCTGGACGGCGGCGCGGCCTGGTGGGGGCGGCGCCTCAACGTGCAGGCGCTGCAGACCGGCCCGCGGATGCCGACGCTGGCCGCCGCCGTCGAGGTCGCGGCGCCGTCGCCGTCGGAGCCGGTGGTCGCCTTCGAGGTCGACGTCGCGGAGGCCGGCGGGCCGTGGCTGGCGTTGCGCGTCTCCGACCCGGACCAGCCGGCCGACCCGCGCGCCCGCGGCCCCTGGGCGGAGCTCGGCCGCGGGCTCGCCTACGCCAGCCCGTTCTGGCTGGACTTCCGCTAACGAGGACCGCCGAAGCCCTCCAGGAACGCCAGCAGCGTGCGGGCCATGCAGCCGGTGGCGCCCTTGGGCTGGTAGTAGCGGGCCTCCTTGGCGGTCGCCGGCCCGGCGATGTCCAGGTGGACCCAGGGCACCCCGGCGACGAACTCGCGCAGGAACAGCGCCGCCTGGATGACGTCGCCCGGCTGGTCGGTCGAGTTCACCAGGTCGGCGACGTCGGAGTCGAGGAAGCGGCGGTAGTCCTCCAGCAGCGGCAGCGGGCAGGCGGCCTCGCCGGCCTCCTCGGCGGCGGCCAGCACCCGGGCGGTCAGCGCCTGGTCGTTGCCCAGCACCGCGGTGCAGCCGGGGCCGAGGCCGACCACCGCCGACCCGGTGAGGGTGGCCAGGTCGACGATCGCGTCCGGCCGGGCCTCGGACGCCAGCGCCAGCCCGTCGGCCAGGATCAGGCGGCCCTCCGCGTCGGTGTTGGTCACCTCCACGGTGACGCCGTTGCGGGCGCGGACCACGTCGCCGGCGCGCATCGCCGCCCCGCCCGGCATGTTCTCCACCAGCGGCAGGATCCCGGTGACGGCCGTGCGCACCCCCAGCCCGGCCAGCGCGCCCATGACCCCGAGGACGGTGGCGGCACCGGCCATGTCGTCCTTCATGCCCTCCATGCCGCCGCCGCGCTTGAGGTCGAGCCCGCCGGTGTCGAAGGTGACGCCCTTGCCGACCAGGGCGACATGGCCGCGGGCGCCGTCGGGCCGGTAGCGGAGCTCCACCAGCCGGGGCGCGACCGCCGAGCCGCCGCCGACCGCCAGCACCGCGCCGAAGCGGCCGCGGCGCAGCGCCGGCGCCTGCAGGACCCGGTGCCGCAGGCCGCTGCGCCGCGCCAGCCGGACCGCCTCGGCGGCCAGCGTGGCGGGGTCGACGGCACTGGCCGGCTCGTTGACCAGGTCCCGGACCAGGACGGTCGCGGCGGCGGCCGCCTCGGCGCGGCGCAGCGCCGCCGCGGCCGCCGGCAGCGACGCGTCCCCGACCAGCAGGGTCGCCGAGCCCAGCGCCGGCGCCGGCCGCGTCTTGTGCCGCTGGAACCGGTAGGCCGCCAGCACCGTCCCCTCGGCCACCGCCGCCAGCGCCGGCGCCCCGGCGGCGTCCCCGTCGACGCCGGCCAGGTGCAGGGCGGTGGCCATGGTGGTCGCGTCGCCGGCGCCGGCGACCGCGACGCTGGCGGCCCGCCGCAGCGTCTCCGGCGTCCGGTCGGCGTCGCCGCCGACCCCTACCAGCAGCACCGCCCCGGCGGCCACGCGGCCGTAGCCCGGCAGCAGCAGCGCGTCGTCGACCGCGCCGCCGAGCCGCGCCGGGCCGGCCGCAAGGACCTGGAGGTCGGCGCCGAGCCGCTCCAGCACCGCCCTGGTCACCGGCGGCGCGACCGGCCCCCGGTCCCCGGCGGCCACCGGCAGCACCAGCAGCTCGGCCTCGGCCAGCTCGGGCGCGGCGTCGGAGAGGGCCAGGCGCGGCATCGGTGGGCTCCGTGTGGGTTACGTTTGGGCAACGGGGCTTGCGCGCCACCAAGATCACGGGATCCCCGAAGGCGATCAGCTTGGACGTCGCGGTGACGCGCAAGCCCCGTTGGCGGCGATCATCGCACGGGAGGGCTGGCATGTGGCGGCGGGCGCGGGACCCGGTGGTGGAGGCGGCCTGGGCGGGGTTCCTGCGCTTCGCCAGGGCGCTGGACGAGGGCAGCCGGGCGCTGCTGGCCACGGTCCCGTCGGCGCGCCGGGCCGGCGCGCCGCTGCCGGCCGCCGTGGCCGGGTTCCTCGCCGGGGTCGAGGCGGCCAGGGCCGAGCTGCCCGCCTGGGCGCTGCCGGACCTGGCCGAGGCGCAGGCGGCCACGGCCGCGGCCCTGGACGCGGCGGCGCGCCGCGCGCGCGACCTGCCGGCCGCCGTCGACGGCCTGGACTTCGAGCACCGCAACGAGCGGGTCGCCGAGGTGCTCGACGAGCTGGCCCCCGTCCAGGCCGCGGAGCAGGCGGTCCGTGCCCTCCGCCGCCGCCGCTAGCCCGCCGGCCGCATAGAATGCCCCGACCCGGCGGCGAACCCGAGGTGGAGCCAAGTGAAGGACCCGGTGGCGGTCGAGCCGTTCACCATCGCGGTGGACGAGGCGGTGCTCGCCGACCTGCGCGAACGCATCAGGCGGACCTGCTGGCCGGACCGCACCGGCGGGTCCGGCTGGGACGCCGGGGTCGACCAGGGGTACCTGCGGTCGCTGCTGGCGACCTGGGCCGACGGGTTCGACTGGCGCCGGCGGGAACGGGAGCTCAACCGGCTGGGGCACCACCGCGCCCGCATCGACGGGCGCTGGGTCCACTTCGTGCACGAGCGCGGCAACGGCCCCGCGCCGCTGCCGATCGTGCTGACCCACGGCTTTCCGAGCTCGTTCCTGGAGCACCTCGACCTGCTGCCGCTGCTGACCGACCCCGCCGCCCACGGCGGGGACGCCGAGGACGCCTTCGACGTGGTGGTCGCGTCCCTGCCCGGGTACGGCTTCTCCGACCCGCCGGCCGGGCCCATGCTCGAGACCACGGTCGCCGACGCCTGGTCCCGGCTGATGAGCGAGGGGCTCGGCTACGCCCGGTTCGGGGCCCACGGCAGCGACGCCGGCGCGGGCGTCACGGGCCAGCTCGGCCTGCGCCATCCTGGACGGCTGGTCGGCATCCACCAGAGCGCCTTCTACCTCGACCCGCCGCCGGAGCCGTGGCCGCCGGTGGTGCGCGAGTTCATCGAGGCGCAACGGCGCGAACGCGCCGAGGACGTCGCCTACTCCCGCATGCAGTCCACCCGGCCGCAGACCGTCGCCTTCGGCCTCGGCGACTCGCCGGCGGGCCTCGCCGCCTGGGTCGTCGACCTGTTCCGCTCCTTCAGCGACTGCGGCGGCGAGGTCGAGTCCAGGTTCACCCGCGACCAGCTCCTCACCAACCTGACCCTCTACTGGGTCACCGGCACCATCGGCCGCGCGGTGCAGGGCTACTACGACTTCGTGCACTTCCAGGCCCCGCCGGCGCCCGGCACGCGCGTCCAGGTGCCGTCCGGGTTCGCGGTGTTCGCCGACAGCCACCGCCCGGGCAGCGCCCGGCCGCCGCGCGAGCTCGCCGAGCACGCCTTCAACGTCACCCGCTGGACCCGCATGCCGCGCGGTGGCCACTTCGCCGCCCTCGAGGAGCCGCGGCTGCTGGCCGAGGAGCTCCGCGCGTTCTTCCGGCCGCTACGACCCGCCCCCCAGCACGAGCGCTCCTGACCCGCTCGGCGTGGGCGCCGGGGGGCGGCAGCTGCGGCAGGGCCGGTAGCCGGCCGCGACCGCGTCGGCGGCGTCCCTGAACGGCACCCGGTGGGCGGGGCCGATACGCCGGGCGTTGCGGCAGCTCGGGTAGCAGTAGGTGCGGGTGGTGTCGCTGCCGAGGTAGCGGGTGCGGTCACGGCCGAGGCGTTCCAGCTCCGACGGGTCGGCGCCCTCGACGGCCAGCAGCCGCCGCTTGTAGGGCACGCCCCAGGCGTAGCCGGTCAGCCGCCCGTCGCTGGCGACCACCCGGTGGCAGGGGATCAGCACCGGGACCGGGTTGCGGTTGAGCGCGCCGCCGACCGCCCGGACCGCGGAGGGCCGGCCGATCTCGCCGGCCACCCACGCGTACGGGCGGACCTCGCCGCGGGGGATCTCCGCGGTCTTGCGCAGCACCGCCCGGTCGAAGTCGGACACCCCCCGCAGGTCCAGGTGCGGCGGCGCGCCACGGGCCGCCGGCCGGCGCGCGGCGGGGTCGAGCCAGCGGCGCAGCCCGGCGACCAGCGGCGCCGGCGGCGCCCCGGCGCGCCGCAGCGGCCGGTGGTAGCGGGCCTGGAACCGCTCCAGGAAGCGGCGCTCCTCCTCGGCCGGGGCGGTCGCGGAGATCCCGCGGCCGTTGTAGGCGACCAGCAGCGGCCCGGCCGGGCCGTCCACGGTGAACCACGCGTCGGCCAGCCCGACCCGCTCCAGCACCGCCGGCCGCAGCGTCGCCGGTGGCTCGGCCCGCAGCCCGCGGAGGCCGGCGGCGACCCCCTTCCAGCGTTCCAGCTCGTCGTGTCCGCTCATCGCGTCAGCGTCTCCTCTCTTGCCTCCAGGGCCACCCGCAGCAGCCGGACCCCGCGGTGCACGTGGGTCTTGACGGTGCCGACCGGTTGGCCGAGCACCTCGGCGACCTCCGCGTAGGGCAGGTCCTCCACGTGCCGCAGCACCACCGCCTCGCGGTAGCGGGCCGGCAGGCCGGCCAGCAGCTCGGCCCACCGCTCGCGGTCCTGGCGCCGCTCGGCCGCCGCGGCCGGCTCCTCGCCCGGCGGCGCCGCCAGCGGCAGCGGCTCGCCGTCGCCGTCCTCCAGCGGCCGGGTCGGCGGCGGCCGCCGCCGCAGCCGGTTGCGCGCCAGGTTCAGGGCGATCCGGGCCAGCCACGGCCGCAGCCGCATCGCCGCCACCCGCTCCGGCGGGTAGCCGGCCAGCGCGTGGTAGGCGCGCTCGAACGCGTCCTGGGCGACCTCCTCGGCGTCGCGGGCGTCGCCGACGACCCGCAGGGCCAGCCCGTAGAGCAGCCGCTCGTGGCCGCGGACCAGCTCCTCGAAGGCGCCGTCGAGGTCGCGGGCCAGGCGGTCGGGCAGGTCCGGTTCCGTCTCCATCACCGGTTGCAACACGCTGCCGCGCCGCCGGGTTTCAGCCGCCGGTGGCGCGGCGCCTGGCGATGCCGGAGAGGACCTCCAGCACGACCCGGTTGGCCAGGAACGCCGTCACCTGGCCGGGCCCGTCGTAGGCCGGGGCCAGCTCGACCACGTCGACGCCGACCACCGGGAGCTCCAGGGCGCAGCGGCGGACCGCGTCCAGCAGCTCCCTGGCGGTCAGCCCGCCCGGCTCCGGCGTGCCGGTGCCCGGCGCCATCCCCGGGTCGACCACGTCGACGTCGACCGAGAGGAACACGCCGTCGCTGCCGTCGACGGCGGTCGCGAACGCCTCCGACAGGCAGGCGTCCAGCCCGCGCCGGCCGATCTCGGCCATCTCGAAGGTCCGCATCCCCTGCTCGGCCATCCACGCCAGCACCTCCGGGGGTGGCCAGTAGCCGCGCAGGCCGAGCTGCAGGAAGCGGTCGCCGCGGGCGGCGCCCGACTCGATCAGCCGCCGCATCGGCGTGCCGTGGCCCAGCAGGGAGCCGAACTGGGTGTCGCCGGTGTCGGCGTGCGCGTCGAAGTGGACCACCGACACCCGCCCGAGGCCGTGGTGGCGTGCCACCCCGGTGACGTCCGGCAGGGCGATGGTGTGGTCGCCGCCCAGCACCACCGGGACGGCGCCGGCCGCGGCGACGCGGTGGACCGCCTGCTCCAGCCGCTGCAGGGCCGGCTCGATCTCGCCGGGGAGCATCAGCACGTCGCCGGCGTCGACGACCCGCATGTCGCGCAGCGGGTCGACCCCGAGGGCCAGGTGGGGCCGGGAGCCGTCGTGGCCGAGGTAGTCGGTGCCGCGGATGGCGCCCGGCCCGAACCGGGCCCCTGGCCGGTGGCTGGTGCCGCCGTCGAACGGCGCGCCGACGATCACCACGTCGGCGCCCTCCAGCGACGCCGCGTCCTCCAGGTCGGCGCGCGGCACCCCCAGGAAGGTCACCTCCGGGCCGTACATCGCGAACACTCCGGCCTCCTCGCTCACGCCGCCACCCGCAGCGCCTCCAGGCCCCGCAGGACGTAGGTCGGCTTCCACCTCGGGTCCTCGGCCGGGACCATCCGCGGCAGGCGGCGCAGCAGCGTCCCGAACGACAGCTCCAGCTCCAGCCGGCCCAGCGGGGCGCCGATGCAGTAGTGGGTGCCGGCCCCGAAGCTCAGGTGCGGGTTGGGGTCGCGGCCCAGGTCGAGCCGGTCGGGGGCGTCGAACGCCGCCGGGTCGCGGTTGGCGGAGCCGAACAGCAGGCCCAGCTCCGCGCCCTTGGGGACCGGCACGCCGAACAGCTCGACGTCCTCCAGCACCCAGCGCTCGAACATCTGCAGCGGGGTGTCGAAGCGCAGCAGCTCGTCGACCGCCCTGGGCAGCAGCGAGGGGTCCTCGCGCAGCCGGGCGAGCTGGCCGGGGTGGCGGAACAGCTGCCACCAGCCGATCCCGGTGCTGTTCACGGTCGCCTCGTGGCCGGCGTTGAGCAGCAGCACGCAGGTGCCGATCAGCTCGTCCTCGGTGAGCTGGTCGCCGCCGTCGACCACCTGGGTGAGCGCGGTGACCAGGTCGTCGGCCGGGCGCGCCCGCCGCTCCCGCGACAGTCCCCGCAGGTACGCCGAGAACTCCGTCGCCGCCCGCGACGCGACCCGGCCGGCCTCCTCCGAGGGGTTCACCTCGTACATGCCGCAGATCTGCGCCGACCAGGGCCGCAGCAGCGGCCGGTCCGGCTCCGGGATGCCCAGCAGGTCCGCGATCACCGTCACCGACAGCGGCTCGGCCAGGTCCGCCACCAGGTCGCCGCCGCCGGCCGCCGCGATCCTGTCGACCAGCCCGTCGACCACGGCCTGCACCCGGCCGCGCATGCGCTCCACCGTCCGCGGCGTGAACGCCTTGGCGACCAGCCGCCGCAGCCGGGTGTGGTCGGGTGGCTCCCGGTCGAGCATGCCGTTGCGGATCAGGTACCAGAACGGCCCCAGGTACGCCGGCTCCTCCGGCCGCCCCATCTCGGCGTGGGTCGCCACGTGCAGGTAGGTCCGGCCGAAGCGGCGGTCGCGCAGCAGCGCGCTGACGTCGGCGTGGTGGGGGACCAGCCAGTGGTCGCTGCGCTCGTCGAACAGCACCCGGCCCGCCTCCCGCAGCGCCGCGTACGCCGGGTAGGGGTCGGCGACGAACCCCGGGTCGGAGGGGGAGAACGCCGCCGTGACGGTCACGGGCCGCTCCGCTCCAGCTGCATGATCGCCCGGTCGCGGGCGCTCGACGCCCGCCCCGGGTGGAACGCGCCGGCGAACCCGTTGGCGACCAGCGCGGCCAGGCCCCGGTCGTCGAGGCCCTGCGCCTCGGCCACCACCCGCAGCTCCGACGACAGGTCGTTGCCGAACAGGGCGCGGTCGTCGGTGTTGACGCACACCCAGGCGCCGGCGGCCAGCAGCCGGCCGACGGGGTGGTCGGCGAGGCCGGGCAGCTCCCGCCCGGTGCGGGTCCAGTAGTTGGACCGCGGGCAGGCCTCCAGCACGATCCGCCGCTCGACCACCTCGCCCAGCAGCTCGGGGTCCTCCGCCAGGCTGGTCGCGTGGCCGATGCGGTCGGCCAGGTAGCGGTCCAGCGCGGTGCGGATCGCCGCCGGCGGCTCCGCCTCGCCGGCGTGGATGGTGACGCACAGCCCCGACGCGCGCGCCTGGCGGAACATCGCCTCGTGCGCGTCCACCCAGGCGGGCGGGCGGCCCTCCACCGGGCCGGCCAGGTCGACCCCGACCACGCCGACGTCCATGCGCCGCACCGCCGCCTCCACCACCGGCCGGTTCCACTCCGGGTCGACGCCGCCCATCAGGCAGGCCAGCAACGCCACCCGGGTGCCGGTGTCGTCCTCGGCCGCGGCGGCGGCCTCCCCGACGGTCACCAGCACCTCGTCCAGCGACAGCCCCTCGTCGGTGCACAGCCGCGGGCAGAAGCGCAGCTCGGCGTAGACCACGCCGTCGGCCGCCAGGTCCTCCACCAGCTCCCGCGTCACCCGCGCGAGGTGCTCCTTGCGCTGCAGCAGCGGCAGCAGCACCTCGAAGCCGCGTAGCGCCTCCGCCAGGCCCGCCCGGCGGGTCACCCGCACCCGCGCCATCGCCGCGCCCGGCGGCGCGTCGGCCGCCACCAGCCCCAGCTCCCGCGCCAGTTCCTCGACGGTGGCCGGCCGCAGCGACCCGTCCAGGTGGACGTGGAGCTCGGCCTTCGGCAGCCGGCGAAGGGCGTCGCGGGTAAGAGAGGCAGGCACGGCTCCTCGGCTCCTCCTGGTTGCTGGTGGCGGCGGCGGTAGCCTACCGCCACGGCCACCAACAGGGAGGGGAACCACGCGATGCCCGGCCCCGCCGGCGACGGCCCGGTGACCCGCGACGACGTCCTGCCGGCGGGTGCCCGACAGTGCTTCGCCTGCGGCGACGACAACCCGATCGGCATGCACCTGGACGACATCCGCCGCGAGGGCGAGGAGGTCCACGCCACCCTGCACCCCCGCCCCGAGTACCAGAGCTACCCGGGGGTGCTGCACGGCGGCATCTGCGCCACCGCCCTGGACGAAGTCCTGGGGTACTCCGCGATCCTGCTCGCCGGCACCTGGGCGGCCACCGCCACCATGGACCTGCGCTACCGCGCTCGGGTTCCGTACGACGCGCCGCTGCCGCTGGTCGCCGGCCTGATCGACGCGCGCGGCCGGCGGGTGCGCGCCTGGGCACGGCTGCACCTGCCCGACGGCGGGGTGGGGGTGGAGGCCAAGGGGCTGCTGGTCGCCCTGCCCGAGGAGGTCGCCGCCCGCGCGCGTGAGCTGTACGGCCCGATGGCGTAGCCGTTTGGCCCGGACAAGACGGCCACCAGGTGGTCTGGCATCCAACGCGGTCAGCTTCCGCGCTCAGGGCTGGAGGGGCCGCCGAACCACCGGCAGCTCCCTCTGGCTTTCCAGTGGTCGGCCGACTTGGCCCGAGCCTGTGGCGGCTGCCAGGTCCGTTAGCCGGCGTTCGAGGAAGCGCCGTTCGGCGCCGTCGGCGGTGAGTTGTCTCGCACGTCGGTAGGCGTCACGCGCCTCGTCGGTCCGCCCGAGGCGTCGCAGGAGTTCGGCCTTGGTCGAGTGCAGGTAGCGGAAGTCGTCGAGACCGAGTTGGTCGACGATGCGCAGGCCGGCCTCGGGGCCTTCGGTCTCCGCGATGGCGATGGCGCGGTTGAGCTCCACGACGGGCGAGCCGGTCAGGCGGGTGAGCTGGCCGTACAGGGCCGCGATCTGCGCCCAGTCGCACGGCGCCTCGGCGTGCAACGAGGCGATCGCGGCCTGCAGGACATAGGGCCCGCGGCCGCGCAGGGCGAGCGCCCGGTCGAGCTCGGCGCGCCCAGCGGCGATCTGCTCGGTGTTCCACCGTGACCGGTCCTGATCGCCGAGCAGCACCAGCTCGCCGTCGCTGAACCGCGCCTCGCGACGGGAGTCGTGCAAGAGCATCATCGCCAGCAGCCCGTGAACCTCGGGGTCGTCCGGAAGCAGTTCGGCAAGCGCGCGGCCCAACCAGATGGCCTCCGCCGCCAGCTCGTCGCGGCCGCCGTAGCCCTGGTTGAAGATCAGGTAGACGACGGCGAGAACGGCGTCGAGACGCTCGCGGAGCAGGTGAGGCGGTGGCACGCGAAACGGGATCCCCGCTGCTTTGATCTTGCGCTTGGCCCGCACCAGCCGCTGCGCCATCGTGCGCTGCGGTACCAGGAAGGCGCGGGCGATCTCGTCGGTGCTGAGCCCGCCGAGGGTGCGCAGGGTGAGCGCCACCTGCGCCTCGATTGCGAGCGCCGGGTGGCAGCAGGTGAAGATGAGCTCCAGGCGCTCGTCGGGAAACGTCGTGGTGTTCATCGGCAGCTCCGCACGATCGCCCGCGACGAGCAGGCCGAACTTAGTGGCGAGGGCCCGGTCGCGGCGGATGCGGTCCGTCGCTCGGTTCCGAGCCGTCCTCATCAGCCAGGCGCGCGGGTTACTGGGGATGCCGTCGCGTGGCCACCGGTCGGCGGCGATGGCGAACGCCTCGGCCGCGGCTTCTTCGGCGAGGTCAAAGTCGCCGAGGAAGCCGATCAGGGTGGCCAGGACGCGGCCCCATTCCTCGCGGAAGGCCTGTTCGAGCGTCGCTACCAATACACCTCCGAGGGGCGGATCTCGATGGCGCCACCATGGCGGGCTGCGGGGTGGCGGGCGGCCACCTCGGTGGCCGCGTCGAGGTCGTCGGCCTCGAGGATGAACCAACCGCCGACGGCCTCCTTCATCCCGACGAACGGGCCGTCGGTTGTCAGGGTCTTGCCGCCTTCGACCCGCACGGTGGTCGCGTTCTCGGGTAGGCCCATCGGCACCCCGGGGGTGACGCCCGGCGTCTGCGTGATCCCTTGGTAGTCGGCGGAGACCTGCTTCTGCTCCTCCTCGGGCAGCGCGGCCTGTCGCTCAAGCGCGGCGCCCTGATAGATCAGCATGACGTACTTCATCGCGTCCTCCTCATCACTACTGGACGGCCACGCGGTAAGACGAACGGCGAGCCACGAAATCGACAGGTCGACACCGGCAAACTCGCCGCACCTGGGCGGCGGTCGGCCTGCCTAAGAGCTCGAGCTCTTAGACTTGAGCCGAAGCAGGCGCCGGGCTCGGTGCGGAAGTCAGGAGGGCCTTGTCGAGCTGCGCGCGGGAGCTGATCTCGAGCTTGCGATAGGCGCTGCTCAGGTGCACCTCGACCGTCTTGATCGTGACGAAGAGCGTTTGTGCGATCTCTTTGTTGCTCATCCCGTCGACTGCTAGCTGTGCCACGCGCCGCTCGCTCGCGGTGAGCGTGTCGAGCCCCGTCTGGAGGACCTTTCGCGGCCTCGCACCGGTGGCGGCGATCTCCTCGTTCGCCCGCCCGGCGAGCCCGAAGGCTCCGAGGCTTCGCGCGAGCTTGACGCCCTCCCGGAGCCGCCCGCGTGCCTCGGTCCGCCGGTTCGCGCGGCGGAGCGCTGCGCCGAGGTCGACGAGGGCGCGCGCGTGCTCGAGCCGAGCTTGTGAGCCTGCGAGCACCTCGACGGCCTCCCGGAGCAGCCCGATTCCTGCCATGCCGCCCTCAACCAGACCGAGCACGCGCAGGGAGGCGCCGATGGCATACGGGTCACCCCAACGTCGAGCGAGCGCGAGTTCTTCGGCTGCGAGCGCACGCGCTTCGTCGTTCCGGTCGAGGAGTCGAAGGCCTTCGGCGGCCCAGCTCCGCCACGGCACGCTGCTTGGATTGTCGAAGGGGACGAGCCGAACGGTCCGGCCCACCTGGAGCAACTCCTCGGCTCCCCGCTCGGGCCTTCCGGCCTCGATGCGCAGACGGCCACGGCTGAGCCGAAACCAGACGAGGGGGACCTGGTCGAGCGGGAGCTGCTCGGCGAAGCCGCCCTGGTCGATCACGCGCGCCGCCTCGTCCGCCTCCCCCTGCTCCAGCAGCGCAAGCGCCAGGAATCCGATGTTGTACGGCCAGGCGAAGAGCATGCCGTGCGCAAGACACAGATCGATCGCCTCCCGCAGGTCCGCGACCGCTGCTCGAAGATCGCCGCGACGGGTCTGACAATAGCCGCGCCACATCAATATGAACGCGACGTTGAAGATGTCGCCGCGTCGGCGGGCCTGCGCGACCGCCTGGTCGAAGAGGGAAACCGCTTCGTCGAGCAGACCCGACTGGGGTAGCACCATCGCCGCGTAATAGAACGCGATCGAGCCGCTCGCCAACAGGTTCCCGGGCGCGAGCGCCCGCCGGGCGAGCTCGATCGCGAGCTCGCGGTGCAGCCCCAGCTGGTACTCGTAGTGCGCCATCGTCCCGAGCAGGATCTCGCTGCCGAGGCCTCCGTGGAGCGCATCCAGGTCGAGCCCGCCGATCGCTGCTTCGGCGATGGGATAGGTCTGCGCGTCCCACCACGCCGAGCTGATGAGCTCCGCGAGGAGCAGCTCGTAGAGGTCCGGATCCCGCTCCCGGTCGACCTCGTCAAGCGCCTGCTCGAAGACGGCAAGGGCATCCCCGATCCGGTCCGTGAACGAGAGTGCGCGGCCGAACTCGAGCGCAACCTCGCCGCGCCGCGCCGGCTCGGCCATGAGCTCGAGACCGGCGCGCAGGTGGTCGGCCGCCGCCGGGCCGTTCGTCCGCCGCTCCGCAAGGCCGAGCTCGACCAGCACCTCTGCCCGCGCAGCCGGATCGATCTGCTCGTCGAGCGCGCGGGCGAGATATCCAACCGCGGCATCGGCCGCGCCCTGGGCGAGTGAGCGCTCGGCCGCTTGGCGGAGCGTCGAGACCACGAACGAGTCGGCCCGTGGAGTGACGCGGAGGACGTGCCCCGCCGCACTCTCCGGCTGCGCGCCGGCCTGTAGCAGCAGTTCCGCGGCCAGGCGGTGCGCGGCGCTTCGTTCAACCGCATCGTGCGTCTCGTAGACGGCGCTGCGGACGACGGGGTGGAAGAACTCGAGCGGATCCTCGCGCCGGAGGAGGTCAAGCCGAACGAGGAGGGCGGCGGCCGGACCAAGCTCGCGTGCTTCCAGGCCGGCGAGCACACCGGCGTGGCGCAGCTCGGTCCCGTCGCCGAGGATCGAAGCCGCGCGGAGGAGGGCGAGCGCCCCGCGGGGCAGGCGAGCGAGGCGGAGCCCGACCGCGCGAGCAACGCCCTGCGCTCCGATTTCCAGCAGACGGGGCACGTGCTCGGCGGTCGGGCTGGTTCCCTCCCGTGCAACCGCGTCGAGCACCGCGCCGACGAAGAGCGGATTTCCGCCAGTCGCCGATTCGAGGGCGGCGCAGAAGGCCTCGTCCGGCTCCAGACCGTGCAACCCGCGCGCGAGCACGGCGATCGAGGCACGCCCAAGCGGTTCGAGGCGAATCGCGGCGGCCTCCGGGTCGGCGATGAGCTCCGCGACGAGCGTGGGATCGCGGCCCTCACCCTCGGGCGGCCGGGTCCCCGCGACGACGAGGAGCGGCACTCCCTCCAGCCGTCGCGTCAGGTACAGGAGCCACCGCAGCGAGGGCGTGTCCGCCCAGTGCAGGTCATCGATCGCGAGCAGCGTCGGCCGTTGAAAGGCCACGTTGGCGGCGAGCCAGTAGAGGCCGTGGAGGATCGCGAACGAGCCCTCTGCAGGCACGTTCTGTGAAGCGGCGGGCTGCGAGGCTCCAAAGAGTGGTTCCACGAGGGCCGCAGGCCCCGACAGCAGCTCGGTGCGGAGATCCGGAGGGGCGGCCGCGAGCAGCGGATCGAACAGCTGCCGGACGATCCCGTACGCGAACTCGCCCTCGAACTCGCCGCCGCGGGCGGCCAGCACCCGCATCCCCGCCGAGCCGGCAATCGCGCGCGCCTCGGCGAGCAGGCGGGTCTTGCCGATGCCGGCACTTCCCTCGATGACGACAAACCGCCCACCGCCGCTCCGGGCCCCGTCGGCCCATGCCTCAAGCGCCGCGACCTGGGCTTCGCGCTCCAGGAGCAAGGTGGTTCCGCCCGGAGGAAGGACACTCGCCGACGCCATCACGACCAATCCGTAGACGCTCAGAACCAGAGTTTAGGGGCGCGTTTGGGGTTGACCCCAACGCGAGGACGGCCGGTCCGCGCGCAGACTCGCCAGAGCGCGTGAGACGCACCGCAGCGACCGTCTCCTGACGAAATCCACCATGGAGGGATCCGCCGCCCCAGGCAGCCGCGGCACCAGCGACGAGGGCGATGGTCCGTGACGCAACCGCACCCGGAGGAGGCTCATGACCGCGGCCGCCCGCATTAACGATGCAGCACCCACGCGCAAGACGTGGACTGTGGTCCTGGCCTCGACGCTCGGGCTCGCCGCCGCAGCCTGGGTGGTCGCGGTCCGCCAGATGCAGGGGATGGACATGGGGGTCGCGACCGAGCTCGGTTCGTTCGCGTCCTTCGTCGCCCTGTGGGGGTCGATGATGGCGGCGATGATGCTGCCGGGCGCGGCCCCAGCCGTCGTTCGACGCGCGCAGGCCAGCGGTGGGGTGCGCGCCGTGCCGCTGTTCGTCGGGTCCTACCTTGCCGTGTGGACACTCGTCGGCGTCGCGGCGTACGCGGCGTACCGGCCGCACGGGTCGCTGGCCGCCGGCGCGGTTGCGATCGCGGCAGGGGTCTACGAGCTCACGCCGCTCAAGCGGCGCTTCCGCCAGCGCTGCCGCGACGGCGCCGGCTCCGGATTCCAGTTTGGGCTCTTCTGCGTCGGCTCGAGCATCGGCCTGATGGGGCTGCTGGTGGCGCTGGGCGTCATGAACCTCGCCTGGATGTCGGTGATCGCCGTGCTCGTCCTGGCCCAGAAGCTCCTGCCTCCCAGAGCCACCGTCGACGTGCCGCTGGCGCTGGCGATCATCGGCCTTGGGGGCTGGATCGTCCTTGTGCCCTGGTCGGTTCCCGGACTGATGCCACCGATGTGAGGGGTCGTCGGTGGCGTGGGCCACGCCAAACGGTTGTGGCGACGGCAAGGAGAGAAACAATGACCGATCACAAGACCGGAACACGTGAAGAGTGGCTTGCGGCCCGGCTGGAGCTGCTCGAGGCCGAGAAGGAGCTGACCCGGCGCAGCGACGAGCTGGCGCGGCGGCGGCAGGAGCTGCCCTGGGTCCGCACCGACAAGGAGTACCGGTTCGAGACCGACGAGGGCACGGCGTCGCTCGCCGACCTGTTCAGGGGACGCTCGCAGCTGCTCGTCTACCACTTCATGTTCGGGCCCGACTACACGGCGGGGTGTCCGACCTGCTCGTCGATCGCGGACGGCTTCGACGGCTTCGTCGTCCACCTCGCCAACCACGACGTCACGCTGGCCGCGGTGTCGCGGGCGCCGCTCGCGAAGCTGCAGGCGTACAAGCAGCGGATGGGCTGGAGCTTCCCGTGGGCGTCGTCGTCCGGCAGCGACTTCAACTACGACTTCCAGGTGACCTTCACCGAGGAGCAGCAGCAGTCGGGGGTCGTCGAGTACAACTTCCGCACGATGGACACCCGCAGCGATCTCAGCGACGCACAGACTCTTGCCGTCTATGGCACGGACGTGGCAACAACGATGCGGGAAGCGCCGGGCATGAGCGCGTTCGCGCTCGAGGACGGCGTCGTCTACCACACCTACTCGGCGTACATACGCGGGCTGGACGGCCTCTGGGGCATGTACCAGTGGCTCGACCGCGCGCCACGCGGGCGCAACGAGACGATGGTGCGGGGACTTGGTCGCCTCCGGGTTGGCATCTGGTACCGCCGCCACGACGAGTACGACAGCCAGTGACGCCTACCAAAGGCCGCGCCACCGACCCCACCGCCGCGTGCGCCGGCCTGGCCGGGTCGGTCGTCGCGCTGCACCACCAGGTTGTGAGCCGCCGACGCCCCGGACGTCTCGGCGCGTTCCCAGCCGACGGCGTCCCCGCTTCGCGCCGGCCTGGAGCAGCTTCAGGGCCTCCCACCGGCGCTACTGCTGACCGCCGAGAACGAGGTGCTGCGCGACGAGGGCGAGGCCTACGCCCGCCGGCTGATGCGGGCCGGTGTCAGGGTCACCGCCGTCCGCTACCTGGGGACCATCCACGACTTCCTTCGGCCCAGATCAGCGGGACGTGACCTGGCAGGTGGACAGCAGCGCGGCGACCTGGACCCACAGCGATTCCAGGACCGACGATGGCAGGGCAGGCACAAGACCTCCCGATGAGGGCCGAGGGGCGAGAGCACGGCGATCATCCCGGCTCACGCCTGCCTTGTTCCACTTCGGCCCTACCGGCGTCAGCAGCTCATCGCGGGGGCAGTTGCCGGCTCCGGTTGAGGACCAGGTGGACAAACAGGACTCGCCCTCGACGGGTCCATTGGGGCGGCTTTCTGTGCTCCTTTCCTAGTCAGCATGGAACGGCCGGCCCGGTCCGCATCTGCGTGGGTCACCCACACTGAGCGGGCGGAGCCACCATACGGAAGAGGCCGGCCGTGGCCACCGCGGCCAGATCGCCGAGGCCGTCCCGGCAGGTGTCCCACCCGAAGCCGCCGAGACCGCGCGGGACACCCTCGGCGGCGCGCTGGCGGCGGCCGGGCAGCTCCCCGAGCAGATCGGCGCGGCGCTGCTGGAGGCGGCCCGGGAGGCGTTCACTCGAGGGCTGCACCTGGCCTTCGGCATCAGCGCCGCTGTGGCGATCGGCGTCGCCGTCCTGGTCGTGGGCCTGCTGCGACACGCTGACGCGGGCTCTGAGCCCGAGAAGCACCAGCACGGAGCAATGACAGGCTGGGGTAGGCGGGTGGGTGGGCGGGTCAGCAGCGCCTCGAAGGCCCTGATGACGTCAGCGCATTCCCTGCATGACTCGTCGGAAGAACGCCAGCGACCTGATTGCGTGGGTGGCAGGCGAGAACAACGCCGCGCGGCGGCGCGCGGCGGCTCGCAG
>Ga0081538_10002036_pt1 | contig 20208 bp, 17 predicted proteins | sample TabmetS5T2R1_FD_71022 | JGI IMG/M metagenome (GOLD analysis project Ga0081538, IMG submission 71022) | Tabebuia heterophylla rhizosphere microbial communities from the University of Puerto Rico - S5T2R1 | ecosystem: Host-associated > Plants > Roots > Rhizosphere ...
TCGTTCTTGAACCAGGCCAGGCCCTCGGCCCGCCGCAGCACCGGCACGAGCTTGGGGGCGTGCTTCTTCCAGGCCGCCACCCATCGCCGCTTTCTCGAGTGCTCGGGACCGGCCTCGAAGAGGAAGCGGACGCCGCGGCGCGACACCGCCACCTTGAAGTGGCAGTGCTTCTTGTAGCCGCGCTTGTCGGCGGCGAAGGCCACCCAGGTGTCGTCAGGCGGGTTCACCGTGCGCCGCACGTGCTTGGCCACGTGCGCGTACGCGGGCGCGCCGCCCACCCGGCTCACGTCAGCGACGAGGTCGCGCCCGGCCGCTTCCAGCTTCGGACGGATGCGGCTCTTGATCGCCGCCATGCGGGGCGCGAAGCCGTCGACCTCGAAGACCTTGAAGTCGGCGGCCGTGAATCCCGGAAACGCCATGCGAACCTCCTTGTCGCGGAGCCTCAGGGATAGGTGGTGTCGGGATCGAGGGGAAAGATGGGCCGGCGCACCCGCGTGAAGGCGAAGCGCCCGAGGTTGGACGACGACAGCCCCGGGGCGTCCACCTCGATGATCTCGCGGGCGATGGGCTCGAAGGCGGCGCGGTAGTGGATGGTCGACTTCACCACCAGCACCTTGTGCTCGAGCGGGTCGATGCCGACGAAGCGGATCATCTCGGGATCGAGCGTCTGCCAGCGGTACGAGATCAGGATCACCTTCACGTCGTTGACGTCGAGCACCGCGGTGGTGCCGAGGCGGCCGGGAAGGCCGCGGGCCATGGGGCCCTTGTGGACGAAGCGTCCGTCCGACAGCGTCCGCACGGTGCCGGTCACCCGCAGGGGGGCGCCGTGGCGCCGATCCACCTTGCCGCCCACGTCGAGCGTGACCGACAGGCCCACGCCCGCCGTCACGCACGCCTGGACGGCCGCGGGATCCCAGATGCAGGCGACCACGGCGGAGCGGGCGCCCACGCGCAGCAGCTCGCGGAGGATCTCGGTGCCGTCGCCGGCCGCCCCGCCGCCGGTGTTGTCGGCCATGTCGGCGAGCACGATGGGCCGGCCCTCGGCGGCGAGCGCGCGGGCCACCGCGTCGGCCACGGGGAGCGCGGTGTGGATGAACTCGTGGCGATGCTCCCAGGCCACCCGGGCGAGCCGATCGGCGAGGCGGTCGGCCAGGGCCTGATCGTTGTCGGTCACGACATAGACCGAAAGCCCGGCGGGCGGGATGTCGGCGAGGGGGAACCCCGCGAACACCGAGACGGAGATCACCTTCGGGTCCTTCTCCATCTCCTCCGCCAGGTCGTACAGACGCCGCATGGGTCCGCGCGCGGTGCCCTGATTGCCCAGCGGAGGCAGGATGGGCGGCGTGCGCAGGGCGGCGGTGGGCCGGAGCCGCTTCGTCGCCACCTGCAGCAGCCGCTCGGTGGCCTCCACGCCGCGCTCGGCCATGTCCACGTGGGGATAGGTCTTGTACCCGTGCAGGAGATCGGCCCCGCGCGCCATCTCGGGCGTGAGGTTCCCGTGGAAGTCCAGCGTCACCGCGATCGGCACCGCCGGCCCGACCACCCGGCGCACCGCTCCGATGAGATCGCCCTCGCCGTCGTCGATGCCCTCGCACACCATGGCGCCGTGCAGGTCGAGCAGCACGCCGTCCACTGCGCCGGCGGCGCGGAGATCGGCGAGCAGGCGCTCCTTCACGTGGCCGTAGATGTCCTTGGTGACGAGCCCGGCCGGCGAGGCGGAGGCCGCGACCGAGGGGACGAGGCGCGCGCCGTGGCGCTCGGCCGCCGCGATCATGCCGCCCAGGCAGGTTCCGGTGCCGCGGAACGTCTCGATGATCTCGCCGCCGTAGTGGAGATGCCGGGCTTCGAACTGGCGGCGGTCGGTCGGGATGTTGCTGAAGGTGTTCGTTTCGTGGTTCAGCATGGCGAGGAACAGCTTCATGGGGTCTCCATCAGAGCTTGAGCCGCGGATCGAGCCAATCGCGGAGGGCGTTGCCGAGCAGGTTGATCACCAGCGTGGTGATGAAGATGGCGGCGCCCGGAAAGGCGGCGATCCACCACGAGTTCAGCATGTAAACGCGGCCCTCGCCCAGCATGTTGCCCCAGGCGGGGATGGGGGGCTGCACGCCGAGGCCCAGGAAGGAAAGGAACGACTCCAGCACGATGACCTGGGCCACCTGCAGCGTGGCGATGACCACGCCGGCGGACACGAGGTTGGGCAGGATCTGGCGGAAGATCAGGCGCGCGTGGCTCATCCCGAGGGCGCGCCCGGCGGTGATGAACTCGCGCTCCCGCAGGGCGAGGGTCTCCGCGCGGATGACCCGCGCGTAGATGGGCCACCCGGCCACGCCGAGCACCGCGATCATGTTGGGCAGGCTGGGGCCCAGCACCGCGATCACCGCGAGGGCCAGCAGCACGAAGGGGAAGGTCAGCACGATGTTGACCACCGTCATGATCGTCCAGTCGATCGCCCCGCCGAAGTAGCCGGCGGCGAGGCCGAGCAGGATACCGATGCTCGCGGAGAGGATCACCGCGGCGACCCCCACGATGAGGGAGATGCGGCCGCCGTAGATCACGCGCGAGAGGAGATCGCGCCCCACCTGGTCGGTGCCGAGGAGGTGGTCCGGCGTGCCGCCGGCCATCCATGCGGGCGGAGCGAGCCGATGGCGAATGTCCACGACGAGGGGATCGTGGGGCGCGATGAGCGGCGCCAGCACCGCGCTCAGCACGATGAGGAGCAGCACCGCGGCGGCGGCCACGCCCCAGCGCAGGCGCCGGAGGCGACGGAGAAGGGGAGTCCCGCGCTCGGCCGCCGCCGCGGCGGGCCGCGCCTCCAGCGCCACCTCGGGTGTGGCGTTGCTGGCCGTCATGCCCCCGTCCGGATGCGCGGGTCGATGAGGCCGACGACCACGTCCACGATCAGGTTCACCACCACGATGATGAGAGCGAGGAGGACCACCGCGCACTGCACCACCGGGAAGTCCTGGTTGCGGATGGAGTCCACCGTGAGGCTGGCCACTCCGGGCCACGCGAACACCGTCTCGGTGATGATGGCCCCCCCGAGGAGCTGACCGAACTGGAGTCCCAGCACCGTCACGACGGGGATGCTGGCGTTGCGGAAGGCGTGCTTCCACACCACCCGGCGCTCCGCCATGCCCTTGGAGCGCGCCGTCTTGATGTAGTCCATGCTGAGGACCTCGATCATCCCCGAGCGGACCAGGCGCATGGTGATGGGCGCGAACGCCATCCCCAGGCACAGCGACGGCATCAGGAAGTGCTGCCAGGTGCCGTAGCCGGAGGCGGGGAGGAGCTTCAAGCGCACCGCGAAGATGATGATGAGCATGATGCCCAGCCAGAAGAGCGGCAGGGCCTGGCCGGCGGTGGCGAGAATGGTGCAGAGGGTGTCCACGAACGAGTGACGGCGGAGCGCGGCGAGCGTGCCGAGGGGGATGGCGATGAGGAGGGCCACCGCGAGCCCGGCGAAGGTGAGGTAAATCGTCGGCGGCATCCGCTCCATCACGAGCCGGAAGACGGGCGCGTCGCCGTACCACGAGCGCCCGAAGTCGCCGCGCACGGCATTGCTCGCGAAGGTCCAGTACTGGACGTAGATGGGGCGGTCCAGGCCCAGCAGGTGGCGATAGCGCTCGAACTCCTCCTTGCCGGCGTTCTGGGGCAAGAGCAGCAGGACGGGGTCGCCGATGACGTGGAGGATGCCGAACGACAGGATGGAGATCCCGATGACCACCACGATGAGCTGGAGGACCTGCCGCGCGATGTAGCGTCGCATCAGAGCTCGGCCGGCGCCGCGCCGCCCCCGGCGCGGCCCCCTCGTGGGCGGGGGCGCGCGCGGCCGGAGGCGTGAGGTGAGGCGCCGAGAGACTTACTTCTTCCGGGGCGTCGCCAGGAAGAGGCGGTCGACCTCGTCGGCGGGGGCGGTGTACTCCACGCGATTGCTGATGCCCCACACGCCGCGCAGTCCCCACTTGTAGAGGTAGGCGGCGTCGTCGAAGAGGAGCTTCTGCGCCTTCACGTAGATCTCGGTCCGCTTCTTGGCGTCGAGGGTGGAGCGCCCGGTGGCGATGAGGTCGTCCAGCTCCTTGTTGCAGTAGTAGCTGTAGGGCTCGCCGCACTTGAACACGTCGAACAGGATGGCATCGGCGTCGAACACCGAGTAGTAGCCCCAGGACCAGTTGAACATGGGACCGAACTTGCCTTCCTTCACGCGCGCCACCAGCACGGTGTTGTCCCCTACGTAGTTGCGCTTCACGCGGAAGCCGGCCTTGGCCATGTCGGCCACGATGGCGTCGTTGGTCTGCTGAATGGCGGGCTCCACAACGGGCGGGCCCTCGTTGAAGACGATGTCGACCCCGTTCGGATACCCGGCGTCGGCGAGCAGCTTCTTGGCGGCGGCGAGGTCCTGCTTGTACGGCTTGAGATTCGCGTCCCAGCCGAAGGCCATGGGATTGATGCCGGTGGCGACCCGGTCACCCAGGCCGTTGAGCACGTGCTTGATGATCCCGTCGGCATCCACCGCGAGGTTGGCGGCCTGGCGGACCTTCCGGTCGGTGAACGGGTTCGGTCCCCCGCGCGCGGCCTGGTCGAGCTGCAGCATGGCCGTTCTCAAGATCGGCGAGGTGCCGGTCCGGGCGGCCCCCGACTTCTCGATGACGTCCATCTGGTCCGGCGGCACCGCCTTGATCACGTCCACGCCGCCGGAGAGCAGCTCGGCGATCTCGGTGGCCTTCTCGGGGATGATCCGGATGCGGAGATACTTGTAGTGCGGCTTGGGCCCCCAGTAATCGTCGTTGCGGACGAGCAGGTGATCCTGCTTCCGGTTCCACTTCACGAGCTTGTAAGGCCCGGTGCCGATGGGGTTCTCGGCCATCCACTGATCACCCTTCTCGCGGATGACCTTCTCGGACTGCATGACCTGCGCGGTGAGCCGCTCCACGAAGAGGGGATAGGGACCGTCGGTCTTGAAGCGCACCGTGTAGTCGTCGACGACCTCGACGCCCTTGATCTTGGCGTGATTGCCCCGCGCCGTCATCTTCTTGGCGGGGTCGAGGACGCGGTCGAAGGTGGCCTTGACGTCCTTGGCGGTGAACGGCGACCCGTCGTGGAACTTGACGCCCTGGCGGAGCTTCACTTCCCAGGTGGTGTCGTCGACGTTCTTCCACGAGGTGGCGAGGTTCGGCCCGACCCGCCGCGTCTTCAGGTCGCGCGTGGCGAGGTGGTCGAAGGCGTGATAGCCGAGGATGATCGCCTCGCGCAGCACCGACGCGGGCGGGTCCCACGAGTCGACGTCCGACTGCAGGGAATAGACGATCGTGTCTTCCTTCGTCTGCGCGCTCGCGAGGCCGGGCCAGGCCAGGGCGAAGACGAGAAGGAACACCAATCCGGGCAGGGCGACACGGCGCATGGCGATCTCCTTCTTCAGCGGGTCGGAAGTGACGCTGAGGTCGGCCAAGAGGGCCACATACTAGCCAGCACCCGCGTGGTTGTCAAACCACGCGGGCGCTATCGGCGGCGTGTATCTCCGCCGGCGGTCGCGGGGGGCCGACGGCTCAGCGCGAGTGCCGCTCCAGGGCGGACAGCACCGCGCGCAGGGAGGCGGTGATGATGTTCGGGTGGGCTCCCACCCCCCACTTGATGACCCCGTCGCGCCCCGTGGTCTCGACGTAAGCGGCGGCGCTGGCGTCCGCGCCCTGGCCCAGCGCGTGCTCGGCGTAGTCCACCACGTCCAGCTCGACCCCGAGGCCGCGCCGGAGGGCGTCCACGAAGGCGGCGATGGGACCGTTGCCGGTGCCCGACACCGTCCGCGGCTCGCCCCGCACCAGGAGGTCGGCGGTGATGCGGGTCCCGTCGCCCCCGTCCTCGGACTTGAGCTCGTGGCCGCGCAGCGCGAAGGCCGGCTCCGCCGGCATGTACTCCTTCTTGAAGGCGTCCCACATGGCGGCGGGGCTGATCTCCGTGCCGCTGTCCTCGGTGATGGCCTGGATGGTCTTGGAGAACTCGATCTGCAGCCGGCGGGGCAAGTCGAAGCCGTGCTCCATCTTCATGATGAAGGCCACGCCGCCCTTGCCGGACTGGCTGTTGACCCGGATCACCGCTTCATAGGTCCGCCCCACGTGCTTGGGATCGATGGGCAGGTACGGCACCTCCCACACGTCGTAGCCCTTGGGCAGGGCCTCCATGCCCTTCTTGATGGCGTCCTGGTGCGAGCCCGAGAACGCGGTGTAGACGAGGTCACCCGCGTAGGGATGACGCGGGTGCACGGGCAGGCGATTGCAGTACTCGGCGACCCGGCGGAGCTTGTCGATCTCGGAGATGTCGAGCTTGGGATCGACCCCCTGCATGAAGAGGTTCATGGCCAGGGTGATCACGTCCACGTTGCCGGTGCGCTCCCCGTTGCCGAAGAGCGTGCCCTCCACGCGATCGGCGCCGGCCAACACGCCCAGCTCGGCCGCCGCCACCGCGCAGCCGCGGTCGTTGTGGGGATGGAGGGACAGGCGGAAGCACTCCCGGCGGCTGATGGTCCGCAGGAACCACTCGATGGTGTCGGCATAGAGGTTCGGCGTGTACATCTCCACGGTGGCGGGGAGGTTCAGCACCATCCGGTGCTGGGGCGTGGGCTTGATCACGTCCATCACCGCCTCGCAGATGTCCACCGCGTACTGCACCTCGGTGCCGGTGTAGCTCTCCGGCGAGTACTCGTAGTAGACCTCGGTGCCCGTCAACGTCGGCTCGAGCTGCCGGCACAGCTTGGCCGCGCTGGTCGCGATCTCCGTGATGCCGGCCTTGTCGAGCCCGAACACCACGCGGCGCTGCAGGATGGAGGTGGAGTTGTAGAAGTGCACGATGGCGCGGCGAGCGCCCTGCAGGCACTGGTACGTCCGCTCGATGAGCTCGGGCCGGCACTGGACCAGCACCTGGATGAGGACGTCGTCGGGAACCAGGTCCTCCTCGATGAGCAGGCGGACGAAGTCGTAGTCGGGCTGCGACGCCGACGGGAAGCCGACCTCGATCTCCTTGAAGCCCATCTTGACGAGGGTCTCGAACATGCGCCGCTTGCGCTCCGGGTCCATGGGATCGATGAGGGCCTGGTTGCCGTCCCGGAGGTCCACCGAGCACCACTGGGGCGCCGCCACGAGCTTCTTGTCCGGCCAGCGGCGGTCGGGCAGCTCGAGCGGCACGAAGGGCCGGTACTTGTCGAACGGCATGGGGCTCGGCGTCACGGGCTTTGGCGGCATGTCCTGTTCCCTCTTTTCCTCGCGGTGGTCCATCGGATCCATAGAAACAAAAAACCTCCTGGCGGGACTGCGCAGGAGGTTATCGACGAGCGCGAGAAGCGCGCTCGCCGCTACATAAGTAGGAGGCCCAGGAACCGGCTGATCACGGAGGGATCATGCCAGGCAACCCTCCGCCCTGTCAACACCTTTTCCGGGCCCCCATGATTGACAACCCGAGACGGGGACAACCATAATGAGGGCCGTCGCGCACCCCATGGCCACCCCACCTCTCGCTCTCGTCACCGGTGGAGCGGGCTTCATCGGCTCGCATCTCGTCGAGCGTCTGCTCGCCGAGGGCTATCGGGTCCGCGTCTTCGACAACTTCTCCACGGGCCGCCGCAAGAATCTGGCCTTCGCGGGTCGCGGCGCGCGCCTGGAGATACAGCGCGGGGAGCTCGCCAATCTGAAGGCGGTGCAGAAGGCGGTGCGCGGCACGTCGGTGATCTTCCATCAGGCCGCGCTGCGCTCGGTGCCGCGCTCGGTGGAGGATCCGCTGGGCGCCAACGCCTCCAACGTGACGGGCACGCTCCACCTCCTGTTCGCGGCGGCGCGCCAGAAGACGAAGCCGCGCCTGGTCTATGCGTCCTCGTCGTCGGTGTACGGCGAGCGCCCGGATCTGCCGAAGCGGGAAGACCAGCCCACCGCGCCCATCTCGCCCTACGCGGCCACCAAGGTCGCGGGCGAGCTCTACGCGTCGGTATGGAGCCGGCTCTTCGGCGTGGAGACGGTGGGCCTCCGGTACTTCAACGTGTTCGGCCCGCGCCAGGACCCCAAGAGCGAGTACGCGGCGGTGATCCCCAAGTTCATCCTGTGGGGCATGGGAGGTAAGCCCCTCCTGGTGCACGGCGACGGCACGCAGTCGCGCGACTTCACCTACATCGACAACGTGGTGTCGGCCAACCTCCTCGCCGCTCGGGCGGAGGCGCGCTCCGTCGCCGGCAAGTCCTACAATGTCGGCTGCGGCACCCGCACGAGCCTGCTCGAGATCATCGCCATGCTGGAGACGATGCTCGGGCGGTCCCTCGCCCGCAAGCACGAGCCCGGACGCGTGGGCGACGTGCCGCATACGCTCGCCGACGTGAGCGCGGCCAAGCGGGACATGGGGTACGAGCCTCTGGTGGGCTTCGAGGAGGGGCTGCGCCGCACCGTGGCATTCTTCACCGGGAGGACGGCATGACGATGGCGACGCGGATCTTCACGGCGGTGCTGATGGTGACCCTCGGCCTGGGGCTGGGCACACCGGGCGCGCACGCGCAGAGCGCGCCGGGCACGCTGGTGGTGCAGGTGTCCACCGAGCCGCCCGGGCTCGACCTCACCACGAGCCCGGCCTCGGCCATCGCCGGTGTGGTCTTCGACAACGTCCAGGAAGGCCTGATCAAGATCGACCGCACCGGGAAGATGATCCCGTGGCTGGCCGAGCGCTGGTACACCACCGACAGCAAGAACTACACGTTCTTCCTGAGGAAGGGCGTGCGCTTCCACAACGGCCGCGAGATGAAGGCGGCCGACGTGAAGTTCGCCCTGGACCGGGCGGTGAACCCCGAGACCAAGCATCCCTATCGCACGCAGTACGACGCCATCCAGGACGTGATCGTGAAGGACGACTACACGATCACGGTGGCGCTGAAGAAAGTGGACGCCACCTTCCTCTACACGCTGGCGCGGCAGGGCTCGATCATCTACCCCCGTGAAGCGGTGGATTCGCTCAAGACCCAGCCGCTGGGCACCGGCCCCTTCACGGTGGCGGAGTGGGTGCGCGGCGATCGCATCGTGCTCACCAAGAACAAGGACTACTGGGTCAAGGGGCGGCCCCACCTCGACCGGGTGGTGTACCGCTTCATCGCCGACCCCAATGCCGCCATCGCCGCCCTCAAGGCCGGCGACATCGACGTGTCCGCCTTCGGCATCGGGCCCGAGAGCGTGGACGAGCTGAAGAAGGACGCGCGCTTCCAGGTGATCGTGGGCGACACCACCAATGACGTGACCCTGTCCATGAACAACAGCCGGAAGCCGTTCACGGACAAGCGGGTACGCCTGGCCGTCACCCACGCCATCAACAAGGACGAGGTGCTGAAGGGCGCCATGTTCGGCTACGGCAAGGTGCTGGGCTCGAACGTGGACCCGCTGAACCCCTTCTTCGTGGACGTATCGAAGCGCGTCGCCTACGATCCGGCCAAGGCCAAGAAGCTCCTCACCGAGGCCGGCTATCCCAACGGCTTCGACGTCACCTTCCGCGTGGCGCCGCAGTACTACTACACGGTGCGCAGCGCGGAGGTCATCACCAGCCAGTTCGCCAAGGTGGGCATCCGGGCCAAGATCGACCAGATCGAGTGGCCGACGTGGCTCTCCCAGGTGTTCTGCCTGGCGCCGTGCCAGAACCCCGACTACGAGATGTCCATCATCGGGCACGCGGAGGCCTGGGACATCGGCAACTTCGCCAACCCGAAGTACTACTTCCGCTGGGACAACGCCGACTTCCAGAAACTGTACGCCGAGTCCCAGGTGACGGTGGACGACAAGAAGCGGAAGGAGCTCTACGTGAAGATGCAGCAGATGCTGGCCGACGAGGCCCCGGCGGTGTGGCTGTACATGCACCCCCGGCTGGTCGTCGCCAAGAAGGGCGTGACCGGCATCTGGAAGGACCTGCCGCTGCCGGTGCTCGACCTCTCCGAGGTCGCCTGGCAGAAGTAGGCGGGGCCGCGCGGGCGGTCGTTGCGACGATTCATCCTGAGGAGGGTGGCCACGCTGGCGGTCACCCTCCTCTTCGTGTCTCTGCTCGTGTTCCTCGTGGTGCGTGTGCTGCCCGGCGATCCCGCCCTCGTCATCGTGGGCACCGAGGGCAGCCCGGAGGCGGTCGAACGCATCCGCAAGGCCCTGGGCCTCGATCGCCCCCTGGTCGTGCAGTACGTGGAGTGGGTCGGCCATGCCCTGCAGGGCGATCTGGGCCGCTCCATCCAGTACGACGTGCCCGTGGCCGGACTGGTCGTGTCGCGGCTGTCCGTCACGCTGCCGCTCACGGTGATGGCGGCGGTGTTCATGGCGCTGGTGGCCATCCCGGTGGGGGTCTACGCGGCCACGCATCAGCGGCGCTGGGGCGACTACGCCGTGATGGCGCTGTCCCAGCTCGGAGTGGCCGTGCCCGCGTTCTGGGCCGGTCTCCTCCTCGTGCTGCTCTTCGCGGTGCACCTCGGATGGTTCAAGTCCGGCGGCTTCGACGGGTGGGGACAGGGGGTGGGGCAGGGCCTCAAGGCGCTCTTGCTCCCGGCGGTGGCGCTGGGGCTCTTCCAGTTCGCGGTGCTCGCCCGCACCACGCGCTCGGCCATGCTCGAGGTGCTGCGCGAGGAGTACGTGAAGACGGCGCGCGCCAAAGGCCTCGCCGAGGGGCGGGTGCTCTTCCGCCACGTGCTGCGGAACGCCATGATCCCCATCCTCACCGTGGCCGGCATACAGCTGGGCCAGCTCATGGCGGGGAGCATCGTGCTGGAGTCGGTGTTCTACCTGCCCGGCCTGGGCCGCCTCGCCATCGGCGCCATCTCCGCCCGCGACCTCCCCGTCGTCCAGGGGGTGGTGCTCTTCGTCGCCTCGGTCATCGTGACCATCAACGTGGCGGTGGACATCCTCTACGGCGTGCTCGACCCCCGCATCCGCTACGAATGATGCGAAGCCACCCTATGAAGGTCGTCGCTTGCGACGACCGTAGATCAAGTCAGGGGCCCGAGGGGAGCGAGGGCCGACGAGCGTGTTGAGAGCCAGAGCACTCCGCCATGTGACCTTTGTCATCGGGCTCGCGGTCACGGTGGTGCTCCTCGCCACCGCCGCCCTGAGCCTGGTGTACACGCCGAAGGACCCGCTGGAGATGTCGATCACCAGTCGGCTCCAGGGCCCCACCGGCGCGCACCCCTTCGGCACCGATCAGTTCGGCCGCGACCTGCTCTCCCGGGTGATGCGCGGGGCCATCACGTCCATCCTGGTCGGCGTCATCGCGGTGGGCATCGGCATGGGGATCGGCGTGCTGCTGGGCGTGGTGTCCGGCTATTTCGGGGGCTGGCTCGACGAGGGCTTCATGCGCCTCATGGACGCGGTGCAGGGTTTTCCCGCCATTCTCTCCGCGCTCCTCATCTCCGCGGTGTTCCGGCCCAGCGTGGCCATCAGCATGGTGGCCATCGGCGTGGCCTTCCTCCCGGTGTTCGCGCGCCTCACCCGGGCCTCCTTCCTCGAGCTGCGCGATCGCGACTTCGTGTCGGCGGCGCGCGCGCTGGGCGCGGGCGACGCCACCATCATCGGTCGGCACATCATGCCCAACACGCTGTCGCCGCTCATCGTGCAGGCCACCATCAGCTTCCCCGTGGCCATCCTCGCCGAGGCCGCGCTGGCCTATCTGGGGCTCGGCACCCAGCCGCCCCATCCGTCCTGGGGGCTCATGCTGCGCGAGTCGCAGGCATTCCTCGCCACCAACCCGTGGTTCGCGATCTTCCCCGGCGGCGCCATCGCCCTCACCGTGCTGGGGCTAAACCTGCTTGGTGACGGGCTGCGCGATCTCCTGGATCCCAAGCAGGTGGGCTGAGCGTGCTGTTCAGCTCGCTGGAATTCCTGGTCCTCTTCCTGCCTCTTACGCTGGTGGTCGCGCTCGCGCTGCGCGGCCAGCCCCTGCTCCGCTGGATCGCCCTCACCAGCGTGATCTTCTACGCGTTCGCCGGCCACTGGTGGTTCATCGTGCCGATGCTCCTCACCACCGTGGTGGACTTCTGGGTCGCCATCGCGATCGAGCGCGAGCGCCGGCCGCGTGCCCGGCGCTGGCTCCTCGCGGTGTCCCTCGCCGGCAACCTGGGCATGCTCGCGTACTTCAAGTACTCGGGGCTGCTGGTGCGGACGGCAGAGGCGGCGCTGATCGCGCTCGGGCTCGAGGAATCGGCGCGCGCCTCCCGCTGGTTCGAGGTGATCCTGCCCGCGGGCATCAGCTTCTACACCTTCCAGACGCTGTCCTACATCATCGACGTCTGGCGGGGCCAGGCGCCCGCAGAGCGGAACTTCGTGCGCTTCGCGGGCTTCGTGAGCTTCTTCCCGCACCTGGTCGCGGGTCCGCTCACGCGCCACCACCAGCTCATTCCGCAGCTCGCGCGCATCGCCGCCACCGGCATCACGCCGCGCTGGCGCGAGGGCGTGCTCCTCTTCGCGGTGGGCCTCTGCAAGAAGGTGCTCATCGCCGATCGCCTCGGAAATCTCATCGACCCGCTCTTGGCGCCGCCGCTGGCGCTGGACGCGCCGCGTGCCTGGCTCGTCCTCCTCGGCTACGCCTTCCAGATCTACTTCGACTTCAGCGGCTACTCGGACATGGCCATCGGCCTCGGCCGGCTCTTCGGCATCGAGCTGCCGCAGAACTTCAACAGCCCCTACAAGGCGGCGTCGCCCAGCGACTTCTGGCGGCGCTGGCACATGACGCTGTCGGCCTGGCTGCGCGACTACCTCTACATCACGCTGGGCGGTAATCGCTGCTCGCCGGCCCGGCGCCGCTTCAATCTGTTGGCCACCATGATCCTGGGCGGCCTGTGGCACGGGGCCAACTGGACCTTCGCCGCGTGGGGCACCTGGCACGGCCTGCTGCTCGTCCTCCATCACTCGGTGCCCGCGTGGGAGCGGATGAGCGGGTTCTGGCAGCGCAACCTCACGTTCTTCCTCGTCACGCTCGGCTGGGTGTTCTTCCGCGCCGAGAGCTTCGCGCACGCCGCCCAGTGGTTCGCCAGCCTGGCGGGCGCGCACGGGATTGCCGCGCCGTGGACGCAGGAGACGGCGGCCCTCGCCGCGCTGGTGCTCCTCGGCCTCGCCATCGTGCGTCTGGCCCCGAACAGCCTCGAGCTGCCGCTCTCCCGGCTGGGCGCGGTGCCTCAGGTCGGGCTGGCCGGCGCCACCGCCGCCGCGCTCCTTCTCATGAACTACGGCTCCAAGTTCCTCTACTTCCAGTTCTGATGCGCGCCTTCGCCGCCACCGTGGCGCTGCTGCTCGGCCTCGTGCTCGGCGTCAACGGGCTCGCCGCATGGGACCGGCATCAGCAGGAGGCGCGGCTCCGGGCCGCCGCCTCGCGGTTTCAACCCGGCCAGGCGCTGCTCGGCTATCGCGACGTGGACGAGCGGCGCTTCCAGTCGGCCCGCCTCGCCGCCATCCCGCGCCCCCGAATCATCGCATTCGGCTCGAGCCGGGTGATGGCGGTGTCGCACGTGCTGGTGGACGCTGCGCCGGGGGCGTTCTACAACGCCGGGATGTCGGCGGCCACCGTGGAGGACTTCATCGCCCTGTGGTCACTGCTCGAGCGGCAGGGGAAGCGGCCGGAGACCGTGCTCTTCTCGCTCGACGCCTGGATCTTCAATCGGTCTCTCGACGAGGTGCGCTGGCTGACGTGGGCGGACGAGGTGTCGGCGTTCCTCGCGCGCGCGGAGATGGGGCGGGCTCTCGGTGGACCGGTACCGGTCCTGCTGCTGGCCTGGTATCGGGGCAAGGAGCTGCTCTCATACACCGTGCTCAAGACCTCGCTGAGCGATCTCCGGCGGCTGGCCGGCGGCCGGCGCCGGCCCGGGGCCGAAGTGGCACAGGCGCTCGAGGCCGCGCTCGTGCCGGAAAGCGAGCTGGGCGACCGGCGCGGCTTGCGCGCCGACGGCAGCCTCGTCTACGAGGGCGCCTACCGGCGGCTCTCGCCGGAGCGCACGCGGGAGGAGGCGGTGCGCTACGTGACCGCCGCGCGCACCGGCCTCGAGACCTTCCAGTGGAACGGGGAGCGCGCGTCCCGGCTCGAGCTCCTGTGGCAGGAGATGCGCGCGGCCGGGGTGCGGGTGATCGTGTGGATGCCGCCATATCCCCCCGAGACGTGGCGCCTGCTCCAGGCCGACCCCCACCGCGCCGCCGCGCACGCCGAGGCGCGCCGCTTCCTGGAGGCGGCGGCGAGCCGCACCGGCGTCGGCTTCCGCGACCTCTCCGACCCCGCGTCGGTGGGCTGCGGCGCGGCCGATTTCTACGACGCGATCCACGCCCGGCCCGACTGTCTCCGCCGGGTGTTACGATCAGCGGGATGACTCGCTTCATCCGAGCGCTGGCGCGAAGGACGCTCGGGGTCTCGCGAACGCCGACGTACTACTTGCCGTGGCTCACGCGCCCCGGTCTCGCGTGCGCGGTGCTCATCAACAACATCGAGTCGCGCTTCCGCCCGGGGCACAACCAGGGACCGTTTCCCTCCGCGGTGCGGCAGTTCGACGCGGACGGCTCGTTCGTGCGGGAGTACGCGGTGACCCTGGCGTCGAGCACCGACGCCGTGGAAGTGCCGCTCGCGCCCACCGCGGCCGGGCGCGGCTTCGTGACCGTCGACGTCTCGCGCATCCACTCGGATCTCTACGTGACGCTGTCGGATGGCGCCTTCTATGCGGCCACCCACGGCCGCCACGAGTTCATCGAGGCCTATCCCGCGCCGGTGCGGCTCTTCATGGCGGCGGCGGGCGCGCTGCTGGGCCTGGCGGGCCGGACCATGCCGGCGTTCCGACGGGAGCAGTACGCCTACGTTGGCGGCGAGAGCCGGTCGCACCTGCTGATCCTGAACCTTTCCAACGTCACCAATCGGATCCGGGTCAGCGTGCACGGGGAGCGCGGCGGCCGGCTCGTGCCCGTGCCGCCGATGGGCTCCCATCTGCTCGACGTGGCGACGCTCGGCGCGCCCGCCGGCGCGGAGCCGGCGGTGCGGCACCTCCACCTCGAGGGCAATGCCTGGTTCAACCTGTACCTGGTGGGAGCGGGGCCGCGCGACCTCGCCGGCCCCCTCTCGCTGATGCATGTCAAGTAGCCCGTCCGCGCTCCTGTCCGCCACGTTCTACGAGCCGGGCCATGACCACCTCGTCGAGCTCGTCCATCAGCGCGACGGCGAGGCGCGCCGGCGTCTGGCCTCCCTTGCCGTCGAGCTGTTCGATCCCGCGGGCGCCTCGGTCCATCGGCGCGCCGTCGATCCCAATCAGGAGATCCTCGATCTCGACACGGTGGCGGCGCCGCTGGTGGGGAGCCATGGACGGCTGATGGTGCTGTTCGACGCGCGGTACGACGAGCGGATCTTCCCCTATCGTCCCCATCACTACGCCTATCTCCATCGTCGCGGCGCGTCGGCCCCGCCGCTGTACTACGCGGTGAACGCGGTGCTGGGCGGCGTCCCCGACCGCATCGGCGCCACCGGCATCAACAATTTCGAGAGCTATCTCTTCTCGTCGTCCTTCTCCGGGCGCTACTCGGTGATGCTGGGCAACGTGTCCCGCTTCGCGCCCGCCCGCGCGCAGGTCTTCTCGTACCACGGCGGCGCGCGCTCGGTGGAAGAGGTGCTCCTGCCGCCCAAGGCCCATCGCGAGATCGCGCTGGCCCCGGAGCGCGAAGGCCACCGGCTCGACCGCGTGGAGGTGAAGGCGCTCTTCCGTCTCGCCAGCTACGTGGTGGGACGACACGCCGCGGGTGGGGAGCTGATGCTCTTCGATCACATGTTCGCCTACGTCAAGCCCACGTGACGTGACGACACCCGCGCTGCCGCCCGACGCCGACGCGCTCCTGCTGTGCTACTGCACCGGCCTCACCGTCGGCGCGCTCCGCGAGGCATGTCGGGCAGGGCGCTGGCCCCTGCCGGGTCTCGAGCGGACGGGGAAGCTCTGCACGGGCTGCCTGGGCGATCTGCTCCACTGCCTGCGCGCGCTCGGCGCGCCCGCCGAGGATCCCGCCCCGGACGGCTGACGGTCGGCCGGCCCAGAGCGTCCGCTAGCGCTTGCGCGCCACGCTGGGGGCCACGTCGCTACCGTCGGCGCTGACATGCCCCTCCACGATCTCGAAGCGGTCGAGGAGCGAGCGGAGCGCGGGGAGGCGATCGCGCAGCGCGGCGGCGGTGTCCAGCCCGGTGCCGTCGGAGCGGATGAAGTCGAAGATGAGATAGCCGCCCGGCCGGAGCGCGCGATGGAAGTGGTCGAGTGCGGCGATCGGCCGGGGCAAGTGCTCGAAGACCTCCAGGCAAAAGATGACGTCATACAGCCCCGGCAGCGGCGCGTCCTCGTGCGGGGGGATGGGCACCATGGTGACGAAGCGATCCCGCCGGAACTTCCAGCGCGCGTAGTGAAAGAGGAGGTGGGGGATGTCCGCGCCCACCAGCTCCAGGTCCAGGTGGCGATAGCGGCGGGCGAGCGCGGTGAGCACCGGCGCCGCGCCGCAGCCGTACTCCGCGACGCGGCCCCCGCGTGGCAGATAGCGCGTGAAGCGGTGGATGCGCAGTGGCGAGAGCGCCTGTTGATACGTGTAGGCGAAGAGGTAGTATGTGGAACGCGGATCCCGCCAGGCCTCGAGATGCTTGTCGTCCGAGGCCAGCTCGGGTTTCTCCATGTGCTCGAAGTAGATGCTCTGCAGGCGCTGCCGGTAGACGCCCATCAGGAAATAGAAGTCGTGGGGCTGTATGGGGCGATTGCCGAGCTCGCCCATCCAGTAGTCCTGGAACTCCTGGAACCAGTCGAGCCGCAGGTTGGCGTAGACCAGCCGCCGGTGGAGCCCGAGCTTGACAAGGGCGCCGAGCCCGTAGAGGCGCGCGCGGCTCCCGAGCCCGGCCAGCCATCCGAGCCCCTCGCCGCTGCGCGCGCCGGGGGCGGGCGGGGTGAGCTTTCCGTCCTGCTCCTTGAGGAGGGCGGCGACGTCCAACTGCACGTCATCGAAGCGATTCACGGGGGCCACGCTAGCCCACGGCCAAAGGGCGTGTCAAGGAAACCGCGGCCACCATTTCCTTGACTCTTCCCGGCGCGGATGTTCATATATTGAACGTGAACGCGGGGCCATGGAACGCCACGTCGAGCGCGACCTAGAGATCCTCACCGCCATCGAGGAAGGCGTCCCGCTCACCCAGCGGGCGCTCGCCCAGCGCCTCGGGGTGGCGCTCGGCCTCACCAATCTCTACGTCAAGCGGCTCGCCAGCAAGGGCTTCATCAAGGTCAAGGAGTTTCCGAGGAAGCCGCATGCGGGGAAGCGCCTGCGCTACGTCCTGACGCCACGGGGCGCGGCCGAGAAGGCCCGGCTGACCTACGAGTACATGGGTCACTCCCTTCAGCTCTTCCGCCGCACGCGGGGGAACCTGCGCGACGCGATGGCGGTGCTGGCCGATCGCGGCTGGAAGCGCATCGCGCTCTACGGGGTGGGGGACGCGGCCGAGCTCGCGTATCTCACCCTCCGCGAGTTCGGGATCGAGCCGGTGGGGATCTTCGCCGCCGAGGCCGGCGAGCCGTTCCTGGGCTTCCCGGTGCGCCCGGCGGCCGAGCTCGCGCAGACCGAGCTGGACGCGATCATCATCGCGACATTCGACAAGCCGGAGCAGCACGTCACCGCGCTGCGCCGCCTGGGCCTTCCCGCGGAGAAGTTCCTCACCCTGCGCCGCCTCTCCGCGCCGGACAACGGCCGGCCCGCCACCGGCGGCGCCTCGTGAAGGATCTGCGGCAGTTCGGGGCGCTCGTGCGGACGTACGTGGCGCCGCACTGGCCTGCGGTGCTCCTTCTCCTGCTGACGAGCTATCTGGCCACTGCGCTGACCGCCGCCGGGCCGGTGGTGATGGCTCCGATCCTCGATCTCGCGTTGGGCGCCTCGCCGGCCGGCGCGGCGAATGACCCCGGCAGCGCCCTCAGCCTCAAGACGCTGGGCGCCGCCTTCTTCCGGTGGTTCGGCATCACCGCGGTCGAGGACCGGTTCGGCGCGATCCTCTGGCTGGCCGCGCTGTATTTCGTGCTGGCGTTCGCCAAGGGCGTGGTGGATTTCGGTAACTATCTCCTCGCCCTCTGGATTCGCGTGCGCGCCGGGGCCGCCATGCAGCTGGATCTCTTCCGGCACCTGCTCGGGCTGTCGATGTCCTTCTTCACGCGGCATCGTGCGGGGGAACTCGTGGCACGGCTGGATGCCGACACGCGCGGCGCCACCAGCGGGCTCGAGACCATCGTGATCACGGTGCTCACCGCCCCCGTGCTCATCGCGGTGTACGGGTACCTCATGGTCCGGACCAGCCCACGCCTCGTAGGGGAGGCGCTGGCCGCCGCGGCGGTGCACTGGGCGGTGACCCGGGTGGCCAAGGGGCCGATCCGGCGCCTCGCTCACGACCAGTTTTCCGCCTTCGCCGACCTGGTGAGCCGTCTGCAAGAGGCCATCATCAGCATCCGGATCATCAAGTCGCTGGGCGCGGAAAGCTTCGAGGTCCGCCGGGTGATGGATGCCGTGCGCCGCAGCGTGCGCGTGTCGATGAAGTTCGGCGTCTCGAAGCACGTGGAGGAGCCGGCCCGCGCCGTCGCCAACGGCTTCGTGGAGGCCATGCTGATCGTGCTCGCCGCCTGGGAGCTGCTCGCCGGCCGCCTCGGCGCCCCCGCGTTCTTCCTCTTCCTCTACGTGGGCAGGGTGGTGATGACGCAGGTGGGAGCCCTCGGCGGCGCCTACACCCAGATGCAGGCCACACTCGCGGCGGCCGGACGGGTGGCGGCCTTGTTCGGCGAGACACCGGCGGTGAAGGACGGCCCCACCGTCATCCGGTCATTCCAGGACCGCATCGCGCTCGAGCGAGTCGGCTTCGGCTACGGCGATGGCCCCGTCCTGGAGGACGTCAGCTTCGAGGTTCGTCGCGGCGAGTTGGTGGCCCTGGTGGGCCCGAGCGGGGTGGGCAAATCTACCCTCATCGATCTCATCCTCCGCTTTCACGATCCGACCTCCGGGCGCATCACCTGCGACGGCCACGATCTCCGCACGCTCGCCCAGAGCTCGTACCGCCGGCTCTTCGGCGTCGTATCCCAAGAGGCGCTACTCTTCAACGCCAGCGTCCGGGACAACATCACCTATGGGCGCGAAGGCGTGACCGAGGCGGACGTCGTGCGAGCCGCCACGATCGCGCGCGCGCACGACTTCGTGGCGGCGTTTCCCGGGGGGTACGACACCCTGGTGGGCGACCGTGGCATTCGGCTGTCCGGTGGTGAGCGCCAGCGCATCGCGATCGCGCGCGCCGTCGTGGGGCGCCCCGTCATCCTGGTGCTGGACGAGGCGACGAGCGCGCTCGACAGCGAGTCCGAACGGCTGGTCCAGGGCGCGATCGACAGCGTCATCCAGGGGATGACGTGCATCGTGATCGCGCACCGGCTCTCCACCGTGCTGCACGCCGACAAGATCGTGGTACTCGGGCGCGGTGGCGTCGAGGCGGTCGGGCGCCATCAGGAGCTCCTCGTCACGAGCGAGACGTACAGCCGCTACCACCGTCTCCAGTTCGGGGTGGGAGAGAGTGTTGGGCGTCTCTGATCGCTGGCACTTCGACTGGCTCAGCGAGGGGCTCGCGCAGCTCGAGCGCGAGCACGGAGTGCTCGGCCGACTGGGCCGAGCGGGGTCGGTGTCGGTGGCGGCCCTCGCGGAGAGCCGGCCGACGCCGCCGCTGGCCCGGCTCGCCGAGCTGATCGGTCGCGAGCGCGTCCAGGTCGACCTCTATGACCGGCATCCCAAGGATGCGGCGGCCAAGGTCCTCGATCTCAACGACGTGGGCGCCCTGGGCGACAACCGCTACGACGTGGTCACGCTGTTTCGCGCCTCCTACTTCATCGCGGATGCCGAGCGCTTCCTCGTCGACCTCTCGCGGGTCCTTCGGCCCGGGGGGCTGGCCGTGATCGACTGGCTGCACGGACTGTCCAACGCGCCCGTCCTCGACTTGCCCGGCAACCCGACCTATGGGGGAGAGGTCGTCCAGTTCCGCACGACCTACGCCGACGCCCGCTTCCTCGCCGAATTTCCCGCGGAGTTCGCGGCCTTCATCCGTCACGTGAATCGGCCGCCGTGGTGGGTGGACCTCGATCGTCCCCGTCGCCGGCGCACCATCGTCGAGGGCGCGTGGCGCGGGCTGACGCGCGCGGGGCGGAGGCGTGCCAGCGCGAGTCCCGAGCTGACGCTG
>Ga0081538_10002037_pt1 | contig 20205 bp, 16 predicted proteins | sample TabmetS5T2R1_FD_71022 | JGI IMG/M metagenome (GOLD analysis project Ga0081538, IMG submission 71022) | Tabebuia heterophylla rhizosphere microbial communities from the University of Puerto Rico - S5T2R1 | ecosystem: Host-associated > Plants > Roots > Rhizosphere ...
AGGGGGCGGGGATTCGGGTGGCCTGGATGGCGTAGAACGGTGATTGCTTGCCTCGCCCACCCAAGGGGGCGAGGCGCGGCCATAGGGAATGATCACATGGCCAAGTAAACAATGCCTTGTACCATACAGTGGGTAGGCGTATATGTTCATCTATACGATCAACCGCATCCTCTATCTCATTCCAGTCTTGTTGATCCTGTCCATCGTGGTCTTTTCGATGGTGCACTTTCTGCCTGGGGATGTGATTGATGTTCTAGCTGGAGAAGAGAGTATCAACGATCCCGAGGTGCGCGCCGCTCTGGAAAAGGAATACGGCCTCGATAAGCCTATCTATATGCAATACCTCGTCTGGTTGGGCAAGGTCTTGCACGGTGATTTTGGCAAGTCGTTGGTGACCCGCCGACCCATCTCGCTCGAACTCTTCGAGCGCATTCCGGCCACGGCGTATCTCGCGGTTGTGGGCATTGCGCTTTCTATGCTGATTGCTATCCCCCTGGGCACCTTCGCCGCCGTCAAACGCAACTCGTTCGTTGATTATATTTCCCAAACCACCTCGCTGTTCGGCATCTCCATTCCGGAGTTCTGGTTTGCCATCATGAGTATTCTCTTGTTCTCGCTCTATTTGCGCTGGCTGCCATCGTCCGAGTACTACAGCCCCTTTGAGGATTTCGGCAGGAGCCTTAAACACCTGATTCTCCCGGCTATTGCCATTGGTTTTCGCCAGGCCGCTCTTACCACCAGGCTCACCCGTTCGAGCATGTTGGATGAAGTACGTCGTGAATACGTCGATACGGCTCGCTCGGTAGGCTTGCCAGAGCGCAAGGTGATTTACAAGTACACCCTGCGCAATGCGCTGATCCCGACAGTGACCATTAGTGGTCTGCAGCTGGCGCAACAGCTCGGCGGTACGGTAGTGATTGAGACCATTTTTGCCTGGCCAGGCATCGGACGGGCCATCTACGAGGCAATCGTCGCCAGAGACTTTCCCCTCATCCAGGCTGGCGTCTTAGTTTTGGGTACCATTGTGGTGACCATGAACTTGGTGGTCGATCTCATGTACCGCATGCTCAATCCGAGGGTACGTCTGGCTTAAAGGAGCACACCATGGCCCGCACGACGTTGCAGGTCGAAGACATCCCGAGTATTGATCTCCACACTCCGACGTTCGCCACCTACCTCAGCCGCTACTGGGGGGGGGTGAAAAACGGCGTGCGTGAGTTATACAAAAGCAAGACGGCTTTTGTTGGCGCCATGATGCTGGTGGTGCTCTTTGCCGCGTGCATTTTGACGCCCTATATCGATCGCTATAGTCCGGTCAAGCAGAACTACCGTGCCCTCCTGCAACCGCCAAGCGCCGAGCACTATTTTGGCACCGATCGCTATGGTAGGGATATCTGGTCGCGCGTGCTCTGGGGGGGGCGACGTCTGGTCAGCATCAGCATGCTTGCCGTTCTACTGGGATTGGTGCTTGGCGTCCCCTTTGGTGTGCTCTCTGGGTATTACGGCCGCTGGGTGGACGGCATCTCGATGCGTATCGTCGATGCCTGGCTCGCTTTTCCCGGTCTTCTTCTTTACCTGATCATCGTAACTATTACCAGGGAGTGGAAGCTGGAGGGGCTCTGGAACGATGCTGCCCTCGTCTTTGCCCTGGGCACTGCCTATGTACCCCAGATTGCCCGCCTGTCGCGGGGCTCGGTCCTGGCCGAGAAGGAAAAAGAGTACGTCGAAGCATCCCGCATTATTGGCGAGAGTGACCTCTATATTGCGCTGCGGCAAATTCTGCCCAATTGCCTCTCACCCATTATTGTCCACGCGACCATTCGACTCGGGGTCGTCCTTCTTATTGTCGCGGCCTTGTCTTTTCTTGGCCTTGGCTCACCACCGCCGACACCAGACTGGGGTGCCGATCTCAATCTCGCCCGCGATCATATGGAGTCGCGCCCGCTCATTGCTGTGTTCCCCGGTTTGGCCATCTCCTATGCGGTGTTGGCGTTCAATCTCTTCGGCGATGGGCTGCGTGACATCCTCGATCCACGTCTGGCCGAACGCTAGGCTGCCTCCATTCTCTATGCCACACATATCGCACCCGGGTGCGACCCGCGACACTGTCAAGGATAAAAAATTATGACTGCTATGTTGCCGCATCTTACCGTCATCGATCTTACGCAAGGCCTCTCTGGCCCTTTTTGCTCGATGCTGCTTGGCGACCTGGGAGCCAGGGTGCTCAAGGTCGAACCGCTTGCAGGGGATTGGGCGCGGCAGTTAGAGCCGCGTCAGGGTAGTCACAGTGCGGTGTTTTTGGCGTTGAACCGCAACAAAGAGAGCCTCGCCATTGATTATCAGTCGACCGCTGGCCAGGAGGTTCTCCGCCGGCTCGTCTGCCGTGCCGATATCGTCATCTGTGACCTCCATCCGCGACAGGCGACCGCCATGGGACTGGATTATGCCACGCTTGCCAGCCTGCATCCCAGCATCATTTACGGCTTGCTCACGCCGTTTGGTGAGCATGGCCCCTGGGCGCACCGTGCTGCGTCAGAACTGGTTGTACAGGCGGCTTCTGGCTACCCTCGTTATCTGGGTACCTATGGAGAGGAGCCGGTACGTCTTGGTGCCGACGTGGCCAGCACGATTGGGGGTATTTTCCTGTTACAGGGTCTTCTGGCGGCGCTTTTCTCTCGTCTGCATACGGGGCGTGGGCAGTGTGTTGCCGTCTCGCAGCTGGGGGCGCTGTACGCCCTGAAGACGATTCAGATCGCGGCGCAGTACGACCCAGACGTATGGGAAGGGTACCATTGTTGGGGACCTTACGATCCGCCTGACACGGGTTGGCGCACCGCGGATCGTCCGCTTGTCTTCTCCTTTGGGGAATTTACCGGCGGTGGCCCAGATAAACCGAGCCAATGGCCAGCGTTTTGCCATGCTCTGGGTCTGGAGCACCTGTTGCAGGATGCACGCTTTGACCATGACGGCAAAAACTCGACCGGTCTGGGCGCTGACGCTGCCAAGCTGCGGCCGATCTACGAAGCCGCTTTTCGCGATCGGAGTGCGGCAGCACTTATCGACCTGATTCGTCACCTGGGTGGCGCCGCCTATCCCTATCATACGCACGCGACCCTCTTTGCCGACGAACAGGCACAGCTCCTCCAACTCCTACAGCATATCCCGGGCCCCGAGGGAGAGATTCCTTGTGTCAAAACTCCCTGGAATTTTTCTACCTCCTGCCCCGTGCGACGCTGTGGTCCTCCAGCTCTCGGTAACGCCACTGCAGCGGTCCTAGCCGAGTTGGGCTACGACGCGGCGCAACGTCGTCAACTCTTCACCGCCGGTCACGTGGCCGGCACCCAGGCGACGGCGCAACCGGTACAACCGGCTCCCTCACCCTCGCTTTCTGCATCTGGACCGGCCAGTGTGCAGCGCCAGGGCGGCCCTTTGTCGGGTGTGCGGGTGCTGGATATTTCTGGCCTGGGAGTTGGCCCGGTCACCGGTCTCTTGCTGGCCGAGTTGGGCGCCGAGGTCATCAAGGTTGAACCGCCTCACGGTGACCTAGCTCTGACGGTGTTGCCCAAACAGCGAGGCACGAGCGTGCTCTACATCAGCGCTAATTTGTGCAAGCGTGGGATGGTGTTGAACCTCAAAGCGCCACGCGACCTTGAGCGCGCCTATCGTTTGGCGGAGCAAGCCGACGTCTTCATCGAAAATTTCCGCGTCGGAGTGGTTGAGCGTTTGGGGTTGGGATATGAGGTGCTCGCCGAGCGCAACCCGCGTCTGGTTTACTGCTCGCTCTCTGGCTTTGGACGCGTAGGGCCGCTGGCTTCTCTGCCTTCTGTGGATACATATATCCAGGCGTTTTCTGGTTTCGCCAGCCTCAATGGCAGCCCCGGAAGTGGTGGGGAAAGTTTACGCAATATTGGTTTTATCGATCTCACCACCTCAGCCCTCACCGTGCCTGCGATCCTCGCCGCGCTGCTCGTGCGTGAGCGCACTGGTAAAGGACAGCACATTGTGGCCTCCATGCTCGAGGCCGCTGCGGCTTTACAAACCAGTCGCATCGCCGAGTACCTGGCCACCGGTCAGTGTGCGGCACCGCAGGGCAGTGGCATGCCTTATGCCGTTCCCGATCAAGCCTTTGCCATACGCGACGGATACCTAGCGGTGAGTGCTCGTACGCAGGACGAATGGCGGCGATTATGCGGTGTTTTGGGGCAGGAAGAGCTGCTTGCTGACCCCCGCTATCACACCCTAGCCGATCGCGTTGCCCATCGCCATACGCTCATCCCACACCTACAGGCGATTTTCCGCCCCTTCCCTGCCGCTTGGTGGATCAAACGCCTGACTCAGGCTGGGGTGCCATGCGGTCGTTTCCACACCTGTGATGACATGTGCCAGCATCCCCAGGTGCGCCTTAATGGCCTGATGGCCGAGTTACCGACGCCGCACTGGGGCACCATCCGGGTTGCCGGGTTACCCTGGTCTTTTAGTCTTACGCCCGGCGTGCTGCGCCCTGGACCCATTCCTGGAGAGGATACCGCACAGGTATTGGCAGAAGTGCTGGGGGAGGCTGGAAAATTTCCTCAAGGAATCGTCTCCCCTTGACGATAAGTCGTGTGGAGAGAGACGAGTATTCCTCCAGATATCTACCTTCTCGAGACACAGCCTCAGAGCAGGTGCGTTGGCAAGAGAGACGAAGGATGTGGCGCATGCAACGGCGAAAGAATCCAGTAGAGACGCAGCGAGCTTTCCAGGCGACGGTTGACACCTGGCTCCTCCGCCCTCGTGATCCCAGTAATGACCCCGTTGTTGTGCAAGCTGTGCCGAGTCACGCCCGAGCCCAGCCCGATATGGTTAGCCCTGAAGTTTTCACTCACGAACCGGACGAGACGCGCCTGTTCTGCATTCCTGAGGGGGCGTTCCTGGCAGGTGAAGACGTGTTCAGCGTCTGCTTGCCGGCGTATTATCTGGCACTGCATCCGGTGACCAATGCCCAATATCAACGCTTTGTTCACGCCACTGGTCATCGGCCGCCAAATGTGGCCGACTATGGCGAACCCGTATGGCGTGGTGCGGGGTTCCCTCCTGATAAAGCGGATCATCCGGTGGTCTGTGTGAGCTGGGAGGACGCACAAGCGTATTGCCAATGGGCAGGACTCAGACTGCCGAGCGAGCTCGAATGGGAGAAGGGTGCCCGTGGCCTGGATGGGCGAAAGTATCCGTGGGGTATGGACTGGCGAGGCGGACAGTGCTGTCGCTGGAGTGGTAATAGGAAGCATGAGACCACGTGTTCTGTCTGGAGTTATGCAGAGGGGCAGAGTCCATGGGGAGTGTATCAGATGGCCGGCAATGTCATGGAATGGTGCGCCGACTGGTATGCAGCCGAGGCGTATGAGCAGTATCAACAGGGTAAGCTGACCCTGCCCGCTGCCGCCTCGGGCCAGGAAAATACCCGGACTCTGCGTGCACGTGTCGTACGCGGCGGCGGCTGGCGCTCTGTGCATCCCATCGTCTTTCAGAATACCTATCGCCTCTACTGTAACCCAGCACTACGGTCGGCTACGGTTGGCTTCCGTTGTGCCAAGACCTTACCCTTGTAACCACTCGTAAGCGCGCGTCCTGACGGGAGTAGCGTCATGTATCTTGACTTTTACCGTCTTAAACAAGCTCCGTTCCACATTACCCCAGATCCGCATTTTCTCTTCCTCAGTCCCAGCCATAAAGCCGCGCTGGGGGCGATGATTTATGGCATTGATGCACGCCAGGGTTTTGTGGCGATTACGGGTGAAGTTGGGCTGGGGAAAACGACCCTCGTGCGCGCCTATCTGGAAAGGGTGGATACACGGCAACTGCGCACTATCTGCATCTTCAACGCCAATATTGCGTTTCCAGAGCTCCTCCAGATGATCGCCCAGGAATTTGGTCTGACGTGTCCTGCAGACGATCCTTTCAGCTTGGTCAATCAGCTCCACAAAGTCCTCATTAACGAACATCAACAGGGTCGCAATGTTGCTCTCCTCATCGATGAAGCACAAAACATGCCGATCGAGACGCTCGAAAATCTCCGTATGCTTTCCAATCTCGAGACTGCGACGCAGAAGCTCCTCCAGATCGTGTTAATCGGTCAGCCAGAGCTCGATCACCAACTCAATCGACACGAATTGCGTCAGCTCAAGCAGCGTATCGTTATCCACGAGACCCTCGCGCCCTTGACGGAAGAGCAAAGCTGGGCCTACGTGTACCACCGCCTAGAGCGGGCAAGGCTCAGCGACGAGCCCATCTTCACCAAGCAAGCGCTCAAGATGCTTATCAAAGCCGCCAAAGGAACCCCACGCGTGCTTAACACCTTGTGCTCCAATGCGCTCATTACTGGGTTTGGCTATCAACAAAAGCCGGTGCCTGACAAGGTCGCCCGAGAAGTCATTGCCGACTTCCAGGGGCAAGGGCAGGTTCTATCTCACAGACGTCAGCTGGTCTACGTGGCCGTGGCGATGCTCCTGGCCGGGTTGTTTTGGTTCTCTCCGTATCGGGAGCTGGTGTGGGCAAAGGTCAAAGGCTTTGACGCATTCTCCGCTCTGTTCTTACGCCACAGCTCTGCCCACCGCGATGCAGTGCCAGTCTCTCGCCCTGCCACCACACCACGCAAAGACAGTCACCTGCCTTTAGAAGCGGTTCCGTCCGTGCTGCCCACCCCGGCAACGTCCCCGGCGCAGGAACATGTCGACGGCGGGCAGCCTGAGGGCGTACTGAACGTTGCAGAGCTTGAGAACAGAGCTCTCACCATCGAGGCTGGAGCAGATGTGTCACCGCCGCCTCCCTCCGCCTTTCCCCGTGTCGTCTTGCTCCAGAAGGGAGACTCGATTTCCAAGATGGCCTTGGAGATGTATGGTTTTATCAATCCCGCATTGATGGAACGCATCAGGCATCACAATCCCCATATTAAAAATATCGACAGAGTTGCCATTGGTGAAGAGATTCTCTTCCCCGCCTTGCCTGCAGCGCATGAATAGAAGAGATATGGGAAAGGTTAGGCGATGTTATACTCTTTCAGCTTGCGATAGAGTGTTTTGTAGCTGATTTTGAGGCGTTTCGCAGCCTGACTCTTATTGCCCCCGGTTTCTTCAAGCACGCGTTCGATGATGCTCTTTTCAAAGTGTGCTAACATCTGCTGGACGATGGCATGTAACCCATCGCCTGACGGCATGGCCAGGGTTTGCGGCACGTTGGGGGTGGGCGAGAGCACCTGACGCAGGTGCTTGACCTCGATCGTACTGGTACTCAGCAAGACAGCGCGTCGCACCGTATTGCGGAGCTCACGGACGTTTCCGGGCCAATCGTACGCCAAGAGATACGCACGGGCCTCGGCAGAGAAAGCGGACACATTTTTGTGTAGCTCGGCGTTGGTCTCGCAGCGGAACCGCTCTGCCAAGGGGAGGATATCCTCCGGGCGTTCGCGCAACGGCAGGAGATAGATCTTGAACTCATTGAGGCGATGAAACAGGTCATCACGAAAACGACCCGCTTTCACCTCATGCTCTAAGACCGCGTTGGAGGCAACGATGATACGCACATCAGTGGTCACGTTGTTGCTACTTCCAAGCGGCAGGATGCAGCGCTCCTGGAGGCTGCGCAGCAGCTTCATCTGCGTTGCGGGGGAAAGATTGGTGATCTCATCCAAAAACAGGGTGCCGCCTTTTGCCAATTCAAAATAGCCGGCCTTCTTGCCTTCAGCGCCGGTAAAAGCTCCCCGCACATAGCCAAACAACTCGCTTTCGACAATGCTTTCCGGAATGGCACCACAATCGATGGCCACAAAGGGGTGCTTGGCACGATTACTCTGCTCATGGATCAGCCGTGCTACCAGTTCCTTACCCGTACCCGTTTCGCCTTGGACAATAACCGTAAAGTTGGTGCAAGCCACCCGCTGAATCTGCTGGTAGATCTGTCGTATGGAAAGGCTACGCCCCATGAGATTGAAAATATCCTGGCTAGTCTCAGGGACCTGTGACGGCTGGCTGTTTTTCGTCGGCATGATTCATTCGCACCTCAGTATGAGGAAACGCTCATCTTCTCCTCCGAACAGGATTGGCCTGCGTTTTTAGCCACCGTTGCCCGTGTGGCCCCTACTCTCATGTGTCCTTGACTTATTATTGTCGCCTGATAAATGAGAAAGGGGAAAATAGTGCAATGTGTTCCTAGTATCTTAACGAAAATTTTATACTCCCTAAAACCGCGATAATCAATATTAGGAGATACTGACTATAATTCTGAAGAAAAAAGTCCAAAGAATCAAGAGATATACCGTATAGCCTGGAAGTATCTTATGTATACGGCGGCAGGTCCACCCCGTGTTTGGCGCAGAACGCCGCAAGCTCCTGCGCCGAGTTGATTTTTTTATAACAGGCCCCTGAGACGCCGCGCACCCGTGCTGCACACTTTGGCCATGTATCATCCACGCTGACCACCCCATGCACGATACTCACATAGCGTGGTGTACGCTGAGTTTTCCCTGGCTTATGCGTTCGTCCCTTGGCAGTAGAACTGGCTGGCTGTGGCAGGGATTGGGCAATCACGGGATCGTCCTGCGCTCCCAGGTGCCCGTGCAAGAGACGCGGGTGAGAGCCGCTGGCAAAGGCACGGGCGATCGCATCGACGCGTTCGTTGTGCGGATCCCCGCTATGGCCACGTACGTGCTGCCAGTGTATGCCAGCATGCTGAAGTTGAGCGAGCCGTTGCCATAGGTCATGGTTCTTTACCGGCGTCCCCATCGTGGTGACCCAACCACGCTGGCGCCAGTTGTGCAGCCATTTGGTGATGCCATCCAACACATACCGGCTATCGGTCACAACGGTGACGTGCTGGGCCTTGTGCAGCACTTCCAAAGCAGCAATCACTGCTTGCAGTTCCATACGATTGTTTGTTGTATCTGCCTCTGCTGCCCCAAATTCGTGCACCATGCCGTGAGGATACAGAATCCGTACTCCCCAACCGCCGGGACCAGGATTCCTCAAACAAGAGCCATCGGTGTAGGCAATAGGATGACGCATCAGCTCAACTCACAGGTATAGCCATCATTTTTTTCGGGATCGCACCAAAAGTATTGCAACAGTGAGGCTAAATGACGCGTAACGTTCTGTCAAGCGATTTAGGGCGCTTACAGGGCCATGCAGTTTGCAGATTCCAAACCGTCTCGCCGCGCTGTTTACCCCTTTAGCAAAGGGGCATCGACGACACTTGGCTCTCGTACGAGAACTGCATAGCCCTGAGAACGATGTTCAACAGTTGATCAATGTGTCGCAACAGGGTAAGCTCAAGCGAAGCGTGTTCTGACGAGTAGGGTGGAATAGACGGAGGAAAGACTTATGGCAGAGCCATGCACGATTACGACGGAAAATTTCGACACCGAAGTCCTGCAAGCAGAAGAACCTGTCCTCGTCGATTTTTGGGCCCCTTGGTGTGGCCCGTGCCGTGTCATTGGACCTGCGGTGGAGGAACTGGCAACGCAGTACGCCGGAAAGCTGAAAGTCGGCAAACTCAACGTGGATGACCATCCCGCCATCGCTCAGAAGTACCATATCACGGGGATCCCAGCCTTGCTCTTTTTTAAAGGGGGGAGCGTGGTAGATACCGTGGTGGGGGCAGTCCCAAAGAGTGTGTTGCAGCAGCGTGTTGAAAATGCCATCAACGGTGCCTAAACGTCCTGACGTTTGCTGTGCACGTGTGCCGGGAGCTCCTCTCCCGGCTGGTGTATCGGTTTGACAGGAGACTCTCTGGGGAGATACGGATAGGGATAACACCATGTTTAATCCCGCAGAATTGCTCATCGATACCTTTGTGGATCGTCTGCAGCAGTCTTACTGCCGCATCTATGGACAGCTTGAACCTGAATACCCCGGCATTCTGCGGTGGGCAGGGCAAATGGCTCTGGAGAGCATTGCCAATAGCGATGCGCTCTATCACAATGTCGAACACACGATTATGGTCACCCTGGTAGGGCAGGAAATCCTCAAAGGCAAGCACTTGCATGAAGGAAGGGTCTCGCCTCGAGACTGGTTCCATTTTGTTATCGCCTTGTTATGCCATGATATTGGCTATGTGCGAGGTGTCTGTCGTGACGACCACGCTGGTTCCTACACGACAGGTGTTGGTCAACACACCATTACCCTACCGGCCGGCGCCACAGATGCATCTTTGACGCCTTACCATATTGATCGCGGTAAACGCTTTGTGCGGGAGCGTTTTGGCGGGCATCCGTTTATCGACGCGGAAATCATCGCGATGAACATCGAACGGACGCGTTTCCCGGTTCCTGACGACAGCGATCACCAGAGTACCGACGATTATCCTGGCCTCCTGCGTGCCGCGGATCTCATCGGACAGCTCGCTGATCCGCATCATCTGCGTAAGTTCCCAGCACTTTTTTACGAATTTGAAGAAACCGGAATGAATGCGAAGCTGGGTTATAAGCATCCGGATGATCTGCGCAATGACTATCCCGCATTTTACTGGAACGTGGTCCATCGTTATATCCGCGACGGCCTCCGCTATCTACGCTTGACGCAAGAAGGCAAGCAGTGGATCGCCAATCTGTATGCACACGTCTTTGCTGTTGAGCACCAAGAATTCTAAACTGGAATACCATATTGGCCACAGACGTCAGGAGGCAAGCGCCCGTTCCTGCATATTCCGCCCCTCCCCACCTCGATGTCTTGCTGCCACAGGTCTCTTCTTACTTGCCACGCCTGACTTTGCCGTCTCACGCTTGCTTAAAACACGACCAGAGGACGCTGCCGCCCGTCTGTTCATGGGAAAAAGTTGACACCATGTGGAGCCAGGAGTACTTTAAGGGAGGGGTAAAGTCATATGAAAAAAACCACTGCGGCACTCGTCGTCCTCATTGTCGACGTGTTTGCAACCTGCATGGTACCTTCTATCGCCTCAGGAAAACTTATCGATCTCATTCCCGGGTTATACGGTGGCGAGGGCATCTTTCTTGCCACGGATCCCGCTGCCGATCATACCGCCCACTATTCCATTGCTTCTGCTGCCAGCATTAATCGGCTCAACGAACAGATTGCCGCCGAGATCGGCGGTTTCCCCTTTAGTTCCTCCGTGGGCGGTTTTACCTTTGCGTTGGATCCAGGCCTCGGCACCTTCGTCCGCACCACTGACACTCTGGGACCCTTATTTGCCGAGCGGGCCCCCACTCTCGGACGTGGCAAGTTCAACTTCAACCTGTCGTATACTTTCTTTAAGTACCACACCTTTGATGGGGAGGATTTGGACGATCTTGAGGTTGTGGCCAGACACGATCCTGACATCATTGGTTTGCCTGATGCGCATGAACAGTTTGAGACTGACATTGTGCGTCTGACGTTTGATATTGACATTGAGGTCGCTATCCTCGCCCTAGCCATGACGTATGGGATTACGGACCGTCTTGACGTGGGTATTCTCGTCCCCTTCGTCCATGTTGACATGCATGTCAAGAGCGTTGCCCGCATTGAGCCATCGCCAGAAAACACCCTCTTCCCGGGTGTGCATAGCTTCCCCGGTGGTGCGGACAGGCTTGTAGACGAGGCCAGCGATGAGGCGACCGGTCTTGGGGACATTGTCTTGCGTGCCAAGTACCATCTGCTCAAAAGCAGGATTGCGGATGTTGCGGCGGCAGTGCTGGCCAAACTCGAAACCGGTGATGAAGACAATTTTCTCGGCACTGGGGACACGACTGTCAGACCGTTTGTCATCGTGTCACGCACGTATTTTGATGTGGTATTTCCAGGGCTCAGTCTGACGCCACACCTCAACCTTGGGTATGAGCTCAATGTCGACGATAGCCATCAGAATTCCCTGGAATACGTGGTCGGCTTTGATGTTGGCGTGAAGCGGATCGCCGTGGCGGGAGAGATGATTGGCACGCATGAGGTGGATGGCGATGGCATTGGTGATGATATTCTCAATGCCTCTGTGGGTGTCAAATGGAACCCTGTGCAGCGTTTCATCGTCTCTGCTAATGTCCAATTTCCCTTGAACGATGACGGTTTACGGTCCAATATTATCACCACGTTCGGAGTCGAGTATAGCTTTTAGTCAGCAACGAGGACTTAGCGGCGGAGACGGCTCAAGGTTGTTTGGCTTTGGTATCGAGTCGTTGTGTAAGGTGCATCGGATGTATACAGGGCATACCTGGCGCCTGTTTCTTGGGGTCACCTTGGGACTGCTAGCTCTCGTGCTGATTCCCCAGGCCAGGGGGCAGAATGTCGCGGTGATCAAAAGTCATGATCTTGCCCCGTTTAATGAAGCCTTAGCTGGGTTTATGGCGGCGTGTGACCGTCAGGTTATCGAATACGATTTGCGTGGCACCACGCGGCGTACCCAACGTATTGTCAAACATATTATGGCGAGTAAACCGAAGCTTATTCTCGCGGTCGGTGCGCTGGCAGCGCAAGTGGCCAAAGAAGAGTTTCACGAGACCCCGGTCGTCTTTTTTATGGTTCCCAACCCTCACAAATACAGCCTACAGGGAGAAAACATGGCGGGGATCTCGCTCGATATTCCTGCCGAGATGCAGTTTACCATGTATAAAACGCTCGTCCCGACATTACACAGTATTGGCGTTATTTATGATCCTGAAAAGACGGATACAATTGTCAAGGAGGCTCATGCTGCGGCACGAAAACTCGGTCTTGAGTTGCTCGTCTCTCCGGTGACCTCGGAAAAAGAGGTGCCGGCGGCCTTACGGCAGCTGTTGGGGAAAATCGACGCGCTCTGGATGCTACCCGACGACACCGTGATCACCCCAGAGTCGTTCAAATTCCTCTTGTTGACGGCATTCGAGAACAACCTCCCATTTTTGGCGATTTCTGACATTTTCGTGGAGGTGGGGGCCTTGGCGGCCCTTTCACCCGATTATACGGACGTGGGACGCCAGGCGTGCCAGCTCGCTCGGGAGATCGAAAGCGGTCGCTTGAGCCTCGAAAGAATCAATGTGGTGCCCCCAGAAAAAATCAATCTGGCGATTAACCTGAAAGCGGCAGATAAGATTGGTTTGACACTCCCGTCAGAGGTCATTCAATCGGCCAGCAAAGTCTATCGATAGAGACCATGGACCACCTTGAGATCCAACCACCTGTCAGCGTATCACTGCAGGTTAAGGCGATCACCTTTATTAGTCTGCTTATTCTGGCTGTAGGAGCCAGTTTGAGCTGGTACTTTCTGCGCCAGACCGAGGAGGTGTTCACCGACGAGCTACAGAAGCGTGCCCTGTCACTGGCGCGCAACCTCGCCTATAACAGCAAATATGGCATCCTGACCGAGGACAGAGAGATTTTGTCGGAGCTGATCCGGGGTATTTTGCAAGAAGATAGCGTCCTCTTCGTGCTCATCGCCAATGCCCAGGGGGAGCCATTGGCGTACGCCTTTAAAGAAGGCGGGGAAACGCGTGCTGCCTCACCACAGGAGGATCTGGCATTGCGGCATGCCGCGGCGTTGACCCCCTTGATTAGCGAGCCGTCTATCCACTATCACGTTATCAATGATTGGGGCATTTACCATGTTGCTGCTCCTGTAGAAACGGTCGAGACCACGCCGAGCAAAAGCGCCCAGCAGCTGGCCACGGCGATGCTGTTATTTGGCAGAGAAGAGAGTACAGGGACGGGCACCGCGGCGCATCCTGTGCGGCGCGGCAGCGTGCAGATCATCTTGTCGCCAGAGCGGGTGCAGACCAACATCCGCAACACCTTGGTGGCCGGCGTTGGTTTGACCTTAGGCATCGTCTGCATTGGTATCCTCGTTTCGTTTGTTTGTGTCGGCTATATCCTGGCACCGGTGCGCAGCATGGCCAGGGCCGCCACCCGTGTCGCCACCGGCGACCTCTCACAGCGGGTCGAAGCAACCTCAGGCGATGAAATCGGTGTTCTCGCCAGAACCTTTAATCGCATGACTGCCTCGCTTGCCCACATGACGCAGGCGCAGAGTCAGCGCCTGGCGGAGCTCTCGGCCCTCCATACCATTGGTCTAGTCATCAGCTCCACCCTTGATCTGGATCGGCTCGTTGATGCGGTATTGCAGGCCATTGTGGAGCATCTCGACTACGATCGGGCTCGCGTCTTTCTCGTGGACGATGCCAAACACGTCTTGGGACAAGGGAGGGCGGTTGGTATCTCTGCAGAGCTGCGGACACAGCTACGTGACCTGATCATTCCGCTGTGTCCAGGCAACGGGTTGCATGTGCAGGCGGCATTGAGTGGGGAACCGGTTTTGGTGCAGGATGTGCAGCAGGTCCGCGACCAACTCTATCCGCCTTGTGTCGATTTGCTCGAGGCGCAATCCCTCTTGGTCGTGCCCTTGAAAGTCGAGGGTCGCCTTCTTGGGGTGATGTCTGTTGACAACGTCAGGACGCAGCGCGTCTTAACCGAGACCGATCAGCGTGTTTTGGCAACACTGGCGAATCAGATGGCCGTCGCCATTGCCAATGCGTTGGCCTATCGGGAGATCGAACAACTCAATAGTGGCCTTGAAGCCAAGGTGCAAGAACGGACCGAAGAGCTCCTCATGGCCAAGGAAGCCGCCGAAGTGGCGAACCGGACCAAAAGTCAGTTCCTGGCCAATATGAGTCATGAGCTCCGTACGCCGCTGAACGCCATTATCGGCTATAGCGAGATGCTGCAAGAGGAGGTCGAGGATTTGGGGCATGCGGGTTTTGTTCCCGACCTCAAAAAGATCCATACTGCTGGCCGGCACTTGCTCTCCCTGATTAGCGACATCCTTGATATCTCAAAGATCGAAGCTGGAAAGATGGACCTCTATCTAGAGACTTTTGAGCTTTCCGCCATGCTCCAGGATGTGGTCACCACCATTGCGCCACTGCTCGAGCCCAACAGCAACGTTCTGGAAATACGCTGTGCAGATGACCTTGGGAGCATGCATGCCGACTTGACCAAAGTCAGGCAAAGTCTTTTTAACTTACTTAGCAATGCTTGTAAATTCACTGAAAAGGGGACGATTACCCTGGAAGCGGGACGCGAAAAATGGCATGAGGGCGACTGGATCATGTTGCGGGTCAGCGATACCGGTATTGGGATGCGGCCCGAGCAGCAAGCCAAGGTCTTCCAGGCATTTATTCAGGCAGACACATCAACCACGCGGAAGTTTGGCGGTACGGGTCTGGGACTGGCGATTACCCGGCGCTTCTGCCTCATGATGGGGGGGGATATCACGGTACAGAGCGCCGTGGGCCAGGGATCGATGTTCACCATCAGGCTGCCGGCGACCGTGGTCCATCCCAAAATGCTCCCTGCGGCGCTGGAGGGTGGCGCTGCGGCGAGCCTCGCTTCTTTGCCTGATGGGGCAGCGACTGTGCTGGTCATCGACGATGACCCCACCGTGCATGACCTTCTCCAGCGTTTTCTTGCCAAGGAGGGGTTCCGCATGGTGGCAACCGCGGATGGCCAGGAGGGATTACGCTTGGCGAAGACCTTGCGGCCGGTGGTGATCATCTTGGATGTGCTGATGTCGGGGACGGACGGCTGGACTGTCTTAGCGGCGCTGAAGGCCGATACCTCATTGATGGACATCCCCGTCGTCATGCTGACGATTGTGGACGACAAGAATATGGGCTACGCTCTAGGCGCTGCAGACTACCTGGTGAAGCCGATTGACTGGAGTCGTATGACTGCCATTTTGCAGAAGTACCGGTGTGCACAGCCTCCCTGTCCGGTCCTCGTGGTTGAGGATGATGACGCGCTGCGTGAGATGTTAAAGCGCATGTTGATCAGAGAAGGATGGGTGGTGAGCGAGGCCATTAATGGTCGTGAGGCATTGGCACACGTGCAGGTCAGCCGACCGGATCTCATCCTGCTCGATTTGATGCTGCCAGAAATTGACGGCTTTGCCTTTCTCTCCACTTTACGCCAGCATGCTGCATGGCGCACCATTCCCGTCGTGGTGCTGACGGGTAAGGAATTGACCGAGCACGACCGTCTCCAGTTGCACAACAACGTCACCATGATTCTCCAAAAGGGCGCTTACCGTCACCAGGACCTCCTCCATGAGGTGCGCCATGCGGTGGCTGCCTATCTGCAGCCCGGTGATCGAGAGGAAGCCAGATGATGAACCTGCCTCAGGGCTCCCTGCTCGTTGTGGACGACAACGACATGAACCGTGACATGCTGTCCCGGCGTCTAGCACGGCGTGGGTATACGGTTGCGGTTGCGGCTGACGGTCAGCAGGCGCTGCAGATGATTCATGAACAATCGTTCGACCTCGTCCTCCTCGATATTATGATGCCCGGGATGAGCGGTACCGAGGTCTTGAAGGCTCTGCGTCAGCGCTACTCTCTCGCTTCTCTGCCGATCATCATGGTGACTGCAAAGGATCAGAGCGAGGACATCGTCGAAGCGTTAAAGCTGGGGGCGAACGACTATGTGACGAAACCGCTCGATTTTCCCGTAGTCTTGGCTCGCATGCAGACGCATCTGTCCTTGAAACGGGCGATGCAGGAAATTCAGCACCTGGCAGAACAGCTTGAGCTGCGTAACCGTTTCATTCGCAAGACGTTTGGACGCTATCTGACAGACGAAGTGGTGACCAGTCTGCTGGATTCGCCTGAAGGACTCCAGTTGGGTGGTGAAAGGCGGCGCATCACCATGTTGATGTCCGATTTCCGCGGCTTTACCTCCCTGGCAGAACGCCTGTCACCCGAACAGGTCATGACCATTGTCAATCTGCATCTGGGCACCATGGTCGAGGTCATTACCCAGTATCAAGGCACCATTGATGAGTTCATTGGCGATTCGATTTTCGTCATTTTTGGTGCGCCCATACAGCGCCAAGACGACACGCAACGGGCCGTGGCGTGTGCCGTGGCCATGCAGCTGGCGATGCATGCGGTGAATGAGCAACTGTGTGCCCTTGCACTGCCTAAGGTGCAGATGGGCATTGGGGTGCATACAGGCGAGGTGGTGGTGGGTAACATCGGCTCGGACAAACGGAGCAAGTATGGTGTGGTGGGGAATCATGTCAACCTCACCGCGCGCATCGAGTCATACACGATTGGGGGACAGATCTTGATCTCTGAAGCCACGCAGCGTGAGGTTGCGCCTCTCTTGCACATTGCAGCACGGCTGGAGGTCGAGACCAAGGGCGTTGATGAACCGCTTATCCTCTACGATGTCCGAGGGATAGAAGGGGGCTATGCTCTCTTTCTCCCTGAGAGGGTCGAGACGTTTGTGTCATTGCAGGAGACCCTTCCTATTCGCTATTCGCTACTCGAAGGGAAGTACGTCAGCGAGGTCACCTCCATGGGCGCAATCGTTGCCCTGTCAGCGACGGGTGGAGAAGTTTACTCCGACACACCGGTTGCCCTGTGGAGCGATCTGAAGATGCAGATTACCGATAGCCATGGGGACAGGCTTCTTGGGAGTCTATACGCCAAGGTCATGGGTTATTTACCGGAGGAACGTGCGGGTTTTTGGGTACAATTTACCTCCGTGCCTCCAGAACTGACGACGTTTTTCCAAGAGTTGTTAGCGCCGTCTTCTCCTAGACAGTACGGGTAGTGGTCTATCGCACTGTCTTGACGTAGAGCTTTGTGCTTTTCCTGCATGGGAAGAGGGCTAGAGTGAGGGAGTATGGCGAAGATTCTCTTGGTAGAAGACAACGAAATGAACCGCGATATGCTCTCACGGCGTTTAGGGCGTCGCGGTTATCACGTTGTGGTCGCCGCCGATGGGGAACAAGGGATACGGCTTGCCAAGGCAGAAGCGCCGGACCTGATTCTGATGGATATGAGTTTGCCCGTGCTTGACGGCTGGGAGGCCACCCGACAACTCAAAGCAGCGCCCGAAACACAATGCATTCCGATCATCGCGCTCACGGCGCACGCCATGGCAGGCGACCGGGAGAAAGCGCTTGATGCCGGCTGTAACGACTATGATACCAAGCCTATCGCATTCCCCCGGCTGTTAGAAAAGATTCAGGCTTTTCTGGCGGAAGAAACGACTTGATAAGGTTGTGTTGCGATGTCCTCCGATGCGCGTGATCCATATGTCCTGCCACAAGCCGGCGCAGAACGTTCTCCGGTGTTGGGTGACCGTGTCATCGAAGCCCTGCTGGCAAGTCAGGCCCGCTACCGTGACCTGTTTGAGCACGCCGAGGATGTGATCCTCTCCTGCATGTTGGACGGGACGATTACGGACGTCAACCGTGCCACCGAGCGGCTCCTCGGCTTGCCCCGCAAGGCCTTGATTGGCCAAAGCCTGAGTCAATTCGTCACGCCTGCCTCTTTCGCCCATGGGCTCGAGCGTATGCGTCGTAGCCTCGCTGGCGAGAAACTGTCAAAACTCTTTAGGATCGACATCGTGCGCCGCGACGGGCGTATCGTGCCCTTTGAAGGCTGGGGGCACCTTATCTTCAATAACAAGGGGCAGCCCATTGAAGTGCAGGGTATTTTCCGTGACCTCAGCGAGCGCGAGCGGGCTGCGGAGGCACTGCGGGCGAGCGAGGAGCGCTATCGCAACCTGTTTGAAAACTCGAACGATGCCATGGCCACGCTGACGTTGGAGGGGCGCTTTTTGCATGTCAACCGCGCCATGGAAACGCTGATGGGTCGCTCCCGAGATGAAGTGCTTGGGCGCCATTACGGCCTGGTCGCGACTCCGGCAGCCCTTGTCCAGTGGGATGAACGGACGCGCCGTAGCCTGGCGGGTGAGAAACTGTCCAGGATTTTTGAGACAGAGCTCCAGCGTCGAGACGGCAGTGTGGTGCTGATCGAGGCGCGGACTGGCTTTATTCGTGACAGCGAGGGCATACCCATTGGCTTTGAGGGGACCTACCGGGATATCACAGCACGCAAACAGGCAGAGGTTGCCCTGTGGCAGGCGAAAGAAGAGGCGGAGGCCGCTAGCCGAGCCAAAAGTCAGTTTCTGGCCAACATGAGCCATGAGCTGCGCACCCCGCTTAATGCCATTATCGGCTATAGCGAGATGCTGTGTGAAGAGGCTGAAGAGATGGGACAGGAGAACTTTGTCCCTGATCTGCTGAAGATTCATCAGGCCGGCAGACACCTGCTGGCGCTCATCAACGATATCCTCGACCTGTCGAAGATTGAGGCGGGCAAGACGGACCTCCACCTGGAGTCCTTTGACATTGCTGCCATGATCCATGAGGTGGTGACCACCGTGCGGCCCCTCGTTGAGCAAAACGCCAATACCTTAACGTTGCAGACAAAACCGGCGCTCGGGTCGATGCTGGCCGACTTGACCAAAGTACGACAGGTGCTCTTCAATATTTTGAGCAATGCCTGCAAGTTTACCGAATACGGTACGATCACGCTGGAAGCGAGACGTGAGACCATACAGACAGCGACGTGGATCACCTTTCACGTCACCGACACCGGGGTCGGTATGACGCCTGAGCAGCTTGCCAGGCTATTTCAGCCGTTCTCGCAAGCCGACGCGGCAACGACACGCAAGTATGGCGGCACTGGGCTGGGGTTAGCCATTAGCCAACGTTTTTGTCAGATCATGGGAGGCGACATTACCGTCGAAAGTGAGTCGGGAAGCGGTTCGACGTTTGTCATCCGGCTGCCAGCAACGGTTGTCCCCTCGTAGACGAGGCCTTTTAACACGGAGTGAGGCACTATGCGCGTGCGCTTCTGGGGTACTCGTGGCTCTGCGCCGACACCTGGAGCCACGACGGTGCGTTACGGTGGTAATACCTCATGCGTTGAGGTCCGAGCTGCCGACGGCACCCTGGTGGTTCTCGATTGTGGTACTGGTGCCATTGCGCTTGGACGTGCCCTGCTCGCAGAGAACACGGGTCCCATCCGGGGTACCCTGCTCATTGGTCACACGCATTGGGATCATATTCAGGGCTTTCCGTTTTTTGCCCCCCTGTTCGTTCCCGGGCATCACTGGGAAGTCTATGGCCCGGGAGGCTTTGGTCGCCAGCTCGAACGGAGTCTGGCGGGCCAGATGGTCTACGAGCATTTTCCGGTCTCGCTACAGGATCTATGCGCTCAGGTGCATATCCATCATCTGACAGAGGGAAGCTTTGAGGTGGGGAGCATCCGGGTCACCACGCAGTATCTCAACCATCCCGTCTTCACCCTGGGGTATCGACTAGAAGGCGATGGCGTGACGCTCGTCTACGCCACGGATTTTGAGCCGTTTTCGCTGTATCCGCTCAAAGCGCCAGCGGGCAGAATGCCGCTGCACC
>Ga0081538_10002038_pt1 | contig 20187 bp, 20 predicted proteins | sample TabmetS5T2R1_FD_71022 | JGI IMG/M metagenome (GOLD analysis project Ga0081538, IMG submission 71022) | Tabebuia heterophylla rhizosphere microbial communities from the University of Puerto Rico - S5T2R1 | ecosystem: Host-associated > Plants > Roots > Rhizosphere ...
GCAGGTGCTCGACAACCCATCGAGATTTTGCTGCTTCAGTGATTAGGCCGCCAATTGGGGCGGCCCACGATCGTCAGAGCATCCACTCGACCAAGCCGGCTTCAGAGCATCCAAAAGTCTTCGATGGGATTGCCGATACTGATGCCGCTGCCGCCGAACACCGTCACATCCTCAATTCCGCCACCGGCCTGGCTGCCGGCGCCGAACAAATGGACGTCGTCGCCAGTGCTGGCGCCGGGCTTGGTGGGACCGAACAATTGGACATCGCCAACACCCCCGGCGCTCTGGCTCCCATGCAACATGACATCGCCTTTCATGATGAACTCCCTGTTCCCGGCGCGCGAGGCTTTCCGCGCTATCGAGGAAGGGTGTCAGGCTTGGACGGAAAGAACTGTGACGGAGATCACAGACAGCGCGCGCGGATGCTCTCCGCCGTGTCCTAATGCGAATGCGCTAACGTCCTGGTTGCGACAGACTTGGCGCTCCCTAGGGGACTCGAACCCCTGTTTTCGCCGTGAGAGGGCGACGTCCTGGGCCGCTAGACGAAGGGAGCTGGCGGCTTGTGACATAGCCTTGAATGTGCGCCTTCGCAAGCGTGCGCTTCCGTTTCGGCGCGTCCGCACCGTTGCCGCGCGCGCCGGCCAGGCGAGCGCCGAGGGAGCTAAGAACATGGCGATCCGCACGGAAGGACTCTAAGGCTCGGTGGCGAATTTCAGACGGCCGACACGCCGCAAGGTCCTGGCATCGAAGAGGTGGACCTCCGTCGCGCCCGCGACATCGATGGTGACGACGATGCGATCCTCGGTGGTCGTGGTGGCGATCACCCGCGCGCCCCTGGGCAGCAGGGCCGTCGCTTCGGCCGCACTTCCCTCGACCTTGAAAACGCGATAGCCGATCACCCCCAGTATCGCCGCGATGGCGATCAGCGTGGTGGCGGCGGAAATCGCCATCAGCAAGCGCACGCGGGAGACGAAGCGCGCCGCTTGCGGGTCGAGGGCATCGTTGGTCGGATCGCTCATGATGGAACAGGTCGAGACGGTCACGGTCGCTGCCGGGGAATCCGGCGATCGGCTCGACCGCGTGCTCGCCACGCGCGTCGCGCTGTCGCGCACCCGCCTCAAGGCGCTGATCCTCGAGGGTGAGGTCGCGATCGGGGGCCGCACGATCCGCGATCCCGGCTACCGCGTCAACGCCGGCGAGATCGTCCGCCTCACTGTTCCGCCGGCGGAGCCCGCGGTCCCGCAAGGCGAGCCCATTCCGCTGACCATTGTGTACGAGGATGACGACGTGATCGTCATCGACAAGAAGGCCGGCCTGGTGGTGCATCCGGCCGCCGGTAGTAAGACTGGCACGCTGGTCAATGCGCTGATCGCCCATTGCGGCGACAGCCTGTCGGGCATCGGCGGCGTGAAGCGGCCCGGCATCGTGCATCGGCTCGACCGGGATACCAGCGGGCTGATGGTCGTTGCCAAGAACGACCGCGCCCATCGCGCGCTCGCCCGGCAGTTCGCCGATCACGGCCGCACCGGTCCGCTCGCGCGCGGCTATCTCGCGTTCGCCTGGGGCGTGCCGGACCGGCCCAAGGGGGTGATCGATGCGCCCATCGACCGAGACCCGCGTGCTCGCGACAAGCAGGCGGTGCGCCAAGGGGGTCGCGCGGCCCTCACCCGCTGGGAGGTTCTGGAGCGGTACGATGGGGTCCATCGCTCAGGCGTCGCCAGCCTGATCGCCTGCCGGCTCGAGACCGGCCGCACCCACCAGATCCGCGTGCATCTGGCGCATATCGACCATCCGGTGCTGGGGGACGCCCTGTACGGCCGCGGCTTCAAGACCAAGGCGGTGCATCTCCCGGCGGCGGCCCGACAAGCCCTTGAGGATCTTGGCAGACAGGCGCTGCATGCCTATCTATTAGGCTTCGAACACCCATCCACGGGGGCATTCCTGGAGTTCCGCTCGGAACTGCCGGCCGACCTCGCTCGTTTACGCCGTGAACTCGCCTGTTGAGGGGCGGACGTGGCCTGGACGTGAGGTCGCATCTAGACCTTAACCAAAACAACGGGTTGGTGTGAGGTCACGGGGGCGTCACGACGACTTGAACGGGGCGATCCCTTTCGTCGCCCCCTTGGCTCGAGTATGCTGCACCTGCGATCAATCGTTTCGCGGTTGCAAAAAGAGTGTGCCGTCGGCTCGCGAAGCGACGGCATTGGGCCCGCCGAAACGGGGGCTTGAAACCGGAGGGCGCTAATGGCCCGTGCTGCGACCTTGCCTATCCTGACAGCCGAATCCGGCCTTGCCCGGTATCTGGAAGAGATCCGACGGTTCCCCATGCTGGAACCGCAGGAGGAATACATGCTGGCGAAGCGCTGGCGCGAGCATGGCGACCGCAACGCGGCGCACCAGCTCGTCACCAGCCACCTCCGCTTGGTGGCCAAGATCGCCATGGGCTACCGCGGCTATGGCCTGCCGATCGCCGAGGTCATCTCCGAGGGCAACGTCGGCCTGATGCAGGCGGTCAAGCGGTTCGAGCCCGAGAAGGGCTTCCGCCTCGCCACCTATGCCATGTGGTGGATCAAGGCATCGATCCAGGAATACATCCTGCGCTCCTGGTCGCTGGTGAAGATGGGCACCACCGCGAACCAGAAAAAGCTGTTCTTCAACCTGCGCAAGGCCAAGAGCCGGATCTCCGCGCTCGACGAAGGCGACCTGCGGCCGGACCAGGTGAAGACCATCGCCCGGCGGCTCGGCGTGACCGAAACCGACGTGGTGGAGATGAACCGCCGGCTCGGCGGCGACGTGTCGCTCAACTCGCCGATCCGCGAGGACGGCGATGCCGGCGAGTGGCAGGACTGGCTGGTCGACGAGAGCGCCAGCCAGGAGTCGGCGCTGGCCGAGAGCGAGGAGTTCGACAACCGCCGCAAGGCGCTGGGCGCGGCGCTGTCGGTGCTCAACGAGCGCGAGCGCCGCATCTTCGAGGCGCGTCGGCTCGCCGAGGAGCCGATCACCCTGGAGGAGCTTGCCGAGGAGTTCGGCGTCTCGCGCGAGCGGGTGCGCCAGATCGAGGTGCGCGCCTTCGAGAAGGTGCAGAAGGCGGTCAAGAACCGTCTCGCCGAAATGGAAAGCCCCGCCACCGTGCCGGCGCATTGACGCGGCACGCGCCGCGCGCCCCGCGTCGCTTTGCAGTTCATCATCATGCATGGCATGCAGGATGCACGACTGCTGTTGCGTTGGCCAGCACCCGTGTTATACCCGCGCGCGTCTGTGCGGATCCTTTCTGCCGAGTCCTGAACGGCGCGTCATGCGAGCGCGGCACAGGACGTGGCCCTTATCTCGGCGACGGCCGCGGTCCATGCGCCTCTCGGTATGAAAGGAACGCCTCACAGACGCTCGGTATTATTCCATTTTCAAGCGGCACGCTCTCTCTCTCGCCATGGCCATCTCATCGCGTCACCCGTACCGCATTGGTCGCTCGCGCACAGGGCTCGGGCTATTCGCGACCAAGCCGATCAAGAAGGGCACGTTCATCATCAAGTACTGGGGCCGGCGCGTCCCCAACAAGCTGGCCGACAACCTCGACAACCGCTACCTGTTCGAGATCAACAGCCGCTGGACGGTCGACGGCGCGACCCGCCGCAACATCGCGCGCTACATCAATCACTCGTGCCGGCCCAATGCCGAGACCGACATCGTGAAGGGCGAGATTCTCATCTCCGCAATCAAGAATATCGAGCCTGGCGACGAGATCACCTACGACTACGGCAAGGAGCATTTCGACGGCTTCATCAAGCCCAAGGGGTGCAAGTGCGCCAAATGCACCGAGCAGAAGCGCAGCGCCAAGCGCAACGGCCGCCGCTGATCACGTCGGGCGGATCGGGGCGGCAGGGTAGCAACGCGTCTACGCGATAGGCGATCGATGGCGCAATCGATTCAACGCCGCGTATTGGCATCGCAGCAGAGCCTGCCATCGTCAAGCTGGACTACGCCAAATGGATGCTCGATGATCCGCGCGCCAATTTCGCCATCTCGACTTGCAGCAAGATGTCCGGCGTCGACCATCTCGGCATGCAAGTCGAGGATGACGCGGAGCTCAGCAACGTACCGGCGCGGCTGGACACCACGTAACGTCCCGTGTTCGCGGAAGGTCAGACGACCTGCTGCTATGCGCGTTCGGAAAAATCATGGATCGAGGACCCAGCCGGCATTGCGTGGGAAGTCTTTCTGACCACCGGCGAGAGCACGGTGTACGGCAAGAGCACGCGGAAAGACAGCGTCGAGGCGCAGACCGCGCGTCCGGTCCGTTGTGCGGGCCGCAAGCATCGTTGCCGGCGCAAACCAACCTGCTGCCGCTGACGCACGCCTCGATGATCACCGGCGCAATCCTTGCCCACCTGCATGCCGTCGCCGAGCGACGTTTGCGATAAACCAACGCGTCGTGCATCGTCGGCGCACAAACCGTCGTTCAACGGCGCGCCGGCGCGAACTTGCGCCGGCGCGAGCGCATGAGGTCGAGGGTGACCGGGCGGTAGTCCCAGACGTCGACGCCGACATCGACCTGGCGCGTCAGGCTGGCGAGCTGGCCATGGCTGTGGCCATGCAGGTTGAAGGCGCCCTTGTACATGCGGTTCCAGGTGCGGAACGGATAATGGCAGAGCACTAGCCGCACGCCGTCAAGCTCTATCTCCCGATAGGCCTGCACGCTCGCCCAGCCGCAGAGGCTGACGGTGTCCGGCCCGTCGTTGTTGCCGGTGACGAGATGCTTGTTGCCGTTGAGGCGGGCGAGCAGAACAGCCATGTGGTCCGGAGCGAGGTGGTAGGCGAAATCGCCGAGGTGCCAAACCTCGTCATTGTGGCCGACGCTGTCGTTCCAGCGCGCGATCAGCGCCTCGTCCATGGCGGCGACGGAGCCGAACGGGCGCCTGAAGCGCCCCAAGGCGCCGCCGTGTCCGAAATGGGTGTCGGCGGTGAACCAGACGGTCAAACTTCACACCAGTTCCGGCCACGGCACGATGGTCGACTTGACCGTCCTCATCGCCATGGCGTCGGCAACCGCGCGCGCGATGCCGTCCTCGTCGAATGGATAAAGCGTCTGCATGTCGAACCAGGGATACTTGTCGCGCGCGCGATAAAGCATGTCGACGCCGAGCGGCAGGTCGTTGGCCGTAAAGGCCCAGGAGCCGAGCACGGTAAGGTCCTTGGCGCAAATACGGTGCCACGACGTCTCGATCGAGCCGGCGTCGGTGAACTGGCCCATTTCCACATAGGTACCGCCGTCGCGCAGGAACTCGATGCCCTCGGGTCCGGCGCTCGGATGGCCCGAGCAGTCCATCACCAGGTCCGCGCCGAAGCCGCCGATGATGTCGCGCACGCGGGCGATGCGATCGGCGGGCGCCGTCACCTCCTCGATGTTCACCGTCGCGTCGGCGCCGAACTTGCACGCCAGCGCGAGGCGGGGCCGCTCCGGCGCGCCGACGCAGATGACGCGGCCGGCACCCATCTCCTGCGCAGCCACAACCGCGAGAATTCCGATCGGTCCCGAGCCCTGGATGACGACGGTGTCGCCCCAGGTGAAGCCGCCGGCGCGGATCGCCCGGTTGAAGGCGCGGATGCAGGAGGTGAGCGGCTCCGACAGCGAGCCGAGCCTGAGCGACATGTCGTCGGGTAGCCGGTACACCTTGGTGCCGGGCAGCATGTCGAGATCGACATAGACGTATTCCGCCCACCCGCCCCACAGGTGCGGCGGCTTGTCGAAGCCGAGATAACGCCCGTAGTAGACCGGCGTCAGACATTTGTTGGCTTGTTGCGGATAGTGGATGCAGTAGTAGCACCGGCCGCACGGCATCAGCGGCGGGATCATCACCTTGGAGCCGACCGCGAGCGGCTTGCCCATGAAGTCTTCGGTGAATTCCGCGCCGCGCTCGACGATAACGCCGGCGAGCTCGTGACCGAGCGTGAATGGCCACGGCAGCGGCTTCGGCCAATGACCCTTGAGGATATGCAGGTCGGTGCCGCACACCCCGCACGCGCCGACCTTGATCAGCGCCGCCTTCTTGCTGACGTCGGGCCAGGGCACGCGGCGCATCGCGGGCGCGGCGCCCGGCCCGGCGAATGTTGCGACGCGGATGGTGTTGGCTGGACTCACTGGCCCCAGGCCGCGAAGGCGTCGTTGAACGCGCGCTCGCCGGGATTTCCCTTCTCGACCGCCACAATGGCGCGGCGACCATTGTTGTAGACCACCGGGATGTCGAACCACGCGCGTTCCTTGAGCAGCTGGACGTTGCGCTCCTTCTCGCTCTCGACCGACGACAGGCCGAGCAGGAAGAAGCCCGAGGTCACCTTGACGGCAAGGCCGGACAGCGGCGCACCGCGCGTCTGCTCCGCCTGCTTCATCAGGATGCCAGGCACGTTGCTGATGCCGCCGAAGGGAAAATCGGCCGGCAGATTGAACATGATCTCCACCGTGTGGCTGGCGGGAAGCGCCTGATCGGTGTTGCGGCGCATCGACATCGTCATGGCAAGCCGTCGCTCCGGAATTTCCACGTCGCAGCGCACCGCAAGCTCGGGCGCCTGCCCCGATCCGGGCGACACGGTCTCGGTGCGCCAGATGGCCGACCCGACATAGCGCTTGCCGGCGGGATCCGCCGGATCCTCTTCGTAGAGCACGACGCGCTGCGCTACCGCCGGCAATTGCTGCTGCGGCGCCGGCGTCGTCTGCGGCTGGCCGGGACGCGGCGTCGTCTGCGCATCCTGGCCGACCCGATCGGGAATCTTCGGTCGCGATGGGGCGGGCTCGCGCTGGGTGTGCGGGGCCAGTCCGCGCATCGCGCCGGTCAGCGACGCAATCCGGTCGCGCATCACGTAGGCGGTGAGTCCGATTCCGAGAATGACGAACAGACTAAGCAGGACGGCCACCAGTCCCTTGCGCGATCGCGCCGGCTCGAACGAATCGTCATCGGTGGGAAGAACCGGCACGTGTGATGGCGCATGCCCCTCGGGCTGGCGCTCGGTCGGACGCCACGGCGGCGGTGGGGGTGGTGCGCCCGGCGGGCGCAGGTCGCGCTGCGGCGGCGGCGCCCGACCCGGGGCCGGTTCGAGCCGCGGCTCGACCTGATCGAACTCGGGAATGTTGCTCGGCACCGCCGCATAGGTTTGGCGCACCGACCGCGATGCCTGGGCGGTCTGCTCACCCAGATTCTCGGCCTCGGCGACCATATCGCGAAAGTCGCGCCGGCCTTCCTCGGTCAGCGGAAGCCCATCGCCGAACACCCGGCTGCGGGCGCTGCGCGACGGTGCTTCGCCCGCCTGCGGCTCGCCGTCGTCGCCGTCGCGCGGCGGGGGAGCGCTGTCCCGCCGCGGCGGTGCGCTCGGCGTAGGCGGGCCTGGCTCGCGGCGCACCGGAGGAGGGGCCGCGTCCCGTCGCGACTGGGGCGGCGGAGCCGGCGGGGCCGGCGGAGGCGCCGCACGACCCTCGGCCAGTGAAGGCTCGCCGGGCCGCATGCCCGACGCGATGTCGGGTCGCGGCGCCTCCATGCGCAACCGGCGCGCCGCTTCCGCCTCCACCTTGCGGATCGCTTCCTCGAGCGCCAGGCGCTCGCGGGTGATGTCCGATTCGGACAGCGGAGGAGTCAGGTTGCGCAACTGGCTGACCAGCGCCGTGCGGGCGCGCTCGTAGAGCATGCGCCGGGCCTCGCCGGTGTTCTTTTCCAGGCCGGCGACGGCCTTGCCGATGAGCGGGTAGTAGTCAGTCATGAGATCGTTGCATCTCAGCTCTCGAATGGGTTGTGCATAAGAATAGTGTCCTCACGATCGGGGCTCGTCGACAGCAAAGCCACGGGGCAGCCGACGAGTTCCTCGATCCGCCGGACATATTTGACCGCCTGCGCCGGCAGCTCGGCCCACGAGCGCGCGCCGGCCGTAGAGTCCTGCCACCCTTCAATGGTCTCGTAAATCGGCTCGACCCTTGCCTGCGCGCGTTCTCCCGCCGGAAGATAATCGATTTCGCCGCCGTCGAGGCGGTAACCGACGCAGACCTTGATCTCCTCGAAGCCGTCGAGGATGTCGAGCTTGGTCAGCGCGAGGCCGTTGATCCCGCTGGTGCGGACGGTCTGGCGCACCAGCACGGCATCGAACCAGCCGCAGCGACGCCGCCGTCCGGTCACGGTGCCGAACTCGCGGCCGCGGTCGCCGATCAGGTCGCCGATTGCATTCTTCTGCTCGGTCGGAAACGGCCCTTCGCCCACGCGCGTGGTGTAGGCTTTGCATATGCCAAGCACGTAGCCGATCGCGCCGGGGCCGAGGCCGCATCCGATCGCCGCCTGCGCCGCCACCGTGTTCGATGACGTCACGAACGGATAGGTCCCATGGTCGATATCGAGGAGCGCACCCTGCGCGCCTTCGAACAGGATGCGCTTGCCTTCGCGCCGCTTGTCGTCAAGCAGCGCCCACACCGTGTCCATGAACGGCAGCAGCTTGGGCGCGACGCCGACGAGCTCGCCGTGGAGATCGGCAGAGCTCAACTGCTCGAGCCCAAATCCGCGCCGCAGCGCATTGTGGTGGGAAATCAGGCGCTCGATCTTGCCGTTGAGCGTCGGCAGGTCGGCGAGATCGCCGAGCCGGATGGCGCGGCGACCGACCTTGTCCTCGTAGGCGGGACCGATGCCGCGTCCGGTGGTACCGATGCGGTTTGCAGCATTCGACTGCTCGCGGGCCTTGTCGAGCTCCCGGTGCAGCGAGAGGATCAAGGTTGTGTTCTCGGCGATGCGCAAAGCCTCCGGTCCGACGATGACGCCCTGCTCGGCCAGCTGGTCGATTTCCCCGAGCAGCGCGTGCGGATCGAGCACGACGCCGTTGCCGATCACCGACAGCTTGCCCGGGCGGACCACTCCCGACGGCAACAGCGATAGCTTGTACGTGATTCCGGCGATGACCAGCGTATGGCCGGCGTTGTGGCCGCCTTGAAAGCGCACAACGATGTCGGCCTGGGAGGAGAGCCAGTCGACGATCTTACCCTTGCCCTCATCTCCCCATTGCGACCCGACCACAACCACATTTGCCATCTAAGGGACCCTCACCCGCACGGCCGCTCCCCGAGCGGCGCCATGCCGGGCTCGGCCAACCGGAGGCCCTCATCCGGGATAAAGGATGACCTCTGTTGAGGCAAGGAGCGCCACGTCACATGGTTTGCTTGTCCAATGACCCATCAGCCGTCAAAAAGCCTTGAGAAAGCCAGCATCTCTAAGAATTTCGTTGGCCGTGATTTTTCAAGCTTGTTGTCGACGATCAGCCGCACCTTCGTGCCGGGATTCCACGAGATTTCGTGATCGCCGCCACCTTGACGCTTAAATTCGAAGCAATCCACTCCCGGTCGCGCTATGACCTTTCGGTAGTAATCCGCCATCGCCGCGCAAAGGATAGTTATTCCGCTGCAAGCAACCGATCGCTCGGGCGGGCAATCATCTCGCACGCACCTGCCAGCAGCAGTGCATCAAAATTTCAGCGGCTTCGCCTGCTTGACGTGCGGCAGTTGCTGCACCTTTTTGAGCACCTCGGTCGGCACGGTTCCGTCTACTTCCACCAGCGCGATGGCATTGCCCCCCGGCGCGTCGCGGCCGACATGGAAGGTGGCAATATTGATCCCGGCGTCGCCCAACAGGCTGGCGAACCGGCCGATGAAGCCCGGCTTGTCCTCGTTGGTCACATAGATCATCGACGACCCGAACTCCGCATCCATGCGGATGCCCTTGATGTTGACGATGCGCGGCTTGCCGTCGGCGAACACCGTGCCGGAGACCGAGCGCTCCTGGCGCTCGGTTTCCACTGTCACGGTGATCAGGCTTTCGAAATCGCCGACGTGCTCGCGCGTCGTCTCGTCGACCACGATCCCGCGCTCGCGGGCGACGATCGGCGCCGACACGACATTGACCTCCTGCAAAATCGGCCGCAGCAGGCCGGCCAGCGCGGCCGACGTGAGCGCCTTGGTCTTCATCTCCGCCACCGCGCCCTCGTAGATGAGGTGCACCTTGCTGATGCCGGTCTCGGTCAGCTGTCCGGCGAACGAGCCGAGCCGCTCGGCCAGCTCGACGAAGGGACGCAGGTTGGGCGCCTCCTCGGCGGTGATCGAGGGGAAATTGACGGCGTTGGAGATGGCGCCGCTGAGCAGGTAATCGGACATCTGTTCGGCGATCTGCAGCGCCACGTTCTCCTGCGCCTCGGTGGTCGATGCGCCGAGGTGCGGCGTGCATACGACATTGGGATGCCCGAACAAGGGATTTTCCGTCGCCGGCTCGACCGTGAACACGTCAAAGGCGGCGCCGCCGACCTGACCGGAATCGAGCGCCGCGCGCAAGGCCTGCTCGTCGACCAGCCCACCGCGCGCGCAATTGATGATGCGCATGCCCTTCTTCGCCTTCGCGAGCGCGGCCGCGTCGATGACGTTCCTGGTTTTCTCCGTCAGCGGCGTATGCAGGGTGATGAAATCGGACCGGCGCAGCAGCTCGTCGAGCTCCACCTTCTCGACGCCGAGATCGGCAGCGCGCTCGGGCGACAAGTAGGGGTCGTAGGAGATCACCTTCATCCGCAGCCCATGCGCGCGCTCCGCCACGAGCGACCCGATATTGCCGCAGCCGATGACGCCCAGCGTCTTGCCGGTGATCTCGACGCCCATGAACCGGTTCTTCTCCCACTTGCCCGCCTGGGTCGACGCGTCGGCCTGCGGAATCTGCCGAGCCAGCGCCAGCATCAGCGTGATCGCGTGCTCCGCCGTGGTGATCGAGTTGCCGAACGGCGTGTTCATCACGATGATGCCCTTGGCGGTGGCCGCGGGAATATCGACGTTGTCGACACCGATGCCGGCGCGACCGATCACTTTCAGGCTTCGCGCCTGCTCGAGAATCTTCGCGGTGACCTTGGTGGCGGAGCGGATGGCAAGCCCGTGGAAGCCGTCGACCAGCGCGGCGAGCTTGTCCTTGTCCTTGCCGAGGTTCGGCTGAAAGTCGACGTCGACGCCGCGATCCTTGAAGATCTGCACGGCAGCGGGCGACAGCGCATCGGAAATAAGGACTCTGGGGGTCATCGCGATCACTTGCGAAATTTCGGGTGCATGTTCATCTCTCCCGCCTGGCGGGAGAGCACCTGCTCGGGACCAATTGGCCTTCGATTCGGCAGCGCGCAGGGGGACGTCTCTTGCCTCGGCGCCAGGCGGGGAGCGTCCAACCAGTCAAGCCGCCTTGGGGAGCGCCGCCTTGGCAAACGCATAGGCCCAATCGAGCCACGGCATCAGCGCTTCGACGTCGGCGGCCTCGACCGTCGCGCCGCACCAGATGCGAATCCCCGGGGGCGCATCGCGATAGGCCGCGACGTCGTAGGCGACACCTTCCTTCTCCAGCGCTGACGCCATGCCCTTGGCAAAGGCCACCTGGCCATCGGCCGGAAGCGCAGCGACCGCCGGATCAGTGATCTTGAGGCACACGGACGTGTTCGACCGGATCGCCGGCTGGCCGGCGAGGAAGTCAACCCAGGGGGTGCTCGCCACCCAGTCGGCGATGATTTTCGTGTTGGCGTCGGCGCGCGCGATCAGGGTCTTGAGGCCTCCGATCGATTTCGCCCACAGCAGTGCGTCGAGATAGTCCTCGACGCACAGCATCGACGGCGTATTGATCGTGTCGCCCTCGAAGATGCCGGCGATGAGCCTGCCGCCCTTGGTCATGCGGAAGATCTTCGGCAGCGGCCACGGCGGACGGTAGGTCTCGAGGCGCTCAACGGCGCGCGGGGAGAGGATCAGCATGCCGTGCGCGGCTTCCCCGCCCAGCGCCTTCTGCCAGGAGAAGGTGATGACGTCGAGCTTCGGCCAGTCCAGCGCTTGCGCGAAGGTGGCCGAGGTGGCGTCGCAGATGGTCAGGCCGGCACGATCGGCGGCGATCCAGTCGGCATTCGGCACCCGGACCCCGGAGGTGGTGCCGTTCCAGGTGAACACGATGTCGGTTGCCGAATCGATGCGCGACAGGTCGGGCAGCGCACCGTAGGGCGCCGTGACCACGGTCACGTCCTGAGGCTTGAGCTGCTTGGTGATGTCGGTCACCCAGCCCTCGCCGAACGACTCCCAGGCCAGCACCGTGACGGGCCTTGCGCCGATGAGCGACCACAGCGCCATTTCGACCGCCCCGGTGTCGGAGGCCGGCACGATGCCGATGCGGTAGTCAGCCGGGATCTCGAGGACCTCGCGCGTGAGGTCGATGGCGCGCTTGAGCTTCGCCTTGCCGAGCTTCGATCGGTGCGAGCGTCCCAATGCGGCGTCGGTGAGGACCTGCAGGCTCCAGCCTGGGCGTTTGGCGCACGGTCCGGAGGAAAAGTGCGGAATGGCCGGCCGCGCGCCGGGTTCTTGAGCGGTCATCGTCTATCCTTCCAGATAGGCGCCCCTCGGTGGGGAGGGGTGTCCCGCGGTCGGATACGCGACGACGCGGCCGGGGTCAACACAATCGCAACGCAGGCAGCGCGCGGTCACGCATGCGCGCGCAGCTGCCGCGTGAATAGGGTTAGAACCTGAGGGCGGTGGCCACCGGTGACGAACTGGGCGCTCAACTCCGGCAGGTTGGCGAACTGCATCCACTCCCTGGGCTCGCTCAGGCTATGGAGAACGGAGTGGCGAGGTTGGGCTGGCTGGCCGGCCACATAGAACCGGGGCGGTGCGATCAGTCGCCGTTCTCCAGTTCGCCGATGTGGTGCTGGGCGTAGAGCTCGAGCCCGAGCTTGGCGACCAGGTCGAGCTGCGTTTCCAGGAAGTCGATGTGGTCTTCCTCGTCCGCCATCCGCTCCTCGAACAGATCGCGCGACACATAGTCCTGGACCGAATGGCAATAGGTCGCGGCTTCCTGGTAGAGGGAGCGCGCGCCGTATTCCGCCTGCAGGTCGCTCTCCAGCACTTCCTTGACGTTCTGCCCGATGTGGAGCGGATCGATCACCTGCATGTTGGGGAAGCCCTCGAGAAAGATGATGCGCACGGTGAACTTGTCGGCGTGTTGCATCTCCTCGATGGATTCCTTGCGCCACTTCTTGGCGAGATCCTTGTACCCCCAGTTGTCGAGCAGGCGATAGTGAATCCAGTACTGGTTGATGGCAGTGAGCTCGCTGCGCAGCCCTTTGTTGAGATATTCGATAACCCTGGGATCGCCTTGCATGGGAGCCCCCTGCTGAGAGGAATTTCGCGAACAAAACACCGAACACAATGCGGATCGATTCAAATCGATTTGCCGGGTGCGCACAAGTTCCACCCGGTCGCGCATGCGCGACCGCAAGGGCTGGCATGGCCAGAGAAAATGGGCAGCGGATCAGCGCCGCGGGCAGCCGTCGCAGGCAGCGGCGCCGGACAGCGCCTCGTCCATGATGCGTTTGATGGTGCGGGCGCAGCGGCCACATTGGGCGCTGCAGCCGAGGCAGCCGTAGACCTGACCGGCGGTGCGCGGGGCGCCGGGCGTTGACACGGCGGTCCGCACGTCGTTGTCGCTCAGGACATTGCAGGAACAGACGATCATGGGGCGAGCCCGGCGGACACTCTCGAAGATATACGCACCCTGTATCGCAGGGTTTGACCAAGATCAAAAGAAAAATGCTTGTTTGAAATATTCTAAACTGTTGACCGAAAGGACGTTTCCGCCGCCGACCGGCGCCTTGTCTGAAACTAGTCTAAGATGACCCATTGTTGGGCAGGAACTACTTGGTATCCACCTTCGTGCCAAGTAAAGCCGGGAAAGGTGAACGGGAATCCTGAGCCGAGTCGATCAGGATCAGCGAATTGGCGGCAGCCGCGTCGACGATTCGCTCTTCATCTCTTCGCCCTGGGTCGTGTTTTGACTGCGCCGTGCCGCCATTTCGGCCTCGAATTTTGCCCGCTCCTCGGGCGTCAACTTCTTGGTATCGCGGGCGGGCATCGGCTCGTTGATCGACATGTAGGCGGGCGCGTTCGGATTGCGCGGCGGGACACCCTCCGGCAGGCCGCCCAGCATGTGCGGCCAATTGTCGGCGATCACGTGCGAGACCGACGAGCAGGCCGTGAGCATCGTGCATGCCGAAATAGCCACCAGCGCGACAAGCGGGGCCGCCCGGCAGCGGGCCGCCAAGCAATCGGCCGCCGCGCGGCGCCAGCGCGTTCCCGATTTCTTCGACACGCAACTCATCCGGTTTCTTGCCAGCGCCCGCCCCCTGATCGCGCCCCACGACAATCCAAGAATAAGGACAAAAAAAGATGAAAGCGCAAACAGCCTGCGACCAATCGCCGATTGGGTCCTACGCGGCGGCCTGGGTAAGGGCCTCGACGATGCCGTCCACCAGCTCTTCGACCAGGAGCTTGTCGTCGCCCTCGCCCATGACGCGGATCACCGGCTCGGTGCCGGACGGGCGAATCACCAGCCGTCCGTGCCCGTTGAGGCGCGTTTCCGCTCGCGCGATGATCGAGCGCACGGTGGCGTCCTCGAGCGGCTTGCCGGCGCGGTAGCGCACGTTCTTGAGCACTTGCGGCAGCGCCTCGAAGCGATGGCAGACCTCGGACACGGGCCGGCTCAGCTTCTTGACCACGGCGATCACCTGCAGCGCCGCGACGAAGCCGTCGCCGGTCGTGGTGTGATCGGACATGATGATATGGCCGGACGGCTCGCCGCCGAGATTGTAGCCTTGCTCGCGCATCGCCTCGAGCACGTAGCGATCGCCGACCGGCGTCCGCACCAGTTCAAGCCCCAATCCCTTGAGGTGGCGCTCAAGGCCGAGATTGGACATCACGGTGGCGACGACGCCGGGGCGGGCGAGCCGGCCGTCCTCCTTCCAGTGCTCGGCGATGACGGCGAGAAGCTGGTCGCCGTCGACCAGATGGCCCTTCTCGTCGCTGATGACGACGCGATCGGCATCGCCGTCGAGCGCGATCCCGATGTCCGCCCGCATCTCGCGCACCTTGCGACACAACGCCTCGGGCGCGGTCGAGCCGCATTCCTTGTTGATGTTGAAGCCGTCGGGCTCGACGCCGAGCGAGAACACCTCGGCCCCGAGCTCCCACAGCGCCGCCGGCGCGACCTTGTAGGCGGCGCCGTTTGCGCAGTCGACGACGACGCGCAAACCGTCGAACTGGAGCAGCTTCGGCAAGGTGCGCTTGGCGAACTCGACGTAGCGATCCTGCACGCCGTCGATGCGCTTGGCGCGACCGAGGTCGGGCGACTTGGCGACGCGCCGGCTCAGGTCCGCTTCGACCAGTCCTTCGATCTCGCGCTCGAGCTCGTCGGAGAGCTTGTACCCGTCGGGCCCGAACAGCTTGATGCCGTTGTCGTCATAGGGATTGTGCGAGGCCGAGATCATCACGCCGAGATCGGCGCGCATCGAGCGCGTCAGCATGGCCACGGCGGGGGTCGGAATCGGGCCGGTGAGCAGCACGTCCATGCCGACCGAGGTGAAGCCGGCCACCAGGCTGTTCTCGATCATATAGCCGGAAAGCCGCGTGTCCTTGCCGATGAGCACGCGGTGGCGATGCTCGCCGCGCTGGAACAGCAATCCGGCCGCCTGGCCGACCTTGAGGGCGAGCTCCGCGGTGAGCGTGCCGTTGTTGGCCTTGCCCCGAATGCCGTCGGTACCAAAATACTTGCGAACCATACCCCTCGTCCCTTCGAAATCCTTGATCCGGCCCCAGGCAAGTCCCAGTGGGGGGGCAATATTAAGGCATCGGAGCCAAAAGCCTTCAAAAATGTAAGCATGATTACGATGGGCCAAGGCTGATCGTTCGGGCCCCTCGCGGCTGAAAACTATCACGCCGGAGAACGACTTGATCGCCACGATGGCGGAATCGGCCGGGCGGCCGGGAGGCCGGCAGGAAATTGGCGGAGCGCCGGTGATTCGGCTAACCTTTGCCTGTCGATTAAGAGGAGGGGCTGGTGTTCCATCGCGTCTTGCTCGGCCTTGCGGCGGCCACTGCGGTCGCGGCGGCGATTACGGTCGCCGGTGCGGCCATTACCGACGATGCCGATCTGTGCGGCGACGACAATGCCGAGCCGTCGGCGCGAGCCGACGCCTGCACGCGTCTTACCCGTTCGGGCAAATATCGCGGCAACAATCTCGCCGCGGTCTACAACAATCGCGGCATCGCGTATCGCCGGCAGAACGAGCTGCAGCGCGCCCACAGCGACTACACCGAGGCGATCCGCCTCAATCCTCAATACGACAAGGCCTATTACAACCGCGCGCTGCTGTGGTCCGCCCGCAACAATGCCGCCCAGGCGATCGAGGATTACACCAGGGCGATCAAGATCAATTCGCGCTTCGCCGACGCGCTCAACAACCGCGGCCTGCTGTGGCAGGCCAAGGGAGAGGGCGATCAGGCGCTGGGCGACTATGACGACGCCATCCGGGCCAACCCGCGCATGGCGAAGGCATTCTTCAACCGCGGCATGATCCATGCGGAGAAGGGCGACTTCGACCGGGCGCTGGCCGATTACAACGAGGCGATCCGCCTCGATCCGAGCGACGCGGCGGCCTATCTCAACCGCGGCAATGCCTGGCAGCGCCGGAACGAGCACGACCGCGCCGTCGCCGATTACACCGAGGCCGAGCGCCTCAACCCGCGCGATCCCGACAACTATTTCAATCGCGGCAATGCCTATCGGCTGAAGGGCGATCTGGACAAGGCGATCGCCGACTATGACGCGGCGATCCGCCTCGCGCCGGGCTACGTGGCGGCGTACAACAACCGTGCGCTCGCCTGGCACGGCAAGGGCGATTACGACCGGGCGATCGCCGATGCCGGCGAAGCGGTGCGGCTCGATCCACGATATTTCCGCGCCTACATCAACCGCGCCGACAGCTTCTTCGCCAAGGGCGAAGAGCGGCGCGCCATCGCCGATTACGACGAGGCGCTGCGCGTCGGTCCGCGCGCCAGCAGTGCGCTCAAGGGCCGGGCGCGGGCGCTGCGGGCGATCGGCGAACATGATTCCGCTCTCACCGACTTGGATCAGCTGATCGAGACCGATCCGACCGACGCGGTGGCGTTCAACAACCGCGGCGTCGTCTGGGAAGTAAAGGGCGATCTCGATCGCGCCGTCGCCGATTACAGCGAAGCGATCCGCCTCGACGCGCGTTACGCCTTGGCCTACCGCAACCGCGCCAACATGTTTGCCCGCAGCGGCGACCTCGACCGCGCGATCGCCGATTACGCCCAGGCGATCCGTTTCAGCCCGAGCGATGCAACGGCCCTCTTGAAGCGCGGCGAGGCGTTGCAGAAACTGGGCAAGCTCAGCGCCGCCCGCGAGGATGCCGATCGGGCGGTTGCGCTCGCTCCCGAGCGCGCCGATGCCTACCTCGTGCGCGCCAATGTGATGACTGCGCTCGGCCGGCGCGACGATGCGCGCAAGGATTACCGAAAAGCGCTGGACCTGACGCCGAGCGAGGACGTGCGGCGGCGGGCCGAGGCCGGCCTGCGGGAGCTCGGTGCGGCCGTCGGCAATCGACCGGAATGACGGCGGCGGTCCGGGGGCTTCCTTCCCGGTCGCAGCCAAGATTGGTTTGAACGACGCGGGAGCCCGGGCGGGAAGCGGATCCATGCCTGAGCAGCACACCATCATCGGGACGATTGCACCGTATCTCAAGCTGCTGCGCGAGCATGCGATATTCGGCGAATTGCCGGAGCAGTCGCTCAAGGACCTGATCATTCGCAGCGATCTCGTCGTCTTCGCCCCAGGCGAGCTGATGTTGCGGCAGGGCGATCCGAGCGATTTTGCGCTGTTGATCACGCAAGGCGAAGTCGACGTGCTGGTCGACGCTTCTCCGGGGCCGGTTCAACTCGGGCAGTTGTCGACCGGGGCGCTGATCGGGGAAATCGGCGTATTTGCCGACCTGCCACGCACTGCGAACGTGCGGGCATGGACCATGGTCGAGACGCTCAGGATCGGACGCGACGACGTGCTGCAGATCGGCGGCGATGATCCCGCCTTCCTGCGCGCCGTCATGAGCGAGCTCGGCAAGCGCATCGCCGCGTTCAATCAGGCCATCGGGTTCTATACCACGGCGCTGACGCGGCTCGAACAGCATCTCGACGCGGAAAGCCTGCGCAGTCCGCCGCCGATGCCGGAGCTCGTCAATTTTGCTTGCGTGCTTCGCAAGATAGCCCAGCGCATCAGCCCGCGCCGCCAGGGCGCCAAGCAGGATACCTCTGCATGACCGAGATGCCGACCGCGCGCCAATTCGAGTTCCTGCGCTCCATCGACACGCCGACGGTGTGCAACCTGATCGAGATCGTCGCGCCCCACCGGCGCGGCTTCGGCTATACGGTCAGGCACCTGCATTGTCCCTTCCCGGATCTTCCGCCGATGGTCGGCTTCGCCAAGACCGCGACGATCCGGGCGAAGGACGCGGTCGCGCTGGGCCAGGGCGGGTATATGCAGAAGCGGCTCGACTATCTCGATTACGTCGCCGCCGAGCCGCGCCCGAGCATCATCGTGCTGGAGGATCTCGACGAGCCGGTCGGATACGGGGCGTTTTGGGGCGAGGTTCAGTCTAACGTGCACCAGGCGCTCGGCTGCCTCGGCACGATCACCAACGGCAGCATCCGCGACATTCCGATGATTGCAGCGGGCTTCCAGATGCTCGCCGGCTCGATCGCGCCGTCGCATGCCTATGTGCACGTGCTCGACTTCCGCCTCGACGTGACCGTCCACGGGATGGCGGTGAAGAGCGGCGACCTCATCCACGCCGATCGGCACGGCGCCGTGGTGGTGCCGCTCGAGACGATCGACGCGATGCAGGCTGCGGCCGAAGGCTTGAGCGCACGCGAGGCGAAGATCATCGCGGCCGCCCGCGCACCGGACGCCACGGTGGAGCAGATCAAGGCGGCGATGAAGGGATGAGGGCCAAAGCGCCCGTCTGCCTGGCGGCGGGCGCTTTTGTGACGACCAGCGAAGGCTTTACGCCTGCGGCTGGGGCTCCAGGCCGCCCGGCTCCGGCCGCGGGCGGGTCTTGCCGGCGGGCGGCACCGCCGAGGTGCGCGGTGCCACTGGCTCGCTCAAGCCCTCGCGCACCGGCGGCTTGCCGGCGAGCAGATCCTTGATCTCGTCGCCAGACAGGGTCTCGTATTCAAGCAAGCCCTTGGCGAGCACTTCGAGGTCGGCCCGCCTCTTCTGCAGGATCTGGCGCGCCTCGGCATAACCCGCCTCGACCAGGCGCTTGATCTCGCCGTCGATCTTCTGGACGGTCGCCTCCGAGATGTTCTGCTGGCGCGCCACTGAATAGCCCAGGAACACCTCTTCCTGGTTCTCGCCGTAGGCGACGGTGCCAAGCGCTTCCGACAGGCCCCAGCGCGTCACCATCATGCGGGCCAGCTTGGTCGCCTGCTCGATGTCGGAGGCGGCGCCGGACGTCACCTTGTCGTGCCCGAAGACGACCTCCTCGGCGACGCGCCCGCCCATCATGATGGCGAGCCGCGAGGTCATCTGCTCGAAGCTCATGGAGAGCTTGTCGCGCTCAGGCAGCTGCATGACCATGCCGAGCGCGCGGCCGCGCGGGATGATCGTCGCCTTGTGCACCGGGTCGGTGGCCTTGACATTGAGCGCGACGATGGCGTGTCCGCCCTCGTGGTAGGCGGTCAACAGCTTCTCTTCCTCGGTCATGACCAGGGACTTGCGCTCGGCGCCCATCATGACCTTGTCCTTGGCGTCCTCGAACTCGACCTGCGTGACCATGCGCTTGTTGCGCCGCGCCGCCATCAGCGCCGCCTCGTTGACCAGATTCATCAGGTCGGCGCCAGAGAAGCCCGGCGTGCCGCGCGCGACCGTCTTGAGGTTGACGTCGGGTGCGAGCGGAACCTTGCGGACGTGCACCTTCAAGATCTGCTCGCGGCCGACCACGTCGGGGTTGGGCACCACCACCTGGCGGTCGAAGCGGCCGGGCCGCAGCAGCGCCGGGTCGAGCACGTCGGGACGGTTGGTGGCGGCGATCAGGATGATCCCTTCGTTCGCCTCGAAGCCGTCCATCTCGACCAGGAGCTGATTGAGGGTCTGCTCGCGCTCGTCGTTGCCGCCGCCGAGACCGGCACCGCGATGGCGGCCGACCGCGTCGATCTCGTCGATGAAGATGATGCAGGGCGCGTTCTTCTTCGCCTGCTCGAACATGTCGCGCACGCGGCTGGCGCCGACGCCGACGAACATCTCGACGAAGTCGGACCCGGAAATGGTGAAG
>Ga0081538_10002039_pt1 | contig 20160 bp, 21 predicted proteins | sample TabmetS5T2R1_FD_71022 | JGI IMG/M metagenome (GOLD analysis project Ga0081538, IMG submission 71022) | Tabebuia heterophylla rhizosphere microbial communities from the University of Puerto Rico - S5T2R1 | ecosystem: Host-associated > Plants > Roots > Rhizosphere ...
CGGAAGACGCCGTAGGCCACGAGCCCGAACGCCGTCCAGACGGCGAGGTATCCGACTGCGAACAACAGAGCCGGCAGGCGGCGCGCGAGCCGCGCGACGTGCTCGGCCGCCGGTGCCGCTGACGGCAGCATCATCGCTGCGGTCATCGTCACCCAAATGCCGAGGTACCAGCCGAGCCCGCCCAGGTCGGTTCCGGGCCCGGCGTCCATGCCTCGCATCCGCTCGACGGTGACGACCCACGCGACCGCAGCCGCACCCAGCAGCAGCAGCGCCGCCCTGCTCGGTGAGGCGACCTGACTCACGACTCGTCCTCGCCTTCGCTCCGGCCCTTCGGCGCCCGGTCGAGGATCGGGTAGTAATGCATCAGGAACTCGGCACCGCGTGCATACGTGGAGTACGTGTGGAAGACGGCCCCGTCGTCGAGCACGAAGGCGCTCATGCCCGGGCCCTCGGTCATGTACCCGGCGGGGTCCGTGCCCGCCGCCTCGGCTTGCTCCGCGATCGGACCGGTGTCCGCTTCCAGGAGCTTGGCGACCATGTCGCCGGGCAGCGTCCGGTAGTTGTAGTCGATCCCCTCCTGCAGCTGGTCGCGTGTGAACGAGACTCCGTAGTCGAAGTTGAAGTCGCTGCCCGCCGACGAGACCCAACGGAAGCGCCAGCCCATGCGGCGCTTGTAGGCCTGGAGCTCTTCGAGCGCCGCGCGTGAGCTCGCGAGGAAGGTCACGTCGCGGTCAGCGAGGTGATCGACGACGCCGTCGAAGGTGTCGGCGATCGAGGTGCAGGTCGGGCAGCCCGCTGTGTACTCGGGGCCGAACATGAAGTGGTAGACGAGGAGCTGCGAGCGGCCGTCGAAAAGGTCCGTGAGCGTCTTCTCGCCGTCATCGGTGTCGAACGTGTACTCCTTCTCGACCGGCACCCAGGGCAGCTCCCGGCGCTCACGGGCGAGCTCGTCGCCAAGGCGCGTGTACTCCTTCTCGCGCGCGAGCAAGTCAGTCCGAGCCGCGAGCCACTCCTCGCGCGTTCCGACCTTGTGCTCGGTCATGAGTCCGGGTACTCGTCCTTGCGCCACGCCCGAAAGTCGTCATCACGACCCTTGGGCGTCCGGTCGAGCAGCTGGGAGTGATAGGGAACGACGAAGTCGTGGTCGGGCGCCGAGCGGGTGTAGGTGTGGTACACGACACCGTCTTCGAGCGCGAAGGCGATCCACGAGGGGTTCTCCCGCATTCCGTTCTCGAGCGTCGTTCCGACCTGCTCTGACCACTCCTGGAGCCAATCCGGCGGGTCCTTCAGCAAGGTCTGGATCTCCTCGACGCCCTCGGCTTGCTCCTTGGTGAGCGCCAGCTCGAAGTCGAAGGCGAAGTCGCTGCCGTGCGTGGAGACGTACGGGAACGTCCAGTCCATGCGCTTCTTGTACGCCTGGAGCTTCTCGATCGGAGCCCGCGAGAAAGCGATCAGCGTCACGTCGCGGTGATTCAAGTGGACGACCGCGGCGCTCAGATGGTCGGCGAGGTTCGAGCAGCCCGGACAGGCGGCCTCGTAGTCCGGCCCGAACATGATGTTGTAGGCGAGGAGCTGCGAGCGGCCGTCGAACAGCTCGGCAAGCGAGCGCTTGCCCTGTTCCGTGTCGAAGGTGTAGTCCTTCTCGACGGGGACCCAGGGGAGCTCCTGACGTTTTTTGGCGAGCTCCTCACTGCGCGCCGCATGCTCGTTCTCGAGCTCGAGCAGCTCGTTGCGAGCCGCACGCCACTCCTCACGTGTGCCGACCTTGTGCTCGGTCATGGCTTCACCTCCGACTGAATCTGCGGTCCCCATGTAGACCGCCCCACGAATGAAAACTCATCGGCGCGAGACGGCGACGAGGAGCGCGGGCTCGGTGCCGCGACAGCGGAGCGCTTTCAGCGGGAGACCTACGAGCCACAGCACGGAGCCGCGCTCGAAGCGCGAGCACGCGCCTCCGAGGCACTCCAGCTCGATCTCCCCGCGGGCAACCACCACGATCGCGTCCTCCCACTCCGCCTCCTCGTAGGCTCGCTCGCCGCCGGCCTCGACCTCGACTGCCCGGACCGCGAAACCGGGCGCCGCCATCAGAGCGTCTGCGGCAGGCCGAGCGCCTCGAGCAGCGGCTCGAGCGGGAAGGCGATCACCTCCGCGACGGCACCGTCCTCGATTCGCAGGACGTCCAGGGCGAGCGGCCGGTACTCGGTGTCTCCGGCACGCTTGACATAGCAGGCGACTGCGGGCTGCTTGTTGACCCGCGCAAGGACGCAGCGCAGTTGCCCCCAAGAGTCGTCCCCGAAACCGCCCTGCACCCACGACTCGACGATCGCCTCGCCACCAACGCACGAGAACGGCTCCGGCGGCATGGCGAAGAACGCGTCCTCGCGGAGCAGCTTCACCATCGCGGCGGGGTCGCCCGTATCGGTGGCCTCGATGTATCGGCGGAGGAGCGCCTGTTCCTCTCGGCTCGGATCCGAGCCCGGCGCCCACTCGGTGCGATGGCGCGGCAGGTGCTCCTTCAGCGTCGCGCGGGCGCGTTGCAGCGCGCTGTTCGCCGCCGGGACGCTGATGTCGAGCAGCGCCGCGGACTCCGCAGCCGACCAGCCGAGCACGTCACGCGCGATCAGCACGGCTCGCTGGCGCGGGGGAAGCAGCTGAATCGCGGCGATGAACGCGAGCTCGATCGTCTCCTTTGCGACGACCTCGTCCTCCGGCTCCGCGTCGCTGCTCGGGACCTCCTCCAAGAGTCGATCCGGGTAGGGCTGAAGCCACGGCACCTCGGCCAGCGGCTGGGCTCCGTGGTGCGCGGAGAGCGTGCGCGGGCGGCGCTCGAGCGCGTCCAGGCAGGCGTTCGTCGCGATGCCGTAGAGCCAGGCCCGGAACGTCGAGCGGCCCTGGAAGCTCTCGCGCCTGCGCCAGGCGCGGAGAAACGTCTCCTGCACGAGGTCCTCGGAGTCCTCGAGCGAGCCCAGCATCCGGTAGCAGTGCACCTGCAGCTCGCGCCGGTAGCTCTCGACGAGCTCCGCGAACGCAGCCTCGTCGCCGGCTCTCGCCGCGGCGACGACGCCGGTGGCTTCTGCCTGGGTCCGCCCCATCAGTCGATACGACGATGGCGGGGAGGAAAACTCATCGCCGGCCCGGCGGCGATGCGTAGTGTGAACCCGCATGCCGTTGCAGAACCGCGCAACGCCGCTCGGCGATCTCGTCGCCCATCCGGGGCGAGGACTGGTCTACGGCAATCGTGGCTGCCTCCACGACGACAAGGGGCGCATCCGGCGGCGGTACAACGGCAAACGCTGGATCGCGTGCCGCCTTCAGTTTCGCGGCTGGCATCGTGAGCGGCTGATGCAGCCGGGCCGGTTCACCGAGCTCTTCTTCCTCGACGAGGCCAGCGCCTTCGCCGCAGGCCACCGTCCATGTGCGCTCTGCCGCCGCGAGGACTACACACGGTTCCGCGAGCTGTGGCCGCATCCGGACAATGACGCGGATTCGATCGACGCCAGGCTCCACGCCGAGCGCGTCGCTACCGAAACCCGGGCGCAGCAGCATCACGAGGCGCGAATCGGCGATCTGCCGGACGGCGCGTTCGTCGTGCTGGACGGCGACGCCTGGCTCCACCACAGAGGGACGCTGCTGCGGTGGACCGCAGCCGGCTACGTCGAGCGCACGGCCGCGCCTCGGGCGCCGCTGCCGCTCGTCACGCCGCCTTCGCTCGTCGCAGTGCTTCGCGCGGGCTGGACGCCGGTCGTGCCCTTCGTCCATCCATCCGCGGAGGCCGCGTGACGCTGCCGACGATCAGCCGTGACGACCTCCGCGAGAAGATCGAGCGCGGGGACGACTTCGTCCTCGTCGACGCGCTGGCGCCGATGTCTTTCGCGCACTCACACCTGCCGGGCGCGATCAACCTCCCGCCCGAGTGGGTGGACGAGCGTAGCCCGTGGCGGCTCCCCGACCTGGGCACCGAGGTCGTCGTCTACTGCTCGAGTGAGACGTGCGACAGCTCGGTCATCGTCGGCGAACGGCTCGTCGAGCTCGGCTACCGCCGCGTCCTGCACTTCACCGGGGGCAAGAGCGACTGGGCCAAGGCGGGCCTTCCGCTCGAGGGCGGCGGCGTTCGTTGAAGATCACCGCGCTCGGCGCGGACGACGAGGCGGCGGTCGGCGCTGCCGAGCACCTCTTCGACAATGCGGTCAACCCGGCCGCCGCAGGTCGCTTCCTGGCCGAACCGGGCCACCATCTGCTCGTTGCCTACGACGAGGAGGAGCGGCCGGTCGGATTCGTCTCGGGCGTCGAGCTGACCCATCCGGACAAAGGCACGGAGATGTTCCTCTACGAGCTCGGTGTCGACGAGGCCTCCCGCGGCCGCGGGATCGGCCGGGCGCTGGTCGAGGCGCTCGCTGCCCTCGCGCGCGAGCGCGGGTGCTACGGGATGTTCGTCCTCACAGACGACGACAACGCCGCAGCGCTCGCGACGTACCGGAGCGCCGGTGCGCGGGATCCGTCGCGGCAACTGATGCTCGATTGGGACTTCCGCGCGCCGAGTTAAGCCTCCGTTAATCGGGCCGCGTCGCCCTAGCAATCTGGGCGAGGTCACGGCAGGTTAGTCCGGTAGGGACTATCGTGCGACGACCGAGACGGATCACGGCCATCATCGCCGCGCTCGCCGCCGCGGTCGCCGTGCCCGGAGCCGAAGCGGTCACGGGCGAGCTGCGCACGCTCTACGTCCTTGCGACATGGGGCCCGACGCCCTTCCCGCACGCGGACGTCCAGCGTGTGGCCGCGGAGACGGACGCGTTCTTCCGGTCGTCGTCGTCCGGCCGACTCTCGATGCCGGGCTCGGTCGCGGGCCCGATCCAGCTCCCCCGCGCCGTCTTCGACAGCTGCGACGCGACGGTGCTTCGCAACGAGGCGCCACCGTCGCTCTTCACCGGGTTTGACCGCGTCGCATTTGTGACGCCAATCGTCGACGCCTGCCCGTTCTTCGGCGAGGCGAACCCGACCGAGGTGCTGCTCAACGGACGCCTGTTCCGGAGCCTCGCCGTCCACGAGCTCGGCCATACGCTCGGCCTCGGGCACGCCAGCCGCTGGCACTGCCCGGGCACCGGCTGCACGGTCGACGAGTACGGCAACGGCTTCAGCGTCATGGGCGGCGGCGACGGCGACTTCAACGTCTACGAGAAGTTCCGCCTCGACTGGCTGACGGGGATCACTCGGGCGCGGGCCAGCGCGACCTATGAGATCGGCGCCGTCGAAGGCCCGACGGCGCTGCCACAGGCGTTTGTCGTCAGGACCGCGGCGAGCGAGTACTGGTTCGAGTCGCGCGGTCTCGCGACGCCGTCGTTCAACGGAGGGCCGGAGCAGCCGGCCGGCGTCGCGGTCATCGCCGGCCCGGGATCGGGCAGCGACAGCTCGCCGTACCCGCGCGAGAATCTCCTGCTCCCCAACGCGAGAGGCGGTGCCCGCTACGCGTACCTCCCCGGTGAGTCGTTCGTCGTCCCGCGCATCTTCAGGGTGTTCGTCGAGCGCCACGCCCGCGAGAGCGCGGCGCTCCGCCTCGAGTGGCTCGACCGCGTCGCGCCCACCCGGCCAAAGTTGCGAGCTCGAGCAACCGGGCGGGGTCGCGTGCGGCTGACCTGGGAACCGTCGCGCGAGCGTGGAAGCGGCGTCGACCGGTACACACTCGTCGTCGACGGCCGCGGCGTGCGAGCCGTCACCCAGGAGGTCCCGCTCATCAGCTGGGAGGCGAGGCTTCGCCTCGCTCCCGGGCGACACCGGGTCGGCGTGTACGCAACGGACCGGGCGGGCAATCGCGGACGGGTCGCCTCGGTGCAGCTGCGCGTGCGCTAGGTGCGTCCGTTCCTCGCATCGGTCCTGGCTGCGGCTGTGGTCTTGGGCCTCGGTCCGGCCTCCGCGCCGGCGGCGGATGCGCCGAACCTCTCCGGCGGGCGGCTCGTCATCTACCTGGGTCAGCTCGGCGGGCGCGGGTGCGCGATCGACCGGCGGCTGGCCGCACGCATTCGCGCCGCCGCTCGAGGTGTCCCGATCGCGCGCGTCCTCGTCGCGCCGACGTGTTCGGCACGGATGACCGCGCGGCGTGTTTTCGGGCGCGCCACGGTCGACCGGTCGCTTGCGCGCCGCGCCGGGCTCGACCGTGCGCTGGCGTCGCGGCCGCGCCGCGGCAACACCGTCGTGGTCGGACCAGCGCGCGCGCTCGGCTTGCCGCTGGCACGCGGTGAGGCGTGGGTCTTCGAACGCGGCGAATCGGTCCTGCGGCTCCGGCCGGACGGCTGGACGGCGTTCCGTGCGACGCGGCAGCCGGCCCGATTCCAGGAGTGGAGCGTCGACTCGTCGTCCCAGGTGCACCCGCACGACATCTGGCCCGCCGGCGACGGCACCGTCTGGTACACGGCCCAGTTCCGCGGCGCCGCGGGGCGGCTGAACACGGCAACCGGCGCCCACCGCGAGATCGCGCTCGGGCCCGGATCGGCGCCGCACGGCGTGATCGCGGACGCCGCAGGCAACGCGTGGATCACGGACCAGGGGCTGGATGCGATCGTCCGAGTCGACCGCGTTACCGAGGCCGTCACCGTCTATCCGATACCCGCCCCGGATTCGAACCCGAACACGGCGGTCTTCGACCAGCGCGGCGTGCTGTGGTTCACCGGCGCCGCCGGGTACTACGGGCGAGTGAACCCGTCGACCGGCCGTGTCGACGTCTGGCCGGCGGCCCGCGGCGGCGGCATTGCGACGACGAGCGGCCCCTACGGGATCACCGTGACGCCGGACGGCGTCGTCTGGTTCGTCTCGCTGCGCGGCGGCTACCTGGGCCGCGTCGACCCGGCCACAGGGAGCCTGTCCGTGATCGACCCGCCGACTCGGAACTCCGGCACCCGCCGCGTGTGGTCGGACTCGCGCGGTCGCCTGTGGGTGACGGAGTCGTTCGTGTCGAGGCTCGCGATGTACGACCCCTCGTCGCGCCGGTGGCGCGAGTGGCGGATGCCCGGCGTGGGGTCAGGCGACCCGACGGGCCATCCCTACGCCGTCTGTGTCGACGCGAACGACAAGGTGTGGCTGACCGACTTCAGCACCAACACGCTGCAGCGGTTCGACCCCGCCACGGAGCGCTTTCAGGCCTACCGCATCCCGACAGCCGACTCGCTCGTGCGGCAGATCGTCGCGGTGGACGGCGTCATCTGGGGCGCAGAGTCGGCGACTGAGAAGCTTGTCGCCTTCAGTGCCGTAGGCCAGAGGGCCCGCACGTAGCGGGCCCTCTCGTTTCAGCTCGAAGCGTCTAGTGCGGCGGCTAGCAGGGCCGCGACTGGCCCGGCTTCTCCGCGCAGTTGCCATCGACGCGGATGTTGTCGATGTGGTACTCGCCGGGCTCGTCGACGATGATCACGAGCTGTTCGATCGTCGAGCCCGGAGGGACGACCGGGAACGCATCCGTCGGGTCGCTGAGCTGGAAGCGATAGCGCGTCCAGCCGTCGCCGAGCGGCGTGGCGTCTTCGAGGCCGTTGGCGCAGCCGCCGACGAAGTGGAACGTCCCCTGTTCGGTCAGGAGGTTGAAGCGCGGCGCTCCCCCGCCGCACGGACTGTCGTTCCGCAGATCGAAGCCGAGCACCGTCGGCGAGGAGCCGCGAACCCCGTTCGCGACCGCTCCGGCCGAGGCGACGACCTCGAGGGCGCAGTTCTTCTCGAGCACGAGCCCGAAGTTCGACTTGCCGGTGCTGTCGGCCCGGCCGGCCCCGTTCACCCACTTAGCCTCGGGGCAGCCGGTCTTGTCCGGATCGAACTCGAACGTTCGGGAGAAGTTGAAGTCCGGATTGTTGCTCGGCTCTGATGCCGCGACACCGGGCGCCGCGAGCAGCACGAGACACAGCGCAACGACGAGTTTTTTCACGTAGGAGCCCCTCCCCTTCGATTGTCTGATGGCTCACCGGGACGGCGAGCAGCGCGGATTATCATCGCGAGCCGATGTTTCGTCAAGACAAACGACAAGGGGCGGAGCGGCTCGCCCCTTGTCTCAGCGAGCCGATTCGACTAGCTGGCTCTCCGGCTGCGGCACGATCCGGATGTACGGCTTCGGCGACTCCCAGCCCTCGGGGTAGATCTCCCGGGCCTCGTCGTCCGAGACCGAGCCGGCGATGATCACGTCCTCGCCCTGCTTCCAGTTCACGGGGGTCGAAACCTTGTGCTTCGCCGTCAGCTGGAGCGAGTCGATCACGCGCAGGACCTCGTCGAAGTTGCGGCCGGTCGTCATCGGGTAGACGAGGATCAGCTTGATCGCCTTGTCCGGGCCGATGACGAAAACGTTCCGGACCGTCTGGTTGTCGGCCGGCGTTCGAGCCTTGGCGTCACCCGCGACGGTGCCTGGCAGCATGCCGTACAGCTTCGAGACCTCGAAGTTCGGATCGCCGATGATCGGGTAGTTGGGCGCAGCACCCTGCGTCTCCTCGATGTCTTTGGCCCACTGCTCGTGGTCTTCGGTGGCGTCGACCGACAGCCCGATGATCTTCACGTTCCTCCGGTCGAACTCGGGCTTGATCTGCGCCATGTAGCCGAGCTCGGTCGTGCAGACCGGCGTGAAGTCCTTGGGATGCGAGAACAGGACCGCCCACGAGTCGCCGATCCAGTCGTGGAAGCGGATCCTCCCTTCCGTCGTCTCGGCCTCGAAATCCGGCGCGGTGTCGCCAATCTGGAGCGCCATCTCATCCTCCTCCTGTAGTTACGCGACGACGATACTCCACCAGCAAAGGTCTAACGACCCGGGCTCGGTTGTTAGTCCCGGTCGCGCTCGCGCTTGTGCCGATGATGTTTTTCGCGGCCGCGCTTCTCGTGCTTGTCGCCGCGCTTGCCGTCGTGACGGTCCCCGCGGCCTCGATCCCCGCGGTCGTCGTCATCGTCGTCGTCATCGTCGTCGTCGTCGCCGCGGTCACGCCGCTCGCCGTCGTCGTCATCGTCGTCGTCGTCATCCGGCGGCCAGGGCGGTGGCTGCGGCGCCGGGGGCTGGACGGGCGGGAGCGGAGCGACCGGGGGCGGCGATGCCGGCGCCTTGCCCGGCGGGTTTGCCGGCGGCTTGGGCTTCGGCTTCGGCTTCGGCTTGGGCTTCGGCGCCGCCTTCGGAACGCGCTTCCCCGTTGCGGGCTTGGCTTGCGTCGGCTGCTGCTGGGGCTGCGCGGGCGCGGACTGCCCCTGCGGCCTGACCGCGGGACTGACTCGGGCGCGCCGTGCGATGCGCCGCGCTCTAGGCCGACTGACGGCGCGCGCGCGGATCGGGCGCGCGCGGCGGAGGGCTGCCGCCTTCCGGGCCCGCCGTGGGCTCGTTGCTGCGCGAGCCCGGGCCGCGCGCCGCGGTTTCGCCGGCTCGGGATGGAGCGCCTCGGGTTGCAAGGGGACGCTGACCTCGGCGACGACCGCGGGCAGGGTCGGCATCGCTTCTGGCGGTCGCAGCACCGGCTCGCTCGCCCGCGCCCAGAGCCAGGCGGAGCCGGTGAGCGAGAAGACCGCGACGCAGACGTTCGCGGCGACGGCGATCAGGAGGCCGGTCCGGGGCCTCACCGGCGCTCCGCAGGCACAACGGCCCTGATCGCGCGCAGGGGACGCAGCGACGGCGGGCTGTCGGCGTCGAGGAGCGCGCACTCGGTGCTGTCGTACGCCCTGCGGCTACCCATGAAGACGACCTGAAACCGCCGCACGTCGAACTCCTTTCCGCAGTAGCGGCAACGCGCGACGCTAACGGACTCTCCGGACGTCACTCGAGCCCCACCGGTGCGCGCTCGGCCATGATCACGGTGTTCTTTCCAGCGGTTTTCGCGCGGTAGAGCGCCCGGTCGGCGGCCCGCAGGAGCGCGGCGGCGGTCGGCTCCTCCGGGTAGCTCGCGACACCGAAGCTGGACGTCACTCGGACTTCACCCGCCTCGCCCGCATCGACAACCATCTCCTCGGCGGCGACGCGCAGGCGCTCGGCGAGCTGGCGGCCGCCTTCGGCGTCGGTCGAGGGCAGCAGGATGGTGAACTCCTCGCCGCCGTACCGCGCCGGAAGGTCGACGTCGCGGACGTTGGCGCGGATCGACGCGGCAAATGCGCGGAGGACGAGGTCGCCGACGTCGTGGCCGAAGCGGTCGTTGACGGTCTTGAAGTTGTCGAGGTCGGCGACGACGATCGCGACCTGGTCGCGGAAACGCTCGGCCCGCACGACCTCCGCACCGAGCGCTTCGTCGAACTGCCGACGGTTCGCGAGCTGCGTCAGCTCGTCCGTCGATGCGAGCTGGCGGGTGAGCCGGTGGAGATGCGCGTTTTGGAGCGCGATCGAGGCCCGCCCGGCGAGCCACTCCGCGAGCTGGACGGCCTCGTCGTCGAACCCTTGCGGCGTGGGCGGGTAGAGCACGAGCACCCCGCCGCTCATAGCGCCGGCCGAGAGCGCGATCTGGAGCGGCGGCCCGCTGCCGTTCAGCGAGCCCATGCGCGCGAGGTCCTCTCCGTCGGCCACGAGGCGCGCACCGGAGGCGCCCGTCACCGCGACGGCGCTCTCGAGGATCACCGGCGGCAGCGCGTCGACGTCGTGACCGGCCGCGAGCACGTTGCCCACGAGCGTGGCCGCCTCACGCGTTCGCCGCCCGCCGCGACTCGTCGGCGGCTCGTCGCCGGTCCGGCGCAGCGGGTGCGAGGCCGGTCTCGCCAGCCGCGCGGCGAGAACGGCGAGCAGGACGACCGAGAGGAACGACGCCAGCAAGGCGAGCAGCACGCGACGGCGACGGTCGCTGATCGCCGACGCGATCGGCGCATGCGGCGCGAGTGCCGTCAGGCGGATCGGGCCGCCGGTGGTCGAGAGCGCGCGGTACCGGCGTCCGTCGAGCTCGAGCGTCCGAGGCGCCGGCGCGAGCGCCCCGGCTCGGGCGGCGACGAGGCGGTCTCCCGGAGCAAGGGCCGTTCGCGCCTCGACAGCCGCGACCGGCACGTCGACGAGAATCCGGCCGATGTCGGCGCCGCTTGCGACGACGGCGGCCGCCACCACCAGCGCTCCGCTTCCGCCGGTGCCCGCCACGACCCGACCACCCCACTCGAAGCGGACGCCGGGTACTCCTGCGGCGATCTCTCGAAGGCGCGGTATGTCGCCGCTCGCGAGCGCCCGCTGGACCTGCTCGCCTGCTGCCAATCGAACTGCGCGCTCGCGCGCATCCTGTCCCAGCCCCTCGACGGCGCGAACGGCGCCCGCGAGCTCGGCGCCCAGCCGCGCATCGACGCGGTCATGCTCGGACTGCTCGACGCTCCGCGACAGCGCAATCGCCGCCAGCGCAGCAAGGAACGCGGCCGCGAGAACGACCGTTGCGACGATCCGGTGGCGCCGCGCCACCGGCTCCGCCTACCTCCCCGCAGGCACGGGAAGAGCGCTCACGGATGTGAGCAGCGTTGCCGCAGACGCTGCCCACCCTGCGACAGGGTGTGGCACAGGCGAACCATTGCCGATGCGTCGGATGGCGCTGGCGGCTCGGCCCAGGCTCGGAGAGAGGGCGTTATCGAAGCGCCGTTAGGCGTTCGCGAAACCGCTCGAGCGTCTCGCGATGCAACAGACCCCCGTAGCTCACGCGGGCCACTCCGATTCGTCGAAGCTCCTCGAGCGAAGGGGCTTCCGGCAGGGCAAGGACGTTGACCGGCCCGCCGGCGCGGGAGACAAACGCCTCGAGCGCTTCCCGGTCCGCCAAGACGATCGGGTAGACGCAGTCGACGCCCGCCTCGAAGTACGCGGTTGCGCGTTCCAGTGCCTCGTTCAGGTCGCGACTTCCGGTCAGGAAGACGTCGATGCGCGCGTTGATCACGAGGCCGTAGTCCTCGGCATCTGCTGCCGCGCGAACCTCCCGCAGCCAATCGGCATGCTCACCCGGAGCGCGAGGAGTCTCGGTGGCGTGGTCCGTGTCCTCGAGGTTGCAGCCTGCTGCTCCCGCCGTCCGGAGCGCGGAGACAAGCTCCGCTGGCGCGAGGCCGTAGCCGGCCTCCGAGTCGACTGTGAGCGGAACCTCGACGGCACGTCCGATCCGCGCAGCGGCGGCGAACATCTCATCGGCGGGCGCGCCCTCGTGGTCCTCGTAGCCGAGCGACTCAGCGACGCCGGCGCTCGTCGTCGCCACGACGGGAAACCCGGCGGCGGCGACTGCCTTGGCCGAGGCCGCGTCCCACGCGTTGGGCAGGACGAGCGGGTCGCCGGGGACGTGCAGCGACCGCAGCCGGTCGCAGTCGGAAGCTAGTTGGTCGGCCAACCGATTTGTTCCAGGGTGGTGAGCGTGTACCCGGCGATCTGGCGATTCTGCCACCGAGACTGAGATCATCCTGGCGTGCTGATCGCTCAGATCTCCGACGTGCACGTCGGCGGCTCCCGCCATCGCGAGGATGTCCTCGCGCGCGCGATCGAGGAGATCAACGCCGCCGAGCCCGACCTCGTTGTCGTCGCGGGCGACCTGACGGACGACGGGTACCCCGACCAGTATCCGGTCGCGCGGGAGCGGCTCGGCGCGATCGCCTGCCCTGAGCTCGTCTGCGTGCCGGGGAACCACGACGCGCGGAACGTCGGCTACCTGCGGTTCGAGGACACGTTTGGGATGCGCGACTCCCGGCGGCACCTGGAATGCGCCGGGCTCGACGTCGCCCTCGTCGCTGTCGACTCGACGAAGCCGGACATCGACGAAGGCGAGGTCGGCCGCGAGCATTACCCATGGATCGAGGAGGGGTTCGCCGGCGACGCGGATCTCCGCCTCTTCGTCTGCCACCATCACCTCGTTCCCGTGCCGGGAACCGGCCGTGAACGAAATCAGGTCATGGACGCGGGCGACGTCCTCGCGCTGCTCCGCCGCTGCAGCGTCGACGTCGTCCTCTCCGGGCATCGCCACGTCCCGTACGTCTGGCCGATCGCCGGCATGTTGATCGTCCATTCCGGGACGGTCTCGACGCTTCGCACGCGCGGGTTCGACAATCCGGCGTACAACCTGATCACGGTCGACCACGGGCGGATCTCGGTCGAGCTGTGCGTGCCGGGTGGCGAGCGCCAGAGCCTCGGCGACTACCCGCGCGACTGGCCTGGCGAGCTCTCGGCCCGAGAGGTCGACCCCTTCAGCCGGCCTGCTAGCGGTGTGTCGCTGGCAGAGGACCGACCGACGCCCGAGCCGTTCCCGGACGCGTGATCGCCGGCCTCAGCGCCGTCGCCGGAATCTGATGCCGACAGCGAGTGCGGACAGCAGCACGGGCACGCCGATCGCGACCGGGACGATGTCGCCTGAGTCGATCGTCTTGCGCTCGGCGATCGACGCACGCACCGTGGGCCCGGTGACCGGCTTCCCCTCGCCGCTCGACGGGAAGACCGCGACGTAGACGCCGAGCGACCCGGCGTTCACCGCCGTCACGGTCCAGCGGATCGTCGTCGACTCGCGCGGCCCGAGCGGCCCGAAGTACCGGGTCCGGTTCTCCGACCAGTCCTCAGGATCGACGTACAGGCCAGGACGCAGGCTGAGCACGTTGAGATGAGCGACGAGTCTGCTGGTCGGGGCCGACCCTCGGTTCGTGATCGTCGACGCGAACGAGAAGTCCTGGCCGAGTGTCGTCTCGACCGAGGTCCGGTTGACGTCCACGGAGAGCGCCGGCGAAGCGGCGCCCGCGGTCGGCGCAGCGAACATGACGACGAGCGCGATCGCGCACATTGCGCGCCTCATCGCTGGAAGCCTCCGGGGAGCCGGATGAAACGCGACCCGAGCACCGTCGCGAGCACCGCGAAGCCGACGGCGGCGACGATCGGCGACACGAGCCACGAGATGTCCTCGCTCCACGAGTGCGCGTCGACGAGGATCTTCCCGATGTAGTGCTCCCCGGCGGTCAAGGGGTTCACCCGCAGCAGGAGATCCCCGGCCCACCCTCGCTTCGCCCCGGCAGGAAGCTGCGTCGGCGCGTACAGCGCGAGCAGCAGGAACAGCGACAGCGACAGGCTGATGCGGTTCGATCCGGCGAAGAGGCTGATGATCAATCCCAGGGACGCGAGGAAGATCGCGAGGATCGTCCCGACGACGAACCCGGACACGAGCGCGTCGCCGACCACGCCGACGCCGTGGCCGAGAACCCAGACGTACGGGATCGTGACGACGAACGCGGCGAGCCAGAGCGAAAGTGCCGCGAGGAGCTTTCCGATCGCAAGCTCCCGCCGCGACACCGGCGTGAGCAGGAGGTTCTCGAGCGTTCCGCGCTCGCGCTCGCCGCTCACGGCGTCCGCCGCAGCGAGCAGCGTGAGCAGCGTTCCGACCGCGATCGCGAGCTGCATGGTCACGTTGACCGACTCGCGCTGCTCCAGGAAGTTGAGGTCGGTGTTCGTCGCGACGAGATAGGCCGTCACGCTCAGGAGCAGTCCGAACGCGGCGCTCAGCCACAGCGCCCGCCCCCCGAGCCAGAGGTCGCGAAGCTCTTGCCCTGCGACCACCAACCAGCCTCGCGTTGCGCCGCGCGGAGCGGTCTCCGTTGCGACGGTCACTGCGACTCCGTCATCGCGAGGAACGCGTCGCTCAGGCGGGCGCCTTCGAGCTCGAAGGAGAGGAGCGGAATGCGGGCGTCGATGAGCGTCCGCAGCGCGTCGCTCAGGAGCTCCTCGGACGGCCGCCCGTTCTCCCGCCCGAGCGTCACCGTCAGCCACCCGAGCTGGTCGTTCGCAACCTCGGCCCGCTCGACGACCGCCGCACCGGTGAGCGCGGCGAGGGCACGGTCGAGATCCTCGGTCGCGACCCGGAGTCGCGCGCTCCTCGGGGCTCCCGCCTGCCGGACGATCTCCGACACGGTCCCCTGGGCGACGATCCGCCCGCGGTTCAGGATCAGAACGCGCGAACAGAGCTCTTCGACCTCGCCGAGGAGGTGCGTGCTGAGCAGGACGGTCGAGCCTCGCTCTTCGACGACCCGGCGGATCGTGTTCAGGATCTGGCGCTGACCGGCCGGATCGAGCCCCAGGGTGGGCTCGTCGAGGAAGAGCACCCGTGGATCGTTGACGAGCGCACGCGCAATCCCGAGCCGCTGCCGCATGCCGCGGCTGTACGTCGCGATCAGCGAACCGCCGCGGTCGGACAGGCCGACCTCGGCCAGCAGCTCGTCAGCAAGCCGCCGTGCATCCGCCTTCGAGCACCCGAAGAGCCGCGCGTGGTACCGAAGAAACTCCTGCCCCGTCTGGCGCTCCGGATAGCCGGCGCTCTCCGGCAGCACGCCGATCTGCCGCCGAATCTCCTCCGGCTTCGTGTGCGGCAGACCGGCGACGCTGAACGTCCCGCGCGTCGGCTCGAGGATCGTCGTGAGCACCCGGATCGCGGTCGTCTTGCCCGCTCCGTTCGGGCCGAGCACGCCGAGGATCTCGCCGCGCTCAGCGGTGAACGTCAAGTCGGAAACGGCGACGAGCGACCCGTAGCGTTTCTCGATTCCCGTCGCTTGAACAGCGGTCATTCGTCTGTTCCGGAGCGTAGGAGCGGACGATGAGAGGCACATGAGACGGAGTACCCTGCTTCCGTGAGCGCAGACCGCGACACGCTCGTCTTCATCCCGGCGTGGAACGAGGAGGAGAACCTCCCTGAGGTGCTCAGGGAGCTCCGTGACGAGATCCCGAAGGCCGACATCCTCGTCATCGACGACGGGTCCACGGACCGGACCGCGCACGTCGCGCGGGAGTTCGGCGCCGAGGTCCTCTCGTTCGGAGAGAACCGCGGCCTGCGGGCGGCGATCGCGGCGGGCTACGGCTATGCGGCCGAGAAGGGCTACGCCTACTGCGGCCGCGTGGACGCCGACGGCCAGCACCCGGTGACCGAGCTGCGCGGCCTGCTCGAACTGGTGCGTTCGGGCCAATGCGACGTCGCCGTCGGATCGCGGTACGCGACGCCCGGCGGCAACGGGTTCTCACGCGAGCGCTACAAGACGAGCCCGGCGCGGCGCCTCGGTACGGGGCTCCTCCGCCGTTCGATGGAGGTCGTCCTCGACCGCCCGTTCCACGACGCGACGAGCGGGATGTACGCCGTGAACAACCGGGCGATGCCGATCCTCGCCCGCCCGTACACGAGCGGCGCGCCGGAGGTCGAGGCCGTGTTGCGCCTCCATGAGGAGGGGCTTCGCGTCGACGAAGTTCCGGTCGAGATGCGCGAGCGCGCAGGTGGCGAGTCGAAGCTCCAGGGGAAGAAGGCGCTCGTGCTCGTCCTGACCGTCGCGGGCACGCTGGTCACGGCGGAGTACCTGCGGCGCCGACGCACATGAGCGGCGGCCGCGTGGTGGCCGTGCTCGGCTACTCGCACAGGCGCCGGTCGGACCTGCACCCCGTGTGCGCGGATCGGCTCCAGTACGCGCAGCAGTTCGCCGAGGGAGCCCGCGCCGTGGTTCTCTCAGGTTGCTCCGAGGCAGAGCTGATGCGGGCCGCGTGGGCCGGACCCGAGGTGCTCCTGATCTGCGACGCCGATGCGCGGACGACGGCGGGCAACGCGAACAACGTCGCTGCGCAGGCGCGCGAGCTCGGCGCTGACGAGGTCGTCGTCGTGACGTCGCGGTTTCACGCGCGCCGTGTCCGGCTGCTCATGAGGCGCGCCTTGCGAGGGAGCGGCATCGCGCTCACGGTTGAGGCCGCCGACGGCCCGCGCCCGGCGCTGCTGCTCGCCCGCGAACTCGCGTGCCTGGCGCTCGTTCCGCTTCAGCTGACCCGCGTGAGGTAATGGAGTTCGGCGGCCGCGAGGAGCTCGTCCTGCTGGCGATGCTCGCGGCGGTCACCGGGCTCACGGCACTCGCGCCGGTGCTCGGCGTTCCGTACCCGATCCTGCTCGTCCTCGGCGGCCTCGCGCTGGGCTTCATTCCCGGCGTGCCGGAGCTGACGCTGCCGCCCGAGCTCGTGCTCGTCGGCGTGCTGCCACCGCTCCTCTACTCCGCCGCGTTCTTCACCAGCCTCCGCGAGCTCCGCGCGAACTTCCGGCCGATCGGGCTCCTCGCCGTCGGGCTCGTCGTCGCGACGATGCTCGCAGTCGCGGTCGTTGCGCACTACCTCACGGACTTGAGCTGGGCGGCGTCGTTCGTTCTCGGGGCGGTCGTCGCGCCGACGGATCCGATCGCGGCGACTGCAATCGCACGCCGCGTGGGCGTCCCGCGGCGGATCGTGACGATCGTCGAAGGCGAAAGCCTGATCAATGACGCGACGGCACTCGTCCTGTACGGCGCCGCGGTCACGGCTGTCGTGACCGGTGCTTTCTCTCTGTGGGACGCGAGCCTCCACTTCGTCGTCAGCGTCGTCGGCGGGGTCGCCATCGGCCTCGGTGTCGGCTGGGTGGTCGCGCTCGTCCGCATCCGGCTCGACAACATTCCGGCCGAGATCCTGATCTCGCTGCTCTCGGGCTGGCTCGCGTACATCCCCGCGCAAGCTGCCGGGGTGTCGGGAGTCCTCGCCGCAGTCACCGTCGGCATCTATCTCGGCTGGCGCAGCCCGGAGCTGTCGACGCCGGCGATGCGGCTCCAGGCGATCGCCGTCTGGGAAACGCTCGTCTTCGTCGTCAACGCCCTCCTGTTCACGCTCATCGGCATGCAGCTTGGGCCGATCATCGACTCGCTCAGCGGCCTCTCGACGCTGGAGCTCCTCTTCGACGCGCTCGTCATCTTCGCGGCGGTGGTGATCACGCGACTCGCCTGGGTTTTCGCCGCGAGGGAGCAGTACCCGGTCGTCGTCGGCTGGATGGGTATGCGCGGCGCGGTGTCACTGGCCGCCGCGCTCGCGATCCCACTGGAAACCGACGCCGGAGCGGCGTTTCCGGGACGCGAGCTGATCATCTTTCTCGCGTTCACGGTCATCCTCGGTACGCTCGTCGTCCAGGGCCTGACGCTGCCGAAGCTTCTGCGGCATGTCCGCTTCGAGGAGGACGGCCTCGAGCAGAAGGAGGACACGAAGGCGCGCATCTACGCCGCGGAGGCTGCGCTCGCTCGGCTCGAGGAGCTCGTCGACGAGGACTGGGTGCGGCCGGAAACGGCAGAGCGGCTCCGCGGCCTCTACGGCTTCAGGCGCTCGCGGTTCCTGGCGCGGTTCGATGGTGAGGACGACGGCTCGATCGAGCGGCAGTCGCAGGACTACCAGCGACTGCGTCGCGAGCTACTCGAGGCAGAGCGAGCGGCCGTCGTGGCGTTACGCCGCGACGGCCGCATCAGTGACGACGTCATGCGCCGCGTCGAGCGCGACCTCGATCTCGAGGACACGCGCCTCGAGATCTAGGGGCGCCTAGGCGACTGCGGCTGGCTCTAGCAAGTGCTCGAGCCGCGCCATGGCGTGGGACTCGAGCTGGCGGATGCGCTCGCGCGTCAGGCCGAGCTCCCGGCCGATCTGCTCGAGGCTCAGCTGCTCCCCGCCGGTCGTGCCCAGTCCGAACCGAAGCTCGAGCACGCGCCGCTCACGCTCGTCCAGATGAGCGAGCGCCCGCCGCAGCCGCTCGTGCTCGAACGAGGTGTCCGCGAGCTCGACCGGATCGTCGGCCTCGTGGTCGGCGAAGAGGTCGCCGAGCTCGGCATCCCCTTCTCCGATCGTCTGGTTCAGCGAGACGGAAGCCTCGACCGCAGCCAGCGCCTCCTCGGCGTGCTTGATGTCCAGCTGCGCCGCCTCGGCGAGCTCCTCGGTCGAGGGCGTCCGGCCCTCGGCCGCCTCCAGGCGCTGCCGCGCCTTGCGGAGCTTCTGGCGTCGCTCCTGGACGTGGACGGGCACGCGGATCGTCGCGGACTGGTTGGCGATCGCCCGCTGGCAGGCCTGCCGGATCCACCACGTCGCGTACGTGGAGAACTTGAAGCCCTTCCGCCAGTCGAACTTCTCCACCGCGCGGTTCAGGCCGATGACGCCGTCCTGGATCAGGTCCAGGAGCGGAACGCCGTGACCCTGGTACCGCTTGGCGAGCGAGACGACCAGGCGAAGGTTCGCGTTCACCATCTGCTCCTTGGCCGCGTGATCACCGCGCTCGATGCGCTTCGCCAGCGCGACCTCCTCGTCGGCGGTCAGCAGCTTGTAGCGGCCGATTCCGTTCAGGAACAGCTGCAGGCTGTCGGTTGTCGTCGGCGCCGAGGGAGTCAGGTCGAGCTCGGGAGCAAGCTCGTGCTCCTCCTCGATCTCGACGTCAGCCTCCTCCAGCGTCGTCCTGAGGGCGCCCATCGTCTCCTCGTCGAGCTCGAACTCCTGCTGGAAGGCCTCGAGCTCATGTGCGCGCACGGAGCCACGCTCCTGCGCGTGCTGGACGAAGTCGGCGAGCGCCGCATCTGTATCAAGGGCATCTCTGCCCAGGGCAAGTTCAGTCAACATCACTTCTCCGAGGTTTGTTCAGGTTGGCGCACACTCGCATGCGGACGAGGCGCACCGCTCTCGGTACTAATAACGCGATGTACCACGTTTTCGTTCCATCCAAACGGAACTTTTACAGGGCATGGGGGAACCCCTTCTTCCCCATGGACCCCCTGCTTGCGGGCGCACTCTTGGCTCTTTCGTGGGCGGAGCCGGCGTAGCGTCGCTCCGGCCACTCGTTTCTTTGTTTGTGAGCCTCCCGCGGGGACAGCCCCGCTCCGGCGGCGGCTGGTTGTCGCTTTCCAGCGTTAGAAAAGCGCACTCCAAAGGGGGACGTTGGGTCGCTCAGGCGCTCATACAGTCTGAGCGGAGGTCAGATGCGGCACGAGGACAGCGCGGCACTCGCGATCGAGTACGAGGAGGAACGCCGGGAGTTCGGGACCGGGCTCCGGGCTCGCCTCGAGCTGGTCCGGGCCGTCGTCGAGGTTCCGGCTCCGGCCGCTCGGCGCGACATCTCCCCCGAGCTCATGCTGGTCTCCCCGCTCGACCCCTCCGAGAACGTCCTCGCCGAGCTGATCGCCGAGCGAGTTCGGGGGGCCAGGCGCGAGCCGCTCGGGGCGCTGCTCTCGCAGGCGGGGCTGCTTTCGCCCCACGAGATCAACTTTGCCCTGACGCGCGCGAAGACCGAAGGCAAGCGGCTCGGCGAGGTGCTGATCGAGGACGGGCTCCTCAGCTCGGCCGATGTCGTCCGCCTCGTCGCCGAGCAGCGCGGCCTTCCATTCTTCGACATCGCCCCGCTCTCCGTTGATCCGGCCGCGGCCAGGCTGCTCCCGTTCGACTTCGCGCACAGTCTGCGAACGCTGCCCGTCGGGTTCGTTCGC
>Ga0081538_10002040_pt1 | contig 20153 bp, 17 predicted proteins | sample TabmetS5T2R1_FD_71022 | JGI IMG/M metagenome (GOLD analysis project Ga0081538, IMG submission 71022) | Tabebuia heterophylla rhizosphere microbial communities from the University of Puerto Rico - S5T2R1 | ecosystem: Host-associated > Plants > Roots > Rhizosphere ...
ATCCTGGTCGGCTCGGTCGGTTCATTCGCCCCCCCGGATGTCGGCATCTCATCCTCTCCGGGGTGATGCCAATCGCAGCGTTGGGTGAGATACCCAAATCGAACCTGGTAGCGGTGGAGCTGGACCGCCCGTCGGCCGCGACATGAGGAGGGCGCGATGACGGTGCAACCGGATGGGCAACAGCCGGACGGGCGCAAGCTGAGTGGCGGAGCGGTCGCTTCGCTCACCGGCGTGGCGGTACTCCTGATTTCATCATCCAGAACACCGACAGGGTCAGATTCCAGTTCCTGTTCTGGACCTTCACCTGGCCGCTGTGGTGGTACACCATCATGACGGCGCTGTTTGGGGCGTTGGTGTGGTTCGGGCTGGGCGTGATGCGTCGTCACCGGCGCCGCGTGGAACGCCGCGCAGCCCGGTATTGATCGTTGGCTTGTGGTGACCTGCATCGGTAGCGGACGGGCGCATGAGCGCTCCCCTCCACCCGCACCTCGAGCAGTTCGCAGGCACTCGTTTGGGCGCCTCAGCTAGGCGCCGATGCTCGGGAGACGTGGGTGCTGCCGGCTGCGCCGCAGCCGGGCCGAGTGGAGCTGGATCTCATTCGTTGGAGGTGATGCCTGGACAGCGTCGCCCCTTACCCTCACGACCGTGACGGCAGCCGGCGAGCAGGCGGTGATCAGGGATGACGACCACTCCTGGCCGTCCGGGGCCGCCTCGGGCCCGAGCGCCTGCGGGTCGAGGACCGCCAGCTGGCGGTCGGCGACCGGGTCGTGTGTGGTCACAAGCGATCGCCGAGCTGGGGGTGGCCAACGGCAGCCGCGGTACCATCACGGCCCTTTGATTCCCAGGCACGGACTGTGACCATCCGCATCGACGGTACCGACGGCCGGGAAGTGACCGTGCCCCGGTCGTATCTGGATGGCGCGGCCGCGGTGAACGAGACCGGCGGGTGGATCTGGCCTATGCGACGACTGGCCAGCGGGCCCAGGGGCTGACCCGGGGGCGGGCCCTGGTCCGCCTCACCGGGAGCGAGGATGTCAACTGGTTGTATGTGCAGCTGTCCCGGGCCCGCCACGACACCCGCCTGTACGCCGTGGTCGGCCCCGAACCCCAGGCGACCGGCGAGCTCGACCTGCCCGATCGGGACCAGCCTGACGGGTACCTGCACCTAGCCCAGGCCCTGACCCGAGCGGGCGGCCAGACCCTGGCCATCGACACTCCCAGCAGCCCAGATCTCCAGTGGCTGCCCACGGCCGAGCTGCGGGCCGAACGGGACCGACTGCGCCGCCAGCTCGACCAGGCTCCTCGGGATCGCAGCCGCGAGCTGGCCCGGGCTACCGCCCACCGCGAGCACGCGGAGGAAGCCCTGGCCGCCCACCAGCCGGCCACCGGCCTCAGCCGGCGGGCATGCTTCGCTGGCGACATCGCGGCGAGGAGCCTGCCCGTATACCCAGGTGGCCTGGCGGTGGCCACCCAGCAGGCCAACCGAGCCCATGACCGGGAGCGAAATCTACGCCAACACCAGCAACGCCGCGACGGCTGGCTGGAAGCCAACGCCCACCTCGGCCCCGCCTACCGACAGGTGGTGCGCGCCCTGGCCTGGCAGCGCCGCGCCACCGGCCTGGCGGTCGAAGCCGACCGCCCCGGCTATGTCCTGGAGGCTCTCGGGCCAGTTTTCGGTGTCCAAGATCAATAGCGCTACGGGCCCGCTGCCGGTCGGCCCGCTGGGTCAGATCACGGGGCTCGAGGCCCAGGGCCCGCAGCTCCTGGTCGTCCGCCTACACCTACGAGCACCTTCGCGCCGCGCTCGGGCTGCACACGCTCGCGTCGCCGGGCTTGACGGCTTCCGCCCAGCCTTGCAGTCAGCATCCCGGGTCGGTGATCATGCCCGTTGACAGACCGACGAAATGGAGGTGCGATGGCGATAATGCCTCTCGCCTCAAACACTCGGTATGCGTTCCGCCACTGAGCTTCTCGTCCGGCTGCTCGGATTGCTGGAAGAGGAACTGCAGGAGGCTAAGGTCTTGCGTCGTCGCCTGCACGCGATTCCGGAGCCGGGATACGAGGAGCACAGCACAGCCGATGTGATCGCGCAGGCGCTGCCGGTCGAAGCACGGACCATCGCCGGCACTGGCCTGCTGGCGCGGTTAGGGGGAAACACTCGCGGCGTCCTGGTACGAGCGGAGATGGACGGGCTTCCTATCGTCGAGGCGACGGGCGTCCCGTTTGCTTCCCGCAACGGCCACATGCACGCCTGCGGCCACGACGTGCACATGGCTGCGCTGGTCGCGCTAGTGCGAGCGGCGCGGCGAATGGAATATGACTTGCCGGTCCCACTTGTTGCGATGTACCAGCCAAGTGAGGAAAAACATCCCTCGGGCGCACTCGAGCTGAGCCGTGATCCGGAGTTGCGCGGCAGCTTCGATGCCGTCGTCGCCGCGCACGTTCATCCGTTCGCTCCTTGGGGAACGATCAGCGCAGAGCCCGGCCCGGTGAATGCTGCCTCCGACGCCGTGCGCATCTTTATTGAAGGGACCGGCGGTCATGGTGCCTATCCGCATCGGACGCGCGACCCTGTCTTGGCCCTCGCGCAAACAGTGGTCGCCTTGCACGGCATCGTGGGCCGACGGATCGACCCCATGCACGGCGCGGTCATTACCGTTGGGGCGATTTCCGCTGGTGCTACCGAGAATGTCATCCCCGCTGCCGCCGAAGCTCGAGCGACACTGCGGGCGCTGGATCCCGACGATCAGAGCATCCTGCGTTCTGCCGTCCAGGCTGCGGTCGAGGGTATCTCGGCTGCGCATGGCTGCGTGGGTCGTGTCGAGTTCACCAAGAGCGAGCCGCCACTCATCAATGACCGGGGACTGACGGCCACGGCCAGTGTGCTCGCCACCACGGCCGGTTTTGGGCTCAGTGCGCCGTTGCGCTCCTGCGGCGGAGATGACTTCGCGCGCCTCCACGAACTTGGACCACTACTCATGGTCTTCGTTGGCCTCCAAGACGCGCCAGACTTCATCGACGTCCCGCTGCACCATCCGCAATTCCTGCCTCCTGAGGAGGCAGTCGGAGCCGTCGCTCGCGCCTTGGCGCTCGCGTTCATGTCAGCGTCCGCCGCGGCCGACCCCATCACCGCCGTTACCAGGTCGTAGCGCAAACGGCGCCGAAGCCGAGTTGCCCTGTAGATGGGTTTCCTGGTTTCGTCGCTCCACCATGGCTATCTACACGGCGCGCCCTCGGCTCATACATGCGTGGCGCATGGCGTCAGCGGAGATGGACAGGACTGGGAGGGTGCCGCCGAACGGACTCCACCGCGGATCTTGAGACAACTGCCAAAGAAGGCTGAACCAGCCATACTAGCCAAGAGGTGGGATGATGCCTCTCGAGTGGGTTGCTGCGCTGATCGTACTCAGTGCCGTCCGGGACGGCCCTCGAGGTGTAGACCGGATGGTTAGGGCGCGTCCGGTTGATCTTCCCGAAATGGTCGGAGAACCCTATGCTTACACAACACCGCAAACCACATGGAGGTTGGATTGTGGGCTCCATACGCTCGCGGAGCAAGGCAACGCGCAACGAAGGCGGATCGCCGCTGTCGTGGCAGGCGGTGCGTGGTGACAGCGCCCGAGAACGAGTTGGGACCGATTGCTTCGTCATATGCTGAGCTTCAGGGGCTTGGCATGCTCCGGCAGGCACGCGAAGAGAGCCCGATGGGCACCGCCAGCAGCTCAACGACTCTGAGGGCTATATTACAGACGGTTGAGCTCACGCTCTGGAATCTTATCGACCTTGTCGACCGCAGCACCACCGAGGCGCGTGTGGGAGCTTTGGGCAGAGCTGTAACACACTGGAATTGGATCATTGGGTTTCACCAGGTCCTCGTAACCGTTGCATTGACCTATCGTCGCCTCGCCCTGCCGGTGTCAAGTCATGAGGAGCGGAGTGTCCTCGACCTGCAAGCATCTCCGGCGCTGAGTGCATACCGTGATGCTCTTGAGCGTTTCGACGCCGCCATCCTGGTCCGCGAGCGCCACGGACAGCTAGACATCCGACGTTCGTTGGCTAGCCAGTCGCTTGATGATAACTCGTTCCGGCTTCTCCACTACGTAAGGCTGGCGGCGCATCAGTCGTTGATTTGGGAGGAGTTGCTCGCAAGTGTGACTATTAGTATGGCGGACCGAACCTATGAGGAGGTCGTGCGACCGGCACTCATCCGGGAGGCGGTCTTCGAACGACGCCTGAAGGGCGACACTTACTTTACACAGTTTCGTGGGCTTCACCAGGTAAACGAGATCTTGGGCGAGGAAGCCAATGATCACCTCGCCGAAGCCGTTCACCACCTCCAGGCGGGACAGGCACCTCCGGCGTTCGAGCATCTCCGCATCGTCAACCTGCTCCTGCCCTCAATGCTGGTCGCGCTGGAGGTCATGGCGTTCAGACTGTCGACCGCCGACTACCACCATATTCGCGAGAACCTGGGCCTCACTAGTGGCAGCCATTCCGCCGCGCTCCATTACCACCTGTTCCGAGACCTCTACCATCAGCTGGCGAGCAGTCTCCAGCGTCTTGGTACTGCCCGGTTCGGCTCGGACGAACCGCATCGTGCTACTGAGTGGGTTCATACGGTAGAGGGCAAGCGCGCAGCTGACCCAGACGCGTGGTCACTGCACCTTGTCGTGGACGGCGTGCTGGAGCTCCGCACCGCCCTTGATCATTGGCGTCAGCTCCATCTGCATCTACCCCGCAATAATCTCGGGGGCCCGAATACCACGTCCTTGACAGGATCGCCCGACGGGCTCAACACCGTACGTAAGTTGCGGGAGAAGGCGAAGGTCCACGATCCGTTGAATGCCGTCTTCGATCAGCGAATGGGCTGCGCCATGATTACCTCACCGGCACCGGCCCGTCTGCTGCGTGACTATCTAGCATCCGATCTGTCATTAGACAGGAGACTTCTAGAGGAAACCGGAAAAGTCACCAGGGAGCGTTTCGCTAAGGTTCAGGAACGGACCGGGATCTTCGGAGAGGCGTCGCCCTTTGTGCCGCCGCCTCGTCGGACGGTATGAGCAGGACGGAATATGATGGCCCTTTGGGGGGATCGTATTGAGTATCCGGGTGCTGCAGCTAAGCGGACTTCACGTTGATGCGGACGAGAGCACCCCAGACGAGTGGGTGGGAGAGCTACGAGAAGGTCTGGCCAGTTTTCAGGAGCGCCCCATCGACTACGTGGCGATCTGCGGAGGTCTGACTCGCCACGGAACCGCCAGGGAATTCGAGCAGGCCGAGGCAGTTCTGGAGCAGATCGAGCGTGTCCTCCTGACCAGCGATGGCGGCGGCGGCCGAGCACCCAGACAGCGAATCGTGATCGTACCTGGTTACAGCGACGCACACGTCGGAGACCAGGTCGATCACAAGGCATTTTGTGACTTCTACGATCGGTACTTCGCCCAACAGATCCATGACGGAAGCATGCGGCGATACGAGCCGGCGGCTGCGAACCTCCGCCAGCTAAAGGATCTAACCTTCATCGGCGTGTCGCACTGGGGCTATCACCGTGCGTTGAGCAGCAGCAGGCTCCTAGGAGCCCTCGCTGACACGCTGAGGGCGATCTCGTCGCATGACGACCGCCCGCCCGACCTTGAGTATGTCAAGAGCAAGCCGACGCTGCTGTTGAGCGCCGAAACCCCGATTTTCGAGTCTGAGCTTCCAGCCTCCCTGGAGTTCCAGCAGCTGCGGGAGGCTGTGCTGGCGGCTCCGGCGATCACCCTGCACCTAGTCGGCAGCGGATCGTTTTGGTGTGTTCCTCGTCAGCCGTTCGGCTTAGACTACATCACCGTGTCCACTGGACCGGTCGTTGAGCAGATGGACTTCCGCGTGCGGCGGATGAACCTCATTGAATTCAGCGATCGCATGGCGGACGAATATGGTTGGGCGAACGGCTCGGCCTTCATCCGGGTCTCGGCGTTCCTGAAACGTTCCAGGAATGACCCATGGCGAAGTGAACCGTTCGTGGACGGCCATTTGGATCCCTTCGTGCTGCCACCACGCGAGGAGGTCGAGCGCCGAGCCGACAGCGCCATCTACCGCAATCTCACCAGAGCACTTGAGGACACTATACGCGCAGGAAACGGCCTCCCATGCGCACTAGTCACCGGTTTTCCGGGATCGGGGAAGCGTTCATTTGCCGAGTACTTGGCGACATGCAATCGGTTCCTTGATCAAGACGTCGAAGCGAGCCACCTGTACTTAAGGAATTGGCGCAAACCCGGGGACTGGGTTCAACAGTTCGATCAGCACATCGACAACCTCACGATCAGATGCAAGCTTTTCGGGCGGCGAGGCATGATCATCATCTCATCGGTTCGCCTCCCGGTCGCCCGCTCCGCTGATGCGGTGCTCGATCGATTCAGCGAGATCCTCGACATCGTGGATCGCGCGGCCCGGGAAGACCTCATCTGTATTGTGTTCCTTGGACAGACCGCGGTCTACCGCATTCCAGAGTCCGACATACCGATGTTCCAGCTGAGTCCGCTGGAGGATGAGGAGTATGGCCTGCTCGCATACAGGCGCTTCTCCCGTGTTCCCCTGCGCAGTCAGGAGATGCGGCTACTCACCGGCAACTTCATCGGCTACACGGACATCATCGCGGAGGGGGCCGGTACTTGGTTCGACGAGGCATATGCCGGGCACGATCCCGTGGGGCCAGCGACCAGTGCGAATCTCATCCGCCGAGCGCTGGAGGCCGACAAGACCACAAGAGAGATCGAGGCCTTCTTTGAGCACTTCGAGCTGCGGCACGGGGCTGATCGGGTTCTCGAATACATCCGAACCCGAGTGACGCAACAACTTGATCAGTCGACGCGGCTGCCTGCAGCCAGAATCGAACTGGACCAGCGAGAGTTCGAGGATCACCTGGACCTTCCCAAGGACCGCGTGAAGATCCTCCTCAACCTCCTGCGAAAGGAACGAGTGCTCTCTCCCAAGGTCGGGGCCGGAGATGCTCTTCGATACACCCTAACCCTGCCGCTTCCGTTCCTTACACCGTCGCGCTCTTTTCGTGTTTTCTTCTCCTACGGCAGGGAGATGGCAGACGAGGCGGAGAAGCTCGCCATCGGCTTAAGGGCTCTAGCGCAACGTGCTGGGGACGTGATAAGCATCTACGACTACAGGGACCCGAGCCAGCCTCGTGATCCGGGTCGCTCGATCAACGAGAAGCTCCACGCCGAACTCCGCCAATGCCCGAACCTCATCTGGCTTCACGATGGCAGCGAACGGATCGTCTCGGCAACCGTCAACGAGGAACTGCAAGCCTGGAAGGAAATCTGGCTTGACCGGACGACAAGCCTGGCAAGCGTATATCCAATCACGTTCGCTGAGGATCCACATTGGCCACCGATGATCTTCCAGGATCGAGATAAATTCAACTGGCCGCGAGAGGTCGATGAGGTGCTCCTCGAGGAAATCTATCGGACGCTGATCTCTAGAGATATGCAACCGGCATTCATGGAGGACGCAATATCCAATGGGTAGAGGCGGCCGCAGAGTCGACTGGGAGTTGAGAGATGGGCGACCTCCAGGAAATCCTCGATAAGGCCCGAGAAGACTTTGGTCTGGCTGAAGAGTCCGGCCGCGGTCGCCGTAACCCACTGTATGTGGAGATGCCAGTCTTCCTCAGCCGCAACCGCGTACCGTTCGACGACGTCATCATGAAGGACGGCCACGGCGTCTCTAATCCCTTCGTGCTTCTCAGTGAAGGCCGCGTGCAGGAAGGCACCAGGCATTATCGGCAGAGCACCGTGACCCCTCCCTTTCTCGCCTTCCTCGTAGGGGAGTATGGCTTGGGAAAGACCGAGTTCGTGCATCAGCTAACAGAGGCGCTGCTCGAACTCGCCGGGAGTCAACAACCCTCGATTAGCCGGTTCGAACCGCTGCCGATTAATCTTGCCAGAGCTCGAGGGTACCTGGGAACGCTGGCCGATGCTCCGAGCGCCAGCGAGTTCGCTGACTTCCTCGTCCGTCCTCACCGCGAGGCCCTCGGGTACGACGCCTCCTATACGCGTGACATCCTGCTCCCGGCGATCCGCTCAGGACGGGTGCTCCTGCTCCTGGACAGCCTGGACGAGTTGATTTCGACGCCCACCGAGCATCAGAAGTTCTTTACCGGTCTCAGCCACCTTCTTGCGCATGTGACCGAACCAAACGGCGTTCCCATGAGGTATCGCATCTGTGTCAGCGTACGACTGGAATACTTCGGGATCTACACGGGGGTGGATGAGTACGGTGCCGTCCAGCTCCTCGATCCCGCCATCGTCGGAGAGAAGCGGCCAGAGATTCACTTCCTTCGTTTCGGCTTCTTCGATGAAGACCGCATCCGTGCATACCTAGGAGCGCAGGTAGAGAAGGGCGAGGAGGTATTCAAGGAGCTCCAGCAGCGGCCGGACCTCCTCTCTGCCTTGGGTCGCCCACTGCTCCTCAAGATCTTCGTCGACTTGGCCAAGGATATCTCACATGACGAGCTCTTCGCGGTGCTGGGAGACCGGCCACTGGTCGTCAGGCTGATCGAGTTGTTCGTCGAACGGGCCTCCGACGACCGCCAGCTACGCCGGGCACAGGAGGCGATCGGCCGCTACGTCTGGGACCTCGATGGCCTCAAACGGCTGAGCCTCGACGCCTACCGACAGGGTAAGAACCAACTCACGACGAGTGATATCAGATCCATTCTTATCCCAATCGGTAAATCTCCCGACACCCCTCCCGTCCCGATGGACGACGAAATGATCATCAAGAGCGTTCACAAATGCCCGTTTCTCGGTCGCGTGTCGATTAATCGGGTGGACTTCGCGCACAAGGTCTTCTTCGATTACTTCGTTGTCGGTGGCATCCTTCTCCAGGAGATAGGCGGTAGCGAGGATGAAGGTGCAGGTTTCAACGCATTCGACAAGCTGGTTCTAAGTGTGGAGATGCGGCAGTTCCTCAAAGCGCTGATGGAGGAGCGAACGCAGGAGAGCTGGTATGAACGCACACGGTACTCCTACGGGTTCAGCTCGCCGGAGGAGTGGGATGACTGGGATTCCACCCAAGAAAAGCGGCTGGACCGGGTCCGACGTGAGCTCCTTGATTTCATGACCAACCCGGACGACACCTCGCCTACAGTCCTGTCCACCATCAATGAGTTCCTCTCTTTGGACCGCCAGTTCTCACTTCACCCACGGTACCGGATGTACAATTATGAGGCAGTGGCAGTGTGGCTCTTCAAGAACCGCCTCAAGCCGGAGGCATACGAGCTGCGGTCGAGCTTCGAACGAAGCCTTCGATCCCATTGGGTTGAGGTATGGAATCAGCTGCAGTCTGAGAACAGTCAGTCCAAACGTGAGGCTCTGGAACTTCTCAACGAGAGGATCCTCGATATCGCCCGTCGGCTGCACATGGAATGGGCGGGTGATGCAGCGCATGAGGTCGTCCGAAACTTGGAGAGCCGGATACGGGCCGAGGACACCCGACTTCGACTTCGTGCCATTGCGACGCAGGTGCTGATTACATCACCCTGAGCGTCGTCCTGATTCCTTATGCGGTGCTGGCTGGGACATGTTGGCCGTCGGCTTGGGCATCGGTTTGCCGCCGTTGCCATGCGCAAACTCCCGCCGGACCGCCAAGGGGGATCCGAGTCTACCGGGCGAACCCGTTGGTGGCGCCATAGGAGATACTAAGGCGTTCATAGGTTACTGGACTGGTGCTGGGTCGCGTAACTGACTGCGCCGATGCGCGACAACGACGGTCGGAAACTCGACCACACCACCCTGGAACAGCTGCGCATCCGGGCGGTCCACCAGATCCAGCAAGGCGCCCACCCCGAGGCCATCGCCGAGGCGCTGGGGATGGCCCGCTCCACCGTCTTTGGCTGGATGGCCGCCTACCGCGAAGGTGGCCTGGAGGCGCTCCGGGCCCGGCCGGTGCCAGGCCGGCGCCCGAAGCTGTCGGGTGCCCAGCTGGGCCGGCTGTATGCCCTGGTGGTCGGCAACGACCCTCGGCAGCTGCGGTTCCCGTTCGCGCTGTGGACCCGTGACATGGTCCGCGAGCTGATCCGCCGCGAGTTCGGCGTGCAGCTGTCGGCGGTCAGCGTGGGTCGGTTGCTGCGCCAGCTGGGGCTGTCGCCCCAGCGGCCGCTGCATCGCGCCTACGAGCAGGATCCCGAGCGGGTGGCGCGCTGGAAGGCTGAGGAGTATCCCAAGATCCGCGCCCAGGCCACCAAGATCAGGGCCACGATCTACTTCGCTGACGAGGCCGGCATCCGCTCGGACTACCACGCCGGCACGACCTGGGCCCCGGTCGGCCAGACCCCAGTGGTGGCAACCACCGGCGCGCGCCACCAGGTCAACCTGATCTCGGCGGTCACCCCGGGCGGGGTGCTGCGGTTCGCCACCATCAACGGCAAGCTGGACGCCTCCAAGTTCATCGACTTCTGCCGGCGGCTGCTGGGCGACACCGCTGGTCCGATGTTCCTGATCATCTGAGCTTGCCACCTCACCATCCTCGTACCCGATCCTGAATCCCGGGACATGCTGCCACCGGTGTCGTTCGGGCAGACCGCTGGGACCGGTGGGGGTCGCCGGTCGAAGCCCGTTACGGCGCTGGGTGCCCGCCGTCTGCCAGCTCCTGCTGGGCCGCTCGCCGCCGACTGATCAGGTCGTCAGTACCCCAGTCGGCCAGCTTGACCAGCGGCACGGTGGTGACCTGCTCGCTGGCGAACAGCTCCCGGGTCCCCATTCTGACCGACTCGGTCTGGGTGCCGGCCGCGAACACCACCACGTCGTGCTTGAGCACCTCCGGGTCGATGAACACCTGGCTGCCCACCAGGGCCCCCAGCGGGGGCAGGGCGCCCAACTGGTAGCCGGGGAAGTCGCGGGCGAGCTCCTCCTCGCTGGCCAGGCGGGCCTGGTGGTCGCTCAGCGCGTCACGGACCAGGTGCAGGTCCAGCCGGCAGGAGGCTGGGATGACCGCCAGCACATAGCCGGGCCCGCTGCGGACCGCGAGCGTCTTGAGCACCTCGCCAGCGTCGATGCCGAGCGCCCGGGCCTCGTCGGTGGAGGTATAGGCCTGCCGGTGGGGGAGTAGCTCAAAGGGGCTGCCCCGCTGCTCTAGGTGCTCGGTGACGACCGACATGACAAGCCACCTCCCAGGCCGCGAGCCGAGGCGGGCCGAGTTGACACCTTGTTCACGGCCACGCGGCGGTCGTGGCTACCGTACACGGCACCGACGGCGGCGCCGAGTGCCGTCTGGGTAAGACCGAGCTGATCCGCCGGCGTGGCCCTTGGAGGGGCCTTGATGAGGTCGAGTACGCCACGCTGGAGTGGGTCGACTGGTTCAACCACCGGCGGCTGCTGGAGCCGATTGGGCATGTCCCGCCGGCCGAGTTCGAGGCCGCCTCCCACCGAAGGGAGGACCTCAGCCGCACTACCGCACTCAAGGACCCTAGCCTCCGATGAACCCGGGGCGGTTCATTGGGGAGAGATTCCCTTGAGTGCGGTCTGGTTGGGTGCAGTAGTGCCTGGTGGAACGCCTGCGAGAATGACCACCTGAGCAAGCAATATACCTGTCGGCGCGATGCCGACTCTGGGTGGCCGGCGCGGGTTCGCGGTGTGATTGACCTTCTGGCTGCCGGCTCGGCCCGCGGGCGGATCGGCCTGAATCTTGCCGCTGCCGGTGCCGTCTCCGAGGCCACCGTCCCCAATGTGACCGATGTCGGCCACCCCGGGGAGAATGTGGGTCTGTGACCCCAAAGTCCACCACCCCGGCCTCGCTGACCTGGAGCGGCGTTACGGCCCGGCGGATGGCCCGTCACGCGTTGACCGAACCAGCGACCGACCAGGGCCCGGCCGACATCGCCGGCGTGCTGTGCGGAGCCCATGCCCAGGTCCTCAGCGCCGCCGAGCTCTCGATCGGGCGGCGCATCGCCGGGGCGACCCGCGCCGACGTGCGGCGCGCGCTGTGGGAGGACCGCACCCTGGTCAAGACGTTCGGTCCCCGCGGCACCGTGCACCTGCTGGCCACCGCCGACCTGCCGATGTGGACCGGGGCGCTGTCGGCCCTGCCGTCGTCGGTGCCGGCCCATCCCGAGCCCGTCCGCTTCACCCCCGACCAGGCCGACGAGGTCATCGCGGCCATCGGCGACGCCCTGGCCGACACCGAGCTGACCATCGACGAGCTGACCGAGCAAATCGTGGACCGCACCGGCCCCTGGGCCGGCGAGCGGACGATGGAGGCGTTCCAGGACCGGTGGCCGCGCTGGCGCCAGCTCACGAGCACGGCCGCCCACCGCGGCGTGCTCTGCTTCGGACCAAGCCGGGGCCCCAAGGTGACCTACACCAACCCCCGGCGATGGCGGCCCGGCTTCCGACCCCAGGACGGCGAGGCGGCCCTGCGCACCCTCCTTCTGCGTTACCTGTACGCCTACGGCCCAGCCACCCCTCAGCACCTTGCCCGATGGCTCAGCATCCCGTCCCAGCGCGCCGTCGAGCTGTTCGCCGAGCTGGCTGGCGAGCTGGAGCAGGTCGAGCTGGAGGGTACGCCGAGCTGGGTGGTGGCCGGCGACACCAGCACGCCCCAACGGCCCCGCCGGGGGGTCCGCCTGCTGCCCTACTTCGACGCCTTCGTGGTCGGCGGCCAGCCTCGGGAGCGGCTGTACCCGGGCCCAGCCGCGACCCGCGGGCTCACCCCGGGGGGCCAGGCCGGCAACTACCCGGTGCTGCTGGTGGATGGCGTGGTCGGTGGGGTGTGGCACCAAAGACGCGCCGGTCGCAGGCTCGCCATCACCGTCGAACCGCTGCGGGAGCTGACCGCGACCCAACACCGGCAGCTGGAGGACGAGGTCGACCTGGTCGGCGCGGTCATGGAGGCCAAGGCAACGCTGACGGTGGGCACCGTGACGGTCGGCCCCCATGCCTGAGCCACGCCTGGGAGGCTGGCTCAGACCGCCCCTCCCAGGCCCGCAGTAGAGTTGTACATATCCCGCAGCAACTACGGTTCCGGATCGTATCGCGTCGAACATCTCGCTGTGCCAGAACGCCTCCGTGCGAGTAATCAGCGGCCTACCGCTGTGCCGACCAGCGTTTCCGCAGATGGATTCCGACCGTCAGTGGTGAAGTTTATGTTGCGTGAGAACGGGCCACCGAGACGGATAGGTGAGCGTCGATTCCTCGGGCCGCCGGTTGGTGGCTGCAGGTCCGGCGGGGCATGCTGGCCTTGTACTCCGGGTCAGGGCTTGTCGGCGTGCTCTGGTTGGCTGGCCGGGAGGTAGCGGTCGGCATGGCCGAGCGGGCCGAAGGAGAAGGCCAGGGCGAGCAGGGCGACCAAGGCCCGATCACCCCGTAGACCAGGGCGACGCTGCCGGTCCGCTCCACCGCCCAGCCGCCGGCCAGGGCCCCGACCGGGATGGCCGACCAGGCCAGCACCCCGGCGATGCTGATCACCCGGCCGAGCAGGTGATTGGGGACAATCTGCTGGCGCAGGCTGCCGGTGTTGATGTTGAAGAAAACGCCCAGGCCGGAGATGGCCGCCCACAACCCCAGCGCCACCCAGTACCAGCGGGTCGCGGCCAGCACGACGGTGAGCAACCCGTCGAGCAGCAGGGCGCCGAGGGCGGCCACACTGAACGACAGCCGCCGCCGCACCGGTCCCGCGGCCAGCGACAGCAGCACCACGCCGATGCTGCCGGCCGCATAGAGCAGGGCCACCTGGCTGTCGCTGGCGTCCAGCCGGTGCTTGGCGAACACCACCAGCTGGGCGTACACGGTGGCCCCGACCAGGTTGATGAGGGCCATCATGGCCGAGATGTTGCGCAGCACCGGATGGCCCAGCACATAGCGAAGGCCCTCGACAACCTCCTGGCGGATCGCCCGCCGGGGCTCGGCGTCCCTGGGGGCGTTGAAGGCCCGGCCGATCAGCGCCAGGGTGCCGGCCGAGACCAGGAACGAGGCCGCATCCACCCACAGGACCTGTTGGACCGGCGCCATCGTGATGAGCAGGCCGGCCAGCAGCGGCCCGGCGATCTGGGCGGCCGAGTAGCTGGCCTGGACCCGGCCGTTGGCGGTGACCAGGTCGTCGCTGGAGGGGACCAGGCTCGGGATAGCGGCGAACTCGGCGGCGTCGAAGGCGATGGTCAGGGTGGCACTACAGAAGGCGACCACATACACCCAGGCGACCGTCAGGGCGTCGACGGCGGCCAGCAGCGGGATGGTGGCGATCACCACTGCTCGGGCCAGGTCGGTGGCGATCATCAGGCGCCTGCGGTCGACCCGGTCGACCCAGGCCCCGATGACCAGTCCGAACAGCAGGTAGGGGACGAACTCGGCCGCGGTGGTGATGCCCAGGTTGATCGGTGAGCCGGTCAGCTTGAACACCAGCAGGGGCAGGGCGAAGAAGGTGAAGGAGCTGCCCAGGTTGGAGATGGTCTGGCCAAGCCAGAAGCGGCCAAAGTCGCCCGAGAGCAGCCAGCTCCGCCGGCCCTTCGCCTGCGCGGTCATGGCGGCATTCTGGCGTGCTGGTCCGACACCGGCCAGGCCGTTGCAAGCGCGTAACCGGCTTTGGACGTGGTCGCGTCGTGGCCGTGCGATCTCGAACCGCTCGGTCCCTACCGGCTTCCTGTAGCACTGGCGACAGTGCCACGACGGCGCAAGACGAAGTTCCTGCTCCGCCGCTGTTTCGGAGATTACTGCCAATCTCCGCTCAGACCGGTCCAGTAGGGTTCTGGGCAGCTCAGATTGGGAAGGCATTCCGCTGAGTGTCGTCTGGTTGGCTGCAGTAGGGTGGAATGACGCCAGAATGACCACCTGAGCAAGCAAGCGGTCGAAAGTTCACTCGGCAACGGGCCGCCCGCTGACGCTACTCCGGACAGGTCAGGATCCGGGCCCAGGCCGTGTTGTGCGGGCTCGAGCTGGTCGATCGCGCCCCGAAGGCCGGCCCGCCGCGGGCCCGCAGGGGGGTGGACACCGGCTCGGTGATCTTCAGCACGGCGACTACTTCGGCGGGACGGTGAACGTCGCGGCAGGATCACCGACTTCGCGCCGTCCGAGCAGGTGCTGGTCACCGATGCGGGGTGACCGCCGCCGCCAGCGCACGTGCGTCCTACAGCGCGCTGGGCCCGGTCTCGCTCAAGGGCCCTTGCCGTCCCGATCCGCCTCCACGCGGCCACCCGAGCCGGTTGAGGTCCCCTCAGGCCATTGTGGGCTGGTCTCGAATGGTGTGTCGTATAGCAATGGAGGACCAGCCAGATGCTTCACTCGGGACCGTGCAGGATGCGGCCAGGAAGCTAGGTCCTGGACCGGCGAAGGTCTCGGCGCCGCCGGAGAGCCGAGGGGTGCGGCGACGGCGGCGGCCCACCGGGGAGCCGCCCCCGCTTCCACGCCACCTGGAGAGCACCGGGGTCGGCTGGCTGATCGCCGCGGTCGGCTTGGTCATCCTGACGCTGTTGGTGTTCACCGCCGGCCGCTACGGCCGCGGGGTCTCGTTCGCGGTCGTCGACTACTGGCTCCTCGAGCGACTGGTCCCCCTGCGCGCCCCCTGGCTGACCACCCTGATGGAGGGGTTGGCCGGGCTGCTCGGGGCGTTGTTGACCGTGAAGCTGCTTGCCTGGTCGACGATCATCGTGCTGGTCGTCTTCAAGCGCTGGCGGCACCTGTTCGTCGGCCTGATCGCCTTCCAGGTGGTTACCTTGCTGGCTATCGGGCTCGCGGCGGCGGTGCGGCGCCCGCGGCCCTTCGGGATCCCGATCGAGGGCAGCTGGACCGGCTGGTCGATGCCGTCGTGGCCGGTCGTATACCTGTCCGCGGTCCTCGTCACCATGCTCTACACCCTGGTGCCCAGGGGCCGCTGGCGCCAGACCGGCAAGTGGGTCGCCACCGCGGTGGTCGCCGTCTTGGCCACTGCCCGCATGTACCTGGGCGTCGACACCCTCAGCGACGTGCTCGTCGGGGCGGCGATCGGCGTCACCATCCCCCTGCTGGCCTTTCGCTGGTTCACCCCCAACGAGGTCTTCCCGGTCAGGTACCGCCGCGGCCGCACGGCCCACCTGGACGTCACGGGAGCCCGGGGTCAGGGAATCCGTCAGGCCTTGCACGATCAGCTCGGCCTGGTCGTCGAGGAGATCACCCCCTTCGGGCTGGCGGGATCGGCGAGCTCGACCCCGCTGCGGATTAAAGTCGCTGGCGACCCCGGCACCACCTTGTTTGGCAAGCTGTATGCCCTCAGCCACCTACGGGCCGACCGCTGGTACAAGCTCGGCCGGGAGCTGCGATATGGGAGGCTGGAAGATGAGAAGGCCTTCAACAGCGTCCGGCGGCTGGTGGAGCGCGAGGACTATGCCCTGGGCTTGATGCGGCGAGCGGGTCTCCCCGTACCGGAATCGTACGGAACGGTGGAATTGACCCCTGAGCGCGAGTATCTGCTGGTGACTGAGTTCCTGCAGGGAAGCCGAGAGATCGGTGAGGTCGCCATCGACGACGGTTTGATCGATCAATGTCTCAGTATCATTCGCAGGCTCTGGGATGCCGATCTGGCGCACCGAGATATCAAGCCCGCCAATCTGCTGGTCCAGGACGGCAATGTCCGTCTCATCGACGTGTTCTTGACCGAGGTGCATCCGACCCCGTGGCGGCAGGCGATCGATCTGGCGAACATGATGCTTTTCCTCGGCCTGCGAACCGACGCCGCCCGCGTCTACCACCGGGCCAGGCAGTTCTTCACCGACGAGGAGATCGGTGAGGCATTCGCGGCCGTCCGAGGGCCAGCCATGCCCTCGCAGCTCCGCCACATGCTCAAGGAGCGGCCTTCGGACCTGAAGGCTGAGTTCCTGGACTTGTTGCCCACACGGCCGCGCCCCATCTCGATCCAGCGCTGGAGCCTCAAGCGGATCATCGTCGCCCTGCTGGCGGTGGCGGTCGTGGCGCTTGTCGTTCCAATGGTGGTGAGCTGGGGCACACAGACCGAGATGACCAATGCCTCGCTGTACACCAGTGACATCGGCTGTGGCGACCACGAGGCGCTGTGGCTGATGGCGCAGGCGGTGCCATCGGCCACCCTGGTGCCCTGCCTCCAAGTCGCCCCGCCCGGCTGGGCCCTCAACGAGGTCAAGGCGGCGAGCGGGTTCGCCAGCGTCGTGTTCGACACCGACCGGCCCTACCGGGCGGCGGGGGTGACAGTGGAGTTGCGCCCTTCCTGCGACCTGGCCGACGCCACCGAGGTCAGCTCCGAACTGGCCGGGACCAGACGCTACATCCGGATCGACCGCGGCGCCGGCTCGGTCATCCGCACCGACGTGTTCTCGGGTGGCTGTGTCAGCCAGCGGGTTGTCGCCTCCGACCCGAGCCAGGAGCTGGTCAAGGCCTCCCAGTCGGCTTTCGGCTTCGTCACCCGAGCGGCACTCGGACAAGAACTCGCCAAGCGCTCCGACGGCCGACTTCGCCTGGATCCAGACACCCGCTGATGACAGCGGGATGGCATTGATCGACCATCAGGGTGGTTGACGGCCCCGATTTGGGTCTGCCTCGGTTCAGGAGATAGCGCCGTGCTGCAGAAGGATATGGCCACCGAACAGGTCGAGGCTGATGGCGCTGCGCCCATCGGGCGGTCGCTCCCAGGGTCGACGCGGCAGGAGGTGGAGCGACGCAGCGTCCTGGGCGAATTGCTGGATCACCTCGTCACCATGGCCCCGGTTGCTGTCGGCGGATCGTTAGGTCGACAGCGACCTGGAACATCGAATCTACGGCTACCTGGAGCGCCTGCGGCGCCTCCTGCCGACCGATCCGAAGGCGTCGCTTGATCGCGTACCCGGCTTTGACCTGGTCCTGCGGCCGACCAAGAGCGTCTTGATCCTCTACGGGCTCGGCGATCCAGCGACCGGCCGGGCGGTCCTGGCCGCCCATCACGCCGGGCTGGCCGAGGCCGTCGGCTACCTGGACGAGCACCTGGGGGCCCGCCGCGGCCATGGCGGTGTCCAGCATGTGTCCGGACAGGGGCTGCTGGCGGTCGGGTTCGACCACCAGACGTCCAGAGAAGGCGACCCGCTGCTGCACACCCATCTGGTCATCGCCAACCGCGTCCAAGGACCGGACGGCCGCGACCTGTATCGGCATCGGCTGGCCGCCGACGCCATCTACCGGGCCACCTACCAACGCGAGCTGTCCAGGACACTGGGCGTGGAATGGACGACCGCGGATGCCCACGGCAACCGCGAACTCCAAGGGGTGCCTGAGGAGTTGGTTCGCAGCTTCTCCAAGCGCACCGACCAGATCGACACCGTGTTGGACCGGCTGGTCGCGGACGGGCGGGAGCGGACACCTTGGAGGGTCGGGCAAATGAGGTTGGCGAGCTGGGTGCCCTTGAGCCATGACCACAGGCTCTCCACCGGGTTGAGTTCGGGCGCATACGCCGTCAGGCGCTCCACCATCAGCCAGTGCCGCTGGGTGTTCAGCCAGGCCGACATGGCGCGGTTGCGGTGGGCCGGCAGCCCGTCCCACAACAAGGTGGCCTCCTCGCCACCCAGGAAGCGACGCAGCTCGGCCAGCACCGCGTCTTGGGCGTGCCGACCTCCCTGCGCTTCGGCCTTGCCCCCTGCGCGCCCACACGAAGGGCTCAGCCGCTGCGCTTGTCGAGGTACTGAAGGAGGTCGTGGGCGGCGAGCTCGACCTCCTTGTGGCGCCATTCGGCGGCCCGGTACTGGCAGGCAATCAGGCCCATGCGGTGGAGGCGGCGGAAGTCGCCATAGACGAAGGCGTATCTAGCCTTGGTCTCGTCGGTGGCGCCGTCGGTGAGGGCCAAGTGCCAGGCGGCGTATTCCTCCCAGGAGTGCGACTCCAGGAAGGCGTTCTCATCCTCGGCGCTCGGCTGGACGTCGTTCCAGACGCTCTTGAGCACGTACTGGCGGGCGTCGATGAGCTGGCGTGCCCGTGCCACTGCTTGCCGGTTGACCGTGTAGGAAGCCATGGCCGGATTCTAGCCGTGCGGGCCCGAGGCGGCTTAGTCCGGCATGCTTCATCTCCACATGGGACCCTGGAGTTCGTGGTGGTTACGGCCCGGCCGGCCGAGTGACGAGCGCCCGCTGGGCTGATCAAGTCGTCGTCCGCCCCCGTTACCTGGCGACCTCAACGACCCGGGCGTTCCACGCCGCTGAGCGAGCGCCGCCCAGGCCCGACCACGCTGGTCCGGCGGGCCACGACTCGGCCCGCGCCAGCCTACGAGGCCGGGCAAGCCGCCTGACCGGCTCCCTCGCGCTCAGCCACCCTGCTGTCCGCGTCGGCGTGGGCTTGTCAGGAGCGCGACAATGGACCGGGAGGTCGCTGATCGATGGCCCGCCTGTGCATTGTCGTGCTGCTCATCGCCGCTGTCCTCGGCGGCTGCAGTGCCACCGGCCCCGACGAGCCTGCCCCGACCACCCCGACCCCGACGCTGAGCCCAGCCACCACGCTCGTCTCGGGCCTACCCCGCCAGGTCGGCACCGACGGCGACTTCCAGGTCTTCGAGGTCACCGCTCAGCAGCGCGAGCTGGTCGCCAGGAACGCGGCCAAGGTCCTCACCCGCCAGGGGCTGTGGGATCAGGGCGTCCGCTTCGGCGTCACCGACCCGTTCAAGTCGAGGCACCTGGTGCTGATCAACCCCGGCCTGTCCGGTCTCACCGCCCGCCAGATCCTCGACCGGATGCTCCGCGAGCCCTGAGCCCGGCTCAGGCGCCGGCATGCCATCCTCGTCGCCACGACTGTCAAATCACCTTGTAGACGGACCACTAGTGAGCCTCCGCTGATGGATCACTGAGCGACTCCGTGCTCCAGGTCCTGGGCCAGTGCGGTCGGGGAAGGTCGTGAACGCGAGCACTTCGGCCTTGGCGGCGTCCATCAGGGTGCCGATCCATGGGAACGGGCCGGCGAGCTGGTCGCGCACTTCGTCCCGGGTCGGGGCGCCGGCCCGTTCCTGGAGACCGATGTGCGGAAGGTCCGCCTGGCCGCCGGGTGCGAGCAGGCCGGGCTGCCCATGGCGGGGATCGCGGCGGCGATCCAGGCGGGGCGGCTGTCGTTTGCGTTCCTGGAGGCGGCGCCGTTCCGGCGCTGGGCGGTGCGCTCGGCTACTGCGAGCGCCGGTCCGATGACCCGGCTGGGACCGCCGGTGCGGGCAGG
>Ga0081538_10002041_pt1 | contig 20145 bp, 20 predicted proteins | sample TabmetS5T2R1_FD_71022 | JGI IMG/M metagenome (GOLD analysis project Ga0081538, IMG submission 71022) | Tabebuia heterophylla rhizosphere microbial communities from the University of Puerto Rico - S5T2R1 | ecosystem: Host-associated > Plants > Roots > Rhizosphere ...
GATCGACGAGGTACGGCTTGCCGAGTTGCTCGAGGTGGGCGATCGTCGCGTCGAGGCTGTCGAGGTCCTCGGGCGTATCGGGAATCAGCACCGGCGTCGCCGAGAGCCGCTCGGCAAGGTGCCGGTTCGAGCCGTTGAGGCTGAGCACGTACTGGACTCCGGCTTCGTCGGCCATGAGGATCTCGTCGGGATCGAGCGTGTCGATGCTCAGCTCGAAGCCGGCGGCGCGCAGCTCGGCGATCAGGGTCGGCCCATCGTCGAGCCACTTGCGGTCGAGCGAGAGGCCCAGGTCGATCACGTCCGCGCCGGCGTCGCGGTAGTACCCGGCCAGCTCGAAGATCTGGTCGCGGCCCAGGTACGGGACGTGGTTGATCTCCGCGAACACGCGGATGTCGCGCTCTCCGTAACTCGTCCGCGCTTCGGCCTGCCCGAGCCAGCGCGGCAGCGCCTTGAGGTCGGCGGGTCCCTTCTCGGCCGGGACCCCGAAGCGCTCGCTGAGGACGTCGATCGCGCCCTCGCACATTCCCGGGATCATGATCCGGGTTACCGCCTCCGGCACTTCGAGGAAGCGCGCGATCCAACTGGTGGTCATCAGCGCGGCCACCGTGATGTTCATGACGGCGACGTCGTAGTCGAACGGCAGCTCGGCGCGGCCCAGCGTGTCCCGCAGGGCCGGCGCGGCGAGCTTGCCGGTCACGAACAGCAGGCGCTCGGACACGCCCGCGTCTAGCGACCGCCCTTGCTGAAGACGAACTTGTTCGGGGTCCCCTCCAGCGGGCTGTCGTCCTCCGGGCGCCACAGCACCGTGTCCTCGATCTGCCGCGCCACCGCGAAGTCCTTGTCGGTGATGCCGCCCGCGGCGTGGTTGCGCAGCTTGACCCACAGCTTGCCCCACGTCACCGCCAGGTCGGCGTGGTGGTAGGCCGCCTCGCACACGTAACCGACGGCGTTGACGGCCATGAGCGTCGACGGCCAGCCGTCGGTGTTGTACTTGCGGCGGATCCACTCGCCCTCGAGGTACCAGTCGTCGAGTCCGTGCTCCTTGAGCTTGGCCTCGACCTCGTCGGGCTCGTACGTCCTGGGCTTGGCGCTTGCCTCCATGGTTGCCTCCTTCGCGGTCTCCGACTACTACATCACCACGCCGCCGTTGACGTTGATTGCCTGGCCGGTGACGAATGCCGCCTCCGGCGAGGCGAGGTAGAGCGCCGCGCCCGCGACGTCCTGGGGTCGGCCCCAGCGCCCCAGCGGCGTCCTTTCGGCGACCGCGCGGCGGAAGTCGGGATCGGCCTGCTCGCCGAAGCTCGTCTCGATCCAGCCCGGACACAGCACGTTGACGCGCACGGCGGGTGCGAGCCGCCGCGCCAGGCTCTTGCTGAACGCGAGCACGCCGCCCTTGACGGCTGAGAACAGCTGCGGGTCGTCGCCGGCCATGCCGGTCGTCACGTGGTCCCAGCTCATGTTGACGATCGCGCCGCCGCGTTCCTGGTCGCGCATGACGGCGCCGATCGCGTACGAGCACGCGATCGTGCCCTTGAGGTCGACGGCGAGCAGCGTGTCGAGCTTGCGCTCCCACTCCCACGCCGCCGCATCGCCGGTGAGCACGTCGGCGCCGGCGTTGTTGACCCACACGTCCACGCGGCCGAGCTCGTCCCACGCGTCGGCGACGAGGCGCTCGCATGCGTCGCGCGTTGCGAGATCGGCCTGGCGGACGACCACGCGTCCCCCGCGCGCCGCGATCGCGTCGGCGACCTCGTGCGCGCGCTCGGGCGACGCGCGATGCGTGAGCAGCACGACGGCTCCCTCGGCGGCGTAGGCCTCGGCGATGGCGCGTCCGATCCCGCTGCTCGCGCCGGTCACGACGGCGTGCAGGCCGTCCAGCCGGCCCTGCCGGGCCGGTTCGGTCGCTGCGCCCGGCGTGGCCGGCTAGCCCTCCACGCCCGCGGCGAACGGGTGGCGCGCCGTGGCCTCCGCGTCGAGGATCTCGCTCGCGCTGGGCTCGCTCTTGAGGGCGCGCGCAACCGCCTCCTTCGTCGCCTGGTAGTTGTAGTCGAAGATCTTCTTGTCGTCCGTGGCTTCCCAGTGGATGAAGACGCCGCAGATGATGCAGAGGTCGTCGACGTCGCCTTCGCTGATGACCCCCTCGCGGACCGAGTCGATCACACCGCGGGCGACGGCCGCCTGGGCGGGTCCGAACATCTGCACCGCTTGGGTGGCGCCTCTGATCGTGACCTTGTTGGAGATGATCGTGTCCGGCTTCGTCGGGAGGTTCGGCGCCACCACCGCGAGGAGGTTGGTGTGACCCTCCTTCTGGTTGACGAGGGCGTTCGCGAACGCTTCTCCGACCGGGCCGCTCTTCGAGCCGATCAGGAGATCGACGTGCGCGACCTCGTTGCCCTCTCCGACGAGCGACTCTCCAACCAGCAACGTCGGGGCCATGTCCCGTCCTCCCTATGGTTGTCGGTGTGCCTGAGAAATCAGCGAACGGGTCGGCGACTCTAACCTCTGCCGCTGAGGAGGGTCAAGCGGGTTGGCGACAGTCGCCCGCACGTGCGACGGCCGCCACCGTTCGTACGCCCGACAGCGTCGCCGGTGCCGCCCAACTGGCCTGCGTGCTCGAGGTCAGCGCGGAGAAGCCGGGCAACATCACCCCGAGCCACGACTTCCACGACACCTCCTACGAGGACATGCTGCACAGCGCGATCGCAGTCGGTCCCGAGCTGGCGCGCGCCGGCGAGCGCGGAGTCGGTGAAACCGTCCTCGCGGTCGTGGAGGCGTCGCGCCGCGTCGCGCCCGCGAACACGAACCTCGGGATCGCGCTGCTGCTCGCGCCGCTGGCGAAGGCGGCCTTGAGCCTCGACGGCGGGCCGCTGCGGCCGCGGCTGGGCGCGACGCTCCGCGCGCTCGACGTCGCGGACGCGCGCGCCGCGTACGCCGCGATCCGCCTCGCCGGCGCGGGCGGCCTGCACGAGCGCGTCGAGCACGACGTGCGCTCGGAGCCGACGGTCGGCCTGCGCCGGGCGATGGCGAGCGCCGCCGAGCGGGATTCGGTCGCCTCGGAGTACGTGACCGACTACGCGCTGACCTTCGAGACCGGTCTGCCCGCGCTCGTCGCCGCGCTCGGCGACGGCTTGGCGGTGCGCGAGGCGATCGTCGAGTTGCACCTGCGGCTGCTCGACCGGGCGCCCGACACGCTGATCGCTCGCAAGCGCGGCGCCGGCGCGGCGACGCGCGTGTCGGCGGGCGCGCGCGAGGTGCTCCGCGCCGGCGGCGTGCGCACGACCGCGGGGCGCCGGGCGCTGCGCAGCTTCGACGTGTCGCTGCGCGAGCCGGGCAACGCACTGAACCCGGGGACGACCGCCGATCTCGTGACAGCGACGCTGTTCGTCGCGCTGGTCGAGCGTATGCTCTGACGCCGTCGCACCGCGTGAGCCACTCCTGGTGATTGCCCTGAGCGCGCGCATGCTCGCCGACCTGGCGATGCGCGCGGGTCGGCGAGTGGTCGCGTTCGATCTGTTCGGCGACCTCGACCTGCGACAGAGCGCCGATCGCGTCGTGACGCGCGGCCGCCTGACCGCGCTCGTCGACGCCGCCGTAGCGGAGGCGCCGGGCGCCGTCGTATACGGCGCGAGCTTCGAGAACCACCCCGCGCTCGTCGAGCGACTGGGCGAGCGGCACGCGCTGCTGGGCAACTCGCCGAACACGCTGCGCGCCGTGCGCGATCCCGGGCAAGTAGCCGCCGCGCTCGGGGACCTGTATCCACGAACGACGGTTGCGCTCCCGTCCTCGGGGCGCTGGCTGCGCAAGCCTCTGCGCGGCGGCGGAGGCATCGGCGTGCGGGAGTGGCGCGGCGGCGCGTTGCCCGCCGGAACCGTCCTGCAGAAGCGCATCGACGGGGTCGCGTGCTCGGCGGCGGCGGTCGGCGACGGCAGCGACGCCATCGTGCTCGGGCTCACCGAGCAGCTCGTCGGGCAGCGCGCGTTCGGTGTCCGCGGCCACCGCTGGTGCGGGAACCTCGTTCCGCCGCGGGTGCCGGTGCCGCTGGAAGAGGCGCAGGCGATCTGCTCGCGCGTGGCGACCGCATTAGGCCTGCGCGGGTTGTTCGGCGTCGACTTCGTATGGGACGGCGAGCGCGCATGGACGGTCGAGGTCAACCCGCGTCCAACCGCATCGCTCGAGGCGATCGAGGCGGCGTATGGCGTCGCGGTGTTCGACGCGCACCTGCGCGCCTGCGCCGGTGAGCTGCCTCGCAGAGCACCCAGGTCCGTCCGCGCCGCCGGCAAGGCAGTCCTCTTCGCCACCGAGAACGTGACCATCGGCGACAGCGTGCGCTGGCTGGAGCGTGGCGTGCGCGACGTCCCCAGCCCTGGCGAGCACATCGCCGCCGGGCGTCCGATCTGCACGGTCGTGACACGTGCCGCGACGCCCCAAGACGCCCTCGCAGGGCTCGAGCAGCAGGCCGCGGGGTTGCGCGCGGAGCTCGCAGCGCGCGTGGAGGTGGCGGCGGGTGGCTGACGCGACCTGCGCGGGGTGTGGCTGCGCCTGCGACGACGTCGAGCTGACGGCTGCGGGTCCCGTGCGGACGTGCCCGTTGGGCGACGCATGGTTCGCCGCGCGCACCGGCGACCGACCGCCGCTCGCGACCGTCGAGGGCCGCCCGGCGAGCCTCGACGAAGCCGCGGACGCTGCCGCCTCGGTCCTGCGCCGGGCGCGTGCACCGCTCGTCTACGGCCTGGGTCAGACCACCTGCGAGGCGCAGCGCCGGGTGGTTGCGCTGGCCGAGGCGATCGGCGCCTCGGTCGATGCCGCAGGCTCCGGCGCGGCGCACCTGGCCTACCAGGCGATCGGCTCGAGCACGGCGACGTTCGGCGAGATCCGCGATCGAGCCGAGCTCGTGGTGATCTGGCGAGCGGACCCGGTCGTCACCAACCCGCGCCTGCTCGAACGGCTGCGGCTGGAGCGCGCGACCCGCGGGCCGCGGGCATTGGTCGTCGTCGACGCGCAGCGCACCGCCACCGCCGAGGAGGCCGACGCCTTCGTCGAGCTCGACGCGGCCGACGACTTCGAGGCGCTGTGGGCGCTGCGCGCGCTCGTCACGGGCACGCAGCTCGATCGCGACCGCGCCGGCGGCCTGCCGCTCGACGGCCTCGGCGACCTCGCGAAGCGCCTGCTGGGCGCGCGCCACGTCGCCCTGATCCACGGCGCCGTCGATGCGCTCGGCGCGCGCAACGTCCCCTCGACGCCCGGCGCCGTCGATGCGCTCAGCGCGCTGGCACTGTTCGCGCTCGTGCGCGATCTCGCGCGCGACCGGCACGCGGTCACGCTCGGGCTGCGCCGTGACGCCAACGCGCGCGGTGCCGAGGACGTGCTCGCCTGGCAGACCGGCTTCCCCGCGGCGGTGAGCTTCGCGCGCGGTCACCCGCGGGAGGAGTTCAGCGCCGCCACGCTGCTCGATCGCGGCGAGGTCGACGCCGCGCTCGTGGTGGCCGCCGATCCGCTCGAGCAGCTGCCGCCGGCCGCCGCCGAGCGCCTGCGCGAGCTGCCCACGGTCGTGGTCGATGCGCGCGCCACGGCCACGTCGCAGGCGGCGCGCGTGGCGTTCGCCGCTGCGGCCGACGGCATCGAGGTGCCGGGCACCGTCCACCGGATGGACGGCGTGCCGGTCCCGCTGCGCGCACCGCTTGCCGGCGAGCGACCCGGCGTCGAGGACGTGCTGGCCGCGATCGCGGAGCGGCTCTGATGCTGCGGATCGCCGCGGGCCGCGTGTACGACCCCGCCAACGGCATCGCCGGCGAGGTGCGCGACGTCTGCGTGCAGGACGGCAAGATCGTCGCCGACGTGCCCGGGCACGCCCGCCGCATCGACGCGCGCGGGATGGTCGTCATGCCCGGCGGGGTCGACATCCACGCCCACATCGCCGGCCCGGCGGTCAACGCCGCGCGCAAGCTCGCGCCCGAGGAGCACCGCGCCGACGTCCTCGATCGCACCGAGATCACCCGCTCCGGCTCGGGCGGGACCGTTCCTTCGACGTTCGCGACCGGGTACCGCTACGCGCTGCTCGGCTACACGACCGTCGTCGAGGCCGCCACGCCGCCGCTCGCGGCCCGCCACACGCTGGCGGAGCTCCGCGACACGCCGGTCATCGACGCCGCCTTTCTCGTGCTGATGGGCAACAACCTGCCGCTCTTCGAGCTCATCCGCACCGAGCCGGCCCGCGTACGCGAGGCGATCGCCTGGTGGCTCGGCGCGACCGGCGGCTACGGCGTCAAGCTCGTCAACCCCGGCGGCGTGGAGATGTGGAAGCGCGGCAACGGCAACGTGACCTCGCTCGACGACGAGGGTCCCGGGGTGACGCCCCGGAGCGTGATCGAGACCATCGCCACCGCGGTGCACGAGCTCGGGCTCCCGCATCCGGTGCACGTCCACTGCAACAACCTCGGCGTGCCAGGCAACTGGCGCACGACGCTCGACACGCTGCGCACGCTCGAGGGCCGCCGCGCCCACCTCGCCCACCTGCAGTTCCACGCCTACGGCGGCCGACCGGGCGGGCGGCCGCGCTCGCGCGCGCCGGAGCTCGCCGAGCACCTCGACGCGCACCCGGAGCTGAGCGCCGACGTCGGGCAGGTGATGTTCGGCCCAGCGATGACAATGACGGCCGACGCGCCGGTCTCCGCGGTCTTGCGCGAGATCACCCACGGCCGCTGGGTCAACGCCGACACGGAGGCCGAGACCGGCTGCGGGATCGTCCCGTTCACCTACCGCGAGCGCAACTACGTGCACGCGCTGCAGTGGGGCATCGGACTCGAGCTGTTCCTGCTCAGCCGCGACCCGTGGCGGGTCGTGCTGTCCACGGACCACCCGAACGGCGGCTCGTTCCTCAGCTACCCGCGCCTGATCCGCCTGCTGATGGATCGCGAGTTCCGCAACGACGCGATCCGGCGGGTGAACAAGCAGGCGATGAAGCGCACCGTCCTGCTCGACGACCTCGATCGCGAGTACACGCTGGAGGAGATCGCGATCATCACGCGCGCCGGGCCGGCGCGCCTGCTCGGGCTGCGCGACAAGGGCCACCTCGGCGTCGGCGCCGACGCCGACATCACGATCTACGACGACCGCGACGACCGCGAGGCGATGTTCGCCGCGCCGCGCCACGTCATCAAGGACGGGCGCCCGGTCGTCGAGGACGGGGAGCTGCGCGCGGCCGGCGCGGGCCGCCTGTTGCGGGTCGCGGCGGCGTACGACCCGGGCATCGAGCCAACGCTCGAGAGGCTCTTCGAGGACCGCTACAGCGTGCGGTTCGCGAGCTATCCGGTGCGTGAGCCGTGGCTGCTCGAGCCCGCGCACACCGTCGCCGCGGAGCCGCGATGAGGCTGCACGGGGCCGAGATCGTCGACACCTTCGCCGAGGCGTTCCCGATGTGGGGCTCGCGCGTGCTGGTCACCGCGGCGACGCCGGCGTGGGCGCTCGAGGCGGGGCGCTCGATGACCGGCTTCGCGACCTCGGTGATCGGGTGCAAGTGCGAGGCGGCGATCGAGCGCGAGCTCGCTCCCGACGAGACCCCCGACGGGCGGCCGGGCGTCAGCGTCCTGCTGTTCGCGATGGACGCCGACGGCGTCGGCAAGCGGCTGGTCGAGCGCGTCGGGCAGTGCGTGCTGACGTCACCGACGGCGGCGTGCTTCAACGGTGTCGACGCCGAGGACACGGTCGACGTCGGCGGCCAGCTGCGCTTCTTCGGCGACGGCTATCAGGCCAGCAAGGTGCTCGACCGGCAGCGCTTCTGGCGCATACCGGTGATGGAGGGCGAGTTCCTGGTGCAGGAGCGCTTCGGCGTCGTCGAGGGCGTCGCCGGCGGCAACATCATCATGCTGGGGCGCGACGCCGCATCGGCGCTGCGGGCGGCGGAGACGGCGGCGCGCGCGATGCGCTCCGTCGAGGGAATGATCATGCCGTTCCCGGGCGGGATCGCGCGGAGCGGCAGCAAGGTCGGCTCGCGCTACAGCGCACTCCCGGCGTCGACGAACGACGTGCTGTGCCCGACGCTGCGGGGCCAGGTGGAGCACACCGACGTGCCCCCCGACGTCGAGTCCGTGTTCGAGATCGTGATCGACGGCCTGGCGCTCGAGCCGGTGCGTGAGGCGATGGCACGCGGCCTGGCCGCCGCCGCCGAAGCGGGAGCCAGCCACGTCACGGCCGGCAACTACGGCGGCAACCTCGGCCCGCACCACATCCATCTCCGCGAGCTGATGCCATGACGCTCACGCTCACGCTGCGCGAGGAACCGGTCGTGCCGCTCGAGGCCGAGGTGCTGTGCCCCGACCGCCTGGCCGGCGCGAGCCGCGACGAGGTCGAGGCGCTGCCCGTCTGGCACGGCAACGAGCGCACGCGGGTGGGCGAGTTCTTCGCGGTCTCCGGCGCCGGTGACGACGTCCGCTTGGAGGGCGACCTGCGCCGCGTGAAGCTCGTCGGCGCGGGCATGACCGCGGGGCGGCTCACGGTCGCCGGCGACGTCGGCACGCACGCGGGGGCCGGCATGCGCGGCGGCGAGCTGCACGTCGCGGGCGACGCCGGCGACTGGGCCGGAGCGGGGATGCGCGGCGGCACGCTCGTGGTGCGCGGTTCGGCGGGCTGCCAGCTGGGCGGCGTCCATCCCGGCGAGCGGGCGGGCATGCGCGGCGGCGAGATCGTGGTCCACGGCAACGCGGGCGCGCAGGCCGGTGCCGGCCTGCGGCGCGGCCTGATCGCGGTGGCCGGGCGCGCCGGCGAAGCCGCCGGCCTGCGCATGCTGGCGGGAACGATCGTCGCGCTCAGCGGGCTCGGGCGGCGCGCGGGGGCCGGCATGCGGCGCGGCTCGATCGTCACGATGGGACCGGCGACGCCGCTCGCGACCTTCGTGTTCTCCTGCATCTACCGCCCGCCATTCCTGCGCCTTTACCTGCGCCGTTTGCGCGCCCTCGGGCTCGCCGTCTCCGACGAGCAGCTCGACGGTCGCTACGCGCGCTGGTGCGGCGACGGCCTGGAGCTGAGGCGCGGCGAGATCCTGATCCTGGAGGCAGGCCTATGACGCTCTCCCTCAACGACCGCGCGCTGGCGCTCGCCGACCGGCTGGCCGCCGACGCGGAGGCGGCGCGCGTGGCGGTCACCACGCTGGCGAACGGAACGCGGGTGATCGACTGCGGCGCACAGGCCGCGGGCGGGTTCGAGGCGGGTCGGCGGTTCGCCGAGATCTGCATGGCGGGCCTGGGGACGGTCGCCTACGCACCGGTCGTCATCGGGGGCCGCTGGCTGCCCGCCCTCACGGTGACGACCGATCACCCCGCGGTCGCGTGCCTGGCGGCGCAGTACGCCGGCTGGCGACTCGATCGCGACGGCTACTTCGCGATGGGCAGCGGGCCCGGGCGTGCGCTGATCCGCGCCGAAGAGCTCTACGACGACCTCGACTGGGACGAGCAGGCGGGCGCGGCCGTGCTGTGCCTCGAGACGCGCGAGCCGCCGCCGGCCGAGGTCGCAGAGTTCGTCGCGCAGCGCGCCGGCGTGCCGGGCTCGGCGCTGACGCTGCTGATGACGCCCACCGCCAGCATCGCCGGCAGCGTGCAGATCGCGGCGCGGATCGTCGAGACCGCGCTGCACAAGCTGCACGAGGTGGGCTTCGACGTGCGGCGTGTCGTCGCCGGATACGGTAGTTGCCCGCTGCCGCCGGTGGCGGGCGACGACATGGCGGCGATCGGGCGCACCAACGACGCCGTGCTCTACGGCGGCCGGGTCCACCTGAACGTCGAGGCCGACGACGACGATGCGCTGCGCGAGCTTGTCGAGCGGCTTCCCGCCTCGGCTTCCTCGGACTACGGCGAGCCGTTCGGCAAGGTCTTGGGAGACGCGGACTTCGACTTCTACAGGATCGACCCGCTGCTGTTCAGCCCCGCCCACATCAGGCTCACGAGCGTCGGGAGCGGTCGCAGCTTCGAGGCGGGGAAGCTCGATCTCGCGGTGCTGGAGCGCTCGTTCTGGGGCTGACCGTCGCGATCCTGGGGTCGAGCGGCGGCTGGCACGCGCGGCAACTGACGGACGCACTCGCGGCGCGGGGACACGAGCATCGGCTCGTGCCCGTGACGCGCATGCTCGGTCGCGTCGACGGCGACGTCGCCGTGCGCAGCCGCGACGTCCGGCTCGAGGACTGCGACGCCGTGATCGTCCGCGGCATCCCGCGCGGCTCGCTCGAGCAGGTCATCTTCCGCGTCGACGCGCTGCACGCGCTCGTCGAGCGCGGCGTGACATGCGTGAACGGGCCGCGCGCCATCGAGCGGACCGTCGACAAGTTCCTCGCCTCGGCGCTGCTGGCCCGGGCCGGCGTGCCGACGCCGCGGACGATCGCCTGCGAGCGCCCCGAGGATGCGCTGGACGCCTTCGACGAGCTCGGCGGCGACGTGATCGTCAAGCCGCTGTTCGGGTCGATGGGAGTCGGGATGACGCGCGTGGACGACGCCGACGTCGCTCATCGCGTCTTCGCTGCGCTGGCGCTCGAGCGCGCCGTGTACTACCTGCAGGAGGCGCTGCCGCACGGTGGGCGCGACCTGCGTGCGTTCGTCGTCGGCGGGCGCGTGCTCGCGGCGATCGAGCGGGTCGGCGCGGGCTGGCGGGCGAACCTCGCGCGCGGCGCTCGCGCGCGCGCAGCGGAGTTGAGCGCCGAGGAGGAGCGCCTGTGCCTCGAGGCCGCAGCGGCGTTGGGCGTCGACTATGCGGGCGTCGACCTGCTGCGCGCCGCCGACGGACGCGACTATGTGCTCGAGCTCAACGGGATCCCCGGCTGGCGCGGGCTGCAGGAGGCGACTGGCGCCGACGTGGCGGCGGCACTCGTCGCGCATGTAGAGGCGGTGGTCAACGCAGCTCCTCGGGTCCTATGACCCTGCGGTGCAGCGCCGTCGCCACGAGCGCGCCCGACGCTCCGGCGCGCTCCAGCGCGTGCAGATCCTCGGCGTCGCGCACGCCCCCGCCGGCGAGCAGCTGGAGCCCGGGGTACGCAGCATGGATCTCGGCGATCGGCGAGAGGTCGGGCCCGGCGCCGCTGCCCACCCGGGCGAGGTCGAGCATGATCGCCTCGCGCAGCCTCGGGCGCTGCAGGCGCTCCATCGCCGCAAGCGCCGACAGGCCCGCAAGCCGACGATCCGGCGAGAGGGTGCGGCCGTCGCGCAGGTCGACGCTGAGGACCAGCTCCGGAGCGGCCGCGAGCAGCCGATCGAGCGCTTCGGGTCCGGGCAGCGTCTCGGTCCCGACGACGACGCGGTGCACCCCGAGTTCCAGCAGCGTCCGCGCCCCTTCCGGTGCGCTGATACCCGCGTCGACCATGACGCGCGCCTCGCGCGCCAGCGCACCGATGATCGAGCGGTTCCCGCCTCTGCCGCCGATAGCGTCGAGGTCGGCGACGTACAGCTCGTCGAGCCCGAACTCGGATCGAAACGCGCGCGCGAGTGAAAGCGGGTCGCCGACCGGGCGATAGCGTTCGCGCTCGCCGCGCACGGCGTGAACCGCCGTGCCGTCCTTGAGATCGATGACTGGGACGACACGCATGCGACTGGCGGTGGACATCGGCGGCGCGAACACCAAGGCCGCCTGGTTCGACGGCGAGCTGGTGCGGACGCTCACGCGCCCGTTCGAAGTGTGGCGGGATCGCGAAGCGCTCGCGGGCGTGCTGCGCGAGGTCGGCGCCGGTCCGGCGGACGCAGTCGCGATCACGATGACCGCCGAGCTGTCCGACGCGTTCCGGACCAAGCGCGAGGGGGTGGCGTTCGTGCTCGACGCCGCGCAGGCGGCGTACGGCGATCGCCCGTTGAGCGTGCTGACGACCGCCGGCGAGCTCGTGACCGCCGACGAGGCGCGGGCGCGCCCCTGGGATGTCGCGGCCGCCAACTGGGTGGCGACCGCGCTCGCGGTGGCCGCCGCGTATTCCGACGCGCTGCTGATCGACGTGGGCAGCACGACCGCCGACATCGTCCCGATCGCCGCAGGGCGCGTCGCCGCGACCGGCCACAACGACCTCGAGCGACTGCTGGCCGGCGAGCTCGTGTACACCGGCGTGCTGCGCACGAACCTCGCGGCGATCGCGCCGCGCGTGCCGGTCCGCGGCGAGTGGTGTCCGGTCTCGTCCGAGTACTTCGCCATCAGCGCCGACATCCACCTGGTGCTCGGCCATCTGAAGCCGGGGGCGTACGACTGCCCCACCCCGGACGGCCGCGACGCAACCGTCGCCTTCGCCCGCGAGCGCATCGCGCGGCTGGTGTGCTCCGATGTCGAGCAGCTCGACGACGACGAGATCGACGTGATCGCCGCCTACCTCGCGGCCGAGCAGCTGCGCCAGATCGACGAGGCGGCGCGCCGGGTGCAGCGTCCGCTGCCGCCCGAGGCACCCGTCGTCGCGGTCGGATCCGGCGCCTTCCTGGCACGCGAGGTCGCCGCGCGCCTCGAGCGAACGGTCGCCGATGCACCGTGGGGCGCGATCGCCGGCGACGTCGCGTCCGCGGCGGCGCTGGCCGCGCTGGCGGCACGGTGCTGACCGTCGTCAAGGTCGGCGGCGGTCTCGGCCGCGGAGCCGGCGACGCCGCGCTGCGGGCATTGTGCAACACGCTCGGCGAGCTCGGCGGGCGCCATCCGCTGCTCGTCGTGCCCGGCGGCTCGGACTTCGCCGACGCCGTGCGCGAAGCCGACCGGCGCTTCGGACTGCGCGCAGCGACCTCGCACCGCATGGCGGTCCTCGGAATGGAGCAGTTCGGCTGGCTGCTCAGCGAGCTCATCCCGGGTGCCGAGCGCCGCGCCGACCTTGCGCGCGTCAGTGCCGGACGAGCGACCGTGCTCTTGCCCGCCGCGCTGCCGCTCGATCCGCTGCCTGCGTCCTGGGACGTGACGTCCGACTCGATCGCCGCCTGGGTCGCCGACCGGGCCGGCGCCGACCGCCTCGTGCTGGTCAAGGCGGTCGACGGCGTGTTCGCGGAGTGGCCGGAGCGCGGACAGCCGCTCGCGCGCCTGACCGTCGCCGAGCTCGCCGCGCTGCGGCCGGGAGGCGTAGACGAGCACCTGCCCGCGGTGCTCGAGCGGGCGAGCTTCGAGACGTGGGTGATCAGCGGGCGCGACCCGGAACGCCTCGTAGAGCTGCTCGACCGCGGCACGACCGCAGGCACGCGGATCGCCTGAGCGCGCTTGCTACCGTGGCGCCATGGATGAGCAGCCGCGTCGGAACGTGAGGAGTGTCACGCTGGCCGACCCCACGCTCCGGGAGTACAAGATCGTCGGCGGGTTGGAAACCTTCGCAAACCGCAGCTTCTGGCCCAGCTTCTTCTCCCGGGTCGCGGCCCGCAAGCAGTGGGATGCGGCGGCCATCGACCTCGCCCCCGACGCCCGCACGTGGCCGGAGCTTCCGGACGCGCGCCGCCACCGCCTCATGACGCTTCTCGCCGGCTTCTGTGTGGCCGAGGACGCGGTCGCCGAGCAGCTCACGCCGTTCGCCGACGCGGCCAGAAGGGAGACCCTGGCCTCCCAGGAGAGCTTGGTTGCCTGGACCTTCTCGCTGCAGCGCCGCGACGAAGCGCGCCACGCGCGACTTTTCGACCGCATCGTCGCCGAGGTGCTCCGGCTGCCCGGTGAAACCCCTGCCGAGCGGCGCGCGGCGGCCCGGGAGTACGCCACGCCGGCGATCCTCGAGCTCTTCGAGGAGCGGCTGCCCACGATGGCCGCGGAGCTTGCCGCGGGTCAAACGGGGCTGGGCGAGGGCGTCAGCCTCTACCACATGCTGCTCGAGGGAGTCGTCTTCAACGCCGGGACGCAAGCGCTGCTCGACGACCTGGCCGACGGCGCACTGCCCGGAGTGCGCCAGGGTGTGACGCGCGTCGAGCGCGACGAGCGCTGGCACGTAGGCTTCGGCCTGCGCTGCCTGATCGAGAGCCAGCCCTCTCAAGAGCTCATCGACGATCTGGTCGCAGGGGCCGGGGCGGCCGCCGCGGCGTGGGGCGAAGCCGTCCCTGCCGCCATACGCGAGCGCAGCGCGCGCTCGTGCGCACACCGGCTGCACGTTTCCGGGTTCAGGGAGACGCGCGCGGCGGCGTAGCGGCGCACGCGGCGACGAGAGCACGGACGCGCGCCGCCTCGAGCGGTGCCGAGCGGTTGCCGTCGCCGCACGCGGCCGAGCGGACACCGGCGATGTCGGCGCCGGTGGCGCGTATCACCGCGAGATCCTCAGCGCGCAGGGCGCCGGCCAGCGCCATCGGCAGACCCGCGTCGTGCGCGTCGGCCGCGAGCGACGCGAGCGCGCCGGGTGAGAGCCACTCCAGCAGTCCGCGGCCGTCCTTGACCGCCGTGTCGAGCAGACATACCCCGACGCCCGCCGCGCGCGCCACGCGCGGCAACAGCTCCGGCCCGAGCGGCGCGTGCGCGGTGCGTCGAGCGTCCGCGTAGGCCGCGGCCACGACCACCGCGCCTGCGACGTTCGCGACGCCGTCGCGGACGGCGCGCAACAGGCTTACCGCGTCGTCCTCGGTCGAGACGCCCCACAGGCCGACCTTCACGAACGTCGCGCCGCTGCGAGCCGCGCCGAGCGCGGCGAGCGCTGCCGTACCGGGCAGGTTGGGCATGTCGCCGATCGCGGCGCTCACCGGCAGCTCGGCAGGTACGACCGCGCGCACAGCCGCGATCACCGCCGGCGACGGCGCGCCCAGCGAGCCCTCGGCGGGATTCTTCACGTCAACGATGTCGGCGCCCGCCGCGGCGGCCACGCGCGCCTCGTCGACGTCCACGACGCTCACCAGCAGCTTCATGATCGTTCGACGCGGGCGCCGCGGTTGTCGACCGCCACGAGCTCCACGCTCCCCTCGCCGCCGACCACGTCGTCCATACGGCGCGCGAGCTCTTGACCGGCCGCCGCGTTGCCGACGACACCGTAGACCGCCGGTCCCCACGAGCTCTGACCGGCGCCCGCCGCCCCGCCGCGCAGCAGAGCCTCGACGAGCGCGCCCGCTCGCGGATGGAAGCGACCACCCTGCACCGCGGCGAACGCGTCGCCCACGAGCTGCTGCACGCGCGTCAGCGCGGCCCCGAACTCCTCGAGATCGCGCTCGACGAGCGCCGGCAGCACCGACGTGAGGACGAGCTGCGCGATCGCGGCCGCTCGCTCGGCCGACGGCACCAGCCGCCCGAAAGCCTGCTCCTCGGCGACTCCCGAGAGCCCCGGCTCGGCCTTCGGCACGACCAGGACGATCCGCCACTCGTCCGGCACCGCGTGGCGCATGAGCAGCGGCGCGGGGCGCTCCGTGCCTTCCCGCACGCCGCCCTCCACCACGAGGCCGCCGAGGGCGAACGTCCACAGCCCGACCGCGGAGCGCGCCGCGCGCCCGGCGGCCTGGGCCAACGCCGGCGCGTCGGCTGTGCGCCCATGCAGCGCGGTTAGCGCCTGTGCGACCGCGAGCGCCAGCTTCGTCCCCGACCCGAGCCCGACGTGCGACGGGATCGTCTCGACTATGCGCAGATGCGCGCCGCCCGGAAGCCCCAGCGCGTCGCGGCAGCGCCGCGCGAACGTCAGCGCGCGCTCCGCGTCGGCGCCCTCGACGGCCAGCTCGTCGGCCGGCTGCGCTTCGAGCACCACCGCCGGGCGGCTGACCGAGACCCCGAGCCCGCCGAAGCGGCGGACGCCGTCGCCGGCGACCGCAAGCATTCCCAGGTGCAGGCGCGCGGGTGCCTCGACGCGGACGATCAGTCACCTCCGCGGGGCATCCGGCCCCGCGTCCTGAGACTGACGCGCGGCATCCAGCCGCTCGAGACCATCGCCGACCACCGCGCTCAACCGGCGCGTCACATAGGCCATCGCCTCGCGCTCGCGCGGACCGGCCGTCTTGTCCACGAGTACCTGCAGCCGGCGCAGCTCGTCGCGGATGTGCGCCTCCTCGAGAAAGCGCACGCGCGACGCGAGGATCGAGGCCTCGAGGACGGCGTGGCGCGCGCGATTGAGACCGAGGAACTCGCGTCCGTTGCCACGGCCGACGACCACAGTGTCCACCCGGGCGCGCGGTTCGGCGTCGTCGATGGTCTCCACGCGCACCTCGCGCCACGAGCATGCATCGTCCAGCACCGCCCCCTCGACACGCGCCGCCGGGCGGGTGGGCGGACGCGGGTCGCCGAGCGCCGCCTGGCTGAACAGCAGGATGTCGTCGGTCAGGTTGACGACGGCGGCCTCGGTGGCACGCAGGTTTCGAAGCGTCCGCGTGCCGCGATACGGCTTGATGACGATCCGCTGCTCGCCCCACTCCACGCCCATGGCGGCGCAGTTGACGCTGCCGTCCGGGTTGATGGTCGTTACCACCGTCTCGAGGATCGGGCAAAGTCTAGTTACGGGCAATGCGCACGCTCCTGATCGACAACTACGACTCGTTCACCTTCAACCTCTTCCACCTGCTGGGCGAGGTCAACGGCGACGAGCCGATCGTCGCGCGCAACGACGAGCTGTCGTGGGAGGAACTCGCAGCGCTGCCGGTCGACAACATCGTGATCTCGCCGGGACCCGGGCGCCCCGAGCGCGGGCGCGACGTCGGCGTCTCGCTGGACGCGCTCCACAGCGCGGAGGTGCCGGTGCTCGGCGTCTGCCTCGGACACCAGGCGCTGGCCCACATCACCGGCGGGACGATCGACCATGCGCGCGAGGTGATGCACGGCCGGCTGAGCCCGATCCACCACGATGGGCGCGGCCTGTTCGAGGGCGTCCCGCAGGGCTTCGCGGCCGTGCGGTACCACTCGCTGGTCGTCGGCGACGTGCCCGCGGCGCTACGCGTGACGGCCTGGACCCCCGACCAGGTCGTCATGGGACTCGAGCACCGCACGCGGCCCCTCTGGGGCGTGCAGTTCCACCCCGAGTCGATCTCCACCGAGCACGGACGCGCGCTGGTGCGCAACTTCCGCGACCTGACGCGGGCGCACCGACGCTCCCGGGCGGGCGCGCCGCCGCATACCCGCCAACCGGCCGCCGGCGTCTGCGTCCGCCACCGCGCGCTCGAGACGTGGTGCGACCCCGAGGTCGCGTTCGTCGCGCTCTACGGCGACCGCGAGCACGCTGTCTGGCTCGACAGCTCGCGCGTGGAGCCCGGGCTCGCGCGCTTCTCGTTCATGGGCGCTCCCGACGGCCCGCTCGGTCACGTCGTGCGCTACGACGTCGCCGCGCGCGCGCTCGCGATCGAGCGCGCAGGCCGGCGCGAGCAGCGAGCGGAAAGCGTCCTCGACTACTGCGAGCGCGAGCTCGCGCGCCTGCGCGCCGACGCACCGGAGCTGCCGTTCGACTTCACCTGCGGCTTCGCCGGCTACCTCGGCTACGAGATGAAGGCCGACTGCGGCGGCGAGCTCGTGCACCGCTCGACGCTGCCCGACGCCGCGCTCGTGTTCTGCGACCGGCTGATCGCCTTCGACCACGACCAGCGTCGCGTCCATCTGCTCGCGCTCGCCGCCTCGAACGGCGTTGCCGCCGCCGACGAATGGCTCGCGGCGGCCGAGCGCGAGCTCGAAGGGCTCGCACCGCCGGCGCCGCTCACGCCGCCGGCGCCCGGACCGCTGTCGTTCGCCGCGCGCGAGGGTCGCGCCGCCTACCTGGCCAACATCGCGGCGTGCAAGCACGAGATCGCAGAGGGCGAGACATACGAGGTCTGCCTGACCACCGAGCTGCACAGCGACGGCGCCGTCGACCCGCTCGCGGCCTACCGCGCCCTGCGTGCGCGCAACCCCGCGCCACACGCGGCGCTGCTCCGCTTGGGCGACGTGGCGGTGCTCAGCTCCTCGCCCGAGCGCTTCCTGCGCGTCGATCGCAACCGGATCGTCGAGTCGAAGCCGATCAAGGGCACCGCCCCACGCGCCGCCCACCCGGCCGAGGACGCGTACCGCGCCGAGGCGCTGCGCACCGACGACAAGTCGCGCGCCGAGAACCTCATGATCGTCGACCTCGTCCGCAACGACCTCGGTCGCGTCTGCGCGCTGGGCAGCGTCGAGGTGCCCGCGCTCATGGCGGTCGAGACCTACGCCACCGTCCACCAGCTCGTGACCACCGTCCGAGGGCGCCTTCGCGACGACGCGTCCGCGATCGACTGCATCCGCGCGGCGTTTCCCGGCGGCTCGATGACCGGCGCGCCGAAGCTGCGGACGATGCAGATCATCGACCGCCTGGAGAGCGGCCCGCGCGGCGCTTACTCGGGCGCGCTGGGGTTCCTCTCGGTCAACGGCACCGCCGACCTCAGCATCGTCATCCGCACGCTCGTCGCGTCGCCGGGAGGCCTGCAGATCGGGTCGGGCGGCGCGATCGTCGCCGCCTCGGATCCGCTCGCCGAGCACGACGAGATGCTGCTGAAGGCGCGCGCGGTGCTCGAGGCCGTCGGGGGTACGCTCGCGCCGGATCGCGAGCTGGCGGCCGCCCGCAGCTGAACCCGCGCTACCAGCGGCGCCCGATCGCGAACGAGCGGTGCCGCACCAGGTGCGAACGGCAGCTCCGCATAGATCAGATGCGAGCGCCCTCTTCCGGGCATACGATCACGCAGGGTCGGAAAGAGGAGAGCCCCCTTTTCGGATGCCGGCTGTAGCTGACCTGTGGGACTCGGGAGAGGGAGTCCCGAAATCGGACGCAAGGGGAATGCCGTGAGCGACACTGCCGTCGACGTATCGGGTCTGGACCAGCAGAACGGGGTGACGCTGGGTCGAATCCTCGGCCGCGGAAACGTCGGGCAGGCCGAGGAGGGGCCCGACGGGAAGATGCGCGCCACGGTCCGCATCCCGGAGGACGAGCTGGTCTACGACCCCGGGATCGTCGTGATGCCCCACGGGGGCGTGCTCGAGCTCGAGCTCATCAACGATGACAAGAACACGCACTGCGCGGTCCTGCCGAGCAACGGCGACTACAAGTTCATCTGGCTGGTGAACCACTCGAGGGGAACGGCCACCCTCGAGCTCGACGGCCCGGGGTACTACTGGTACGGCTCCCGGACCGGCAACGACGAGGGCCGCGGCCTGACCGCCGCGATCGTCGTAGGAGGCGATGCGCCGCCGGAGGCTCGCCTCGACCGCCCGCCGCAGCCGCGCCCGTAGATCGACCGCCCGGCTGAATCACGACCGTCTCGAGGAGCACTTCATGGCAGTTGACTACGTAGACGCAGGGCAGGCGATCGAGAACTCGAGCCTGAGCGGAATTGTCGGCAGCGCACCGCCGGTCGCCCAGGGCGTCACATATGACCGCATCCTCAATGCCCGCTCGGAGCCGCAGAACTGGCTCACCTACTACGGCGCCTACGACGGGCAGCGCTACAGCCCGCTGGACCAGATCAACAAGGGGAACGTCAAGCAGCTCGCGCCGGCGTGGGTCTTCCAGTGCGGCTCGGTGGGGCTGCACTCGGGCAAGTCGACGTACTCGTTCGAGGCCTCGCCGCTCGTTGTCGACGGCATCATGTACGTCTCGGGTTGGGACGGCTGGGTCTGGGCGCTCGACGCCCGGACCGGATCGATCCTGTGGCAGTACCGGACCGCGTCGCCGTTCGACGTGTCGCTGTGCTGCGGCAACGTGAACCGCGGCGTCGCCGTCGCCGACGGGCTGGTGTTCGTCACCACGCTGGCCGCGCACGTGATCGCGCTCGACTGCGAGACCGGCAAGAAGGTGTGGGACCAGACGTACGGCGACGTACGGGCCGGCGAGAGCGCGACCGTCGCCCCCCTGGTCGTCAAGGACATGGTGATCGTCGGGAGCTCCGGCGGCGAGTTCGGGGTCCGCGGCCACGCCGACGCGTTCAAGCGCGAGACCGGCGAGCGCGTGTGGCGCTGCTACATGGTGCCGAAGCCCGGCGAGCCCGGCTCGGAGACCTGGCCGTCCGACGGCGAGGCCTGGGCGCGGGGCGGCGCGAACTGCTGGGTCACGAGCACGTACGACCCGGAGCTGAACCTCCTGTACTTCGGGACCGGCAACCCGTGCCCGGACTTCGACGGGGGCGTCCGCGAGGGCGACAACCTCTTCACGGACTCCGGCGTCGCCGTCGACGCCGACACCGGCGAGATCAAGGCGCACTTCCAGTACACCCCGCACGACCTGTGGGACTACGACTCCACGATGGAGCACATCCTGTTCGACCTCGACGGGCAGAAGCTCGCGGCCCACTTCGA
>Ga0081538_10002042_pt1 | contig 20143 bp, 24 predicted proteins | sample TabmetS5T2R1_FD_71022 | JGI IMG/M metagenome (GOLD analysis project Ga0081538, IMG submission 71022) | Tabebuia heterophylla rhizosphere microbial communities from the University of Puerto Rico - S5T2R1 | ecosystem: Host-associated > Plants > Roots > Rhizosphere ...
AGCAGCCGTGGGGGATGCGGGACTGCGCCTTCCGCGACCCTGCGGGCAACCTCATCCGCATCCAGGAGGTCACCAATGGCTGAGAAGAAACCTGCAAAGAAGAGCAGCAAGAAGTCCCAGACGTTCTCGGCCGAGGAACGGGCCGCGATGCGGGAGCGCGCCGCGGAGCTGAAGGCGGAAGCGCGCAAGGCCGACGGGGAGAAGGCCCTGCTCGCCAAGGTCAAGGAGATGCCGCAGGCGGATCGTGTCATGGCCGAGCGGCTCCACGAGATCGTCAAGGCCAACGCGCCCGACCTGTCGCCGAAGACCTGGTACGGGATGCCCGCATACGCCGACAAGGACGGCAAGGTCGTCATCTACTTCCAGAGCGCGGACAAGTTCCAGTCGAGGTACGCGACGTTCGGCTTCAGCGACGAGGCAAACCTCGACAAGGGCGCGATGTGGCCGACCTCCTTTGCGCTGAAGGAGTTGACCGCCGCCGACGAGGCAAAGATCGGCGCGCTCGTGAAGAAGGCGGTGAGCTGAGGACCAGAGCTCGCCGCTGAGCTCCTCTGCGTCGGAGGGCGCGGCCTAGTTCATGAGCGCCGTTCGGGGGTCTTCGACGTCCCGGGGCGTAGGTGCGTTACGGTCGGCGGAGGAGCAACCGGATGCGCCCGCTCACCGCGCGTGCGCCGCACGAGGACGAGGACGCCCCAGACGACGAGCGCCGCGAGGCCTGCTCCCAGCGAAAGGAGCACCAGCTCGTTGGCGTAGGGCACGTCCAGTAGCTTGAGGCCGCTGAGCGCCAGGACGGCCGCGAGCGAGAAGCGAAGGACGCGCTCGGGGAGGCCGACGCTGATCTGGCTCCCTATGAGCACGCCCGGGATCGAGCCGACTAGGAGCCAGCTGATCGCCGGCACGTCGACGTTCCCGGCGACGAGGTGGCCGACGCCGGCGATCAGGAGCAGCGCGGCGGCGTGAGCGATGTCGGTGCCGACGACGAATTTCGCCGCCAGTGGAAACGCGAGGAGCATCGCGAGCGCGAAGAGCGTCCCGCTCCCGACCGACGTCAGCCCGACGATGAATCCGCCGACCGCGCCGATCGAGGCCGCCACGATCCGGTCGCGCGTGGACAGCCGCCTCAGCCCGGTCGCCGGTCCGCTCTTGTGCAGCAGGGCCTTGGCCACGAAAGCGAGAGCGCCGATCAGCAGCGTGAAGCCGAGCACTCTGCCCTGCACCGAGTCGACGCTGTCCCCGTAGCGGTCGGTCAGGTACGTGGCCACCCAGACGCCGAGCAGCGAGGACGGCGCGCTCCCGACCAGCATCCACGCGGCCAGACGGGCCTTGACCGTCCCCAGGCGACGGTGCCGGACGGCGCCGAACGACTTGAAGATTGCGCCGTGCAGGATGTCGGTGCCGATCGCCGTCGATGGGTTGAAGTTGAAGAAGAAGATGAGGATCGGCGTCATCAGCGAGCCGCCGCCCATGCCGGTCATCCCGACGAGCAGCCCGGTGACGAACCCGGCAGCGACGAGTCTCGGATCGTTCACGATCAGTGGACCGCGAGCACGTCCGACGTCGCGCGCCGCATCACGTCCTGGGCGACGCTCCCCTCCACGAGGCGCTCGAAGAAACCCTTCTTGCGCATGCCGACGACGATGAGGTCGGCCCCTCGCTCCTCGGCGAGTGCCACGATCGCCTCCGCGGGCTGGCCGGTGAGCGCCACGAACTCCGCAGCCAGGCCTCGCTCCTGCAGGTACGAGCGCGCGTGCTCGAGGCGCTCGCGGCCGTAGCGCGCCTCCTCCCCGGCCTCGTCCGGGTCGGCCGCGGCGACGTTGGTCACGATCAGCTCCGATCCGAGCGCCTCGGCGAGGTCGGCGGCACGGGCGAGCGTGCGGCTGGCCGGGTCGTCGAAGGCGACGACGATCGTCTGGGCGAGTGGCACGCTCGGAAGGGTAGGCGCTCCGCCCGATATTGGCTCCACCCGAACGAACGGTCCGGCATGCTGCGCGCCTGGACGAGCCGACCGTCTTGATCGACGCGCGCAACGTCGTGCGCTCGCGCTGGCCGAACCTCCGGGAGGCCTGGTTCGTCGAGCGGACGGGCGCCTGGGCCGAGCGGGAAGGCATCCGCGCCCTCCTCGTCTTCGACGGGAGGGCGCCCGCTACCGAGGGAAGCCCACGCGTGAGGCTGGTCGGGACCGGCAGCGGCTCGGCGGATGACTGGATCGCCCGGGAAGCCGAACGGGTCTCACAGGAGGGCCACCGCCTGTGGCTCGTCACGTCCGACCGCGGTCTCCGCGACCGGGTCGGAGCGCGCGCCGAGCGGACGATCGGCGGAGGGACGTTCGCGGGCTTCCTCGAGGAGCTCTCGCCGGGGAGAGATGATCCCGGGGGAGGAACAGGCCTCCCCCGGGATCGGACCGATCGCCACTAGCTCCCGCGGGCGGCTTCGACCACTTCCTCGTCGGGCGAGAAGACAGTCTCGGTCTCGAGCTGGTCCTCGCCGCGGAAGATCGTGAAGCCCACGACCGCTCCGCTGGCGAGCGTCGGGTCGCCGTTCTCATTGAACGAGAAGTCGCCGAGGAACCCACCGGACACCTCGGTCGCATACAGCTGCTCGATCACGCCTCCGCGCGTGTAGTCCGAGTTCGCGATCGCGTCCAGGACGATCTTTGCGGCCTGTCCACCGTACACCGCATAGGGATCGACCGGGTCGCCGCCGAGCGTCGGCTCGAACTCCCGAATGAACTCCGCCGCCGCGCCCGTGAACTCCTCGACCGGGACGCCGGCGACGGAGAAGTACGCGTTCTGCGTGTTCTCCACGCCCGCCTCGTCGATCGTCTGCTGCGTGGTGAAGCCGTCGGGCATGTACAGCTTCACGTCGCCGTCGTTCGGGCCAAGGACCTTGACCTTGTCCTTGATCACCTGGGCGCCGTTCTCGTCGATGAGGCCGCCGAGGAAGAGACCGTCGGCGCCGGAGGCCTTCACCTTGTTCATCAGCGCCTCGTAGTTCGAGGCGCGCGGATCCCAGGCCTCGAAGCCCACGACCTCGATGCCGAGGTGCTGCGCGGCGTTCTGGACGTTGGTCGCGACGCCCAGGCCGTACGCCTCCCGGTCGTTGAGGATGTAGAGCTTCGTCGTCCCCTGCTCTTGCATGAACTGCGCCAGCGCGGCGCCCTGGTAGGCGTCGTGAGCCACCACACGGACGTAGTTGCGGACGCCGGTCGGGTAGTAGCGGTCGGGTTCGTCGTCGGCGCAGCCCGGTCCGCCCTCCGTCAGGCAGACGTAGGTGTTCGCCGGCGAGACCAGAGCGAGGCCGCCGCCCGGCGCCTGGTTCAGCACCGGAAGCTCGACCGCCGCGCAGCCCGAGTTGAAAGTGCCGATGACCGCCAGGAGCGCCTCGTTCTCCGCGTACGCATTGGCGTTCTGGCTGCACTTGCCCGGATCCCACTTCCCGGCCTGTGCCGTCGAGTCGTCGCACGACTGGAAGCCGACGTTGACCTCGCCTGCCTTCCAGCCTGCCGACTCGAGCACCTGGCGGGTCGCCCCGACAATCTGCAGGGTCTGCGTCCGCGCAGAGCCCTGCAGCGGCATGTCGGTCGCGATCAGCACCTCGGGCTCCCCTTCGCCCTCGAACTCGATGTCGCTGCACGACGCCGAGGGCAGGGCCGTCACGTCGAAGTCCGGCCCCCCTTCCGTCGGTCCTTGCCCGGTGCCCTCTGCGCCGGGCTCGTCGTCGCCGCCACAGCCGGCGGCCGTGAGCGCAAACGCGCCGACGAGGAGCGCGAGCAGCACCAGGATCGTCCTTCGTCTCACAATAGTCCCTCCTCTCACCCGATGGACGGCGCCGGCGGCCTAACCTCCGGCCGCTCCGTTCGTCGGAAGAATCAGCACCGCTGGAAGGGTCTCCCGCGTCGGCAAACGGAGGCCAAAGATCGAGCAAACGCGGAGCAAAGACCAGGGTGGGTTGGTTTTCTCGCTGCTCGGGCCGCTCGAGGCTCGTCTCGACGGCGAGCCGCTCCTGCTCGGCGGCGGCCGGCAGCGCTCCCTGCTCGCGGTCCTGCTGCTGAACGCCAACGAGATCGTCTCGCGCGAGCAGCTGATCGAGACCGTCTGGGGCGCGAAGCGCCCGAGCACCATCGGCGCCGCTTTGAACGTCCACCTCTCGAAGCTCCGCAAGCTCCTCGCCGTCGGCGGGACCGACGCCGCACTCGTCACCGCACCGCACGGCTACGTCCTCAGGATCGATCCCGATCGCCTCGACTTGGACCGCTTCGAGCGGCTGCTCCGCGACGCCCGGGAAGCGCTTCTCGCCGGCGAGACCGAGACAGCCGCCGCGACGCTCGACCAGGCGCTCGCGCTCTGGCGCGGGCCGCCCCTCGCGGAGCTCGACCTAGGCGTCTCGGTCGAGGCGGCGATCAGCCGGCTCTGCGAGCTACGCCTGGGTGGGCTCGAGGACTGGTTCGAGGCAGGCCTCCGCCTCGGGCGCCACGCCGAGCTCGTGCCGGAGCTCGAGGGGTTCGTCCGGGAGCATCCGCTGCACGAGCACGCACGGGCGCAGCTCATGGTCGCCCTCTACCGGAGCGGGCGTCAGTCCGAAGCGCTGCAGACCTACCGTGACGCGCGCAAGCTGCTCGCCGAGGAGCTCGGCCTGGATCCCGGGCCCGAGCTGCAGCGCCTGGAGAAAGCGATTCTCGTCCAGGACCCGTCGCTCTCCCAGCCGGAGTCGCGCCGCAGCCGCCGGCCCGGCCGGGCCCGTCGCCTCATCGTCGCGGCCAGCCTGCCGGTTGTTGCGGTCGCTGCGCTCCTGACCCTCGGCCCGTCCGCCCCACGGGTTCGCGGCCCGCAGCCGCTCGACGACGTGGTCCTCGCCGGGGCAAGCGACGTGGCCATCGTCCAGCCCGAGACGAACAAGGTCGTGGCCCGCGTTCCGGTCGGCTCCAGTCCGGCGCTCATACGTGAGGGCGACGGATCCGTCTGGGTCGCCGATCGCCTCGACCTGACCGTCACCGAGATCGACCCGGAGAGCCGCCGCGTCCTGCGGACGATAGGCGTCGGCTTCCGTCCCGACGACATCGCGGCCCGAAACGGTTCCGTCTGGGCGTTCGACAGAGAGGACCGCGTGCTGGCCAGGCTCGGCGACGGCCTGACCTGGGACCGCTTCGAGCATCCTGACTTCGGCTCCGTCGAGCAGATCGCGCTCGACGACGACGTCGTCTGGCTCGCCGGCGGGACCCGTCTCATCCGCGTCGACGCGGCGACCGGCGAGATCGTCAGCAACGCCTCGGTGCCCGTCGAGGTCGACGGGCTCGCGCTCGGCGGCGACGACGTGTGGGCCGTGAGCCGCCCGGCCGAGGCCGTGCTTCGCATCGATCCGCTCACCTCCGAGATCCGGGACCGGATCCCGATCGGCGGCGACTCGGGCAATGCGTCGCAGCCGCTCGTCATCTCGGCCGACACGAAGTTCATCTGGGTCCTGAACGGCGACACGGCCACCGTCACGAAGATCGATCCGACGGTCCACGACGTTGTCGAGACCTATCGGCTCGGCGTGGGCCGGGGCTCGCTCGCCCTCGCGGTAGGCGAGGGCGCCGCCTGGATCAGCAACGCATTCGACGGCACCGTCACCCGGATCGACGCGACGACGAACGAGATCGGTTCGATCACGGTGAGCGCGTACTACGGGCCCAGAGGCGTCACCGTCGCGGGCGGCCTCGTCTGGGTCAGCGTCGACGACGACCGCGCGCCGCAGTAAGAGCTTGACATATCGACATCTATCGTTACGATGGATGTCGATATGACGGACGCAACACTCGATCTGATCGACTGCTGCCGACCCCTCGCCGGCTCGCGCCTCTCGGACGAGGAAGCGGAGGCAACGTCGCTGCTCTTCAAGGCCCTGGCCGACCCGGCGCGGATCAAGATCGTGAACATGCTCGCCATGCACGACGAGCCCGTCTGCGCCTGCGAGTTCCACCCGGCGCTGGGCCTCAGCCAGGCAACGGCCAGCTATCACCTGCGGAAGCTGACGGACGCCGGCCTCGTCGAGCGCGAGCAGCGCGGCAAGTGGGCGTACTTCTCCCTGAACCCCGAGGCGTCGGCGCGGCTTGCCGACCTCATCTACTTCCCGGAGGTTGCGCGATGAACACCGACACGACCGAGAGTCAAAACACGATCCGCGAGCAAGTGCGCCGACGCTACGCCGAGGCGGCACGGACCGTCGCGGAAGGCTCCGCCGCGAGCTGCGGCAGCGGCTCGTGCTGCGAGAACGACCCGCCCGGCGCCTTCGGCGAGGTGCTCTACTCGGCCGACGAGAAGGGCGACCTTCCCGACGCGGCCGCCCTCGCCAGCCTGGGCTGCGGCAACCCGACCGCGGTCGCCGACCTCGACGAGGGCGAGGTCGTCCTCGACCTCGGCTCGGGCGGCGGCATCGACGTGATCCTCTCCGCGAAGCGGGTGGGCCCGGAGGGCACGGCCTACGGCCTCGACATGACCGACGAGATGCTCGCCTTGGCCCAGAAGAACGCGCGCGACGCCGGCGTCACCAACGTCCACTTCCTCAAGGGCCTGATCGAGGCGATCCCTCTTCCCCCCGACTCGGTCGACGTCGTCATCTCCAACTGCGTTATCAACCTCTCGGCCGACAAGCCGGCCGTCCTCACCGAGATGGCGCGGGTGCTGAAGCCGGGAGGACGGATCGGGATCACCGACGTCGTCGCCGAGGATCGGCTGACTCCGGAGGAGCGGCTCGAACGAGGCGACTTCGCCGGCTGCATCACCGGCGCCCTCTCGATCGGCGAGTACCGGGCCGGCCTCTCGGCTGCCGGCTTCCAGGACGTTAGCGTCATCTTTACGCACGAGATCACGGATGGCATCCACGGCGCGATCGTCAAGGCTCGCAAGCCGACCGATCCGGCTGCCAAAGGCCTCCCCGTCGTCGAGCCTGCGAAGAGCGCCGGATGCTGCTGAGCTCGGAGTCGCTAGGAGTCGTCGCCGGCTGGGGCTAGAGCCGAGTGCTCGCCTCGGACGAGCTGGTAGACGAGCGCTCCGAGTGCTGCGCCGAGGAGCGGGGCGAGCAGGTAGATCCAGAGCGCGTCGAGCTCAGCTGCTGCTAGCGCCGGTCCGAGCGAGCGGGCCGGGTTCATCGACGCACCGCTCACGGGCCCTCCGACGAGGGCATCGAGGGCGACGGTGCCGCCGATGGCGAGGGCCGCTGCTTCGCCGACAGCGCGCGTGTCGGTAGCGACCGCCATGATCACGAGCATCAGGACGAAGGTGAGCACCACCTCCCAGAGGAAGCTCTGGCCGTCCGACCCCGAAGGCGTTGTGGCACCGACGTCGGCGATGTCGCCGAGGGAGGCGCGCAGGACCAGCGCCGCGGCGATCGCACCGGTCGCCTGGGCGAGCCAGTAAGCGGCGACGAGCCGCCGGGGAAAGTGGCGGCTGAGCGCGAAGGCGAAGGTCACTGCCGGGTTCAAGTGGGCGCCGGAGATGTGGCCGAACGCGTAGACCATCGCCGCGATGACGAGTCCGAAGGCGAGCGCGATGCCGAGCTGGCCGAACGAGCCGTACTTGGCCGCGACCATGATCGCTCCGGCGCCGAAGAAGACGAGCGCGAACGTGCCGAGTGCCTCGGCGGCGAGCCGGCGACCGAGCGGCATCAACTCGGTTCGGGAACGAGCTCGACGAGCAGCGTCTGGACTCGCCGGTCGATCTCGTCGCGGATCGCGCGCACGGACTCGAGATCCTTCCCAGCCGGATCCTCCAGCTCCCAGTCGAGGTAGCGCTTGCCAGGGTAGATCGGGCAGGCGTCCCCACAGCCCATGGTGATCACCGCATCAGCGGCGCGGACGATCTCGTCCGTCAACGGCTTCGGGAACTCCTCCCCGAGGTCGATGCCGAGCTCGGCCATCGCCTCGACGACGGCTGGATTGATCTCCTCCGCTGGCTCGGAGCCGGCCGAGCGCACGTGCACCTTCCCCTGCGCGCGGTGGTTCAGAAGCCCTGCCGCCATCTGCGAGCGACCGGCGTTCTGGACGCAGACGAAGAGCACCTCGGGTAGGTCGTTCACCATCCTTCCTTTCGCCTGGATATTGATAGCCGTCGATGCCGATCTTGCCGAAGCCATCGACCACCGTCAATATGCTTTCCCCGGATGAAGACCGTCGCCACCATCGCCGCCAACTGCCCACCGCTCCTGGAGCGAGCCCTCGACGCTGAGCAGGCCGACGAACTCGCACAAGTCTTGAAGGTACTCGCCGAGCCTGCGCGGCTCCGGCTCCTGAGCCTGATTCAGGCGCAGCCCAACGGTGAAGCGTGCGTCTGTCACCTGGTCGAGCCGCTCGGGCTCTCGCAGGGAACGGTCAGCCACCACCTCAAAGCGTTGCTGAACGCCGGCCTCGTCACCCGGGAGCAACGGGGGAGCTGGGCGTACTACCGCGTCGCGACTGAGGCAGTCAGCTCGGTCAGGACACTGCTCGGCTGAGCCGACTATGCGAGCGGCTCCGGCGCTCCCATACCGGGCAGTTCCTCCCGGATCGAACGGCGGCCGAGCGTGCGCACCGGCAGACCGGCCGCCTTCCAGGCCTCGAACCCCCCGACCATGTCGGTGGCGTTCACGCAGCCGAGCTCACGCAGGCTCGCCGCAGCGAAGCTCGACGAGAAGCCTTGCGCGCAGAAGAGGACGAATCGACAGTCGAGGCTCGTCACGTAGGGGTTTCTGTAGCCCGAGTCAGGATCGACCCGCCATTCGAGCACGGAGCGCGGGATGTGAAGCGATCCGGGCACGACGCCGTGGCGGCGACGCTCGTCCTCTGAGCGCAGGTCGATCAGAAGCGCCCCGTCGGCAAGCGCGCGCTGAGCCTCCTCGGGGTCGAGGCGTGGGGCGATCCGTTCCTGAGCTCTGGCGAGGAGCTGTTCGACCGACAGTCGTGTCGGCCGCGGCCGAGATGCCCAACGGGTCGCCGCGACCCAGAGCCCGCTCGCAGCCGTGAGGGCCGCAACGACGCCGATCGCCCAGTCAGCCCCCAGGCCATCGGCAACCACACCGGCGATGACGGCGCCCGCGACGAACCCGAAGTCGCGCCAGAAACGATAGACGCCGACGAGCTGGGCGCGCTCGACGGGCTGCGCGACATCGGAGACCGCCGCGATCAGCGTCGGATAGACGAGCGCGGTTCCCGCTCCAAGGAGGATCGCGGCACCGAGCGCGGGCACGAAGGCACCGCCGCCGACGACGAGAAGCGCGAGCGCCCCGGCCTGGACGAGCATCCCGAGGACGATCAGCGGCTTGCGGCCGACTTCGTCGGAGAGCCAGCCCGTCGCGAGTTGTCCGGCTCCCCAAACCGCCGGGTAGACACCGGCAACGATGCCGACCTCGGTGATGCTGGCGCCGTTCGCGGCGAGGTAGAGGGGCGCAAGGCCCCAGGCGAGCGCGTCGTTCAGGTTGTTGACGAGACCGGCCTGCGAACACGCGCGAAGAACGGGGTCGTGCACCGTTGCGCGGGCGAAGGCACTCCGAAACGAGCGCGCGCCCCGGAGGTCGTGTGCGCGCTGCTCCTCGTCGACGTGTGCGCCCGTGTCGCGCACGAAGATGACCGAGATGAGGAGACCGGACGCAGCGATGACCGCCGCCCCGACCCAGACGATCGTCCTCGGGGCGTAGGTCGCCGCAAGAGCGCCGGTCGCGAGGGCGGTGAGGGCGACGCCGAGGTAGCCGGCCGACTCGTTCAGCCCAAGCGCAAACCCCCGCCGCCTCGGCCCAACGAGGTCGATCTTCATCACGACCGTCATCGACCAGGCGAGGCCCTGGTTCAGGCCGAGGAAGAGGTTGGCGACGACGATCACCCACCAGCTCGGCGCGATCGCAATCAGGAGCGGGACGGGGACGGCAAGGAGCCAGCCGAGGACGAGCAGGCGCTTGCGGCCGACGCGCTCGGCCAGACCGCCGGCGACGAGGTTAGCGAGCGCCTTCGCGATTCCGAAGGCGACGACGAAGGAGAGGATCGCGCTCGTCGAGGCGAGCCCGAACTCCTCTTCTCCCACGAGCGGCAGGACGCTCCGCTCGAGCCCGACCATGGCGCCGACGAACGCGTTCAGCGCGACGAGAAGAGCGAACTGACCCGCGTTCGCCCGAAGCCCGAGGCGAACGGTGCCGGCTGTCATCGACGGGCCGGAGAGAGCCCGCTGCGGTTCGCGGCGATGATCGCGGCCTGATCGGCCGGCGGCGGCGGCACGCCCTCCACGAGCGCGCTGAAGAAGCTCTCTTCGTCGGCATGCGAGAGAGCGCGGTTGTGCCGGCGCTCGAACCCGATCGAGGAGAAGGGGTTGGCGGAGAGCGCCCGGCCGCAAACCGATCCGCCGAAATGGCTCGGATAGACGACCACGTGGTCGGGCAGCTCGAGCAGGCGCGCCATCGAGCGAAACTGCTCGCGCGCAAGCGGCTCGGGATCGCCCCCAGAGTGAAGATCGGGACGCCCGACGTCGCCGACGAGTAGCGAGTCGCCCGTGAAGACGAGCCAAGGCTCTTCCGTTCCTCGTCGGCGATCGGCGACGACGAGGGCGAGGTGCGCAGGCGCATGCCCCGGCGTTGCGAGCGCACGGACGACCGTGTTCCCGAGCTCGACGACCTCGCCGTCAGGAAGGCCGACATGCTCGAACTCGACCCCTGCATTCGCAGGGAGGTACGCCGTTGCCCCGGTCGCTTCGACGAGCGCCGGAAGACCGGAGACGTGGTCGGCTTGCACGTGCGTCTCGAAGACGGCGGCGATCCGCGACCCTGCGCGATCGGCCGCCTCGAGGCACGCGTCGACCAGCTCGACGTGCGGATCGACGACCGCGAGCTGCGAGTGCGTGAGGCAGCCGAACAGGTAGCTCGCGCACGCGGTCTCTTCGTAGAGGAACGGCCTCAGGATCATCTCGTCCTCAACTCTAGGGTGTAGGCTGTCATCGCGCTAGGCGAAAGTTCCGATGGCGAGCATCGTTTCTGCCGATAGCACCCTCTCGCTCCTCTGGGACTCGACGCGCCTGCGCCTCCTGGTCGAGCTCGAGCGGCAAGGCAGCGTCTCGGCAGCGGCGCGCGCGGTCGGAATCGGGCAACCGAGCGCGAGCGAGCATCTCCGACTCCTGGAGGCTGCCGCCGGGCAGCGGCTCGTCGAGCGAAACGGCCGCGGCAGCCGGCTGACCGAGGCCGGACTGGTGCTCGCCTCCCACGCGAGCCAGGCCCTCGCGACGCTGGCCGCGGGCGAGGAAGAGCTCCAGGCGCTGGCAGGCCTGGAGATGGGAACGATCCACATCGGCGCCTCGACGACCCCGGGGGTCTACCTCTTGCCGGACACGCTCGGGTGCTTCCAGCGCGACCACCCCAACGTCTCGATCGAGGTCGAGATCGCCTCGACCGGCGAGATCATCGAGCGGCTGCTCGCAGGGCGGATCCACCTCGCCCTCGTCGGCGACACCGCGGCGGACGAGCGGATCGAGCTCGAGCCGCTGCTCTCGGACGAGATCGTCGGGATCGCCAAGCCCGGCCTACTGCACAAGGCCAGAGGGAAGGTGAAGCCGGAGGCGCTCAGCTCCCATACGCTGCTGGTACGCGAGGCGCGCTCGAGCACGCAGCAGGTCGCGGATCGCGCGCTGCGTGCCGCCGGCGTCGAGCCGGCGCGCGTCTGGGAGCTCGACTCCTCCGAGGCGATCAAGCGCGCGGCCCGCGAAGGGCTCGGCATCGCCTTCGTTTCGCTCTACGCGGTCACCGAAGAGGTCGAGCGTGGCGAGCTCGAGTGCTTCCGCCTCGCCGGACAACCCAGAATCGAGCGTCGCCTCCACATCGCCCGCCTCGCCCGGCGCTCCCCGAGCCCGAGCGAGCGGCGCTTCATGGCGACGGTCACGCGCTGCGCCAAGGGCTCGCACCATGCCGCAGCGATCATGGGCTAGCGGCGCATGGGACTCTCGAGCGGCGCCTCTCCGACGTAACGAAAGCCCATCGCGGCGATGATCCCGGCGTCGATCGCCGCCTGCTCGTCGGCGAAGGACGCCGCTCCCTCGAGGTCGCGCCAGAGGTAGGGCACCCAGGCGAGGTACTGCTGGCGAAAGCGGTGATCGAGGGCGGCCTTCATCTCGACCTCGCCGTGGATGTGGGCGTCGTCCTCCTCCCACTCGGCGATGCACTCCTCGAGCGACGCGGGCGCCTCCGGTCCGTCGGCGGCGGCGATCGTCCGGCGGTGCTCGAAGTACCAGGCCGCGGTCTTTCGGTCGAACCGCTCCTTCGCGTAGTCGTCGAGCAGGACGAGGCCGCCGCGAACGAGCAGCGAGTCGATCTTCTCGACCGCGACGTCGAGATCCGGGACGTGGTGGAGCGAGCGGCTGGCGACGACCGCCTCGAACGGGCCCGGCTCAGCGAACTCCTCCAGGCTCACCCGCCTGAAGATCGAGCCCTCCGGGGCGTCAGGGTCGATCGCCGTGACCTCGTGTCCGGCGGCCGCGAGGCCGCGGGCGAGATCGCCTGCTCCGCAGCCGACCTCGAGGATCCTCGCCGGCGGCGGTGGAACACGACCGAGGACGAAGCTCTCGAAGTCCAACTGCCTCCCGGGGCTCAGGCCGTACGCCCGGTGAGGAGCCCCACCACCAGGACGACGAGCGCGACGATCAGGAGCAGCCAGAGAAGCTTGCTCACGAGGATCCCGCCGCCGATCGCCGCGGCGAGAAGCACGAGTAGCAGGATGAGCAGGACCGCAGACATTCTTCATTCCTCCTGGTTGGTCTTTCTAGGCGCGCGTTCCCTCGTACGGACGGCGGAACAGCCGATAGCCGCTGACGAGGGCTCCGAGCAGAAGCGCGGCAGGCAGCACGAGCAGCGCCCAGAGCCCCGTGGACTCGGCAAGCGAGGCGAGGACGACGACGGCCAAGAGCGCGAGCAGCCCGACTGCCGCCAGGGCGAAGGTCAGTGCGTACGACTCGGCCCGGTCCGCCGGGCCGGAGCCTGCGTCGACGGTCAACGGCGGAGCGGCGGGGGGATCGGTGCGAACTGCCTCAGCGGGCCCGTTCTCGATGCCCTTCTCGGGATCGAGCAGGAGCGCCCGCTCGACGTCGACCGACGGATGCAAGCGCACGGTCAGCGATGCGTGGTCGACGCCTTCCACCGCCTCCCAGGGAACCGCGTGGAGATCCCGCCGGAACGGCGGGGTGCCGGTCTCGACCGCGAGATAGACGCGGTTTCCCTTCCTGAGCACGGTCATCACCTTGCCGGCCGGCGTCCCCGAGCTGGCCTCGACGAGGTACTCCTCGAGCCCGGTCGAGCCGGAGCCGGCCTTCGGCACCTCGTAGGTCCACCGCGCACGCTGCACGTCGACCGAGATACCCGGATGCGAAGACCTCAACACTCCCACCGGTCCCGGCGACCGCTCCCTTAACGGGAGGGTCCCTCGAGACCGAGCGTTTCGGCAAGCGCCATGGTCTCGATGACGCTTCGCATGTGCGGGTTCTCGGTAGTGACGCGGAGGGCGCGGCCCTCGGCCCGCAGGCGTCGTGCGGCCTGGATGAGGACGTTCAACCCCGTCGAGTCGATGAAGCTGTCCCGCGAGAACTCGACGAGGACGTCCCGCTCGCCGCCCTGCAAGGCGTCGGCGAGCGCGCGCTCGAGGCGGGGCGCGGTCGACAGGTCGACCTCGCCCCAGACTGATACGAGGGGCGTACCGTCGGCGAGCGTCCCGACGGCAATCCGGATCGGCGCACCGGGATCTCTACTGCGCTCCGAATCTCGTTCTGGTACGTTAGAGTGCATAGGCGACAGAAAAAATACGATAAATAAGTCATGAATGTCAAGTCAGAGGACTCGAAGCCGTGGCGGTTCGTCACGAACCACACGCAGGTCCTCCTCTGCATCTCGCGCGACGACGAGGTGCGTCTCCGCGACATCGCCGAGAGGGTAGGGATCACCGAGCGTGCGGCGCAGCGGATCGTGGCCGACCTGGTCGAGGCGGGCTTCGTCGAGCGGAAGAAGCTCGGCCGTCGAAACCACTACTCAATCGACCGTCGAGCGAAGATGCGCCATCCGGCCCAGGTGAACCAGGAGATCGGCGATCTCCTCGACCTCCTGGGCGCTACGGATTCCGACTAAACGCCCGTCGACCGCGTCCTACGCGACGGCGACGAGCGATGAGCCAGGCTCAGCGGCCGGAGCTCGTTGCCTTGCTTCGACGCCGAGTCCCGCTGCGGCTCCGCGTGGACTGGCGCCCGTTGGACGTGCGCGTCGCGTCGTGCACCCGGGTGACCAGCTCGTCGGGCAGGTCCGCCGCTCGAGTCTTGACCTCCTTCACGACGTCCTTGGCCTGGCGCGTGAACGCGCCGCTCGTGGCCAGGGCATAGAGTCCGGCGCCGGCCGCGGGCAGCAGAAGCCACCGCGCACGCGGTCCTCGAGTGCTCCCGTCCTTGCCCTTGGCCGCATCGGCGACGTTGCCGAGCCGCTCACCGTAATCGACGATCTGCTCCGCGACTTTCTTGATGTCAGCCATCATGTCCTCCTGTCAAGCGAATCCTATGCACGGTCCTTCCCAGGACTCAGCTCCGGAAACCAGCCGGCGTGACCAATGGCGCGCCGCAGCGAGGGTTTCGCGGCATGCTTAGGGCGTGAGTGGCTCGCCGCGTCGCGATCCTGGCTTCGTCACGCTGCGCAGGCAGTTACAGGCGCTCCTCGGTTGTGCCACCTGCCTGCTCGTCGTCACGGCATCGATCTACCTGTTCCGTGAGGCCGTTCCCGTGCTCAGCCTCGGCGCGCTCTACCTCTTCGCCGTACTCCCGGTCGCGATCGTGTGGGGCCGAGCATGGGCGGTCGGTGTCGCGGTTGCGAGCATGCTCGCGTTCAACTTCTTCTTCCTTCCCCCGACACACACGCTCCGCCTGGAAGAACGCACGAACTGGCTCGCGCTCGCCGTCTATCTCGTGACCGGGATCGTGGTGAGCGAGCTGGCGACACGCGCTCGGCACCGTGCGGCGGAGGCGGAGCAGCGGGAGCGGGAGGAGGCATTGCTCGCCGAACTCTCGATCGCACTCCTCCAGGGCGAGCGGCTCGTGAGCGGTCGGGAGGCGGTTGCACGGGCCGTCGCGCGGATTCTAGGTGTCACACAGGCGCGTCTCGACCTCGGCGATCAAGGTGACGTGAGCCGCGACGGGGCGGAGCTCGATCTCCGCGCCGGAGACCGACTGGTCGGAAGGCTCGTCATCCCCGAAGGCGAGCAACCGGACGCCGCAGTGCGAAACCGTTTTCTGCCCGCGTTCGCGTCGCTTCTCGCGGTTGCCGCCGATCGGGAGGCGCTCCAGCGAGAAGCGCTCGAGGCCGAGCGGCTACGCCTGAGCGATTCGGTCAAGACGGCGATCCTGCGTTCGGTCGGCCACGACCTTCGCTCCCCGTTGACCGCGATTCGCGTTGCCGGCGAGAGCCTTGCCTCGCCGGCGCTTGAGCTCACCGAGGAAGACCGGCTGCATCTGCTGGACACGATCAAGGAGGAGTCCCTCAGGCTCGATCGACTGGTGGCGAATCTGCTCGACCTCTCACGCCTGGAGACCGGGGCAGTGACCTCCCGTAAGGAGCTCGTCGCGATCGACGAGCTCGTCGGGCAGGCGCTGGCTCAGCTAGGAGGACGTGAGGCTTCGGTCAAGGTCCAGCTGCCGAGCGACGAGATCCCACTCGTCGAGGTCGACGCGATTCAGGTTGAGCGCGCCTTGGTCAACCTGGTCGAGAACGGGCTGCGCTTTTCGCCCGAGAACAAGGACGTCCTCGTTCGGGTCACTGCTTCGCCGAACGAAGTCGTCCTCCGCGTGGAGAACGGCGGCCCACCACTGGCTGAGCGTGACCTCGAGCGTATCTTCGAGCCATTCGTTCGCGCCGCGGAGGAAGAGGGCCGACAGGGCACCGGGCTCGGGCTTGCGATCGCGCGCGGGTTCGCCGAGGCGAACGGTGGGCGCATCTGGGCTGAGACACCCGGATCAGAAGGCGCGTGCTTCGCGATCGCGTTCCCGCTCGTGTCCGTTCCCGCTCAGGCGCAGGCGTGAGCGGACTGCTCGTCCTGGTGGTTGACGACGAACCGCAGATCCTGCGGGCGCTCGAGACCACCCTCCGTGGCGCCGGCTATGAAATCGAGACGGCCGCAACCGGCGAAGCCGCCCTGACGCAGGCCGCCGTCCGACCGCCGGACGCGGTCATCCTCGACCTCGTGCTGCCCGGGAAAGGCGGCGCCGAGGTCTGCCGGGAGCTGCGGGAGTGGACGCAGGTGCCCATCGTCGTGCTTTCTGCGGTCGACGACGAGCGGGAGAAGGTCGCCGCCCTCGACGCGGGAGCAGACGACTACGTGACCAAGCCCTTCGGCGTCGAGGAGCTGCTGGCGCGCCTGCGCGCGAGCCTGCGCCGGGCCCAGCCTCCCGGCGACCCGGTCGTGGAGATCGGCGACCTGCGAATCGAGCTCGACGAGCGCGCGGTCTACAAGGACGGGCAGCTCCTGTCGCTCACGCCGCACGAGTTCAAGCTCCTGCGTCTCTTCTCGCTCAACGTGGGCCGCCTCTTGACACACGCGCTGATCCTGCGCGAGGTCTGGGGGCCGGCCTACCAGCGCGAGTCCCACTACCTGCACGTCTACGTTTCGCAGCTGCGGCGGAAGATCGAGGCCGACCCATCGCGACCGCGCTACCTCCTGACGGAGCCGGGCGCGGGCTATCGCCTCGTCATTCCGTCTTGAGATCCTCTTAAGACCTCGGGTCCAGATCCTGAGGGATTGCTGAGCCGCCCCGGCGTACGGTCGATGCATGTTGACGATCGCACGTTGGCGAGGGCCCGACCGCGAGCGGCGGCGTCTCTGTCGCGAGGTTCAGCGCTACGCGCTCGCTGAGCGAGAGCACTTTCACCGGGCGTCCGTCGTCGAGTTCGACACAGTCGCGGAGCGGTCGGCCCTGTACGAGCGGATCGCGGAGCGGCTTCGAGATTTCGATCGACCGCTTCCCGAAGGCGCGCTTCGCGAGCTGGAGCTCATCCTGTCCGAGCCGCCGCCGGTTCGCGACTACGGCCTGAATGCTGTGCGGCGAAACGAGCGCATCGCGTCCGTCCTCGCCGAGCTCGAACGCGACTGACCATGGCCGAGCTCCGCGAACGCCCCCGAACCTCGGTCGCCTGGAAGCGGGCGCTCATCGGTCGCCCGCGCGCGAGCAGCGAGATGGACGAGACGCTCGTCTCGAAGAAGCTCGCCCTGCCGATCTTCGCCTCCGACCCGTTGTCGTCGGTGGCGTACGCGACCGAGTCGGGGCTCGTGGTGCTGATCGCAACGTCGGCGACGGCAGCCAGCCTGATCATGCCGATCTCCATCGTGATCGCGGTCGTTCTCGCGATCGTCGTCCTCTCCTACACGCAGACGGTGCACGCCTACCAGACGAGCGGGGGCGCGTACGTCGTCTCGAAGGACAACCTCGGACGCCTGCCGAGTCTCGTCGCGGCGGCTGCGCTCCTCGTCGACTACGTCCTGACCGTTGCCGTCTCCGTCGCCGCAGGCGTGCTCGCTCTGACGTCCGCCGTCCCCTCGCTCGAATCGCACAAGGTGGGCCTCTCGATCGCCTTCATCGTTCTCCTAACCGTCGCGAACCTGCGCGGTGTCCGCGAGTCCGGCATCCTCTTCGCGCTGCCCACGTACGCCTTTGTCGTCGCCATGTACGCGATGATCGCGACCGGCGTCGGCAAATGCGCCGTCGGCACCTGCCCCCAGGCGGAGGTGCCCGACCCTGTCGCGGCCGGCATCGGGGCCGCCGGCGTGCTGGTCGTCACGCGCGCGTTCGCCTCCGGTGCGGCGGCGCTCACGGGGGTCGAGGCGATCTCCAACGGCGTCGGCGCCTTCCGGCCCCCGCGTGGCCGTAACGCGGCGCAGACGCTTCTCGTCCTCGGCGCCATCGCGATCACGCTCTTCCTCGGCGTCTCCTACCTCGCCGTCCAGATGGGCGCCCGCCCGAGCGAGAGCGTCTCGCTCATCTCCGAGATCGCCCGGGCAACCTTCCCTGGGTCCTCGTCCACCTCGGTCATGTACTACGTCGTCCAGGCGGTCACGTTCGGGATCCTCATCCTCGCCGCCAACACGTCGTACCAGGGTTTCCCGCGCCTGGCGGCCGTCCTCGCCCGGGACGGCTACTTCCCCCGCCAGTTCGTGAACCTTGGCGACCGGCTCGTCTACTCGAACGGGATCGTCGTGCTCGCCGGCCTCGCCGCCGTCCTCATCTGGGTCTTCCACGCCGACGTCATCGCCCTCATCCACCTCTACGTCGTCGGTGTCTTCACCGCCTTCACGCTCTCCCAGGCGGGCATGGTGCGTCGCTGGCTACGGCTCAAGGAGCCCGGCTGGCGCAAGAGCGCCGTCCTCAACGGCGCCGGCGCGACCGCGACCGGGATCGTCACTTTGCTGGTAATCCAGGCGAAGTTCGTCGAAGGCGCCTGGATGGTCGTCATCGCCATCCCGGCCCTGATTGCTCTCTTCCTCATCATCAACCGGCACTACCGAACCGTGAGCCGACGGCTGCGAGCCGGGACGGCCGCGGTGCGAAGGGCGCCCGAGCCCACAAACACCGTCGTCCTCTACATCGAGAACCTCGACGAGGCGACGGCGGAAGCTACCTGGTATGCCCGCCAGATCGCGGGGAGCGACTACCACCCAGTCCGTGTTCCCAACGAAGGACGCGATCTCGGCTTGCGAGAGCGCTGGTGGGACATCAGCGGCGGCGGCGCGCAGCTCGAGACCCTCGAGCCGCGCGAGGGTGCCGCCGACGCCGTCCTCGACTACGTCTGGGCGCTTCCCCGCGGCGAGTCGGCGTTCACCACGGTGCTTGTGCCAGAGGTCTTCGAGCGGCCGTCGCTCGCCACCGCCATCGCCCGTCGCCGCTCGACGTTCGCGCTCAAGCTTCGCCTCCTCTCCGAGCCCGGCGTGGTCGTCACGGACGTCCCGCTCGTCCTCGATGCAGAACCTGACCGGACGCCCGAACCTGAGCGAGCGATCGCGCGCGTCCTCGTCTCGGGAGTGCAGGCAGCATCGCTTCGCTCGATCAAGTACACGCAGACGCTCGGCCTCGACGACGCCAGGGCGGTCTTCTTCGCCTTCGACGCCGATGAGGCCAAGAGGATCAGAAGCGACTGGGAACGAGAGGAGATCGACCTACCGCTCGACATCGCCGAGGCTCCCTACCGGGACCTCGGTGATCCGCTCCAGCGCTATCTTCGCCAGCTCACTGCGGATCCGGACGTGGTTGTCTCCGTCGTCATGCCAGAACTGATCTTCTCGGGCCTGCCGCGGCTCCTCCACAACCAGCGCGCCCTCTACATTAAGCGCCTGCTTCTCTTCGAGCCGCGGGTGCTGCTCTCGAGCGTCCCGTACCACGTCCGCTGAGCTCGGCCGCGGCCCGAACCTGACGCGGTCTCGGATGAGCTGCTGCTGCTGCTGCAGCAGCAGCAGCTACTGAATCAGCGTCAGCAGCTTGAACATCGGGAGGTACATCGCGATGATGATCACCCCGACGACGATGCCGACGGCGATCATCATCAGCGGCTCGATGATCGACGTCAGGTTGGCGATCGCCGAGTCGACCTCGTCCTCGTAGAAGTCGGCGATCTTCGAGAGCATCTTCTCCAGCTCTCCGGTCTCCTCGCCCACGCGCACCATGTGCGAGACCATCGGCGGGAAGATGGGCGCCTCGGCGAGGGGGACGGCGATGGGCACGCCCTGGGTGACGCGCTCCTTGACGATCACGGTCGCGTCCTCGATGAGGCTGTTGCCGGCCGTGGAGCCGGTGATCTCGAGTGAGCGGATGATGTCGACGCCGGCGGCGACGAGCGTCGAGAGCGTGCGCGAGAAGCGCGCCATCCCGATCTTGACGATCACCTTGCCGATGCCCATGGGCGCGCGGATCCGCATCGCGTCCCAGATCCGGCGGCCCTTCTCCGTCTTCTTCGCTCGGAGGAGGCCGTAGATGAGGAGCCCGGCCACCGGGAAGACGATCCACCAGCGCGCGCGAAGGAAGTCCGACGCGTTGACGACGATCTGGGTCAGCATCGGCAGGTCGCCGCCGAGTTGCTCGAAGATCCCGACGAAGACCGGGACGAGGAAGAGGAGCATGCCGATCAGGACGAGCGGCGCGAACGACAGCACCATGAT
>Ga0081538_10002043_pt1 | contig 20141 bp, 19 predicted proteins | sample TabmetS5T2R1_FD_71022 | JGI IMG/M metagenome (GOLD analysis project Ga0081538, IMG submission 71022) | Tabebuia heterophylla rhizosphere microbial communities from the University of Puerto Rico - S5T2R1 | ecosystem: Host-associated > Plants > Roots > Rhizosphere ...
AAGCCCTGGAAGCGCAGCATGCGGTGCAGGACCTTCGGCGCGAAACCCGTCGCCTCTTGGAGGCGCCGGCGCAGCTGGCTCTTGGAGATGTACAGCGCCGTGGGAAGGGACGACACGTTGTGCGTGCGCTCGGGCAGCAGCAGCCGGACGGCCTCTGCGGCGATCGGGTCTGGCTCCGGGGCCTCCGTCAGCCGGTCCATGACGGCCGCTTCGAGCTTCGCCTCGGCGCGGAGTTGTCTGCGACGAAGACACCCACGCGTGGCTGCACGACCTGGGCGCCGCGTACGACTGGGAGGGCGAACGATGAGGTTCCGCCGGCTCGGGTGGTGAGGGCCCGAGGTCCCCGTGATCGGCCTGGGCGCGTGGGTCGCCGGTGGCGCGGGGTGGGGAGGGCAGGACGCGAAGGACTCGATCGACGCCATCAAGTGCGCGGTCGCGCAGGGCGTGAACTGGGTCGACACGGCGCCGACGGCCGAGCGCGAAATACCCCATCGCGGGTGATCCACTCTCACCCGTGGCGGTGGGAGGCTGAACGCCATGGCGCGCGAGCAGGGAACGTCGAGCATCCGCGGCTGGGCGGAATCCAACCTCGACCTGCTGGCGACGATCCTGCTCGCGATGGCAGCCGTCGCGACGGCCTGGAGCTCGTACCAGTCGGCGCGCTGGAGCGGCGTGCAGACGATCGACTTCAGCAGGGCGAACGCGGCCCGGATCGAGTCGGCACGCGCATCCGGGCTGGCCAACCGGCAGACGCAGGTCGACGTGCTGACCTTCACGCAGTGGGTCAACGCCTACGCTCGCGGCAACCAACGACTTACGGACTTCTACTTCGACCGCTTCCGGGACGAGTTCAGGCCCGCCGCCGAGGCCTGGATCGCCACCCGGCCGCTGCGAGATCCGAATGCGCCGGCGACCCCGTTCGCCATGCCGGAGTACCGGCTCGCGGCGAACGACGAGGCGGAGCGGCTGGTCGACGAGGCCGAGCGGTTCGCCGCCTCGGCGCGTGCGTCGAACCAGCGGTCGGACAACTACGTGCTCGCGGTGGTGCTGTTCGCCGCCGCGCTGTTCTTCGCCGGGATCTGCACCAAGATGCCCGCCGCGCGGGGGCGGATTGCCATCCTGGGACTGGGGTACGTCATGTTCCTCGGCACCTTCGTGTGGGTCCTGACCTTCCCGGTGACGGTCTCGGTCTGACCGCCGGCTCACTGGCATACCCCGTCGCGGGTGATCCACACTCACCCATGGTGGCGGGAAGCTGCGCCCGTGGCATCGCCCTACGAAATTCGCGTCAGGGGCCGCCTTAGCGATGAGCTGGCGGGCTCACTGGGACTTCGCGCCGACGTGCACCCCGTGGAGACGACGCTCTACGGGGACATCCGCGATCGCGTGGAGCTGAACTCGCTGCTCCACCGGCTCGCCGATCTGGGCCTCGAGGTCGTCGAGTTCCGCCGGACGTCGGCCCCGTCCGAGAACCCGCGCTCAGGTGCGACGTGACCTGATCCCTCGATCGGCTCGACGATCACATGCGACGGGTGAGGACTGTTCACCCATCAGAGCGGGACGATCACTCCAACCGTAAGGGGGAGTTTCGATGATCAGGCGGATCCTCATGGCGCTGGGGCTCGGCGCCATCACGTTGAGCGTCGCGTTCGGCGCGCGGCCGGACCAGGAGGCCCGGGCGCAGGTCGAGACGGAGGGATGCTCCGTGATCTTCAACTTCAGCGGCGCGGCGATCGACTTCGTCGTGCCCGACGGCATCGACCAGGTCACGCTGGACATCTACGGCGCCGCGGGCGGTGACGCCACGGGCGGCAGTCAGGGGCAGAACATCGGCGAGGGCGGGCTCGGCGCCGGCGTGCAGGAGGCGGTTCTCGCGGTGAGGCCGCGTGACACGCTCACGGTGATCGTCGGCGGCGAGGGCGGACCCGCCGCGGGCCCGGCCGGAGGCGAGGGCATCGCGCCCGGTGGCGTCGGCGGCTTCGGTTACGACGGCACCGCCGACGGCGGGCAGAGCGGCGGCACGGGCGGCGAGGCGCAGGAGTACCACGCCGGTGGCGGCGGCGGCGGCGCCTCCGCGGTGCTGCGCAACGGTGTGCTCGTCGCGGCCGCCGGTGGCGGAGGCGGCGGCTCGCACGGCGGCTCCGGCGGCGACGGCGGCACCACCGGCGGCAACGGCGAAAGCATCGGGACTGGTGTTCCACTCGGGTACGGCCGCGGCGCCAGCCAGACTGCGGGTGGCGCCGGGGGGACCGGCGCCAACGGTGGCCTCGACGGTCAGGCCGGGGTCGCGGGCGCGGGTGGCGCCGGCGGCGCGGCCGTCAACACTTCTGGCGGGGAGTCCTCCCCCGGCGGTGACGCCGGCGGCGGCGGCGGCGGCGGTACCTTCGGCGGGGGCGGCGCCGGCGGCGCGGCTGCCTCGAACCCCGGTGGCGGCGCCGGTGGCGGCGGTGGCTCGAGCACGACCACGGTCGATGAGATCGACGACGGCCAGCGCGACGGCGACGGCCTGATCGTCATCACCATCCCCCGAGCGAGCTGCCCGGGCGACCTGGCGGTCAGGAAGACGGTCAGCGACCGGACGCCTCAGATCGGCGACCGGATCACCTACACGATCGCGGCGACCAACAACGGTCCCGTCGATCCCGACACCGGGGTCGTGGTGACCGACCGCCTGCCTCCCGAGGTCGAGTACATAAGCGACGACTGCGAGAAGGGAACCACGAACGGGAACTCTCCCGAGCCTTGGAGATGGAACATCGGCACGCTGCGCGACGACCAGACGGTCACGTGCGACATCAGGGTCAGGGTGGTGGAATCCGGATTGCGCATCGGCAACACCGCGGTGATCGACGGCGACAATCCTGACCGCAACCCCGACAACAACGAGGACGACGCCGACATCAGGGTTCCGCGGAACCGGTACGACCTGGAGCTCGTCAAGCGGGCCGCGCCGAGGAACGTGCTGGTCGGCGACCGGGTGATCTACGCCGTCACGGCGACCAACCTGGGCCCCGATCGCTCCGAGACCGCCGCCGTGGTGGACCTGCTGCCGCCGGAGGTGGCCTACGTCTCCGACACGTGCGGTGGCTCCGTGACCGCCGCCGACCCCCCGCGCCTCGGCTCCACCGACCTACCCGCGGGCAACTACTGGGTCTGGCAGATCGGCGAGATGTACCCCAAGCGGACCTCGACCTGCCTGATCACCGTCCAGGTGATTGCGGCAGGCACGGCGATCCGCAACGTCGGCGCGGTCATCTCGCACGGGGTCGAATGCTGTCAGCGGTTCGACAACAACGTGGACGACGCGACGATCGGCGGCCACGTGTCGCCCTCGGGGCCGACGGCCGACCTGGCGATCACGAAGAGCGGGCCGCCGGTCGTGGTCGCCGGCGCTCGCTTCAGGTGGACCATGACGGTCACCAACAACGGGCCCGGCCCGAGCACCGAGGTGGTGGCCGCCGATCAGATCCCGGCCCTGATCCTGCGGCCGGCGACGTCGACACCCGGCTGCTCGATCAACCGCCGGACGCTCACCTGCACCATCGGCGCGCTCGACGCCGGTGAGTCGGAGGACATCGTCCTCACGGGCGTGGCGCCGCCGGTGAACCACTGCATCGCGAACGCGGCGCTGGTCACCGGCCTCGAGATCGATTCCATTGCCGAGAACAACCACGACTCGGCGCGGTTGTGCCTGCGCCCACCGAGGCTCGAGCTGCGGAAGACCACGAACCGGACCGTCGTCCGGCCGGGCGAGGTGTTCTCCTATCGGATCGTCGTCCGCAACACCGGCAACGGCGCGGCGACGCAGGTGCGCGTCTGCGACCGGCCGAGCGAGGACCTGGAGATCGTCCGCGCCCCGGGCGCCGACGAGGTCAGCAGCCGGCTCGCCTGCTGGGACATCAGGCTCCTGCGAGCCGGCGGGAGCCGGACCTTCACAGTGATCGCCCGCGTGCTGCCCGGCGCCGAGCCGGGCGTGAAGCCGAACACCGCGACGGCGAGAGCGGGCAACGTCAGAGGTGCCCGGGTCAGCAGGGCGAGGGTGCGAGTCCGCTCCGGCGCGGGCGCCTGCCCGGCCGCGGTGGCGCGGGCCGCCTGCTGATGGTCAGACTCGCCGTGACCGCCGCCACGTCCGCGCTCGCGCTGCCGGCGGTCGCGCACGCGCAGCTATCCGTGCAAGTGGAAGGGCTGCAGGACGGGAAGCGGCCGGCGCTGCAGAGGACGACGGCGGTCGGCACGCTGAGTCCCTTCGTCCCGGGTGACTGGGTACGGGTCCAGTTCGTGCGCGGCGGCAAGGTGGTCGAGGGGCAGCGGGTCGCGGTGCGCGAGGACGGGACGTTCAGCCTCCGCTCGCCGCGGCTCGGCCAGCCCGGGCGGTACGGCGTGCGCGTGCGAACCGCCGCAGGCGCCGAGGCGGCCACCGAGCGATTCCGGCTCCGGTTCCCGTCGCTCGGCCGAGGGGATCGAGGCTTCGCGGTCAGGGTGCTGCACCGGCGGCTCCGACGGCAGGGCTACCCGGCCCCGAGGCGCGGCCGCTTCACCGCCGCCACCGGGCGCTCGGTGCTCGCGTTCAGGAAGGTGAACCGGATGGCGTGGACATGGCGGGCGTCGCCGGAGGTCCTCGAGCGGCTCCTGCGCGACCGCGGCGCGTTCCGGCTCCGCCACCCGCGGGCCGGGCGTCACGTCGAGGTCGATCTCGAGCGCCAGGTGATGACGCTGGCGGCGCGGGGCACGGCCCGGCACACGTTCCACATCTCCTCAGGCACGCCGAGCACGCCGTCGGACCCCGGGCACTTCCGCTTCGGGCGTCGCGTGCCCGGCTACAACGCCCGTCGCATGCTCGACTCGGTGCACTACAACCGCGGCGAGGCGGTGCACGGCTTCCACTCGGTGCCGCGCTACCCCGCCTCGCACGGGTGCATCCGCGTCCCGATCCCGGACGCCCGCTTCGTCTACGACTGGGTGCGTCTCGGGATGAGCATCTACGTGTACTAGCCCGACGTCAGTCGAGCTTCGTGGCCAGCTCGAGGCGCTCCATGCCCGAGGGCTCGTCGAAGTCGCCGAAGTCGAAGGTCACAGACTCGATCGTGCCCGTGAACGGGAACAGCCCGCGGTCGGCGTAGTCGTCGCAGACAGGTGACCGGCTGTCCTGCCCGACGTCGAAGCACTCCGTGCCGCAGCGTTGCGGCACCTGGCGTGCGACGCGGGTCTCGGCGACCTGCTCGCCGTCGACGAGCAGCTTCGCGGTGGCGGGGCAACCGGGGGTCGCGGCGTCGGGCTCGAAGTCGAGCAGGATCGTGTGCTTCCCGGGCGCGAGCGGAGTGTCCGCGATCGCGTCGTAGCGCTCGATCCCGAAGTAGTTGTAGTGGTAGCGGACCTTCCCTTCCCACAGGAAGAGCGCGAAGCCCGCCGCGTCGCCCCCGAGGGCCGCGAGCACGCCGTCGGCGCCACCGTCGGGGATTTCGACGGGCACGGTCACGCGCATCGGGACTCCGACCATCTTCGGCGCCGAGCCCTCGGGGAGGCACGTCATGCCCGGGAAGAACGTGACGCGCTTGCGGCCGTAGAAGAAGCTCGGCCGCAGCGTGACGTCGAGCCGCTCGGCGAAGCGATCATCGATCGGCAGCACGTTGTACCTGGCCGCGTCGGCGTAGAACATGTCCTGCAGGTCCCGGAGCCGTTCGGGCTCCTGGTCGGCGAGGTCGACGGCCTCGCTGAAGTCGTCGGCGATGTTGTAGAGCTCCCAGCGGTCGTCCTCGAAGGAGTACGTGCCCGCGGTCTCCCACGGCAGACGCCCGTGGCGGCAGCAGGCGATCCAGCCGTCGTGGTACATCGCGCGGTTGCCCATCATCTCGAAGTACTGCCGGTCCCGGCGGCTCTCAGCGCCGGCGCTGGCCGCGTCGAACGTGTAGGCGAAGCTGACGCCCTCGATCGGCGTCTGGTTGTAGCCGTTGACGGAGATCGGCTCACGGATGCCGATGACCTCCATCAGCGTGGGCATGACGTCGATGACGTGATGGAACTGACTCCGGACGGTCCCGTGATCGGTGATGTTCGAAGGCCAGGAGACGATCATCGAGTTGCGCGTGCCGCCGAAGTGCGAGGCGACCTGCTTGGTCCACTGGAACGGCGTGTCGCCGGCGTGCGCCCAGCCGACGGCGTAGTGCGGCGAGGTGCCGGGCATGCCCCACTGGTCCATGAACCCGATCGCCTCGTCCATCGTGGGCTGCTGGCCGTTGAGGCTCATGATCTCGTTCGGGGTTCCGACGAGCGAGCCCTCGCCGGACGAGCCGTTGTCGCCGACGATGTAGATGACGATCGTGTTGTCGAGCTCGCCGAGTTCCTCGTAGGCCTCGACGACGCGACCGACTTCGTGATCGCAGTGCTCGAGGAAGTCGGCGAAGTTCTCGGCCTGGCGGGCGAAGAGGGCCTGGTGCTCGGGCGGCTGGCTGTCCCACGAGGGGATCTGCTCCGGCCGCTCGGTCAGCTTGGTGCCTTCCGGGATGATCCCCATCCGCAGCTGGTTCGCGTGCACCTGCGCGCGGTACTCGTCCCAGCCCATGTCGAAGCGACCCTCGTTGCGGCCACGCCAGTCGAGCGGCGGCTGGTGGGGCGCGTGGGCCGCGCCGGTGGAGAAGTAGGTCAGGACGGGACGGTTCGGGGCGATCGTCTTCTGCTCGCGGAGCCACGCGATGCAGTCGTCGGCAAGGTCCCGGGTCAGCTGATAACCGTCCTCTGGGCGCCGTGTCGGCTCGACCGACGTCGTGTTGCGGATCAGCGACGGGAAGAACTGGTCGGTCTCGCCGGAGATGAAGCCGTAGAAGTAGTCGAACCCCTGGTTGGTCGGCCAGTTGTCGAACGGCCCGGCCGGGCTCGTCTGGTTGTCCGGCACGTTGTGGTTCTTGCCCCACCAGCCGCACGAGTAGCCCGCCTGCTTGAGCAGCTCGCCCATCGTCGCGCAGCTCTTCGGGATGATCCCGCAGTAGCCGGGATAGCCGGTCGCCATCTCCTGGATCACGCCCGTGGCGACGGTGTGATGGTTGCGCCCGGTCAGCAGCGCGGCGCGCGTCGGCGAGCACAGCGCCGTCGTGTGGAACTGGTTGTAGAACAGGCCGCGTTCGTGCAGCCGCTCCGCGGTCGGCATCCGCACCAGGCCGCCGTTGACGCTCGGCCATCCGAACCCGACGTCGTCGAGCAGGACGAGCAGGATGTTCGGCGCCCCCTCCGGCGCCACTCGCATCGGCGGGAAGTCGGGCTCGGAGTCGACCGCGTACGTGTTGATCGTCGCGTTCGGGAACGTCCAATCCGGCTCGGGCAGGTGATACCGGTCCAGGTGCAGCGGATAGCCGTCTGAGCTCATGGCGGCCAGCTTGGCACTGGGATGGGTGAAAGGCGATCACCCGGCAAGGGTGAGAATCACAGCGCGGCGCGTCGTGATCCTTTCGCCCGAGGAGTACCCCGGACCCGCGTACGTCGTCCTATCGGCCTCGCGGGCGGCCGTGTGTTCGCTGTGCGCGGCGAGGACGTGCCCGGCGGCGGTCCGGTGGCGGCGATCCTGCGACACCCACTGTGAGTCCGCTGACATCGGACGGTCTCACCGACGACGCTCCCGATACTCGGTCAGACGCTCGACGACCTCCGGATCGCTCATCACCGGTCTGCCCACGGCAGCCTCGAACTCGATGCCGCTGCGCAGCGGCTGATCCGTGCTCGCCACCACACCGCGCCGGTCGGCGATGAGCGCGCGCTGCGGCAGGTCGGCCATGTCCTGGGCGATCTCGCGCGCCCGTCGGAGCGCCTGGCCACGCGGGACCAGCTCCTGGACCAGCCCCATCTCCAGCGCGCGTTGTGCATCGACGCGGCAGCCGGTATTGATCATCCACATCGCGTTGCCGTAGCCGACGATCCTGGGCAGGCGCTGCGTGCCTCCATCGATGAGCGTGACACCCCACTGTCGGTTGAGCGCTCCGAACTCCGCGTTCTCGGCAGCGATCCGGAAGTCACACCACAGCGCGAGCTCCATCCCGCCGCCGAAGCAGTGGCCGTTGACGGCGGCGATCGTCGGCTTGCCGGGATCCAGGCGCGCGAACCCAAGCGGTCCCGCACGGACGGCCTCTGCGTGGTCGGCGATCTCGAGCAGGTCGCTCAGATCGCCGCCGGCGCAGAATGAGCGCTCGCCGGCGCCGGTGACGATGAGCACGCGCGCGTTCTCGTCCGCTGAGAACGTGTCGATGGCATCGGCGATGCTCAACGCCGTCGCGATGTCGATGGCGTTGGCCGTGTCCTGTCGGTCGAGCGTCAGCTGAGTGACGGGCCCGACACGCTCGACGGCGACCGACATGCCGGCGGCTCAGCCGAGCAACTTCGTGATCGCGGTGCGCGCGCGACGGAACGCGCGGCGATCGCCGTAGAGCTGATACGCCGCGTTCGCTCGGGTCGTGTATGCGCTGAGCTGGAACACGAGCTGCGCCGGCTCGACGTCGGCAGGAAGCTCGCCCTTGTCGCGAGCAAGCTTGGCCTGGCGTTCGAGCTCTCGGCCCCAGCCTCGGCTCGACGCGGCGACCGCGTCGCGTACGGCGCCTGGGCGGCCGTCGAACTCGGCCCCGGCGGCCGTGAGAAAACAGCCGCCGGGAAGCACGTCGCGCTCGAGGTAGCGGAGGTAATTGGCGAGGAGGGCGCGCAGGCGGTCGAGCCCCGGCTCGGCCGCGGCGGCCGGTTCGATCACCTCATGGCGGAACAGCGTCATGGCCCGCTCGAGCGTGGCGAGCTGGAGCTCCTGCTTGGAGCCGAAGTGGCGGAAGATCCCGCTCTTGCTCATGTCGAACTCGGTTGCCAGGCGGCCGATCGTCAGGCCCTCGAGACCTTCGAGCGAGGCGATCTCCACGGAACGACGAAGGATCGCGTCGCGTGTGCCGCTGCCAGCTTCGACGGTCGCATTCACGGAACGGAAGCTAGCAGGCACGAACGTTCATGCTCGCACGAGCGGCGCGCGATGGTCACCCGCCCGCGGTCGAGCGCGTCCAACAGCGTCACCTGCGCCAGCGCGGTCACGACTGCGGAGCCCGCGAACGCGACGAACGCTGCGCGCAGGCGTGGTGTCGCCGATCGCGGGCGGAGCAGATTGGCCAGAAGGACGAGCGACGCCCCCGAGCATGAGCGCCGTCGCCTGCGCCAGCGCATCCGCGGCGACGCTCTCGCTGACGCATCGTGACGTTCAGGCCTCCGAGGACCATCCCGGCCAGGCAGGCGAAGGCGACGCCCGTCAGTCACTCACCGCCGCGTCACCTGGCAAGGCAGCGATTCACGGGCTCGCCGCTCAAGGGGCCGCGAGGGCCGCGGGGTTGGCCTCATCGCCGGGTTGGAGAAGCTGCGTCGAGACCCCGCGGCGACGGCAGGCGACGGCGAACGCTGCCTCGGCGTTCGGGTAGGCGACGTAGGTCGGCGGCTTGTGGAAGGTGCCGTAGTGGATCGGCACCGCGTGTCGTGCTCCGAGTAGCTGGGCCGCCGCGGCCGCCTGCTCGGGGGTGAGGACCGCCGGCAGTCCGCTGGGCGGCCGGAGGTAGTCGAACTCAGCGACCGCGGCGTTGATCGGCAGGAACGCGAGGTCGAGCGGCCCACATCGCTCGGCGATGTCCCACCAGAAGCCGTGCCAGAGCGTGTCGCCGCAGTGGATCAGCCGCGTCTCGCCATCGGTGATGACCCACGAGACCTGCGGTGAGCCGAACCCGTCCACTGCCGGCACAGCTGTGAACTGGAGGCCGCCGACGGTGACCGCCTCCCAGAGCTCGACGCCGGTCGCGGTCAGGCCGGCCGCGCCGACCTGGGCGACTGCCGCCGGTGGACACAGCACGGGCGCCCCCGGGGCGAGCGCCCGTCGCAAGGCCTCGACGTCGAAGTGGTCGGAGTGGAGATGGGTCACCGCGGCTACCACGACGGTTCCCTGCGCCGCCACCGGAGCCAGCAGGTCCTCCGCCGGCTCACCTGCGTACTCGGAGAGGGACGGCCTGCCGCCGAGCAGGTCGACGACTGCGGTCGCGTCGCGGGTCTGCAGCTCGAGCCCGGCCCAGGTAAGACGGCGAATGATCATGACGACTCCTCGAAACGAACGTTCGTGCACCCTAGCGCATGAACGTTCGTGCACGCAAGCCGAGTGCGCCACACTCGGCAGGCAATGAAGGTGGACCCGAGCCCCGTGACGATCAGCGAAGATCGCCTTGCATCCTCCGCGAGGCGGGTCTGATCGAAACCGAGTCCGCCGACGGGCGGCCTGCTACTGCCTCAGCGAGGACGGTCTTCAGTCGCTGCTCACCGGCGTGAACGCCCTCCTGACGTCCGACACGCCGGCGGGGATCGGCTCGTAGTCCCGTCCGGAAGCCGGGTCGGGTTACAGGTCAGCCGCTGGCAGTCGGACTGGTGGTCACCGTTGACCCCGGCTAGGGTGCCTGGGTGGCCGAGCAGGAGACGAAGAGTGCCGACCGCGACGCCATCGCGCGCGTGGCTCGCGACTACTTCGAGGGATGGTTCGAGGGCGACGCCGCCCGCATGGAGCGGGCTCTCCATCCCGATCTGGCCAAGCGATCGCCGGACGATGCCCCTGCCCCCGGAGAACTGGAGAAGCTCACGGCGCGGGAGATGATCGACGCCACGGCGAAGGGCGTCGGAAAGACGCGAGACGTACCCGATCGCCGCATCGAAGTCGAGGTTGAGCACGTCCATCGCGACATCGCGAACGTGACGGTCCGCTCCGCCGTCTACATCGAGTACCTGCAGCTGGTGCGCATGCGCGGGGGATGGAAGATCGTCAACGCGCTCTGGCAGCACCCTTGAGCGGCGCGTCGGGTCTGTCCGGCGGCCGAGGAGAGCACGATCCGCGCCGGTGAACCTCCACCGCCCAGTTCCGTGTATATACACTTATTGTCGTGGAGCCCGTCGACACCCCGTGCGTCTGCACGACCCTGCGGATGGCCACGCGCGCGGTCAACCAGGTGTACGACACCGCGCTCGCGAGCTCTGGTCTGCGGGCGACCGGCTACACGATCCTGGCGCGACTCGGGGGTGACGGTGCGATGTCGATCACCCAGCTCGCACACCGGCTGACGCTCGAGCGCACGACCTGCTCGCGCGAGCTGCAGCCGCTGGTGGACGCCGGCCTCGTGGAGCTCCGGCGCGGCGGCGACCGCCGCCGGCGCGACGCTCACCTCACGCCGGCCGGTGAAGCACGGCTGGCACGCGCGCGCCCGCACTGGGAGCGCGCGCAGGAGCGCGTGATCGCGCGGTTCGGGGACGCGGAGACGAAGACGCTCCTCGCCGCTCTCCGCGAGCTTCGCGCCACTGCCCAGAGCCTGACCACCTGAGGAGACGCCATGCCGTTCGTCCGGATCTCGCTGAACAACGCCTCGTCGGAGGACTTCGCGGCGCGCGTAGGCGACTGCGTGCACAGAGCGATGGTCGACGCGATCGGCATCCCGGAGGACGACCGGTTCCAGGTCATCACGGACCACGCCGGCGACCTCGTGTACGACCCGTCGTTCCTCGACATCGAGCGCACCGACGGGATCGTGATGATCCAGATCACGCTCGCCGTCGGCCGCTCGATCGGGGCCAAGCGCGCGCTGTACCGCACCATCGCCGAGCGATTGGAGTCCGAGCTCACGGTCCGTCCCGAGGACGTCTTGATCACACTGGTCGAGGTGCCGGTCGAGAACTTCTCGTTCGGGAACGGCGAGGCGCAGTACGTCGACCGGTTGCCGCCACACCTGCAGGCCCGCTGAGGCATCGTGACCCGCTCGTTCCGACAGGTCGACGTCTTCACCACCACGCCGTACTGGGGGAACCCCGTCGCGGTCGTCCTCGACGGCGCGGATCTGACCACCGAGGAGATGCAGCGCTTCGCGAGCTGGACGAACCTGTCCGAGACGACGTTCGTGCTGCCGCCGCGCTCGCCGGACGCCGACTACCGCGTACGCATCTTCACGCCGGCGCTGGAGCTGCCGTTCGCGGGCCACCCGACGCTCGGCACCTGCCACGCGTGGCTGGAGAACGGCGGCGCCCCGCGCGACGAGGCGACGATCGTGCAGGAGTGCGCGGCGGGCCTGATCACGATCGCGCAGACGGAGGTCGGGCTGGCGTTCGCGGCGCCGCCGCTGCGGCGCGAGGGGCCGGTCGACGACGCCACCAAGGCCGAGGTCGTCCGCGCGCTGGGAGTCGATCGCGCGCAGATCGCCGATCTCGCGTGGGCGGACAACGGACCGGGCTGGATCGGCGTCCTGCTCGAGAACGCCGACGCCGTGCTGGCACTCACCCCCAGCCGCAGCGAACTGCGGATCGGCGTCGCCGGGCCACACCCCACCGGTGCGAGTGAGGCGTTCGAAGTGCGCGCGTTCGTGCCGGGTGACGGCGGCGTCGTGGAGGACCCGGTGACCGGCAGCCTCAACGCCTCGCTCGCCCAGTGGCTCATCGGCACGGGCCGCGCAAGCGCGCCGTACGTCGTCCGCCAGGGGACCGCGCTCGGCCGCGCCGGCCGCGTCCAGATCACACTGGACGCCGACGGCGAGATCTGGGTCGGGGGCGGGACGATCACGTGCGTGGCCGGCTCCGTCGAGCTGTAGCGCTCACGCGCCCCTGGTCGCGGTCGGGCTTCTCGTGCTTGGGTACGTCGCCGACTCGGCCCCCGCCGAAATCCCTGCAAGCACGCAGTCACCAGCGCCTGTGCGAGATCGTGCGCGACAGGTTCCGCAGTTTGGCCGGCAGCGCCTGGCCGATGTAAGGCCCCTGTGCCGGCACCGTCGCGCATCCCGGACGGAATGATCCGAGGGACGAGCGAAGGGATGGTTGCCCGTACGTCATCCGGGGGCGTTGACGCGCGAGACGGCAAGCGGGCTCTCTTGTCGCCGACGGACCGGGTTGAGGATGCTCATCTTGAATGGCGACGTCCTGACAGCCGAGCTCGGCGTGGCGGCCGCACTCAGGCGGCGTCGTCCGCGCGTACGTCCCGGCCGGTGCGACGCGAGCGACTGGTTGGCTCGTGCTCGAGGTGGCCGACGGCGTGCCGCCCGGCTCTCAGCTCGTTCTCGCTGGTCGTCGGAGCCCGATCTGCCCATCGGGCGCCTGCGGGGCTCGAGCGCGTGCGCAGGGGCGCCCGCCCGCTGCCGGACACCCGGCCGCCGATCGAGGCCGGGTGGAACACGCGCGTCCGCGGGGCCACGCGGGAGAAGGACGAAATTGCGCTTGAGGCGCGCGCACTCGTCGAGGACGGCTCGATGATCTTCATCGACGCGTCGACGACCGGTATGACGCTGGCGCGCGTTGGAGCTGCGCCCAGCGCCGACCGAGGATCCGCGCGCCGCCTGAGCCACGGCTGCGGGGATGCCGCCCCGTCAGGTTGCTCAGCCCTTGATCGCGCTGCCGGTGAGCCCGCGGACGAGGTGGCGCTCGGCGAAGGCGTAGAGGACCAGCGCGGGGACCATCGAGAGCGTCGTGAAGGCGAGGATGCGTGCCGTGTCGGCCGTGTACTGCGTGGAGTAGTTGGTCACGCCCAGTGGCAATGTCCACGTGTCCGCGGCGGTGAGGATCACGAGCGGGAGCAGGAACGCGTTCCAGCTCCCGACGACGGCGAGCACCGAGACCGTCGCCAGGACGGGGCGAGAGAGCGGGAGCAGGATGCGCCAGAAGAAGCGGAACGGCCCGCAGCCGTCGATCGCCGCCGCGTCCTGAAGCTCGTTCGGGAAGCTGGCGAAGAACGGCCGCAGGATGATGATCGTCATCGGCAGCCCGAAGGCGGCCTGTGGCAGGGCCACGCCGAGCGGGTTGTCGAGCAGCCCGAGGTTCCGGACCATGATGAAGACCGGCAGGATGGCCACCGCCACAGGGAACAGCAGGCCGAGCGTGAAGACGGTGTAGAGCAGCTCGCGCCCGCGGAACGCGAAGCGGGCGAAGACGAAGGCGGCGAGCGCCGCAAGCGGCACGGTGAGCAGCGTCGAGACGGCGGCGATCAGCACGCTGTTCCACACCTGTCGCCAGAAGGTCCCCGAGGCGAGGATCTCCGTGTAGTTGGTGAACACCCACGGGTCCGGCAGCGCGAACGGGCTCGAGCCGATCTGGCCCGTGTCGCGGAAGCCGCCGAAGATCGCGTAGACGACGGGGATCAGGATCGCGGTCGCCACCAGCCAGCCGAGCGCATAGAGCGGAAGCCGCCTCATCGCGCACCCATTGTCGTCAGGGCGCCGTCGAGGTCGCGCTTGAGGACGAAGCGCTGGTAGAAGAGCGCGATCGCCAGCGAGATGACCAGCATGATCACGGCGACCGCGCTGGCGTAGCCGAACTGGAAGCGCTGGAAGCTCCAGTCGATCATGTAGACGGCCATCGTGTTCGAGGCGTTGACCGGCCCGCCACCGGTCATCACCCACACGAGGTCGAACAGCTGGATGGCACCGATGATTGACAGGAAGGACGAGATGCGGATCGTCGGTCCCAGCAGCGGCAGCGTCACGTGGCGGAACACCTGCCGGTGCGTCGCGCCGTCGATCAGCGCCGCCTCCTCGAGCTCGCGCGGAATCTGCTGGAGCCCTGCGAGGTAGAGGATCATGTGGAAGCCGAAGTACTTCCACGAGATCACCACGAACAGCGTGTAGAGCACGATCCCGGGGTCGGCCAGCCACTGACGGTCGACCGGCGAGACCGCGTCGGCGAGCCCGCCGGGCTGGAGCATGAGCGTCCAGATCACGCCGGTCACGACCTCGCTGAGCACGAACGGGGCGAAGAAGAGGACACGCAGGAGCGCGCGGCCGCGCACGCGTGCGTTGAGGAGCAGGGCGAGGCCGAGCGCGAACGGCAGCTGCACGAAGAGCGAGAGCGCGACGATGATCGCGTTGTGCTTGAGGGCACCGAGGAAGACGTCGTCGGAGAACGCGCGCTTGAAGTTGTCCAGGCCGACGAAGTCGTCGAGCGACCCGAGGCCGCTCCAGCGGAAGCCGCTGTAGTAGATCGCTTGGACGACGGGCGCGACGACGAGCAGCAGGTAGAGGACCAGCGCCGGCGCCACGAAGAGGGCGATCGTGGTCCAGCGGCGGCGGGCGCGGGCGCGCCGCGACAAGCGCCGCGCCGGCGCCGGCAGGACCACGTGGCCAGGGGGGTCGACCACGGGCCCGGCCGGCGCCGGAAGCGGTGAGCTATCCCGCCTTGGCGGCATCCGCGATGGACTTCGACACGTCTTCAGGGCTCGACTTGCCTGCGAAGAGGCCCTGCACCGCGTCGTTGATCGCGGCCCCGACGGCCGGCGGATATGCCTGGTCCAGATAGAGCTGCACGTAGGAGGCCTCGGCCCGCGTGTCGAGCACGGCCTTCATGTTCGGGTCCTCCACGGACGACTCGGAGCCCTTCAGCACGGGCAGGATGGCGCCGCTGGCTCCGGCCTTGTTCGCGACGTCGGACGCCACGAGGTGCTCGATGAAGTCGACCGCCTCGGGCGGCGCGTCTTTGCCGACCGCCCAGCCGTCGCCGCCGCCGAACTGCTCGTCCGGCGCGCCGGCGCCGCCTTCGACGGTCGGGAACGGGAACCAGCCGAGCTTCGGCCCCTTCTTGTCCTTCGCGTTGGCGGCGAAGGTGAACGGCGCCCACTGGCCCATCAGGTCCATCGCCGCGCGGCCGTTGGCCATCGTGGCGGCCTCGCCGCCTGCCCCGTCCCACGGCGCGGCGAGGAAGCCGTCCTGGAACGGCTGCATGTCGATCAGCCGCTGGAGCTCCTCGCCGGCCTTGATGAAGCCCTCGCTGTCGAACGAGCCATCCTCGCCGGCCTGCTGCATCGCGTCGGTGCCGGCGATCCGCAGCGACAGGTTGGCCCACCAGAACATCCCCGGCCACTTGTCCTTCTCGCCGAGCGCGATCGGGGTGATCCCGGCGGCCTTGAGCTTCTCGACCGCGGCCAGGAACTCGTCCCATGTAGCGGGCGGTTCGCTGATGCCCGCCTTCTCGAACAGCGCGGTGTTGTACCAGACCCCCACCATGCCGAGGTTGTAGGGGACGCCGTACTGCTTGCCGTCGACCTGGTAGAGGCCGACGCCCGCCTCGTTGAGGTCGCCGATCCAGTCCTGCGTGGGCTCGGTGATGTCCTGCACGAGCCCGGCCTGCGCCTGCTCTGCGAGCGTTCCTCCGCCCCATGACTGGAAGACGTCCGGCACCTTGCCGGCCTGCATGGTCGTCGTCAGCTTGGTCTTGAAGGCCTCGTTCTCGAGAACGGTGATCTTGATGTCGACGTTCGGGTTGTCGGCCATGTACTCGTCGGCCGCGTCCTGCCAGATGCCCTTTAGCGGCTCGTTGTTGGCGATGTGCCACCACTCGATCGTGACCGGCCCATCCGACTTCGCTGCCGTCGAGTCGCCTCCGTCGTCGTCACTCCCGCATCCCACCGCCACCAGAGCCGCGGCGACGATGAGGCCCAGCACCCACTTCCTCATGGTGGTCTCCTCCTTCAGAGGTGGTGCTCTGTCGCACCACCAGCGTGGTCGCCAGCTCGATCCGCTGTTCCTCGCCCAGGCCCAGCACCAGCCGGGCCGCGGTGGCCGCCATCTCCATCAGCGGCTGGCGGATCGTCGTCAGCGGTGGCCCCACCCACCGCGCCATCGGAAGGTCGTCGAAGCCGATGACGCTGAGCTGCGTCGGGATCTCCACGCCGAGCACGCGCGCGGCTTCGTACACGCCGAACGCCTGCAGGTCGCTGCCGGCGAAGATCGCCGTCGGTGGCTCCGGGAGGGAGAGCAGCCTCTGGCCCTCCTCGTAGCCGGCCTCGAGGTGGAACGTTCCCCAGCGGATCAGCTCCTGGTCGACTGGCAAGCCGGCGGTCTCGAGCGCTGCGCGGTAGCCGTCCACGCGTGCGCGGCTGCACAGCATCGTCGCCGGGCCGCCGATCATGCCGACGCGGCGGTGCCCCAGCTCGATCAGGTGGCGCGTGGCCGCAAGACCGCCGTTCCAATTGGTGGCGCCGACCGACGGGACGTCGGGCGCCGGCTCGCCCGCGGGGTCGACCACCGCGAACGGGATGCCACGCGCCTGTAGGCGCGCGACCTGGTCGTCGGTGAGCTCGGAGACGACGAGGATCAGGCCGGCGCTGCGGCGGGCGGCGACGGCGTCGACCCAGGTGCGGCCGAGCGCGCCGGGGCCCTCCTGCGCGGACAGGACGACCCCCAGCCCGTGCTCGCGCGCGACCTCCTCGACGCCCTTGACGATCTCCATCGCCCACGGGCTCTCGAGCTCGTTGAACACGACGTCCAGCAGTTCGGCGCTCGCGTCGCGCGCGGGGGCTCGGCGGCGGCGGTAGCCCTGCTCCTGCAGGACGCGCTCGACGCGGGCGCGAGTCTGGGGCGCCACGTCGACACGGCCGTTGACGACTTTTGAGACCGTCGGGACCGACACGCCGGCCGCGTCCGCGACACGGGCGATGGTGACGCGCTCTTCCATCGCGACGCATGGTACCGCAAAAATTTCGATAGTCTTACTGCGAAATTACGAAAGTTTCGAGAGGAGACGGATGCTGCGCGTACAGGGCGATGCGGTGGTCGACGCCGACGGCGCGCGCGTGCTCCTGCGCGGCGCCGGGCTCGGCGGCTGGATGAACATGGAGAACTTCATCACCGGCTTTCCGGCCAACGAGACCGCGATGCGGGCCGCGGTGGCCGGCGTGATCGGCGCGGAGCGGGCGGACCGCTTCTTCGACCGGCTGCTCGACCGCTTCTTCGACGAGGCCGACGCGCGATTGCTCGCCGAGCTGGGGGTCAACTGCCTGCGGCTGCCGATCAACTACCGCCACTTCGAGCGCGACGCGCGGCCCTTCGAGCTGCTCGAGGAGGGCTTCGAGCGGCTGGCGCGCGCGGTCGAAGTGTGCGCCGCCCACCGCATCTACACGGTCATCGACCTGCACGCCGTGCCGGGCGCGCAGAACCAGCATTGGCACTCCGACAACGGGACGCACGTGGCCGAGTTCTGGCGCCATCCGCACTTCCAGGACCGGGTCGTGCACCTGTGGCGCGCGCTGGCCGAGCGCTTCCGCGGTCATGGGTGGGTGGCTGGCTACAACCTGCTCAACGAGCCGGGTGACCCGACCGGCACGGTCGTGGGGCCGTTCCACGATCGGCTCGTGGCGGCCGTCCGCGAGGTCGACCCTCACCACATCGTCTTCGTCGACGGCAACACGTACTCGACGGACTTCTCGATCTTCGGCGAGCCGTACGAGAACGCCGTGTACGCGCTGCACGACTACGCGCGCGCCGGGATGTCGTTCGGCGGCGCCTATCCCGGCTACACGCGCGACGTCTGGGTCGACCGCGACGTGCTCGAGGAGACCTTCCTCGCGCGCACGCGCTTCCAACGCGAGACGGGCACGCCGATCTGGGTCGGCGAGTTCGGCCCCGTCTACACCGGCGACCCCGAGCGCGACGAGCAGCGCTATCAGGTGCTCTCCGACCAGCTCGACATCTACGACCGCCACGGTGCGGGCTGGTCGATCTGGACCTACAAGGACGTCGGCCTGCACGGGCTTGTCGAGGTCGGGCGGGACAGCGCGTATCGGAAGCGGTTCAACGACCTCATCGCCAAGAAGCGCCGGCTCGGAGTGGACGCCTGGGGCTCGACGCACGCGGAGCTTCCGGATGTGATCGAGCCGCTGCACGCGCTGATCGCGCGCGAGTTCCCGGACTGGTCGCCCTATCCGTGGGGCGCTCGCGAGGCGACCGACCTGCTCGTCCGCCACACCCTGCTCGCGCAGGCGATGCTGGGCGAGTACGCCGAGCGCTTCCGCGGACTGTCCGACGACGAGCTCAATGAGCTGGCCGACTCGTTCGCCGTCGAGCACTGCCGGCGGCGTGGCCGGCTGTGCGAGATCATCGCGTCGCGGATGGGCGCCGTGGCGTAGCAGCGGGGAGCTGCGCCGCGGCGAGCCGCGCCGCGACGGGAGGCTGACGTCCAGTTCAGCCACGTGACGGCAGTCGGGAGTCAGCACGTCCCCAACTTCCGGAACGTTGTCCGTCCGGCGCTGCCTGGCGGCGTGAGCCACGCGAATCCGTGAGGAACCGCGACCGAGGTGGGTGGGTGGACGAAGCTGTATCGACGCGCGCGGCGGCGGCCCTGTTCGCGATGGAGCATGGTCTGATCGCCTCGGGAGAACTCCCGGTTGTGCGCACGGGACCCTCGCAGCGTCGACTCGACGAGCGCGTCGAGCGCGAACGACAGCCAAGGACAAGACGATGGCGATCGCGATGGCGCCTTCGAGCCGATGCTGCGGAGCCGATCGCTGATCAGGCGCCGCACAGCACGGATTTCGGCGGGCGTGGTCAGGAGCCGCTGATGCGCCCACCTAAGGGTGCAGGCGGCTCAGTCTGGTTGCGAAAAGGCGACGAAAAGGCGACGACGCGTTTCGAAGGGTCAACGTGCCATCGCGACACATAAAACGCCTGGCAGCAGGCGGTTCCCGGATGATGGCGAGACCCGGACTCGAACCGGGGACACCACGATTTTCAGTCGTGCGGCCGTCGCGTCTGACACTGGCCTGTTTGCAGGGAATTACCTGGCTTCTGGCCGTGCGTACGGCGTCCGCTTTTTCCCGGACTTTGCGCCCGTTTCCCCGGCGTTACGGCGGATGGCTGGGGTCGTCTGCCTTTTCGTTGATGGCCATGGGGCGATCGCCATGGCAGAAGCCGACAAGCGCCGCGAGGCCGCCCGCCGGCCGACCGGCGGCACCGGCATGTGGCAGTAAGCCAGGCCGTCGTCGGGCCCCGCTAATCGGCGGTATCGGTCGGACGGGTCTCGGGCGGGACCTTGCTCGGCGGGGCGAATGCGTGGAGCTCGACCCGCAACTCGGTCAGCTCGCGGCGCAAGCTCCGCAGCTCAGCGAGCACGGAGTTCTCGGCGCTGTCGTCGCGGCGTCGTGCCGCGGCCTGGACGAACGCATTGGTCACCGCTGCGGTCGTCACCGCGACGAAGCTCAGGCCGGCCAGCATCACGACGACCGCGGTCGCGCGACCGGTCGTGGACTTTGGGACAAGGTCGCCGTAGCCGACGGTCGTGATCGTCTGCACCGACCACCAGAACCCGTTCGCGTAGCTGGAGATGCTCGTGGGGTCGGTCACGCGGACGAGCGCCCCGCCAACGATCGTCAC
>Ga0081538_10002044_pt1 | contig 20138 bp, 21 predicted proteins | sample TabmetS5T2R1_FD_71022 | JGI IMG/M metagenome (GOLD analysis project Ga0081538, IMG submission 71022) | Tabebuia heterophylla rhizosphere microbial communities from the University of Puerto Rico - S5T2R1 | ecosystem: Host-associated > Plants > Roots > Rhizosphere ...
GCTTGGTGGCTGTTGCCGGCCGCTCAGGCGGGGGCGGTGGCAGCGTGTTCTGATGCCTGTTGCACGTGGGTTGGACATACCCGATCCGGATGGAGGGGAGCGGGTCTGTGGTTGGGGGAGTGGTGAAGCGACCCACAGCGGAGAGGATGGCATGTCGACGAAGCGCACGGTGTTGGTGATTCCGGGTAGCAACGGCTGCTGGCACATGCCGCACCAGTTCTTCGCTGTCGAAGCGGCGCGGGTGCGGGGCGCACAGATGCACTATGTGGCGTGGCGTGGCGAGGCACCATCGGAGCCGGCGGCGCGAGGGCCGTGGGCGGTCGAGCAGATCGCGGCGGTGTTGCCCGGCCTTTCTGAGCCGCTGATCATCGCGAGCTCGCTCGGTACGGTCGCTTCGGACCTCGCTGCCGACCATGGACTGCCCGCGGTCTGGATCACGCCGCTGCTGCATCGTGGGGAGGTCGTGGAGGGCATTCGCAGGGGCAGCGCGCCCTGCCTTCTGATCGGAGGCACGGCCGACAGCAGTTGGCGCGCGGACCTGGCGGGTGAGTTGTCGCCATATGTGTTCGAAGTCCATGGTGCCGATCACTTGCTCCGTGTGCCGGGACCACTGGCGAGGTCGGCGGTCGTGCTGGGCGATGTGGCGACGGCGGTGGAGCAGTTCCTCGACGAGGTTCTTTGGCCCGCGCCCTAGATTCTCGGTGCGACCACTACCGGCAAGTCCTGGCCCTGTCCGGGTCCCCAAGATTGCCGGAGCATGAGCCGACAATCCGCACGCCCGCTCAGGTCGACACGTTGGCAGGTGAGATGCCGAGGCCGTACGACGTGTTCGCCCTGATGCGACGTCGAATCTGGTGTCTGACCTGCGGTGATGGTGTTGTGCCCCCGGCAGGATTCGAACCTGCGACACACGGTTTAGGAAACCGTTGCTCTATCCCCTGAGCTACGGGGGCGGGGACCACACGCAGGGTAGCGGTCGAGAGCCGATGACCCGGGCTCAGGAGGCGTAGCGCTTGGCGGCGCGGGCGCGTGCCTTGGCCGCCTCGACCTCGCGGTCGCGCGGCGGCGCCTTGGTGACGAGCGACGCGAGGAGGGCCTCGGTCGTCGCCGCCACGGCGTCGACCGCCTCGTCGAAGGCGGCTTGGTTGGCCATCGAGGGCTTCGTCATGCCACTGACCTTGCGGACGTACTGGATCGCGGCGGCTCGCACCTCGTCTCCAGTCGCGGGCGGCGCAAAGTTGTGGAGGGTCCGTATGTTGCGGCACATGACACCAGCTTGACACGACATGCTGGTGCCATGGAGGTCACCAGTCTGCGACGCCGGCGGCTGACCGATCTGCTGGTCGTGGCGTTGGCCCTGCTGTCGGTCGGGTTGCTGGCGTACTCGGCGCTCGCCGATCTCAGCTACGACCAGCAGATGACGATCTTCTGGATCGACGTCGGCATCTGCGTGCTGTTCCTCATTGAGTTCGTGAGCGAGTGGCGGACCGCCGGGTGGGGCGTGGCGTTCCTGTGGCGGAACTGGTACGACCTGATCAGCATGGTGCCGGTCGCCCATCCCAACTTCGTCGAAGGTCACTGGACCCGCCTGCTGTGGGCGGTGGTCATCCTCGCTCGGATCGGGCGGGCGGTCGACCGACTGGTGGGGCAGCGGGTGACAGCGGCGGTGACCAGCCGAGTCATCACGGTCCTGGTCGACGTCATCAAGTACCCGATCACGGTCGCCGTGCTCGAGGAGGTCGCGGCGGTCCTCCAGGCGGGTCGCTACACCGAGAACCTCGCCAACGCCCTGCACGAGAACGAGCAGGACATCAAGACCATGGTGCGCGAGAAGGTGAAGGCCGATCCGGTGACCGGACGGATCACCTGGCTCCCGTTCCACGATCGGCTTGTCGACACGGTCAGCGAGACGACGCTGCGGGTCATCTTCGAGGTGCTCAACGACCCGCGTACCGACGAGCTGATCGCCGATGTGCTGCGGGAGAACATCCTGCAGCTGCGGACGGAGGTGCGGAAGCACGCGTACGGAGCGGGTCGGGGTGCGACGACGTGGACCGACTCCGACGCCGACCAGGCTCCGACGTGAGAGTCGACATCCGGGGTGTTGTCGACGCCGCGATGTGATTCTCTCGTCGCGACAATCGTGGCTTGCCGGACCCGCCGGCGAGGATCGACGATGGAGAGGACCGTCGTGTGGACGCGCACCCGGATGGTGAGACTCGACCATGACCGAACTCTCGTACGCCTCGGGCACCTCGGACCTTCCCCTGCTCGGCGACACGATCGGGGCCAATCTCGCGCGGACGGTCGCCACCCATCCGGATCGCGACGCGCTCGTCGAACACGCGACGGGCCGCCGCTGGTCGTACGCCGAGCTCGCCGCCGAGGTCGACGCGGTCGCCTGGGGACTTCGCGAGCTCGGGGTCGGCAAGGGCGACCGGGTGGGCATCTGGGCGCCGAACTGCGCGGAGTGGACCTTCACGCAGTACGCGACGGCGCGGCTCGGCGCCATCCTGGTCAACATCAACCCGGCGTACCGGGTGCACGAGCTCGAGTACGTCCTCAACCAGGCCGGCATCCGTACTCTCGTCGCCGCGGCCGAGTTCAAGACGTCCGACTACGCCGCCATGATCGAGGAGGTCCGGCCCCGATGCGAAGACCTCAGGGACGTCGTGCTGATCGGGCAGGCCAGTTGGACCGACCTCGTCGCGGCCGGGCAGTCGGTCGACCGACAGGCACTCGACGAGCTCGGTGAGTCGCTGACGGCCGACGATCCGATCAACATCCAGTACACGTCGGGGACGACCGGCTTCCCCAAGGGCGCGACGCTCTCGCACCACAACATCCTCAACAACGGCTTCTTCGTCGGCGAGCTGTGCGGCTACACCGAGGCCGACCGGATCTGCATCCCCGTGCCCTTCTACCACTGCTTCGGCATGGTCATGGGCAACCTCGCGGCGACCAGCCACGGCGCGTGCATGGTCATCCCGGCGCCGGCGTTCGACCCGACGGCGACGCTGGCCGCCGTGGCCGCCGAGCGTTGCACCTCGCTGTACGGCGTGCCGACCATGTTCATCGCGGAGCTCGTCGAGGCGGGGTTCGACGACCACGACCTCGGCTCGCTGCGGACCGGGATCATGGCCGGCTCGCCGTGCCCGGTCGAGGTGATGAAGCAGGTCATCGAGCGCATGGGCATGACCGAGGTGACCATCTGCTACGGCATGACCGAGACGTCGCCGGTCTCCACGCAGACCCGGGCCGACGATTCCGTCGACCGCCGGGTGTCGTCGGTGGGCCGAGTGCATCCGCATCTGGAGGTCAAGATCATCGATCCCGCGACCGGGCGTACGGTGCCGCGCGGGACGCCAGGCGAGTTCTGCACCCGCGGGTACTCGGTGATGCTCGGCTACTGGGACCAGGCCGACAAGACCGCCGAGGCGATCGACGCCGCCCGCTGGATGCACACCGGCGACCTCGCCGTGATGGACGACGACGGCTACCTCAACATCACCGGCCGGATCAAGGACATGGTGATCCGTGGCGGCGAGAACATCTATCCCCGGGAGATCGAAGAGTTCCTCTACACGCATCCGGACGTCCTCGACGCCCAGGTGATCGGGGTCCCCGACGAGCGCTACGGCGAGGAGCTCATGGCGTGGGTACGGATGCGCGAGGACGCCGATCCGTTGACGACCGAGGCCGTACGCGAGTTCTGCACGGGCCGACTCGCCCACTACAAGATCCCGAAGTACGTGCACGTCGTGGACGAGTTCCCGATGACCGTAACGGGCAAGGTGCGCAAGGTCGAGATGCGCTCGCAGGCCGTCGAGCTCCTCGGCCTCGAGTCCGCCGACTCAGCCCGCCACGCCTGACCCCACGACGATCCGCCCCGTCTGACCCCGCGATCCGCCTCGAATGGCCGGGCGATCCGCCTCGACTGACCCCGCGATCCGCCTCGAGTGGCCGGGTCAGATGGGGCGGATGAGCGGGTCAGATGGGGCGGATGGGCGGGTCAGATCGGGCGGATGAGCGGGTCAGATCGGGCGGATCGACGAGAGAATGGCGAGGCGCCCGCACCCTAGGAGTGCGGGCGCCCCTGGTCGAGGCTCGGCTTAGACGGTGACCGACTTCGACTCGTCGTCGGCATCGGTCTCGCCCCCGTCGGGCACCTGCCCGTCGGCGGACAGGGCCTCGTGCTTGATGTTCAGGCCGAGGAAGGTGATGACCGTTCCGGCGATCAGCAGCCACATGGCGACGTTGAACGCGTCCACCGTGCCCGCGGTCTGCGAGACCAACCCGAACAGTGCCATCTGCTCCTCGGTCGGCGGGGTGCCGGCCTGAGCCGCGCCGCTCGTCAGCTCCGCCATCCTGTCGGCGATGCCGTTGGCGAAGATCGTGCCGAGCACCGCGATCCCGAGCGAGCCGCCGACCTGCTGCATCGTGTTGAGCACCGCCGACCCGACCCCGGAGTCGCGCTGGTCGACGCCCGCCACCGCCGTCAGCGTGAGCGGGACGAACAGCAGACCCATGCCGAGCGACTGGATGATGATCCACGGCAGCAGGTCGGTGACGTACGACGAGTCGAGGTCGAGGTTGGTGTAACCCCACAGTCCGAACGACGCGAGCACGCCACCGGCACCGGCGATCCAACGTGGGTCGACTCGCGACGCCAGGTTGGACGCGATCTGCGCCGACACCATGATCCCGGCCGAGAACGGCAGGAAGGCGAAGCCGGCCTTCAGCGGTCCGTAGCCCAGGACGTCCTGGATGAACAAGGACACGTAGAGGAACATCGCGAACATCGCCGCCGGCACGATCAGCATCGCGAGGAAGCTGACCGCCCGGGTTCGGTCGGTCACGATCCTCAGTGGCAGCAGGGCGTGTGGTGTCACCTTTTCGAGTACGACGAACGCGACCAGGAGGCCGACGCCGACGATGATCGGCGCGAGTGTCCAGAAGTCGGTCCACGAGTACAGCGCGCCGGTGTCGTGGTTGGCGACCTGACCCTTGTGGTTGAAGCCGTACACGATCGAGACCAGACCCAGGGTCGCGGTGATCGCGCCGGGCAGGTCCCAGCGTCCGGGCTGCGGCTCGGACTCCGAGAGCAGCTTCGGCGCGGCCAGGGCCACGGCGATGCCGATCGGCACGTTGATCAGCATGGTCCAGCGCCACGAGGCCTCGGTCAGCGAGCCGCCGAGGATTAGTCCGATCGCGGCGCCCGCGCCGGACATCGCCGCGTAGACCGCGAACGCCCGGTTACGAGGCCTGCCGGCCGGGAAGTTGGTCGTGATCAGCGCGAGCGCCGTCGGCGACGCCGCCGCGGCTCCGAGGCCCTGCAGCGCGCGGGCCGTGAGCAGCTCCCACTCGGACTGGGCCAGTCCGGCGAACAGTGACGCGATCGCGAACACCGTGACGCCGAACATGAACACTTTCCGGCGCCCGATCACGTCGCCCATCCGGCCGCCCAGCAACAGCAGCCCTCCGAAGGCGATCGTGTAGGCCGTGATGATCCACGTGATGTTGGCGTCGCTGAAGCCGAGGTCGTCCTGGATGTGCGGCATCGCGATGTTCACGATGCTGGCGTCCAGCACCACCATCAGCTGGGCGGTGGTGATCAGCACGAGCGCCAGACCAAGGTGGCGGTTGCGCCGACCCTTCGTATCCTCCGGGGGCGGATCCGCCTGGTTAGGTAGTGAGTCGACAGACATACGAGTCCTTTTCTCCTACGGCCGCCTACGGCGGCGCTTGGCGATTCGTTGTGGAGGTCAGGGAGTGGCTTCTCCCGACCCACGTCTGGTGGAGGTGGTGCGCTGAGCGACGGGGAACACGACCTCGTCGATCAGTCGGTCCAGGAAGGCGTCGTCCAGTTGCTGTCCGAGGACGACGCCGAAGTGCGAGCACAGGGCCGGCAGCAGGGCGAGGACGAGGTCGATGTCGACCCCCTCGGCGATCTCACCGCGATCGAAGGCCCGCTCGCCGATCTTGCGCCACGACGCCCGCTTGGGCTCGAGGAAGCGCTGGCGAAAGGCCGTGGCCAGCTCGTCGTCGGTGTGCATCGCGGTCATCAGGCTGCTCACCACGGAGACCGGCAGCGTCGGGTTCTTGCCGTGATGGTTGCACCACACGGCCTTCAGATCGCCGCGTAGTGAGCCGGTGTTGGGCGGCTCGTCGGGCAGGCCCTTGGCCTTCGAGATGGCGTCGACGACGAGATCGGCCTTACTGGACCAGTGTCGGTAGAGGCTGGCCTTGCTGGCGTGGGCCTCGGCCGCGACCTGATCCATGGTGAGGCGGTCGTAGCCGACCTTGGCGAGCACGCGGACGGTGGCGTCCAGAATCTCCGCCTCGCGCGCGTCGGCGATGCGTGGCCGGTGAGCGGCCTTCGCGGCGAGCTGGCTGGGGGTCATGGTCACCGTCCGTCATCTGGCATTCACGTGATGAAACGAAACTGTTTCGTTCCATCGGAGCCAGCGTACGACGATGCCCAGTTATTCCCAACGGTTTTTCTCGGCGGCTTCGTTCCCGCCGGCGGAGCCGACCTGTGGCCGGGGCCTATGAAAGTACGGCGCCCGGCGTCGGCTCAAGCGAGTTTCGGCCGACGCCGGGCGTACCGGAGCGTGGAAGCGACTGTCAGTGCGTGTGCGGCGGAACCGTCGGACCCTCCGAGGGCTGCACCACCACGAAGCCGGGACCGTGGAAGGAGTACTGCATCGCCTCACCGGAGCCGCCGCGCAGCATCGACTTCACGTTCATGCTGCTCACCACGTTCGGCGCGAGATTGGCCGACCAGCAGATCGCGGCCTGCGGATCGACGAACGTGGGCTGCTGCGAGCAGTCGAGAATCATCGGCTCGCCGTCGGAGGTCAGGGCTACGTCGCCCTGGCCCTGGATGAGCGTGTTGAAGAGGCCCCCGGTGAACATGCCGGCGCCCTTCGTGCGGTGGACGTCCCAGTGCAGGTTGGCGTCGAACGTCAGCAGGCTGGAGCCGTTCACGCTGATGCCGTCACCCTCGAGGTGGATCAGGAAGATCGGGAATCCCTCGCGGGCGAAGAAGACCTCGCCGGCACCGCTCACCCGCATCAGCGGCTGGTCCTCGCTGGTCGCGAGGCGCTTGGCGAACTTCGCGAGGCTGCCCGAGCCCTCGTGGTGAAACTGGACCTGTCCCTGGAAGGCGACCATCGCGCCCTTGGCGGCCAGGACGTCCGGACCGAGCGTCACCTTGAGCATCTTCTTGCTCTGCAGGGCGAAGCGCTCCTGGGTCTGGACCTCGTTGTGTTCGGCTGCAAACAAGTCACTGCGCATGCCGGTGATCCTCCCGTACGGCTGGGTCACCCGCGCCGCCGGGTCCGCCGACCCGTGCGGACCGGCCGAGAAGCCGTTACCATTCTGTGATTCTAAGGTGAAAGCCGACTGGGGGCCGTCGGTCCGCCCGTGCGCGAGGGACGGCGAGGACGAGTGAAGGTGTTCGTGACCGGTGCGACCGGTGTGATGGGGAGGTCGGTGGCCCGCAGCTTGATCGCCGCCGGTCACGATGTCATCGGACTGGCCCGCGATGCCGAGAAGGCCGCGTTACTGGACTCGATGGACGTCATGCCGGTGCGCGGCACGATGTTCGACATGACCCGCCTGGCCGAGGCGTTCGAGGGTTGCGACGTGGTCTGCAACATGGCGATGTGCATCCCGATCGGCTGGTCGGGCCTGCGGCCGGGGGCCTGGCGGGCGAGCGACCGGCTCCGCTCCGAGGGCTCCCGCATCGTCTCCCGGGCGGCCCGCCGGGCCGGCGTCCGCCGGTTGATCCAGGAGAGCGTGTCGTACCTCTATGCCGACGCCGGCGACAACTGGATCACCGAGGGCAGCCCGGTCGCCGTCAACAGCGCGACCGAGCCGGTGATCCTGGCGGAGACGGCGGCCGAGGAGTTCCGTGCCGTCGGACGCGACAGCGTGGTCCTGCGGTTCGGCACGATCATCGGCGACGACGGCCTGACCCGGTGGCGGCTGCGACGGGCGCGGGCCGGTCGTCCCATCGGCCTGGGCTCTCCCGACGGCTGGACGCATGTCGTCCACCTCGACGACATCGGCTCGGCGGTCGTGGCGAGCCTGGGCGCTCCGTCGGGGGTCTACAACGCCGGAGCCGCACCGATCCGTCGCTCGGACCTGGTGGTGAGCTACGGCCGGGCCGTCGGCGTCGACAATGGGGCGTTCATCTCGCGGTTCCTGCAGCGGTTCGGGGGAGACCGCCTGGAGCCGCTGACCCGGTCTCAGCGGGTGTGCTCGGCCGCGTTGACCAGGGCGACGGCGTGGCATCCGATCCACCCTGAGTTCGACCCGGCCTGGCTTACCGCCATGGTGGACGCGTGACGCGCGAGTCGGGCGAGGGTCAGGAGCCCGACCCGGAGCGGCCGCCGTCGAAGGAGCGCGTCTCCAAGCGGCCGCCGTCGGAGCGGCCCGCGTCCCGTCGGCGACCCGACCGACTGGGTGACCTACTGCCCGAGACCACGCGCGACGAGTCGGCGACCGCCTGGGGTGACGAGGACGACGCCGACCGCGACGGACAGCTGCGCCGGGAGGTGCCGCCGCACCACGGCTGACTCGGGCTCATGCGGTCGGGCCGCTGTCCCTTCGGTCACCCTCGTTCTGGCGGACCAGCGCGTCGCGGATCTCGCGCAACAGGGCCGTGTTCTCGTCGAGGTCCTCGGCCTCCTCGTCGCCTCGCTTGCGCAGCTCCATGAAGCGGTTGTAGGGCACGACGACGAAGAAGTAGACCGCGGCCGCGATGAAGAGGAAGCCGACCAGGTCGGTGATGAAGGCGCCGATCGGGATGTCGGCGACGTCGATCGAGTCGAAGTTGGGCTCGCCGCCCAGCTTGCCGACGATCGGCATCACCACGTTGTCGACGAGGGACAAGACGACGGCGGTGAACGCCGCGCCGATGACGAACGCCACCGCCAGCTGGATGAGGTTGCCCCGGAGCAGAAACTCCTTGAATCCCTTGAGCACGTTGTCTCACCAATCGTCTTCGGGGTACGAAATCCGGCGCCTCACCCTAGCGACGCGACCGGGGTCGGGCCATTGGTCGTCTCAGACGATCAGGATCGTGAGCTGCTGCCGCACCGACGCGTCGGCGAGGGCCAACGCGGTCGGCTCGTCGACGGCGAGCACGAGCGGCGCACCGTCGCCGAGTGTGGTCGTGTCGGCGGCCGGTCGAGCGACGACGGTGGCGTCGGTGGCGACGACCGAGGTCGCGCCGCCTCTCGGGTCGGTGCCGACGACGTCGACCTGATCACCGGGCTCGACGAGTGCCGCGGTCGACGGGTCGAGCACCCGGATGGTGGCGAGGACCGTCCCGGGGGCGAAGCCCGCCAGCAGCTCGGCCTGCACGAGTCGAACGTCGGTCAGCGGCTCGCCGGCTCGAACCGGACCGGCGAGAGTCCGGCCGAACGGCGGCGTGACGGGATCGACCGCGCCGGCGGGGACCAGGTCGGGCTCGACCTCCACGGTCTCGACGTCGCTCGCCCCCAAGGTGTCGCCGGCCCGAAGATCGGACGCGGCGACGACGACGGATCTGGTCGCGGTATCCGGCCGGGCGGCCTGGACCGTCGTGACCACGGCCAGCGCGGCGAAGATCGCGGCCAGCACGCGGCGCCGCGCCAGCACGGCTCGCCGCAGGTCGCGACGCAGGGATTCGAGTCGAGTCCGGCTCATGTCCGGGAGCGTAGGTCCGGCCGAACGCGGCGTGCCCCGGCAATCCACAGCCGGTGCTCGCGGCCAGCGGTCGCCGCAGGAAGCGAGGGACGGTCAGGCGGACGAGCCGGCCTTGGCGGTCTCCTTGCTCGTGGCGGCGCTGCCACCCTGGCCCGAGCCAGACTTCCCGGAGTCGCTCGACTTGCCCGAGCCGGCTTTGCCCGAGTCGGACTTGCCGGAGTCGCTGGAGCCGGTCGACGTGCTCGATCCGGAGTCGCCGTCGGACGACGGCGTCGGGCGGCTGTCGGTGCGGTAGAAGCCCGAACCCTTGAAGACCACGCCGACGGCGCTGAAGACCTTGCGCAGCCGGCCCTGGCACTCGGGGCAGACGGTCAGCGGCTCGTCGCTGAAGCTCTGCTGCACCTCGAGAGCGGTTCCGCAGGAGGTGCAGGAGTACTGGTAGGTCGGCACGACGTCGGTCTCCTTCTCCGGGGTCGGGTCCTAGCACTCGACCCCCTCGACTGCCAATTGTGCCTTGTCCGTCAAGTTCACACGAGTTCACGACCCCGTCACGGCCCGCGCCTTCGCGGCGGCGACCCAACCGGCAGAATGCTTGGGTGCGCCGCAGCTACCTGCTCTACACCGCGATCGTGGTGATCGTCGTCTTGGTGTCCGGGGCGGTCTTCGCCGTCGTCACGGTGCGGCGCTCGTTTCCGCAGGTCGACGGGGAGATCAGCGTCGTGGGCCTGCAGGATCGCGTCGAGGTGCTGCGGAACGGGCAGGGGATCCCGCAGATCTACGCCGACAACGCGACCGACCTGTTCTTCGCCCAGGGCTTCGTCCAGGCGCAGGACCGCTTCTACGAGATGGACTTCCGGCGGCATCTCACGGCGGGCCGGCTGGCCGAGCTGGTCGGCGAGGACGCCGTCGAGACCGACGAGTTCGTCCGGACGCTCGGCTGGCGGGACGTGGCCCGACGCGAGCTCGACGGGCTCCGGCCCGACACCCAGCGGTACCTGGAGGCGTACTCCGACGGCGTCAACGCCTACATCGAGGACAAGTCCGCGGGAGAGTTGTCGCTGGAGTACACCATGCTGTCGGTCACCGGGCCCGACTACGCGCCGGAGCCGTGGACGCCGGTCGACTCGCTGGCCTGGCTGAAGGCGATGGCCTGGGACCTGCGCGGCAACATGGACGACGAGATCGATCGGGTGCTCGCGACGCAGGACCTGAGCGCGGCCGAGGTCGAGGAGCTCTACCCGGACTATCCGTACGCCCGACACGACCCGATCGTCAGCGGCAAGATCCGAGCGGGCCGCTTTCGCGCCGACGACCCGACCTCGTTCGGCCGCGCGGCGCCGAATGTGTCGGCGGACGTCGTCGGCGCCCCGGACGACGCACTGGGGGAGTCGCTCGACGACGCGCGGGCGGCCGTCGACGCCGTACCCGAGCTGTTCGAGTCCGGCGACGGCGTGGGCTCCAACTCCTGGGTCGTCGACGGGGAGCTGTCGGAGACCGGGCAACCCCTCCTGGTCAACGACCCGCACCTGGCCCCGTCGATGCCGGCCGCGTGGTACCAGATGGGGCTGCACTGCAACGAGATCACGACCAGCTGCCCGTTCGACGTCTCGGGCTTCACGTTCGCCGGCCTGCCCGGCGTCGTGATCGGCCACAACGACCGGATCGCGTGGGGCCTGACGACGATGTACACCGATGTCACCGACCTCTATCTCGAGGACGTCGACGGCGAGGCCGGCACGTACCGCTATCGGGGGCGCCGGCTACCGCTGCGCACCCGGACCGAGGAGATCGACGTCGCGGGCGAGGACGAGCCCGTGACGATTACGGTCCGGTCGACCCGGCACGGCCCGCTGATCTCCGACGTCGACGACGACGCGGCGGACACCGGCCGGACCGCGGCGGCCGTGGCGTCGGGCGGCGAGACGGACTCGCCGTCGTACGAGGTCGCCCTCCGCTGGACGGCGCTGCAGCCCGGCCGGACGATGGACGCCGTCTTCGGGATCAACCAGGCCGGCGACTGGCCGGAGTTCCGCCGGGCGGCCAAGCATCTCGACGCGCCGTCGCAGAACCTCGTGTACGCCGACGTCGACGGCCACATCGGCTACCAGGCGACCGGACGGGTGCCGATCCGACGACTCGGCGACGGTCGCTGGCCGGTGCCCGGTTGGGATCCGCGGTACGACTGGACTCGCGACATCCCGTACCGGAAGCTGCCGTCCGAGCTCGACCCGGAGACCGGGTACGTCGTGACCGCGAACCAGGCCGTCGTGGACGACGACTACCCGTACCTGCTCACCAGCGACTCGGCGTACGGCTACCGCAGCGCCCGGATCGAGGAGCTCCTGGAAGCCGACTCGGAGCTCGGCATCGAGGACATGACCCGGATCCAGCGCGACTCGTACAACGCGAACGCCGCCCGCATCGTGCCGTACCTGCGCGACATCAAGCTGAACGGTGGCTACTACCGGGCCGGCCAGCGGCTGCTCCACGACTGGGACTTCACGCAGCCGGCGGACTCGGGAGCGGCGGCGTACTTCAACGCCGTCTGGAAGAACCTGCTGGAGCTGACCTTCCACGACCAGCTCCCGGAGGAGGTGTGGCCCGACGGGGGCGAGCGCTGGTTCGAGGTGGTCGCGGCCATCCTCGACGACCCGACCAGCCCGTGGTGGGACGACGTCACCACCGACGAGGTGCAGGAGACCCGCGACGACGTCCTCGAGCAGGCGCTGCATGGCGCCCGCGACGACATGACGATGCTGCAGGCCCGCGACGCCGAGGAGTGGTCGTGGGGACACATCCACGAGCTGACGCTGGAGAACCCGACCCTCGGGACGTCCGGCATCGGCGCCGTCGAGTGGATGTTCAACCGGGGGCCGTACGAGGTGGGCGGCGGCGGTGGGACGGTCGACGCCACCGCCTGGGACGCCGCCGAGGGCTACGAGGTGACCGCGGCGCCGTCGATGCGGATGGTGGTCGACCTCAGCGACCTCGACGAGTCGCGCTGGATCCAGCTGACCGGCGAGTCCGGGCACGCCTTCCACGGCAACTACACCGACCAGACCTCGATGTGGGTCGACGGCGAGACGCTGCCCTGGTCGTTCTCCCGCGACGCGGTGGAGGCCGCCACCGAGCACGAGCTCGTCCTCACCCCCGACGACCTCTCCTGAGGCCGCTGCCGATCGCGGTCCGGCCGAGCCGCAGCGTACGGGTCGGGGTGACCGCGACCTGGACCGGCTCGTCGTCGCGGTCCGACGGCACCGACTCGACGACCTCGTGGTCGTACACCAGGATGCAGCGCAGCGTGTCCGACCGGACGTACGCCAGCGCGCGGTCGTAGCAGCCGGCGCCCCGGCCCAGCCGTACGCCGGCCGCGTCCACGGCGAGGCCGGGGCACACCACCACGTCGGCGACCGCGACCGCGTCCGCGCCGAGCCGCTCGCCGGTCGGCTCCCGCAGTCCCATCCGGGCCGGCGCGAGGTCGTCGAGATCGGTCAGCACGGCCCAGTCCAGCCGCAGGTCGGGCTGGACCACAGGCAGCAGCAGCCGGCGGTCGGAGTCGAGCAGCGTGTCGATCAGCGGGTGGGTCCCGGGTTCGTGGTCGATCGAGTAGTACACCGCGACGGTCTGCGCGGCCGCGAGCTCCGGCAGGGCCAGCGCCTGCTCGGCGAGCGCGGCCGCGTGGGCGTCGACCTGCTCGGGCTGCAGCGCCTTCCGGGCGTCGAGCATCCGGCGCCGCATCGTCTGCTTCGCGGCGGCGACATCCTCGAAGGGCACCTGTTCAGGCTACCGACCGGTGGCGGCGGCCCGGCTCTTGGCGAGTTCGGGCGGCGTCCGAACTCTGGCGGCGTCCGAACTCTGGCGGCGTCCGAACTCGCCAACAGTCGCCGCCACGGCGAACCCGCCCCGCGCCGCCGAAGCCACCCGCCTACCATGCGTCGCATGAGCGAGCAGGGGTTGCGGCAGGCCCGCGACGCGATGGAAGCGGCCGGGGTGCACCCCCGAGCGATCGACGTGTTCACGCACTACTACCGGGAGCTCGAACGCGGCGCGACCGGCCTGATCGCCGAGTCGGACATCGAGCCCCTGACCAGCCTGCCGCGCGCCTCCGAGCTCGACGTCACGCCGGAGCAGTCCCGCGAGGCGCTGTCGGCGACGGCCGTCCTGAAGCTGAACGGCGGACTCGGCACGTCGATGGGTATGGACCGTGCCAAGTCGCTGCTGACGGTCCGCGAGGGGCTGACGTTCCTCGACATCATCGTCGGCCAGGTCACGCGACTGCGGGAGCAGTACGACGTACGGCTGCCGCTGCTGTTCATGAACAGCTTCCGTACCCGCGACGACACCCTGGCCGTGCTGAAGGCGTACCCGGACCTGTCGGTCCACGGGCTTCCACTCGACTTCTCCCAGAACCAGGAGCCGAAGCTGCGGGCCGACGACCTGACGCCGGTCGAGTGGCCGGCCGACCCGGAGCTGCAGTGGTGCCCACCCGGACACGGCGACCTCTACACGGCGCTCGAGGTGTCCGGCGTGCTGCGCGAGCTGCTCGACGCCGGCTTCCGCTACGCGACGGTGTCCAACTCCGACAACCTCGGCGCGGTCCCGGATCCTGCCATCGCCGGCTGGTTCGCGGCCAGCGGAGCGCCGTACGCGGCGGAGGTCTGCCGTCGCACACCGGCCGACCGGAAGGGCGGTCACCTCGCGGTCCGCCGCCGCGACGGGCAGCTGATCCTGCGCGAGGTGGCCCAGACCGCCGAGGAGGACCGGGACGCGTTCGCCGACGAGAAGCGGCACGCGTACTTCCACACCAACAATCTGTGGTTCGACCTGCGGGCGCTCGCCGACACGCTCGAGGAGCGGGAGGGCGTCCTCGGTCTGCCGCTGATCCGCAACCTCAAGACCGTCGACCCGGCCGACCCGTCGTCGCCGCGCGTGGTCCAGATCGAGACCGCGATGGGCGCCGCGATCGAAGTGTTCCCGGGCGCTCGGGCGCTGGAGGTGGAGCGATCGCGGTTCCTGCCGGTGAAGACGACCAACGACCTGTTGCTGCTGCGTTCGGATCTCTACACGCTGCGGCCGGACTTCCAGCTCGTACGCGAGGCGGACGGGCTGCCACTGGTCGATCTCGACCCGGCGTACTACAAGACCATCGACGCCTTCTCCGGTCGGTTCGCGGCCGGAGCGCCGTCGCTTCGGGAGGCCGACGCCCTGACGGTCCGGGGCGACTGGACGTTCGGCTCCGACGTCCGCGTCGTCGGCACGGTCCGGCTGGAGGACGAGGGATCCCCACGCCAGGTGCCGGACGGGACGACCCTGGGCAGCTGACGGGCCGACTGTTGGCGTGAAACCGCAGCCGCCGAGGAGTGTTGGTGCGATCTCGCGCCAACACTGTGGCCGGTCTCGGCGGGGCGAGTGCGTGCTGGCCGTAGGCTGCTGCCATGGACGCGTATCCCGCGACCGGCACGGGGCTTCGATCGGTCGACGACCAGTTGCGCCTGGTGCTCGACTCACTGGCGCCCCTCGCGCCCTACGACCAGCCACTGCTCGAGGCGACCGGGCTGCCGATCTGCGAGGAGATCGTGTCGCCGATCGACCTGCCGCGCTTCACCAACTCGGCGATGGACGGCTATGCCGTGCGGTACGCCGACGTCGCCGAGGCGAGCGACGACCGGCCCGTCCACCTGCCCGTCGTCGGCGAGGCGGCCGCCGGCACGTCCAAGGCGTACGCCCTCGCGCCCGGTACGTCGATGCGGATCATGACCGGTGCCCCGGTGCCGTCCGGCGCCGACTGCGTGATCCCGGTCGAGGCGACCGACAACGGGCGGGCCGAGGTCAAGATCTTCGGCCGACCGCGGCCCGACCAGCACGTCCGCCTCGCGGGCGAGGACATTCGTGCCGGCGACGTGGTGCTGCAGGAGGGCGCGGTCCTCGACGCTCGGGAGACCGGTCTGATCGCGGCCGTGGGCCGGTCACAGGTGCGGGCTCGGCCTCGGCCGCGGGTCGTGATCATGTCAACCGGCAGCGAGCTCCGCGAGCCGGGCGCGGGCCTGGACTTCGACTCGATCTACGACGCCAACAGCTACATGCTGGCCGCCGCGGCGAAGGGTGCGGGCGCGATCGCGTACCGGGTGGGCATCGTGTCCGACGACCCGCAGGAGTTCACCGACGCGCTGTCCGACCAGCTGGTCCGGGCCGACGTCGTGGTGACCAGCGGCGGCGTCAGCAAGGGCGACTACGACGTCGTCAAGGACGTCCTCAGCCGGCTCGGCACGGTCGAGTTCGTCGAGGTCGCCATGCAGCCCGGCAAGCCGCAGGGGTTCGGGTACATCGGCGAGGACGAGACACCGATCTTCACCCTCCCCGGCAACTCGGTGTCGGCGTTCGTGTCGTTCGAGGTGTTCGTGGTGCCCGCGCTGCGTCGGATGATGGGACGGTTGCCGTACCGCCGGCCGCTCGTCCGGGCGGTGCTCACCGAGGATCTCCAGGCGCCTGGCAGTCGGCGCAAGTACGTCCGGGCCCGCTTCGAGGTCACCGCCCGGGGCGCGACGGTGACGCCGGTCGGCGGCCAGAGCTCGCACCTGATCGGAAGCCTCGCCCACGCCAACTGTCTGATCGTGGTCCCCGAGGACGCGACCTCGGTGGCTGCCGAGGAGACGGTCAGCGCGATGGTGCTGGACCGGACGTTCTAGGCCCGATCGATGACCGCCCCCGACCCACCCCAGCGGCTGACCCACGTCGACGAGCACGGCGCCGCCCGCATGGTCGACGTCTCGGGCAAGGCGACGACCGATCGCGAGGCGACTGCCCGGGGCCGGGTCGTCGTGGCGCCGGAGACCGTCGACCTGCTGCGTCGGGGCGAGGCGCCGAAGGGTGACGTGCTCGGGGTCGCCCGGGTCGCCGGCATCATGGCGGCGAAGCGGACCCCGGACCTGGTGCCGCTGTGCCACCCGCTCGCGATCAGTGGCGTCACCGTTGACCTCGACGTCGCCGACGACGCGGTCGAGATCGCCGCCACGGTGCGTACGACCGACCGCACCGGCGTCGAGATGGAGGCGCTGACCGCGGTGTCGGTCGCGGCGCTGACGGTGTACGACATGATCAAGGCCGTCGACAAGCAGGCGACGATCACCGACGTACGCGTGGAGCGCAAGTCCGGCGGCAAGAGCGGAGACTGGTCGAGGAGCGACTGATGACCCATGGTGAGGCCCGGCCCCAGGCCGTGGTGATCACCGCGTCGAACCGGGCCGCGTCCGGGGTCTACGCCGACACCGGCGGTCCGCTGATCGTCGACGCCCTGCGGGAGTGGGGGTTCGACGTCGACGAGCCGGTCGTGGTGCCCGACGGCGAGCCGGTGGAGCGGGCGCTGCGGGCCGCCGTGGCCGACGACGCGGCCGCGGTCGTGACGACCGGGGGTACGGGAGTCAGCCCGACCGACGAGACGCCCGAACGTACCCGGTCGGTTCTGGCGTACGAGATCCCCGGCCTGGCGGAGGCGATCCGCGCGTACGGCGTCGCCCAAGGGGTGCCGACCGCGGTGCTGTCGCGCGGGGTCGCCGGGGTCGCGGGACGGACGGTGGTCGTCAACCTCCCGGGCTCACGCGGCGGCGTGAAGGATGGGCTCGCCGTCCTGCGCGACGTGCTGCCGCACGCGGTGGACCAGGTGCGCGGCGGCGACCACGCCCGGTCCGAGGGGAGTGGGTCCTGACGCGCGGGTGGCCGGCGGTCTTGTCGCACGACCGGGTCACCGTCCGGCCGATCCGACGACGTGACGCCGCCGCCTGGCGGTCGGTTCGGGCCCGCAACGCCGAGTGGTTGCGCCGGTGGGAGGCCACGCTGCCGCCCGGCTCGCCCCCGCCGCCGCCCACGTTCGCCGGGATGGTGCGGGAGGCACGTCGGCAGGCTCGGCGCGGCTTCGGTCTGCCGTTCGTCATCACCTACGACGGGCGCTTCGTCGGCCAGGTCACCGTCACCGGCATCGCGTGGGGGTCGGCTCGGTGGGGGCAGGTCGGGTACTGGATCGACCGCCGCGTCGCCGGCCGCGGGATCACGCCGACCGCGGTCGCCTTGGTGGTCGACCACTGCTTCCGGGTCGTCCGGTTGCACCGGATGGAGATCGCGGTCCGACCCGAGAACACCGCGTCCCTGCGGGTGGCCGAGAAGCTCGGGTTCCGTCGGGAGGGCGCGGCGCCGCGCTACCTCCACATCGACGGCGGCTGGCGCGACCACGTGCTGTTCGGGCTGACCGTGGAGGAGGCGGGCGAGGGCGTGCTCGCGCGGTACCTGGCGCAGTCGGGGGCGGGGGACCGGGGGGAGTGACGGGCGGGCCGGCGGTGGTGGCGCTCGGTGGCGATCGGCCGTGCGTGGCTCGACTGTCGGATGGCACGGAGGCGTGTCGGATGGCATGGGAGGAGTGTCGGATGGCACCTCTATCGTCACACCAGTCACAGGAGTGTTCTGGCGACACACCGTCGCGGTAGCGGGCGCTCACGTGCGGTTACGCCTACCGTTCCCCTGTGGGTACGGGCTTGATCTTCGCGGCGGTGGTGATCGCCTGGGCGGTTTTCCTCGTGCCCTGGGCGCTGCGCCGCTACGACGAGGCCACCCGGACCCGCTCTGTTGACACGTTCTCGCGCGGCATGCGGTTGCTTCGGCGGGCCAGGATCGTCGAGTCGGACGAGCCGAGTGCGCCCGCCAAGGCGACGGACGCCAAGGCGAATGCTGAGGATGCGGCGGTCCAGGCAGATGCGGCGGTCAAGGCGGAGGTGGCCGCCAAGGCGGACGACGCGGACGCTGCGGTCGAGGCGGACGAGCCCGACGGTGTCGAGCCGACCGACCCCGATGCGGAGCCGATCGCGGCCCGGCCCGCCCTCAAGAAGTCGCACACGACGTCGGCGCCGGTCGAGCCCCGCGGCCCGTCCCGAGCGGCCGCCCGCGCCGCTGCCCGACGCCGTCGGCGCGTCCTCGGCATGCTGCTCGGCGTCACCGCGGTCGTCGGCGGCCTCGCCGGGCTCGCGATCCTGCCCCCGTGGTCGGCGGCGATCCCGGCGGCCCCGGTCATCGGGTTCCTCGCCCTGTGCCGCTGGCAGGTCCGCCGTGAGGACGACGCCACCTGGGTTCGTCGCCGGGCCGGCCGGTCCGTGGCCGCCTCGACAGCCGGCGACTCGGCCGACGACGAGCCCACTGTCGTCCTCGGCAAGGCGTCGGCCGAGGCTCGCGAGGCCAGTGGGAGACGCGACTCGGTGGAGGCCGACGCCGCGCCAGTCGCCGATTCGGACCTCGCCGAGTCGACGTCGGTCGCCGTCACCGTCTCGACCGACGACGGTGGCTCCCTCTGGGATCCGCTCCCCGTCACCCTGCCGACCTACGTCTCGAAGGCCAAGGCGAATCGGACCGTTCGGACCATCGACCTCGGCGAGCCCGACGCCTGGACATCGGGCCATGTCGAGGGCGAGCAAACCGAGCTGCCGGCGTCCTCCGAGGACAGTTCGGCCTCCGGCGACGACCCCGACGCACACCGGCGCGCCGTCGGCGATTGAGTCGGCCACGGGCGTCCGATATCGAGCGTGGCCGGACGCAACTCGCGTGTTATCGTGTTCCGCCGTTGAGGGGCTGTGGCGCAGTCCGGTAGCGCACCTCGTTCGCAACGAGGGGGTCAGGGGTTCAAATCCCCTCAGCTCCACCACTCGACGCACCAACCCAGACCGCGATCGGTCGGCCTCCCCGTCATCGTCCGCCGGCGGTCGTACGTCGAACGGGGTATCGCAGGTGAAGCGCACGCCGTCCCTGGACGACCATCGGGTCGTCAAGCAGGAGGTGTCCGTCGGTCAGCTTCGCGAAGTACGGGATCCCCTCGCCGAACAGGACCGGCACGAGGCTGACGCACACCTCGTCCACCAGACCGAGCGCGAGGGCCTGCTGGATGACGTTCGCGCTCGCGATCGAGACGTCCTGGTCCCCGGCGATCTCCTTGGCCCGAGCGATCGCGGGTTCGACACCGTCGATGAACGTCGTGTTCGGCCATCTCTCCTCGGCGTCCTCGGGTGCGCGATGGGTGACGACAACGACGGGCGCGCCGATCGGGTGATTGTCGCCCCAACCGTTGGCGATCTCGAACAGGCGCCGGCCGGCGACGAGAGCCCCACCGCCTCCGATCAGATCGCCCAGCAGCTCGGCACTGGCGTCGTCGACCCGGAACGAGACGTTCTCGTTGGAGCTCTCCACAGCCACGTCCCCCGCCTCGTACCAGTCGAACAGCTCCCGGACGTCGTCGTTCGGGTCGGCGATGAACCCGTCCAGTGACATCGTCATGTGAGTCAGCACCTTGCCCATCGCGGCCTCCTTCGATCAACTGCTAAACCATTCGGTTGAATAGAACGTAGGGCGGCGCTCGACCGATTGTCAACCTGTTGGTTGAATAGGCATGCGGGGGTCGCCGTCGGCAG
>Ga0081538_10002045_pt1 | contig 20136 bp, 18 predicted proteins | sample TabmetS5T2R1_FD_71022 | JGI IMG/M metagenome (GOLD analysis project Ga0081538, IMG submission 71022) | Tabebuia heterophylla rhizosphere microbial communities from the University of Puerto Rico - S5T2R1 | ecosystem: Host-associated > Plants > Roots > Rhizosphere ...
ATACAGCGCCCGCTGGGCCGCCGTGAAGCGGCCATTCACGGGGAACGTCCGCGTGATGTCCGCGGCGTAATAGCCGTACTCGCAGCCGGCATCGATCAGCAACAGATCACCATCTTCCATGCGGCGGTTATTCGCCGTGTAGTGGAGGATACAGGCGTTCGGGCCCGACGCCACAATCGACGGATAGGCGTTACGGGGCGAGCCGTGGCGGCGGAAGACGAATTCGAGGGCGGCCTGGACCTCATATTCGTACATCCCCGGCCTGGCGTAGCGCATGGCTTCGAGATGGGCCTCGGACGCGATCTCGCAGGACCGCCGCTGACATGCCAGTTCGGCGGGCGCGCGGCGCAGGCGCAGTTCGTGAATGAGCGGACTCGGGTCCTCGAGGCGGACCGGCACGGTCTGGCCGCGGGCCTTGACGGGTCGGAGCCCGGTCAGGAGTTGGATGATCTTCGGGTCGTACGCCGCATTCCCGAGCTGGTAGTAGATCGTGGCGCAGCCGATGGCATACTCCCGCAGTTTTTGATCGACCTGATCAATGGGATAGGCCGCATCGGCACCGTAGGTTGCAATGGCGCCCTCGGTGCCGGCACGGTGCCCATGCCACATCTCCATATCCCGATCCCGCGGTCGCACGAAGAGCACGAAACGCTCCTTGGCACCCGAGGGATTGATCACGGCCACCGCGTCGGCCTCATCGAAGCCGGTCAGAAAGAAGAAGTCTGAACGCTGACGGAAGCTGTAATGGATATCCTGGTTTCGCACGACCGTTTGCGCGCCAGGGATGATTGCCAGTCCATCCCCGATAGATGCGGCCAACTGTCGCCGACGCTCGAGAAACGGCGTGGCATCGAATGAGGGTTGCATCGCGTGATCTCTCCTCCCCAAACCTGCTGTCCGCTGGCGTGGTCTTGCCACGCGCCCTGAGACATATGATCGACTAAACGCTCCGTTGTGCTCGAGTCGCCACGCCGAGGAGATCTCTGTGCTCAACGTGGGTGCTCTCCCGAGCATATGGTCCCGTTACCTTCACCGACCTCGCCGGGCTCGCCGCCCCCCCACAGAGGGCGTCGGACGTGTTCATACGCTCCCACGAACGCCGCCGACTGCATCGGAATAAACCGCCGTCGATCATAGAGCTGCGTCATCGATGGATCGGCATGCCCAACGGACTGCCGTATGTGGCCCAACTTGACCACCCTCGTTAACATTTTCGCGCCGTCGATGGCTACCTCAGTCGCCCTCATGCCATCGGTCTCCACGCCAACAGGCCCGCAATGAGGTGCCCGTGTCCGCACATCAGGGCGACTGACGTGTCCCCAAACACCCGCGCGCACCGCGGCGGCTACGGCGGCGCGCGACTTGTCCCGATCGTGCCGCGCGAGGTGATGCGCGTCCTGGCGGTCGGTCTCGACGCTCGGCTAGCAGCGTCTGATGGGTGGAATGACGAGCTGGCGTCAGGGCATCAGCTCCACTAGCCGCTGCACCATTGGGCTATGTGGATCACCGAGCCGGTCGACCACCGTGAATGTGTCGTGGCTGGCTTCAAACTCGCGCCCGAAGCCTGCGAACTCGTACGGCCGGTAGCCCGAGCCCAGCCCGATCATGACGCGCCCGCCCGACAGGATGTCGACGAACGCCAGGTTCTCCACCACGCGCACGGGCTCATAGAGCGGCACCGTCACCACCGCGGTGCCGAGCCGGATGCGCGACGTCTTGGCGGCCAGATACCCCATGTACGTGAACACGTCGGGCATGATCCCGTACTGGTTCGAGAAGTGATGCTCGGCGACCCACGCCGTGTCATAGCCGAGCGCGTCCGCCGCCTGGATCTCCGCCGTCACGCGGGCGTGGACGTCCCGGTGCGGGTAGGGCTCGCGGGCGTGGTCGGGGTGTGACGTGAACAGGATGCCGAATTCCATGCCGTCTCCTCTCTGCGGCGCAGCGTACGGGTTGTCGGGGCCATTCGTTGATACGCGTGTCGAGTGTACCCGACATCGTCTGCGGGGATACCATAGACTCGCCGCGGGCGCTCCATCATCACCTTTTATGCTGAGGACTTGTCATTGTAGCCATCGGGCCATTGCGAATCGCCCGGGCCGAGATGCGCCCATGATTGACACTGCAGGGCCCACAATGCCCTTCTCGACGGCGCCCGCATCGGTGACATCCATCATGGCCGTGGGCACCTGCCCCAGCTCCTGTCGGGCTTGGATGCGTCTCTCCTGGGGGCGGCCGGCGATCGTGACCTCCGTGCCTTCGTGCCGGGCCAGGCGTGCGGCCAGTCCCATCCGGCAGCTGCCGCCGACGACCATGAGGGGGTCACCTTGCGGCTTCACTGTCCTCGTCGCTGGGTGTCACGGCCGAGACGCCCGCGGTCGTGGGGTGCCGCGCGATGTCCGGCGTCGGCGTCTTGGGGGGGCAACACGGCGCTGTTGCCTGCCTGGCTTGACTCAGAACACGGCACGCTGCTGAACCGTGCCCTTGGTGGCGAGCGTGAAGCGCGGTTCGACGGGGCCGCCCTCCATGACTCTGGCGGCCACGTATTCGCCCAGTGCCGGGCCGTGTTTGAAGCCGTGACCGGAGCCGCCGCCGACCAGCCAGACGTTGTCGAACGCCGGATGGCGGTCGATCAGAAAGTCCCCGTTGGAGGTGTTCTCGTACTGGCAGACACGCGTTTCCAGCAGCGGCGCCTCCTTCAACCCTGGAAAGCGTTGGGCGAGAAATGTCCGCGCCGCGCTGAGCCCCTCGGCAGTGACCACGCGCTCGCCCCTGTCGGGGTCAAACGGCGGGCCGTGACGATCGGGCGCGATCTTCACGCCGCGGTGTTCCAGGTCAGGGATGCCGTAGATTTCCTCACCAAAGTCGATCCAGGCCGGCATCAGCGGCGGCGCGAACCGCCGGTCACCGGGGTCCACCCCGAAAAAGAAGACCTCCTGGCGCGTCGGGTGAATGCGGTCCTGCAGCAGGTCGGGGAAGAGTTTGGGGAGCCATGGGCCGCAGGCAAAGATGAAGCTCACCGCACGGAGGCTCCGACCACTACGCGTGGTCAGAGAGTCCAGCCGCGCCCTGAATGTGGGGCCGGTGAGCGGCGCCACGGCTTCCGGCACGTAGTCGGCACCGCTTGTGAGCGTCGCTTGCACGACCCGTTGCACGGCCCTCCGCGCCATGAGCACGCCGCTGTCGGGTTCGAAAATCCCCCAGGTCACCGAACCGAACGCGATCTGGGGGTAACGCTGTTCGAGGTCCGCCCGCGACAGCGTTTCGAAGGGGACGCCCAGGTGTTGCAGCGTCCGTAGGCTGTTCACCGCATACGGGTCATCCTGCCGCGCCATCCACAGCACGCCCGTACGGTGAAAGAGCGGCTCGTCAACGGTGCGGAAGAACTCCTGCCAGAGCGCGAGCGAGCGCATCGACCAGCGGGTATAGATCTCGTCCGCGCCATAGCCCATGCGGATGACGCGCGATTCCCCACCCGAGCTGGCACGGCTGTTGGCCGCGCCATAGGCGTCCAGCAGGGCGACGGTCTTCCCGGACCGCCGCACGTGATAGGCGATCCACGCGCCGAAGACCCCGGCGCCGATGACGGCCACATCATAGGTTGGACTCGTCTTCATCCAGGGTGCCCCCCGATCCTCGTTTGCGGTGCCGACAATTGGGTCACGCGCGGCGCAGACCACCAGCGAGCGCACCGACGCGCGACGGCGTGTTCAGCAGGCTTGCGCGGTCGTTCAGTCGATCACGAACATGTCGTCGGTGTTGAACCGGTCGGAGAGCAGCTGCGGGCCGTCCCTCGTGATCACAATGAGATCCTGCAGGTGCCAGTAGCCCACGTGGGGCTCCAGGGCCAGGACCATGCCGTCTTCCAACGGCTGATGACAGGTGCTGACGAGGTAGGGTTCCTGTTGATGCCACCAGGGCCCCACCCCATGCCCGACCAGTGACACGCGATCGCCGTAGCCGTGCTGGCGAAACTGCTCCGCCGCAAAGGCGTGAATGGCGCTAGCGGACACACCCACTCGGCATTGCTCGATGGTGCGCCGATAAATGTCGCGCATGATGCCATACGTGTTTTTCTGTTCCGCCGACGGCCTGCCGAGGATCACGGTGCGCGACTGATGCCCTGGATAGCCGCGATAATACGCCACGTAATCGTTGCGAAGGATATCCCCCCGCTGGAACACGGTGTCTCCTTCGCCGCCGTAGGCCACCGTGTTGCGGCTGGAGTTGAGAATGCCATGCGCCCACTGCGCCCCGCGGCGGATGCAGCTCGCCACCAAACGACTATGGACGTCGCGCTCGGTCTCCCCCGCCACGACCGTGGGAAAGACTTCCAGATAGGCCTCATCCAGGAGGTCAGCCGCCTCCTTGAAGCGGGCGATCTCCTCAGGTGTTTTGATCCAACGGACCTGCGCCATCATCTCCGTGCAATCGACCATCCTGACCTCGGGGAGCAGCCCGCGGATCTCCTCCCAGCGTGCGGCGCTGAGGTAGGTCTTCTCGAAGCCGACGGTCTCCCGGTCCAGTCCCATCTGGGTGAGCACTTCGGCCATGCGCGTATAGGGTGATTCGGCGTAGTCATCGTAGATTTCGAGACGCCGGAGCCAGGAGTCGCGTCGAGCCAACGGGGCGGCGTAGTGGTTGACGATGAGCACGGGCTCGTCGTGGCGGGGCCAGACGAGCAGCACCTCACGGGGGGAATCGGGGAAATCGAGGTGCCGGGCCAGGGTCCCCGGATAGGCGAAGCCCGCCAGATAGGTCACATTCTTTCCCGACCGCACGACGAGGGCGGCGCAGCCGTCACGATCCATATGCTCGTGCAAGCGCTGCACATTGGCGATCATCTCGCTCTGCCTTGCCACCATAGGGGCATCTCCTCCGCACGCTACTCCTCGCCCAGGAGGAGCGTTTTCACGGCGCCTGGTTGCTGCAACAGCCCGGCGGTGCGATCAAACGTGTCGTCGATGGCCCGTTCCAGGCGGTCGAGTCCCAAGCGCCCTCCGTCAGGGTGCATCATCAAGCGGAACGTCGGGGCCGCGCCAGGGTAGCCGGTAATCGGGATGGTGATGACGCCGTGGTGCTGCAACAGCAGGAAGCAGCCCGTAATGGCGATCTCCGCCGGCACCAGGGCGGTCTGCCGTGTCCCGGCCCGCTCATACACCACCTCGCTAAAATCGTCGGCCGCGAAGGACACGCCAGGGCCACCTAAATAGGGTCGTGGGCCAAACCTGGCGCTGAGCCGTTCGAAGAGGGCGCGGGCTAACGCCCCGGCCTGCCGGATGGGTGTCGGGTCGAAAGCTTCCATGCCGCGCAGCATCGCCACGTAGTGGCCTGACTGTGCTTCTAAGCCGCACTGAAACGCTTGCGCCATGATGGACTGCATGAGATCGTGACGCCCCACGATCGCGGCGCCGCGCGGACCGGGGACGTGCTTGTCGAGTGACCAGACGGCGACGTCAATCTCTCCCAGGCCAAACGCCACCGGTTCGTCGTAAAAGACGCTGCGCGCCATCATGTGGGCGTCATCCACGAAGACCACCTGCTGTGCCGCCTTGGCCATGTCAATGGCGACGGCCACGTCGGCGGCCGGCAGATGGTACATGGACGGCGTGAGCGGAGTAATGGCCAGCATATGCCAGGTGCCCTCGTGCATGGCACGCTCCAGGGCGGCCAGCCCCTGCACCTCATGGAACGTCGCCCCCATCACTTCGACCGCCTGTTGTACCGACGGGTGCGAGCGCCCCTGGGCGACGAGTGAGAGGACGCGCTCACCAGGCTTGAGGGTGCCCAGCATGATGGCGAGCATCGCGGCGCTGACGCGGTTGCACAGGACGGCGCTGCACGCGTCTGGATCGGCTCCCGTGTGGTGCAGCGCCAGCTGTTCGGCACGGCCGAGGAAGTGGGTGTAGTAAGTAAACTGGTTCTCCAGGGCTTCGAGATCCTGCGGTTGGAGTGGAAAGGTGCGAACCAGGCCGGTGAGGTTATAGATGCTGTCCTTGCCCAGAGCCATGACGCGTTCACGGATCATGCGGCGTCCCTGGGTGGACTTGCGGGCCTCATCCGCAGCGCCCGCCAGGATGGTGCCGTACCCGTAAGACGCGGGCCTTATGGCCGCCGCGTGCGAGTTCATCTGGCCTCCTGTCATCATCAAAAGCCTCCGCGCTGATGGGCGCCGTGGAGATGCGCCTGGATATGGCACGGCGCGCCTGCAATCGTGCCGTTGACATGCGTCACCTGCTGGCCTGCTGTCGGACCCTATCATAGCACACGCCGCGCGCTGTACTGCGATCAATACTCCGGGAGGCTCACGGCCATGTCCTGTAAGGCATGCGCGTGCGAAGACCTTGCGGTTCCGACAGAGATCCACGAACCGCCTGCCGGATGTCGTGCTCTCACCTACGCCAGGCGCCCCGCTTAGCGAGCTTGCAGGGCAGGACTGTGGGGCTCATCGACAACCACGCAGGTCTTGGGGCAGTTCCCGCCGCGGAACGGGACCGTGACCGTCGAGAAGGTGGCCATCAAGGCAGTGATTGTCGGCTGCCAGCCAACCGATCGATGACCATGCCCCAGACCTGGACCACGTGGTGGGTCGCGGGAATCCCGAGGAACTCGCCCCGATGCGTGCCCGACCAGCGAAAGCGCGTGAGCACTCGGTTATCCTCCGCCATCTGTTCCTCGACGCGCCAGGCCATATCCGGAAAGGCCCGTCGCAGGCGGGTCAGCATCTCGGTGAGCCCCTGCAGCCCTGGGCCCTGCCCAGGAAACGGCACTTCCTCCACCACATCGCCGTGGAAGTAGTCGCCGGTGGCGTCGATCTCGCCCGCCGTGAGTACTCGGTCGATAAACGCTCTGATCCGGGCTTTCTTCTCCTCAGACATCACGCCTCCCTTGGTCCGATAGGGATTCGGTGCTCTAGACCCGATGATGTGTCCGGCGCGCACAGCAGCACGTCTGATGCTTTGGACAACGCTGGCGCCAACAGCCAGGTTCGACATGTCCTTTTCGCTCGAGCGTTGGCCATGTAAATCATAGCAACGCCGGACATGAGCTGCGCCTGGAAGCGGGAGCGCAGTGGAGGCTGGAAGGCGTCGCCTGCAGCCCGTTATTAGGCTCCGCTCGGGTTGTGCTCGCTTGTCGTCGTTCTTGCTCCACTTTCTCCGATTCTCCCCCTCGCCGGTTCTCCGCTTCTTCCGTTGGTCATGTCCGGGGTCGTTTCCTAATCAGGTACGCGTGCATCCCTTCCAGGACGGTTTCGCCTCGCTGATTCCTCACGCGAGTCGTCAGTCTCAGGAGTCCGACGTCCGTTTTGGGAATCACTTCACTGACTTCCAGTTCGGGCGTGACCGTATCACCGATCAAGACCGGCGTGAGAAAGCGGGCGGACTGTTCGACAAACGCAACCATTGACCCTTCCAGCAAAGCGGAAAGCGTGGAAGCTCCTACTGCGGTCAGTGCCGTGAGGAGCAATCCATGGGCGACGCGTTTGCCAAAGCGTGTGGTCTTGGCATATTCGTCATCGTAGTGGATGGGGTGATGATCTCCCGTCAGCCCAGCGAAGAACAAAAAGTGGGCATCGGTCATCGTCTTTGCAGGGCTATGAAATGTTTCGCCGACTTGAAAATCTTCAAAATATTTGGTCGTCGCTGCCATGGCTCATCCTGTCCTCTCATCGTGACTTTCTCCCTCGAGGGGCGAAGTAGCCGAGGAAGGTGGTGTGTGCGGCTCGCTCTGCCCTCTCCCGCTGCGTGGCGAGGGTACAGGTTCAGTGCTTGTCCTCCAGCACGGCAATCGCATCGATCTCGATTAAGGCGTCTGGTCGTAACAGCTCTTTGACAACAATACCTGTGGCTGCAGGAAAACCGTGGCGGAAATAGGCCCGTCGCACGTCTGCCGTGCCTTTGTAGCCTTCGGTGGTCACAATATAGTCTACCGTTTTGACGATATCATCGAAACTCCCTCCCGCAGCGTCGAGAATCGCCTTGATCTTTTCGAAAATCTGTCGGGTTTGGGCCACGATATCGCCTTTGCCCACCATAGTGCCGCGTTCGTCCGTGGCGGTCAGCCCAGAAATGAAAAGCAGATTCCCTTTCCTCACGGCGGGGGAAAATGTGTAGCGATTGCTGTACGACCAGCCTGGATCGATAATCTCTAATTTGGGCATAGCCCTCTCCTCTCGTGTGGCGATTGCATGTAGGGCCGGACGACCGAGTTGCAGACGGGCTGCGATCTCAGCACATCGGCCTTGAGGCGCATGCTGGCCTCCGCTGTGTTTCCTGATCTCTACACACCCTACAGCTAGCGAGTCAAGAGTGCGACAATCCTTCCTTGACGGCGGTCTGCTTGTCTTTCCCTGTCATATCTCCTGCTACTGCCCAGACATTAGGGAAGACGCCAGTGCATGCACCGCTTCGCGGATAGGCCATGCAAACGACCTTTTGGCGCCACCCTGCAGGCCGCACCCTCCCCTTGGCACAAGCGGTCGCCATACAAATCATCGCAACGTCACGCTTCAGGCGCGGCTGGAAACCGGAGCGCAGCGGACGCTGGCAGCCGTCGCCTGTATGCCTTGGTTCGGCTAGGCCAGGGCATTCCGTCAAGGATGCTCCTAATGGCGTTCAGGGGCGCTTGAACGTGTCGGTGAGGAACGCCGTGACGGCTTTGACTGCTGCCGCATAGGCCCGCGGGTCAGCCCCGGCGGTGACCTCCTCGATGGTTCCCGCGTCCGTCGGGCGCCATGGTTGGCCCGTCTCCCGATTCACGATCTGCCCCTCCAGCCACTCCTCGAGCCGGCACGTCCCCAGGCCCCGGTACGTAGAGAAGCGCTGGCGCTGCCTCGGGTGTGACAGGCAGTGCCGTCAGATGGGGGCTGCTGGCGTCTCCCGCCTATCAAGGACCAGGCGAGTCAGGACGTGCCGCTGGATCTTTCCCGTCGGCGTGAATGGAAAGTCCTCGAACAACTCGATCTCCTCGGGGAGTTTGTAGGTCGCGACGCGATGTCTGAGGAAGTCGACCACCTCGGCAAGGGCAAGGCTAGCACCGGCTTGCGGGATCACGCACAGGCAGCTGCGCTCGCCGAGGCGCGGGTCCGGCACTCCGACGATGGCCGCGTGCAGGATCTTGGGGTGGGTGTAGAGGATCTCCTCGATCTCCCGCGGAAAGAACTTCTGGCCGCCGCGGTTGATGATCTCCTTTAGCCGCCCGACGATCGTCACGTTGCCGGCGGCATCGTACTGGCCGAGGTCGCCCGTGCGAAACCAGCCGTCCGCCGTAAACAACTCGGCGTTGGCGGCAGGGTTCTTGTGATACCCCAGGTGCACGGAGGGTCCCTCGGCCGCGATCTCTCCCGCGACGCCGGGTGGGACGTCGTGTCCGTGCTCGTCGATCAACCGGAGGGCCATGCCGGGGGCCGGGCGGCCGATGGTGCCGGCCACGGCTTCCGGGTCGTCGGTGAGGCGGGTGAACGTGTGGAAACCGGTCTCGAGCATGCCGTAGAGCTCGATCAGCCGCCCGGGTACCCTGGCCCGGAAGGCGCGGATCGTCTCGACGGGGCAAGAGGTCCCGCCGGTGATGACCACGCGGAGGGAGGTCAGATCGAAGCGGCCCAGCTCGGGGTCGTTGAGCATGGCAATGAGCGAGGCGGGCGCGCTCGGGATGAAGGTGACGCGCTCCCGCTCGATCAGATCGAGCGCCGCACGGGCGCTGAAGCGGTCGAGGAGGACGGCACGGGCACCCGCCATGATGGCCTGGAGCAGAGTCAGGTACCCCCAGTTGAGGCCCAGGGGTAGGTAGACCAGGAAGACGTCCTGACTCGTCACCTCCATTGCTCCGTTCAGAATGCGGCACGCCGGTAGGGTGGTGTTAAAGCTGTGCGTGACCCCCTTGGGGTTCCCGGTCGTGCCGGAGGTGAAGGCCATGCGCATGACGTCGTTGGCGCCGAGAGGACGGGCGAAAAGAGGCGGTAGCGGCGTGCCGTCGTAGAGCAGCTGGTCTAAAGAGATCGTATCAGGTTCGGGCCTGCCGCCGAGCACGCACACCGTCTTGAGGTCGGGGAGGCTCGGGCGCAGCTCGCGGACCATCGGCACGTAGTTGAAGCCCCTGAAGCTCACAGGGCAGACGAAGGCCCGGCTCTCGGAAAAACGTAGGATGTACTCCACCTCCCGGCTTCTGAAGTCGGGCCCGATCTGGTTCGCCACCGCCCCGAGCCGCTCGAGCGCGAAGAACACATAGGCGAACTCGACCCAGTTCGGCAGCTGGATGGTGACCACATCCCCAGGGCCGATACCGAGGTGCTGGAAGGCCGCCGCCATGCGATCGACGCGGGCGCGAAGCTCGCCGTAAGTGACGCGATGACGCGGGTCGATGATCGCCTCCCGGTTCGGGTGGGCGGCCGCCCGCTGGGCGAGAATGTGGTAGAACGTCTCGGTGCCCCAATGGCCCGAGCGCGTGTGGCGTTCGATCAGCTCCGCCGTGAGACGCGTCTGGAATACCGGCATAACGTCCTCCGAGAACGCGAGATATCAACCGTGGCGGTTGCGGCAGGGGCACGGGCTGGGCCACTGCCTCGGCTATGACTTCAGCCCATGCCTCGCCTCCCGCCGTCACGGGGTTGCGGATACGGTGTATTGACAGACGAGGAAGATGCCTTCGATCGCCTCCGGCTTCAAGCGCTTATGGTCGTTGCCGTTGATGTTCACGATTTGCCACCATGACGTGGCTGGCTTGGGGTCGCCTTCCAATTTGTCTTTCCGAACGTCTAACATCAACGGTTGGATTAGCACGTTGCCCATCTCCCCAGGGAGTTTCGCACATGGCAGGCCTTTGACGGGACTGCCATCACCCTTGAACTCCTCCTCCTTGTGACCGGCCCCGCTTGGGTCGGGTCCCTTGCCCCCGAGATTGTGGCGCTCTTCACCATGAACCGGCTGGACTGCAGCCGCGCGTCAGTGCAGGTCGTAGAGACGGACGCAGTTATGCCAGAGGATCTTTTGTTTGGTCTCGTCGGAGACCGGCAATTCGAGGAATTCTTCCGAGGCGTGCGGGTAGTCCGAGTCCCAGTGCGGATAATCGGTCGACCAGACGATGTTGTCGTCGCCGATCTGCTCCACCACCTGCTTCAGGCCGCGCTCTTCTTCCGCGCCGACGAAGCACTGCCGCATAAAGTAGGCGCTCGGTTTCATCGTCAAGGTCGGCGCATCCCACTCGGCCAGGCGCTCGAAGTCGTGATCGATGCGATCGAGCCAGAACGGCACCCAGCCGGTGTTGCATTCGAGCAAGGCGACCCGCAGGCGGGGGAAGGCCTCCAGGACCCCGCCGATGATCAGGCTCAGGCTGGTGTACATCATGGCGATCGGGTGGGAGGCGACGTGCATCATGATCCGATTCGTGCCGAACTGATCGCCCGGCTGCGGGATGACCGTACCTGTCCCCTCATGGAAGCACACCGGCACGTTCAATTCTTGGAGCTCGTACCACAGGGGATCGTAATAACGCTCGTGCCATTGCCTGCCGTTGACGGGGCTCGGGTGCAGATATACCCCCAGGAAGCCGAGGTCCTGCACCGCCCGCCGGGTTTCTCTGATCGCCTCTACGACGTCATGCGGCGGGATCATCGCTACACCTCGGAGGCGCTCCGGATCGTGCTGACAGAAGTCGTAGAGCCAGTTGTTGTAGGCCCGGCAGACGGCCGCCGCGAACGTCGGATCCAGACCGTCGAAGCCCATGACGTAGAGTCCGATCGTCGGGAACAGCGCCGCCAGATCTATCCCTTCGCGGTCCATCGCCTCGACTTGGGCGACGGGATCAAAGCCGCGCGCGGCGTCGGTCTGGAGGTGCGGCCCCACGACGCGGAACATCCCGTTCCAGCGCTCCCTGGCGTGAGCGTCGACCGTCGGCAGCATGTGCCCTTCCATGAGGCCGTAGGTGCCGATCGGGTAGCGGCCGACGATCTTCGGCGCCCGGTCCTTAAACGCGCCGTCGATGTATTTCTCCCACATCTCCGGGGGCTCGATGATGTGCATGTCCGAGTCGATAATCCTGAATCCATTTTTCATCGCCTAATGCCTCCGCTCAACTCATCCCGACCGAAGCGTCATAATGGTTAGGCCGATAACGACTGCCAACCTCACGACGCGCCCTGGATGCCGCTGCGATCTGCACGTTTTGACACTTCTCTCGCAAGTTATGCCCTCTGCTGCCGTGACACCAGGGTCAATGCGTCCGGTGTCAGACATCTGCGCTCTTGGGATGAGGCAACAGCCGTGCCAATTGTCCTTATCACCCCCGCGACCTGGCCACGAGCCATTATATAGTCAATTTGGGTAGGTATACAGAGGCCCCACTCGCCCCCGTTTTTGGGGGCTAACTGGGGTCACTCCACCGTTCTCCCCCACTTATGGGGGATGACATCGGAGTCCGTTATGGCACCCTGCCCCCCTCGCATGTACCTCCTCGCCCGGCGAATGCCTGTGGTCTTGCGTGGGCATTGGGCTCCCCGCCATTCTCCCACCGGCTGATGCCAGCAATGTCACGTAACTCTTGATGAACATTGATGAGCCTTGCAGCAGCGTTCGAGACCATCGATAATAGACCTGTGTATCGGAGGCGCATGCCCTTCGGCGTGCGGGGTTACCTGACGGCCGCCACCGTGGCCTGACAGCCACGCATCGCGCGACGAGAGGTTCTGGCCGTCGGTGCTGGTCGGCCCTCAAGAAGAGATATGATCATGGCTGACTCCCGTCCGCATCTTGTTGACCATCCCACCGCGCGGTTGGTGGGGGATTCCCCCGCTATGGCGGCGCTGCGCGCCCAGATTCGTCACCTCGCTGCCTTTGACCTCGTGGGCAGCCCCCACGTCCCGACCCTCCTGCTGCAGGGTGAGACCGGCACCGGCAAGGGCCTGGTGGCGCGTGTCATCCACGACAGCGGGCCAAGGACCTCCGGACCGTTTATCCAGGTCAACTGTGCCGCCATTCCGGAGAGCATGCTGGAGGCGGAGCTGTTTGGCTTTGAGGCGGGGGCGTTCACGGATGCCAAACGGGCCAAGCCCGGGCTGTTCGATGCCGCAGCAAGGGGGACGCTGTTCTTGGATGAGATCGACGCCTTGCCCCTGGTGTTACAAGGCAAGTTGCTCACGGCCATCGAGACCAAGCGCGTGCGAAGGCTCGGGGCGGTGGCCGAACGCGCCGTGGATGTGAAGCTCATCGCCGCCACCAACGCGGCTTTGGAGCAACGCCTCGCGACCGGGCGCTTCCGGGCCGACCTATACCATCGGCTGGCGGTGGTCGTCCTGGCCTTGCCGCCGCTGCGCGAGCGCGGGGAGGATGTGCTCCTCTTGGCGGGTCGGCTGTTGCAGCAGTATAGCGCCGCGCATGGGGTCCCGCCCAAGCGCCTGAGCGCCGGTGCCAGCGGGTGGCTGCAGCGCTACGCCTGGCCGGGGAACATCCGCGAGTTGAGCCATGTGATGGAGCGGGTGACCCTGCTCCACGTGGGCCCGGAGGTCGACGCTGAGGCGCTGGCGAAGCTGTGCCTACCGCTGGCCGCGCCAGGGCCGCCCGCGGGCGGCGCGGCTGTTGGGGGTGAGCCGAGATTCCGTGCGCTATCGCATGCAGCGCTATGGGATCACCCGGCCCCGATCTGAGTCGCCGTCTCCGATCTGGAGCCAGTTGCAGGGGTAGACATATGACCTGCCGGGCAGGAGACGATAGCCCGGCCGATTGAAGCTGTCATAGATGGGGAACGGAGGCTGCTGATCGGGCGGTCCCATGTAGGCGAACACGATGCCGTGATACTCGTAGGTGGGGTAGGCACCGTGACAGAGGCGGTCTTTCAAGGTGCTGTCCGCGGGCTCGCTAGGGGTTTCGAGGATCGTCCCGTCCACATCGAACAGCCAGGCATGGTAGCAGCATCCGATCCCCTTCGCACCAACCAGGCCATACTCCAACGACGCCCCCCGATGCGGGCAGCGCAATTCCAGCAGCCCTATGGCGCCGCTCAAATCGCGGAACACCACCAGTTCCTCCCCCAAGAGGCTGACCCGCACCGGCAGGTCGTGGAGCTCGTCCGTAAAGCACACCGGCTGCCAAAAGCGGCGCAAATATTCGCCACACGGCGTGCCAGGGCCAACGTGGGTGAGTTCGGCGTCCTCTTGGGGGACGTCACGATGCAAGTAGCCGCCGAATCGCCTCGTCAAGAATGCAGGTCTCGTGGCCATAGCCATTCTCCTTACATGGGAAAGTGAGATGCACGGGGTCGACATGCTCCCCAAGACCTGGCACCACGGGAGGGTCCCATCCTCTGTAGCCCTATGGTGTGTCAGCCCTCCCTGAGCCAGCTGCCTTTAACCTTGAGACGGAGCAACCATCGTGGCAGATGCCTTCTAAGCACCAGGCGCACGGCATCGCACTACGCATCTAGGTGATTTTATACAACTGGCGGCCGATCGATGGGCATGCTCGGACCTGGGGTAAAGACACGTATGCGCAGGGCCTGTCTCTATCCTCCCCCGCTTTTGGGGACTAACTGGGGGAATGCCCCCAGTTCACCCCCATTAATGGGGGATGGGATCCGGGCCCGTTATGACGACCCACACCACGAGCAGGAAGAGAGCCAACAAGGGGTGCGCCGCGGATTACACGACAAGGCCCTCCCTCCCGCGCTGGAACAGCAGTTGCTGGCGAAGGCAGAGGGCAATCCGTTCTCCCCGGAAGAACTCGCCTCCACGCTGTCGTCACGCGTGTCACTGCTTACCAGTCGTGCCCATACCACGTAAAACCAGTGTCGATCGAGCCGGGCGGCAAGAAACGTGCAAAACGCCTTCGTCTTTGATACACTGGCGCGGCTCAGATTTTCAGGTGGCGTGAGGTCTCACTCGATCACAAAGACAGCCGCACCATGCAGACAATTTAGACCCATCGCCGCTATGCAGACGGATCCCTGACCTCGCTCAAAACGGACACCATCATCCGGTAAGAGGACCTATACGCATGACCAGTTGGACATCAGACCAGTTGCAATCGATCCATCGCATGCTCAATCCGGTTTCGATCGCGGTGGTGGGCGCCACACCGCGCCTACAATACGGCGGGCGTTTTCTGCGTGCGGCATTGCAGGCGGGCGACCGTGTTCGGCTGTATCCGGTGAACCCGCGCTACGACGAGATCATGGGGCTCAAGTCCTACCCGAGTCTGGCGGATGTCCCCGAGAGCCCGGACGTGGTCGGCATCGTCGTCCCCTATCATCAGGTGATGCCCACCCTGGAGGAATGCGCCCGTAAGCGGGCAGGCTCAGCTATTGTCATCTCGGCCGGCTTTGCCGAACGGGGTGATGGGGGCCGCCTCGACCTGCAACGCCAGATCGGCGCCTTCGCCCGCCAATCCGGCGTGCGCATTACCGGGCCCAACTGTCTGGGCGTCGCCAACGTCAAAGCCGGCATCTGGGCCTGCGCTGGCAGCAGGCTGGTCATGAGCGGCGGCGGCCCCATCGCTCTCGTGTCCCAGAGCGGCGCCTCGGCGTTTGGCCCCTTCCTCACCCGCGCGGTCGACCTCGGTATCGGCTACTCCTACATCGTGACCACCGGCAATGAGGCGGACCTGGAGTCCTCGGATTTCATGCGCTACCTCCTTGATGATCCCGACACCCGTGTCATCGCCTGCTTCATCGAGGGCTTCAAAGACGGTCGCAAATTCATGGAAGTGGCGCGACTGGCTGCGGAGCGCGGCAAGCCCATCGTGTTGATCAAGATCGGACGCTCGGCGGCCGGCGCCAAGGCCGCCACCTCGCACACGGCGGCGATGACCGGCACGGATGCGGTGCACGACGCGGTGTTCAAGCAGTATGGGGTGATCCGGGTCGAAGACTACGATGAGCTCTTGGAGACCGCCCAATTTTTGGCCTATAGTCCGCCGCTGACGAAGGAAGGCGTCTCGATCGTGTCGCACTCCGGCGGCATCAGCTCACTCAGCGCCGATAAATGCGGCCAGATGGGGCTGCAGTTGCCCGACCTCACCCCCGCCTCCCGTGACGGCCTCAATGAGGTGCTGAAAGGCTTTGGATGGGCCGCGAATCCCGCCGATGTCACCACCTACGCGAACAGCGAGTCCTTTCCCCAGATCATGCGCTACATGGTCGAAGGCCCGGAGGTGGGGATGTTAGCCATCGCCAGCGCCGGCGGGGATAGTCAGGCACAGCAGGTCGTCGACATGCGCGATGCCACGGATAAGCCGGTGGCGTTTTTGTGGACGGGGAGCCTCACGGCCACCGACGGGCTGAACAAGCTGAAGGCGTCTAAGATCCCCGTCTTCCTGTCGCCCGATCGGCTGGCGCGGGGACTGCGGAGCAAGATCAATGCTCAGCGCTGGCGTGAGCGCATTCTCAAGGGCGCCGAGGAGCCCCTGCAGCCCATGTCGGAGTGGCAACGCGAGGCGCTGCAGGGGCTCAGTGGCTTGGGTCGGAAGACCTTGACCGAGCACGAAGCCCGACGCTTCCTGGCTCAGTGGCAGGTGACGGGGGTCAGAGAGGAGCGCACGACGACCGCCGAGGAAGCGCTGGCGGCAGCCGAGCGGATCGGCTATCCGGTGGTCCTCAAAGTGGAATCGCCGGATATTCCGCATAAGACCGAAGCTGATGTGGTGCGCCTGAATGTACAGAGTGATGTCGAGTTACGCCAGGCCTATGCCGAGATCATGCGCAACGCCGAGCGCCATGCCCCGACGGCCCGGGTGCTGGGAGTCCTCGTCCAGGAAATGGTCCGCGGGGGCATCGAGACCATCGTCGGACTGTCACAGGATCCGCTGTTCGGACCTGTCCTGCTCTTCGGCATGGGGGGAATTTTCACCGAACTCTATCAGGATGTGGCCCTGCGCGCCTGCCCGATCAGCCAAAGCGATGCGCGCGAGATGCTGCAGGAGGTCAAGGGGGCTCGTCTCCTGGAAGGCTTCAGGGGCCACCCCGCCGCCGATGTGGACGCGTTGGTCCACGTTCTCGTGCGTGTGTCCCAGCTCGGGATGCAGTGCGAACGCGAGCTGCGCGAGCTGGACCTGAACCCGCTCCTGGTCCTCCCGCGTGGGCAGGGCGTGAGAGCCGCCGATGCCTTGATTGTCCTGGCCTAAACCAGCGTGAGGGCACCAGAACGCCCTTGCTTGCAGGGAGGGCTCAACGATGCCGGCCAATCTCACACCGCAATATCTCGACGCCGACAAACGCTTTCGCCAGGCGAAAACCGCCGCGGAGAAAATCAGCGCGCTGGAGGACATGCTGGCGCTGATCCCCAAGCACAAGGGGACGGAGAAAATGCAGGCCGACCTCAAACGCCGGCTTTCCAAGGCGCGTGAGGAGGCGCAAAAGAGAGGCAAGGCGGGCGCGCGAGGCACTACCTACCACGTGCCGCGTGAGGGGGCCGGCCAGGTCGTGCTGGCGGGGCCCCCCAATAGCGGCAAATCGACGCTCGTGGCCATGCTCACCAACGCGATCCCTGAGGTCGGCGATTACCCCTTCACCACGCGCAAACCCCTTCCCGGCATGATGGACTTTGAGAACGTCAAAATCCAACTGGTGGACCTCCCCCCCATCGCCCCGGACTGGACGGAAGGATGGGTCTATGCATTGATTCGTAACGCCGATCTGGTCCTGGTCCTGGTCGATCTGGCGAGCGACGACGTGTTCGAACAGGTCGAACAGATCAGGAGTCAACTGGCCACCCATAAGATCCAACTGGTGCGCCATGCCAGTGAGGACAGCTCCGATGCGGGACAGATCACCAAACGGGCGCTGCTGGTGGGCAACAAGGAGGAGGTTGAGGAGCCTAAAGAGCGCGGACCGTTTCTGGCTGAGCTATATGCCGCCGATTTCCCAGTCCTCACCGTCTCAGCCGCCTCCGGCAGCAACCTTGATACGCTACGGCGCGCCCTCTACGATGGGCTGGGAGTGCTGCGAGTCTACACTAAGTCGCCCGGCAAAAAGCCTGAGCACGACGCCCCATTTGTGCTCAAACAGGGCTCGACCATTCTGGACGTGGCCGAGGCCGTGCACAAGGATATCGCCGCCTCGCTCAAATTCGCCAGGGTTTGGGGTGCGGACACATTCGACGGCCAGCGCGTCACCCGCGACTACGCGGTGCAGGATGGAGATGTGATTGAGCTCCACAGCTGACGACCGGCCACCACGGTTTTACGGCCCTTCCCCCTCTCCCAGAGGGTGAGGGCGCCACGACTTCTGATCCCGTAGGGCTGACTGAGGAACAGGACCTAAGCGTCGAGTCGCACAGCGAAGGCGACGCTCAGTCGTCAGCACTTTCTACTGCAGTGTTGGCATCACGTGCTCGGCCAGGAGCTTGATGGTCCGCAACACTTTGGCTTGTTCCATGCCTGGCCACTGGATGCGGAAGATGAAGCAATTGACCCCGAGGGCAGCGATGTAGCGCCGCAGTTCGCGGACGCAGTCATCGGGGTCGCCGATGACGAAGCGATCCCGCACTAATTCGTCGAACGCCAGGTTGAAGCTATCTTCCTGCGGCAAAGCTTTATCCTGGCCCCATGAGGCGTAGGCCTGATACTTGGCTTCGAGAAATGGGCGGCATTCCCGGAGGGCGGTTTGGCGATCGGGCGCGACGTACAGCTCTTTGATCATCGGCACCTCGGCGGGAAAAGGCTTGCCAGCGTCGTGCAGCGTCTTCCGATAGAGCGCCATCTGACGTTCGAGAATGCTGAGCTTGGCATGCGGATTGATCACCCAGGCGTCCGCCATGCGCGCCGAACGCGCCACCGCGCCGTCGTTATTCGCCGCAAACCAAATGGGAGGGTGGGGCTTTTGCACCGGTTTCAGCACCATATGGGCCTTGGTGAGGTGGAAAAACCGGCCCCGGTGGGTCACTTCCTCCTCAGCCCACAGCCGTTCGATCACCTGCAGGCATTCGACGAAGCGTGCCACACGCTCCCGGGGACGCACGCCGAAGGCCTCATACTCCTCATCGCGATAGCCCAGCCCGACGCCGAAGATGGACCGCCCCTCGCAGATCACATCCAGGGTGGCGACCTGCTCGGCCACATCCACGGGGTTGAGCAGCGGCAGCAACAGCACCGTGGCGCCCACGCGCATGCTCCCGGCCTCGGCCGCCAGGCGGGCCAGCGACGGCAGCGTCTGGAGTTCTTGAAAGGGGACGGAGAGGTAGTGCTGGCCCATCACGATCAAATCAAAGCCGGCGTCGCGTGCCGCACGCACCTGCTCGATGTGCTCGCGAAAGCGCTCGACCATTGACACACCGGGCGGGTGCTGTTTCGAGATGATCAGGCCGAATTTCATGCGATCCTCCACAGGCGCCAGGGGTTAGCGTTCACCCTCTAACATCCGTTCCAAATCCCGCAGGTTAACCGCAAAGCTCGCCTGCCCGGGTGCGCCCACATAACGCAGCTGCAGGGTGAGCGTTTCCCCTTCCCGGACGGAACGTTCCACGATAAATTGCGTGGTCGCGGCATGCACCCTGGCTGGCTTTGCGGACGTTGCGGAGGCTAGCCGGATGGGACGGTTGCCAGGCCCGAGAATGCCGAGTTCCAGCGGATTCTTTTGTGCCCCGAGCATCAACGGGTATTCGGGCAGTCCGGACTGCCGCCGCACCACGCCGAGTATCTCGCTCATGGCGAACGGCGTCCCTTCCTGGATGATGATCTCATAGCGGCCAAACTGATACGTTGAAACGGTGGCAGCCTGTACTGCCAACGCACACCACGCTGCCATGGTGATGATGAGGCTGGCGATTAGCCTACGGCTCAAAGTGGGGCCCTCGGGCTGGTGGGTTATGGGTTAGGGGATACCGAGTCATACCGCGTAGGGATGGGGGCCATCTTAAAGAAATTTCAGCCGCGAAGCAAGGGGCCTTCACGCTTAGGCGGGGGTTTCCTGGGCTGGGAGTGAGAATCGGGGCCGGGAATCGGCGGCGGGCCGGCCTGCGGCAACCGGCCCGTCACGGGCGCGCCGACCTGGGGCGGACGCGCCCGTAGCCTGCCTGTGCACGTGCCTGGTGCTGCGTGGTGGCAGGCAGCTATATATCAGCGACCTCCCAGCCTCTGAAGGAGCGCATCCCGAGCTTGAGACGCTGGCGCTGAGCCCGGCGGGCAAGGGGCGACGACCCCACCCCCCGCTATGTCA
>Ga0081538_10002046_pt1 | contig 20129 bp, 19 predicted proteins | sample TabmetS5T2R1_FD_71022 | JGI IMG/M metagenome (GOLD analysis project Ga0081538, IMG submission 71022) | Tabebuia heterophylla rhizosphere microbial communities from the University of Puerto Rico - S5T2R1 | ecosystem: Host-associated > Plants > Roots > Rhizosphere ...
ACGCCTTGCGCAACCGCTGCTCGAAGCGGCCGAGCGGCTCGAGAAAGACCGTCCCGCCGAAGAGGTTGATGTAGTGCGGGATGTGCAGATCGCCCTGGTCGTCGGGCAGCACGAGATCCGCCTCGGTGACGATCCCGACGCAGCGCCCGTCGCCGTCGACCACCGGCACCCCGGGCAGCTCGTTCTCGCGCAGCAGGCGGACGACGTCCTCGACGGGGGTGTCCGGAGCGACCGTCTCCGGCTCCGAGTCCATGATTTCGCGCACGACTTCGGCCATTGGCGGCCGCGACACTACCGCAGCGTCAACCCGTAGGGCAGCGCGTCGATCACATCGCCCGCCACGACGTGGTCGGCCCCGTGCCGCTTCGCGGCGGCCATGCCGGCCAGCGCGTGGGCGAGCGCGCCGAGCGCGGCGGCCTCGAACGCAGGCATGCCCTTGGCGAGCAGAGCTCCGATCAGGCCGGACAGGACGTCGCCGGTCCCGGCGGTGGCGAGCGCGGGCGTCGCGCCGCGGTTGATCGCCACGGGGCCCGTGGGCGCGGCGACGATCGTGTCGTCGCCCTTCAGCAGGACCACCGCACCGCTGAGCTCGGCGGCCTCGCGTGCCCGGGCGAGCCGGTGCGCCCTGATCTCGCCGGAGTCCACGCCGAGCAGCCGCCCGAGCTCGCCCTCATGCGGGGTGAGCACGGTGGGTGCGCTGCGCGCGCGGAGCAGCTCCAGCTTCTCCGCATGCGCATTCAGGCCATCCGCGTCGATCAGTAGCGGCTTCTGCACGCCGGTGGCGACGGCACGAGCGAACTCTGCGGCGCCTTCGTCCCTGCCGAGGCCCGGCCCCAGCACAACCGCCCCGGCCCGCTCGGCCATCTCCTCGGCAGCCGGCACGCCGGTGGGTGTATGCGCGCCCTCGTGCTCGGGCAGGCCGCGGCTCATCTGCTCGAGCAGCCGCATGTCGATCGCAGCCTGGGCGGACTCCGGCACGGCCACCTGCACGTAGCCCGCCCCGGCCCTGGAGGCCGAGCGAGCCGCCATCGTCGGAGCGCCGGTCAGGCCCGCCGAGCCGCCCACCACGAGCACGACCCCGGAGTCGAACTTCGACCCGATCCGCCCCCGGCGCGGGTAGAGGCCGAGCAGGCGTTCCGAGATGAGCCCCGCCGAGCGCGGCTCGGGCGCGCCGCGCGGGATTCCGATCTCGACGATCTCGACGGTCCCGGCGTGGCTGCGTCCCGGCTCCACGTGCAGGCCGACCTTGGAGCCGTGAAAGGTCGCCGTGGCCTGCGCGCGTACCGCCTCGGCCTCGACCTCGCCGGTCGAAGCGCCGACGCCCGACGGCACATCGCAGGCGACGACCGGCCCGTCCTGCGCGTTGATCGCCGCTATCGCGCCGGCCATCGGCTCGCGCGCGACCCCCTCGAAGCCGGTGCCGAGCAGCGCGTCGACGACGGCGCCCGACCCCTCGAGACGCTCGGGGGCAAACGGCTCGGGGGCCGCCCCCGGTAGCCGCTCGAGGTTGACGAGTGCGTCGCCGCGCAGCTCGTCGAGCGCCGCGACCGTCAGCACGTCCACCTCGTGCCCGTCGGCGCGCAGCAGCCGCGCCGCGACGAGTCCGTCGCCGCCGTTGTTGCCTTTGCCGATCACGACGCGCAGGCGGCCGGTGCGTGCCGTCCCCGCCGCCACGCGCGCCAACCCGGCGCCGGCCCGCTCCATCAGGTCGAGCGAGGGCACACCCTGCTCCTGGATCGCCCAGGCGTCCACCGCGCGCATCTCGGGTGCCTCGTAGACCGGGTCGAGCCAGTCCGGAAGCGTCACGGAGCGCGTCGCTCGAGGAGCGCTACCGCGCCCGCCGTCGTGTGCGTGTGCGTCAGCGAGATCGACACGTCCCCGCCGAGCGCCGCGGCGCGCTCTGCCACCCGTCCGCTGAGCCGAACCAGCGGGGCTGCCTCGGTCGCCACGACCTCGACGTCGCGGAAGCTCCAGCCGGTCATGCCGAGCGCCTTGGCCACCGCCTCCTTGGCGCAGAAACGGGCCGCCAGGTGCATGCCGGGCCGGGCACGACCTGCGGCGTAGCTCCGCTCGGCGTTCGTGAACAGCCGCTCCGCCAGCCGCGGCCTTCGTTCCAGCGCGCGCTCGAAGCGCTCGATGTCAAGCAGGTCGAGCCCGACCCCTGGCACTAGGACCTATCCCAGTTGGATCGTGCGTCCGGGGCGTTCCAGGACCAAGCTGGGCGGCGCACGCGAGCGGAGTCGATGCTCCAGCATCGGCGAGCGAGCGGGTGCCGATCCAGCGACGGTACTGGAACGCATCCGGGCGTGCGAGCCAACTGGGATAGGTCCTTACTCGACCGTAACGGTCTTGGCCAGGTTGCGTGGCTGGTCGACGTTGAGGCCGCGAGCGCAGGCGATCTCGTATGCGAGCAACTGCAGCGGGATGACCGCGAACAGCGGCTGCAGGAGCCAATCGATCGCCGGCACCTCGACGACCTGCTCGGCGTGCTCCGCGACGCGCCCGCTGCCCTCGCTCGCCACCGCGATCACGTGGGCCCCGCGCGCCCGTACTTCGGCGATGTTCGAAAGCATCTTGTCGAGGACCGGCGAGTCGGTGGCGACGCAGACGACCGGCGTGTTCTCGTCGAGCAGCGCAATCGGGCCGTGCTTCATCTCGCCCGCCGCGTACGCGTCGGTCGGGATGTATGAGACCTCCTTGAGCTTGAGCGCACCCTCGAGGCAGATCGGCAGCCCGATGTGCCTGCCGAGATAGAGGAAGAACTCCGAGTCCTTCCAGTGGCGGGCGATCCTGCGCGTCGGCTCCTCGATCTCATCGACGAGCTGCGCGATGAGGTGCGGCATCGAGCGCAGGTCCTCCACGAGCCCGCGGCGCACCTCCGGCTCGAGCGTCCCGTGGAGCTCGGCGAGCTTCAGCGCGAACAGGTACATCGCCGCCACCTGCGCGACGAAGGTCTTCGTCGCCGCCACGCCGATCTCGAGTCCCGCGCGCGTGAATAGGACACCGTCGGCGTCGCGGGTCGCCTGGCTCCCCATGATGTTGGTGATCGCGAGTACCTTGGCGCCACGCTCGCGCGCGAGGCGCATCGCGGCCAGCGTGTCGGCGGTCTCGCCCGACTGCGAAATCCCGATCACGAGGTCGCGCTCGCTCAGCACCGGGTTGCGGTAGCGGAACTCGGAGGCGATGTCCATCTCGACCGGCCGGCGGGCCCACCACTCGATCGCGTAGCGGCCAACGAGGCCGGCGTGGTACGAGGTGCCGCAGGCGACGATGATCACGCGCCGGACGTCCTTCAGGAACTCATCCGAGATGCCGATGTCCTCGAGCTCTACGCCATCCTCGCCGAGCCGGCCGGCGAGCGTCTCCGCCACGGCGTCGGCCTGCTCGTGGATCTCCTTCAGCATGAAGGTCTCGTAGCCGCCCTTCTCCGCCTCCTCCTCGTCCCAGTCGACCTCGTCGACGGCACGCTCGAGCGCTGAGCCGTCGGGGGCGATGAAGCGAGAGCCGTCGGGGGTGACCGCCACGATCTCGCCGTCGTGGACGAGCTGGACGCGGCGCGTCTCCGAGAGGAAGGCGGGGATCGCCGAGGCGATGAAGCTCTCGCCTTCGCCGATGCCGACGACCAGGGGGCACTCCTTGCGCGCGCCGACGAGCACGCTCGGCGCGTCGGCCGACATGGCGACGAACGCGTAGTGGCCGCGCAGGTCGTTGTAGGCGAGCCGGACCGCCTCGACCAGGTCGCCGTCGAAGTACTCGGAGATCAGGTGGGCGACGACCTCGGCGTCCGTCTCCGATGTGAACTCGGCGCCGTTCGCCACGAGCCGGTCGCGCAGCTCGGTCCAGTTCTCGACTATCCCGTTGAGCACGATGTGGACTCGCCCGGAGGTGTCCCAGTGCGGGTGGGCGTTCTCCTCGGTTACGCGGCCATGGGTGGCCCAGCGCGTGTGGCCGATGCCGGTCGAACCGCTGAGATGGCCGTTCGTCTGGGCGACGGCGTTGCGCAGCTGCTCGAGGTTGCCGACAGCGTGGACGCTGCCCACCGAGCCTTTGCGGACCACGGACAGCCCCGCCGAGTCATAGCCGCGGTACTCGAGCCGCCGCAGCCCCTCCATCAACAGGTCGCGGCATTCGCGCGGCCCTACGTATCCAATGATCCCGCACACGATCGAATCAACCTAGCTCCGCTTCGACGACATTCGCCAAATGGTCAACGATCTCCTGGCACTCGTTCTCCTGCGGCGCTTCAACCATCACGCGCACGAGCGGCTCGGTGCCGGAGGGCCGTACGAGCACGCGACCGCGGCCGTCGAGACGCTTTGACTGCTCGTTTACAGCCTCCCACACGTTGGTGGCCTTTTCTATCGCCGCGCGGTCGCGGACTCGGACGTTGACGAGCCGCTGGGGCAGCTTGTGCATGGCGCCGCGGTCGGCCAGATCCGTCCCGTCGAGCGCCTCCATCACAAGCAGCGCCGCGGCCACGCCATCGCCCGCCGGCACGAAGCCGGTGTCGATGATGTGCCCGGACTGCTCACCGCCGAGCGCCCAGCCGCGGCGGAGCAGCTCGGCGAGCACGTGGCGGTCCCCCACCGGGGTTGTGGCCACCTCGATGCCGGCTTCGCTCATCGCGCTGTGGAAGCCGTAGTTCGTCATCACCGTCACCGCGACGCCGTTACCCGGCAGGCGGCCGTTCTTACGCAGGTGCAGCGCGATCAGAGCCATCAACTCGTCGCCATCGACCACCACTCCGTTGCGGTCCACCGCCAGCACGCGGTCGCCGTCGCCGTCGAAGGCAAAGCCCGCGTCGTGGCCGTCCATGCGCTCGGCGAGCCGGTCCACGTGCGTCGAGCCGCAGTTCAGGTTGATATTGCGGCCGTCGGGCTCGACCGCCACCGCGTCGACGTCCGCGCCAAGGCGGCGGAAGATCTCGGGGGCGACGCTGTAGGTCGCCCCGTTCGCGCAGTCGAGCAGTATGCGTGCGCCCGACAGGTCGAGGTCGCGGAAGCGCAGCTCGAGCTCGCGCAGATAGTCGCCGGGGGCCCCGTGCAGCTCGCGCACGCGGCCAATGCTCCCGCCGCCGGTGTCGAGCGCCCGCTCGATCCGCTCCTCCTGGTCGTCGTCGAGCTTCATGCCCTCGGGCCCGAAGAACTTGATGCCGTTGTCCTCGTAGGGGTTGTGCGAGGCCGAGACGACCGCCGCCATGTCGAAGCCGTAGCGACGCACCAGTACCGAGGCGCCCGGGGTGGGCAGCACGCCGCCAAGCAGCGCGTGGCCGCCGCCCGCGGCGATGCCGGCGGCGAGCGCCGCCTCGAGCATCTCACCCGACTCGCGTGTGTCCCGGACGATCAGGACCTGCGGCGTCTCGGCGGGCGAGACCTGCGCCGCCGCCCGTCCCAGTCCCAGGGCGAGATCGGCGCCCAGGAACTCGCCCGCGACTCCGCGGACACCGTCCGTGCCGAACAGGGCCACGGTCGGTTTAGCGCTTCGAGAACTGTGGCCGCTTGCGGGCCTTCTTGAGCCCGGCCTTCTTGCGCTCCTTCACGCGGGGGTCGCGCGTGAGGTAGCCGCGGCGCTTGAGCTCGCCGCGCAGGGCCGGATCGGCCTCGACCAGCGCGCGGGCGATGCCGTGGCGGAGCGCCGCGGCCTGCGCCGAGACGCCGCCACCGTGGATCAGCGCCACCACGTCCATGCGCGCCTGGTTGCCGGTCGCCTCGAGCGGCTGGCGGCCCATGCGCTGCAGGCGGACGCGGGGGAAGTACTCGTCGAGGTGGCGGCCGTTGATCGTGTACGTGCCCTCGCCCGGCTTGAGCGTCACGCGCGCGACGGCGCTCTTGCGCTTACCGGTGGCGCGATAGCGCGCGTCGGCGGCGAGGTCTAGCGGCGTCGGAGCCGCCGGCTGCTCCTCGGGCGGAGCCTCCTCGCCTGCCGCCTCGAGCTCACCCTCGGGCGTCTCCGCCTCCGCATACTCGGCGTACTCGCCGTACTCGCCCTCGGCGGGACGCTGCTCCTCGAGCACCAGGTCGGGCTCGAGATGGGCGCCCGGGATCACCTCGTCGCCGCCCTCGTCGTCCCGCCGGCGGCGCGCACCGGGGCGCGGCCGCTCGGCACGCGGAGCCTCCTCGGCGGCCGGCTCCTCCTCGGCAGCCGGCTCCTCCTCGGCCTCGGGCTCGGCGGGTGCCTCGGCCTCCCCCGCGGCCTGAGCCAGCTCCTCGATGCCCTCGATCTCGGGGCCCGGGTGCTCCTCGCCGCTGCCGGCGGGGGTCTCCTCCGGCGCGGGCGGTCCCTCGGGCGCCCCCTCCGACGGAGTCGCCTCGCCGGGCTCGCCCGGCGCGCCCTCCTCGCGGGCGTCGTCCTCGGGCTGCTGCGGCTCTTCCATCATCAGGCGACAACCTCCATCGGCTCGGGCTTCTGCGCGACGTGGGGATGATCGGGCCCGGCGTACACCTTGAGCTTGCGCAGCTGGGCGCGGCCCAGGCGGTTGCGCGGCAGCATGCCCTTGACGGCCAGCCGGATGACCTCCTCGGGCCGCCGCTCGAGCATCTCCTCGAGCGTGCGGCTCCGGAGTCCGCCGGGATAGCCGGAGTGGCGGTAGTAGCGCTTCTCCTCGCGCTTGTTGCCGGTCACCGAGATCTTCTCGGCGTTGACGACGATCACGAAGTCGCCCACGTCCACGTGCGGGGTGTACTCGGGCTTGCGCTTGCCGCGCAGAGCATCGGCGATCTGAGTCGCCAAGCGCCCCAGCGTCTTGCCGGTAGCGTCGACCACGAGCCAGTTGCGCTCGCGGGTAGCCGGTGTCGCCACATAGGTCTTCATCACACAGAGCGACCGCCCCGAGGCGGCCGGCAGAACAGTGTGGCAGACAGAGCCGAAAGCGACCACCGAGGAAGCCGGCCAGGGCCTTGAGGGGCGCGAGCCCACCAGATGGTCTCGGAGTGATGGATTTGGGGGAGTTGCCCTGCCGCCGGCGCCCATGCGTATACTGCCGCGCCAGTCAGGTAGTGCCTGCCGAATCCCCGGGGCGTCCGCCGTAGCCCAGGGGAACGGGGGAACCGTGCGGAGACCGTCGAAAGAGGGTCTCCGTGGGGCGAATCGGCCTATTGCCAGGCCGTAGCGCTGCTCTTCGAGCGCGAGCCCGTCAGCTAACCCCGTAGGCCGGAAAAGAAGAGAGGCCAAAGGGATCTTGCGAACCAGTCGTTGCTTCGCGAGGCGCAGCGCTTGCGCGCTCGTACTCGCCGTGCTCGGAACCGCACCGGCGGCGGCTGCGCAGACCCCGGGAACTGGCGGCGGTGGTGGTGCCACGTACGTGGCGACTCCAAAGATCAGCACCGTCAGCTGCCTGCGCTCGTGCGGAACGAAGAAACGCGCCCGGGCTGGCAGCACGGTGAAGATCACGGGCACCGCCCTCAGCGGCGTCACGACGGTGACCTTCAACGGCAGCTACGGCCGCTCGGACGACGCCGTGGTGCAGGTGCGCGCCGGCAGCGACACGCGCATCCAGGCGAAGGTCCCGTCGGGCGCCGTGACCGGTCCCGTCTCGGTCGCGACTGCCGACGGCGCGCGCTCCCCGATGAGCAAGCCGCTCGCGATCCTGCCGCCCCCGCCGCCGGAGCCGAACGTGGAGCTCTCGCCGGTGCCCGGCCAGGTCGTGGCGGGCGCGCCGCAGCTCGAGACCGGCACGAGCCGCACCAAGGCGTACGTCGGGGCACGCAACGCGGTGACCTTCTCGTTCCGCCTGTCCGGCGCCGCGCCCGCCTCCTTGACCGTCGAGCTCGTCCGCGCCGCCGACGGGGTGGCGGTCAAGTCTTGGGCTCCGCAGGGCGTCGTCCCGGGAGCGGTCACGAGCGTCTCCTGGAACGGCAACCTCGGCCGCACGCCCGCGGCGCCGGGGCGCTACTCGTTCCGCCTCACGGCCGCGGCCGCCGACGGCTCGCGCGCGACAAGCGCGCAGACGGGCAACGTCGAGCGCGACGCCTTCGACCTCTACGACCACGTCTTCCCGGTGCGCGGCCGGCACGACTACGGCGGCGCCGGGGCGGGCTTCGGCTCCGGGCGCGCCGGCCACTCGCATCAGGGGCACGACGTCTTCGCCGAGTGCGGGACCCGCATGCTGGCCGCCCGCGGCGGGACGGTTCAGTACGCCGGCTACCACGGGGCGGCGGGCAACTACCTGGTGATCGACGGCGCCGGCAGCGACCTCGACTACGCCTACATGCACATGGCGGAGCCGTCGCCGTTCCGCGCGGGCGACCGCGTCTACACGGGACAGCAGATCGGCTCGGTCGGCGACAGCGGCAACGCACAGGGCTGCCACCTCCACTTCGAGCTCTGGGCTGCGCCCGGCTGGTACGACGGCGGCCGGCCGTTCGATCCACTCCCCTCGCTGAAGGCCTGGGACAGCTGGTCGTAGCCGGGCTTGCCTCGCACGCGCCAGTGCGGAGAGAATGGGCGCGTGGCTGATTGGACGATCAAGAGCCTCGACGAGATCCCCGACGTCCTCGGCGACTACCCGGGCGAGATGCGCATGAGCTCGGTCAGCGACCTCGGCACCGAGCAGGTCGGCTTCACCTGGCGCCGGATGCCGAGCCAGACGGGCGGCAAGGGCAGCTACGGCCACCGGCACAAGACCCAGGAGGAGCTCTACTTCGTCGCCTCGGGCACGCTCCAGTTCAAGCTCGAGGACGAGGTGATCGACGTCGAGCAAGGCAACGTCGTGCGTGTGGCGCCGCACGTGGTCCGCTCGGTCTGGAACGAGGGGCCCGCCGACGCGGTCGTGATCATCGTGTCGACCAGATCCGACGACCCGCGCAACGACGTCGAGTCAGTGCCGGACTTCTGGCCCGAGTAGGACCCCTACTGCCGGTACTCGCGCATTCCGTCGCCGTCCGGCCAGAGCTCCGCGATTGCCTTGCAGACCAGCGTGAACACGGCGAGCACGAGGATCAGCGCGACCACGCCGTGGGAGCGGTCGGCCGCGATCGAGAGCGGGATCGCGGCGAGCACCCAGCGCCACAGCCGCCAGTTCGGCTCCCAGGCGGGGCGCCCGCCCGGAGTGGGCTCTGGCTCGTTGGCGTGGACGTAAGCGACAAACGGCACGAGCTCTGTTCAGGATAGTCAGCCGCTGGGGCCGAAGCGCTCGGTTCGCACCTGCCTCGGATCGAACCCCGCCGCTAGCGCGAGCCCTACCGCGGACTCGACGAAGCCGTTGGTCCCGCATACGAAGACCATGCAGTTCTCCAGGCCCGTCGACTCGATCAGCTCGGCGTCGATGCGGCCCGTGTGGCCGCTCCAACCGTCGGGCGGCTCGCGCGTGAAGGTGAGCTCGGTCTCGTCGCCGAGCTCGTCGGCGTAGATCACGTCCTCAGCCGTTCGCACCGAGTAGACGAGTTTCATCTCGAGCTCGGGCATCGTGCGGCGGCGGTGCCGCAACATGCACATCAACGGAACCACACCCGAGCCGCCGCCGATCAGCAACACCGGCGATTCACCGCGCCAGACGAAGTACGACGTGAACGGGCCGCGGACTTCGACTTGGTCTCCCTCCACGACGACGTCGTGGAAGTAGGGCGAAACCTCGCCGTCCTCCAACCTGTCGATCGTCAGCTCGACCACACCCAGGTCCAGCGGCGAGGAGGCGATCGAGTACGAGCGCTCGGCCTGGTAGCCGTCCGGAGCGGTCAGCCGCACGTCGTAGTGCTGGCCCGGAAGGTGCTCCATCCACATCGGCAGCTCGATCCCGAAGGACTTGACCCGTGGCGTCTCCTCCCTGACGCGCGTGACTTTGCCGATCTGCCACGCACCCGGAGCCTTCTGCTCGACCGGTGTCAGTCGTTCCAATAGCGCTCCTCCTTCCAGGGGTCCCCACGAATGTGGTAGCCGTTCTGCTCCCAGAAGCCCGGCTCGTCGTGGTCCATCACGCGCAGGCCCGCGACCCACTTGGCGCTTTTCCAGAAGTACAGGTGCGGGACCAGCAGGCGCGCCGGCCCGCCGTGCTCGGCCGGCAGCGGGGCGCCCTCGTGCTCGGTCACGACCCAGGCCTTACCGCCGGTCAGGTCAGCTAGCGGGACGTTGGTCGTGTAGCCGCCATACGAGTACGCCATCGCGAATCCGCCCTGCGGATCGGCGCCCTCGAGCAGGACGTCGACGGGCACACCGCGGAAGGTGGTGCCCAGCTTCGACCACTTGGTCACGCAGTGGATGTCGCAGGGCACGTCCTCGAACGGCAGCGCGTGGAACTCGTCCCAGTTCCATTCCTGTTCGTTGCGGACCATGCCGTCGACGCGCATGCCCCAGTCCTCAGGCGCGACGTGCGGCGTCGGCCCGGCGGTGAGGACCGGGAAGCCGGGCTCGTAGTACTGGCCCGGCGGGAGCCGATCCGAGACGTCATCCGGAGCCCGGCGGCGGCGCATGAAGCCGCGGGAGATGAACTCGCTCATGCGTGAAGCATCCCACGCCACAATGGCGCCGATGAATCCCAGCGCTCGCGCGTCGGCCCGCGGCCTGGCCGCCCTCGCCGTCCTGGGGCTCGCGACCGGCCTGATCGTCGCCCGGCTGACGCTCGAGAGCAACCATCTGGACGAGCCCGGCATTGACGCGGTGCTGGCGCTGCTCGTCGGCTGGTCATTCATCGGGACCGGACTGTTCGCCTGGTGGCGACGGCCGGGGAACCGCACCGGCGTGCTCATGGCGGCGATTGGATTCGCGTGGTTCGCCACCAGCCTCAGCGCCTCGGACGACGACCTGCTGTTCACGATCGGGATCGCGCTCGACGGCGTCTTCCCGGCGCTGCTGGGCCACCTCTTGATCGCTTTTCCCAGCGGCCGCCTCGAGACGCGTGCCGAGCGCCTCGTTGTGCTCGGGATCTATTGCGTCGCCACCGTGCTACAGGTCCCCGGCCTGCTGTTCGAGGAGAGCGGCGACCCATCCAACCTGCTGATGGTCGACGCCGACCAGGGCCTGTCCGACATGCTCGACGGACTCCAGTACCTGGCGGCCGTCCTGATCACGGTCGTCGGCTTCGCGATGATTCTCAGGCGCCGCGCCGCACTGCCGGCCGGGCGGCGCCCCGTTCTGAGCCCGGTCCTTTGGACGGGCGGGGCGACACTCCTCGCATTCGTCGTCGCCCAGGGATTCGACGCCGTCGGCTCGCCCGAGCCCTGGCTCGAGCGGCTGGCGCTACTGCTGTTCGCGACCGTGCCATTCGGCTTCCTGGCCGGGTTGCTGCGGACCCGGCTCGCACAGGGGACCGCCGTCTCGGAGCTGATCTCGCGGTTGGGCGAGGCGCCCGGCGAGGAGGAGTTGCGCACGGCGCTGGCCGAGGTGCTCGGCGATCCCGACGTTCAGCTCGCCTATTGGCTGCCCGAGTCGCAGCGCTTCGTCGACGCGGCCGGCCGCCCCCTCCGGCTTCCCGAGCGCGGTTGGACGGCGGTCGAGCTAAAGGGGCGGCGCGTCGCGGCGATCGTGCACGATCCGGCACTCGACGACGAGCCGGAGCTCACACGGACGGCGGGCGCCGCCGCGGCGCTGGCGCTCGAGAACCAGCGCCTGTCGGCCGAGCTGCGCGCGCGCATCGAGGACCTGCGCGCATCCCGGGCACGGCTGGTCGAGGCCGGCGACGCCGAGCGCCGGCGGCTCGAGCGCGACCTCCACGACGGCGCCCAGTCGCGGCTCGTCGCGCTCGCACTGAAGCTCCGGCTGGCCCGCCGCCGCGCCGACGAGCTGCCCGAACTCGCAGCGATGCTCGACGACTCGAGCAGCGAGCTCGAGGCGAGCCTCGGGGAGCTGCGCGAGCTGGCCCGCGGCATCCACCCCGCCGAGCTGACCGACCGCGGCCTGCGGCCCGCGCTCGAGACGCTCGCGAGCCGCGCGCCGGTGCCCGTCGAAGTGTCGGGCGACGCGGACAACCTGCCGCCGGCGCTCGCGACCGCCGTCTACTTCGTCGTCTCGGAGGCGCTCACGAACGTCGCGAAGTACGCGAGCGCCGGCAGCGCCGCTGTGACGCTCGAGCGCGACGCCGAGCGGGTGACGGTCACGATCTCCGACGACGGCGTCGGCGGCGCCGATCCCGACGCCGGGTCGGGCCTGCGCGGGCTGCTCGACCGGGTGGCCGCGCTCGACGGCGAGCTGACGCTCGACAGCCCGCCGGGTCGCGGAACCCGGCTCGAGGCGGCGTTTCCGCTCAACGGCGCGGGCTGAAGCGGCCTCCCTAGGGCTGTTGCCGAGCTGTCAACGCTCTGCAGCCGGCCACCCGCAGGATCGCTTCATCAAACCGAACGCCGAGCAAGGAGGCCGACGAAGATGAGGATCTTTGCGACATGTGGCCTGGTAGTGGCCTGCGTTCTGGCCGGCGCGCAGCCGGCCTGGAGCCGAACCATCGACGTCCGGGCCGCCGGCCAGGTTGCGACTGCGGCCGCGTCCGAGCACGGTCAGGTCGATCGGGTCGACTGCTGGCGCGCGATGGGACCCGTGCACACCCGCCGGCGGGATGCGGCGATCTGCGTGGTCCGGCTCCGAGTCCCGTCGGGCGACGGTTGCTACGTCATCTATGAACTGCGGTTCGCCGGCAAGCGCGGACAGACCGTCAGGATTACCCGCAGCTGGGCGCCGTGGTGCGCGAGCCCAGGCGCTACGGCACAGGCCGCGTCGGTCGTGACTCGCCGGACGACGAGGCTCGTACGCAGGGCGGCGCGGCGCTACGGAGAAGTCGGGCGGGTCTCCTGCGCGACGGTCAGGCGTGCAAGCGGCCGCCCGCTCTGGGGAAGAGTGGTCTGTGTCGCCTGGATTCGCTCGTGGCCCCGCTGCGGGGTCATGTACGAGGTCCGGCAGACAGCGAGCGGCCCCGAGGTGATCGTCACCTACGTGCCCTGGTGTGCGTCGCAGACCCGCTGGGCCTAGCGCGGATCAGCCGCGCAGCGCCGCCAGGTCGCCCGTGCGCGCCACCCGTCCGAAGGCGTGCGCGCTCGGGCGCACCTCCCGGCGCAGGTCGTCCTCCCGGTTGATCCCGACGAGGCCGAACAGCGGCCGGTAGCCCTCGGCCCATTCGAAGTTGTCGAAGGAGGACCAGTACAGATAGCCGCGCACGTCGATCCCCTCGGCGAGCGCGTCGAGGACCGCAGCGAGGTGCGACTCGAGGTAGTCGAGCCGCTCCGAGTCTTCGCTGGTTGCGATTCCGTTCTCGGTCACGACCAGCGGGAGCCCGGCGGACGCCGCGCTGCGCAGCGCCTTCAGCAGGCCCTCGGGGTGGATCTCCCATCCCATCTGGGTCGTCCGCGCATCTGCAGGCGGGGCCGCCACGAGGCCCGGGGCCGTCGGGTCGAGAACCATGCGCGTGTAGTACTGGACGCCGGCGAAGGCGCCGGCGAGCTCGTCCAGGTAGACGTCGATCATCTCCCGCTGCGCCACGGACCGCAGCTCCGCGTCGCCCTGCAGATCGGGCATCTGGAGACAGAGCCCGGCGCGCGGGAACAGGTCCACGACCGCGCGGTGCGCCTCGATCAGCCTTCGCGTGACGCGCTGCCAGGCCTCCGCGTCCTGCAGGCCGGGCGGGTGCTGGCCGGTCAGGTATCCGAACAGCGCCACGATCTGCGGCTCGTTGATCGTGCACGTCCAGGGCATGAGGTCGCCGAGCTCGCTCGACACCCGCTCGCAGTAGCGGGTGAAGCGCTCAACGGCGTCGGCGGCGAGCCAGCCACCCCGCTCCGCGAACCAGAGCGGGTTCGTGAAGTGATGCAGGGTCACGAATGCGATCAGCCCGTTCTCAGCCAACGATTCGAGCACACCGCGGTAGTGAGCGATCGCTGCGCGGTCGAACTCACCGGGCGCGGGCTCGATGCGCGACCACTCGACCGACAGCCGGTGGGCGTTCTGGCCGAGCTCCGCAAGCAGCGCGAAGTCCTCCGGATAGCGATTCCACTGATCGATGGCGACGCCCGATGGCTCGCTCGCCGTACTGCCCTCGGTCTGCTCCCACGCCCACCAGTCGTTGTTCGTGTTGCCGCCCTCGACCTGGTGCGCGGCGGTGGAACTGCCAAACAGGAAGCCGGCCGGGAAGCGGCCCTCCGATGCCATGGCCGCGACAGCTTGTCATGGCCGGGCTCGATGCGGCCGTAGGACTGGCCCCTTCCGAGCTCCAGCGCTGAGTTCGACATCGACTGAACGATTCGAGGGGCTATAGCCCCGCAAACTCTTCAATCGATGCGGGGAGGGCCTACTCCCACTCGATCGTCCCGGGTGGCTTCGACGTGATGTCGAGCGTCACCCGGTTGACCTGCGCGATCTCGTTGATCATGCGCGAGGCCACCTTCTCGAGCAGGTCGTACGGGAGTCGCGCCCAGTCGGCCGTCATCGCGTCGTCTGAGGTGACCGCGCGGATCACCACCACGTAGCCGTAGGTGCGCTCGTCCCCCTGCACACCCACGCTGCGGAGGTCCGCCGGCAGCACGCAGAACGACTGCCACAGCTCGCGGTACAGCCCGGCCTCGCGGATCTCGTCCTGCAGGATCGCGTCGGCATCGCGCAGGATCTCGAGGCGCTCCTTCGTGACCTCGCCGCTCACGACTCGGATCGCGAGCCCTGGCCCGGGGAAGGGCTGGCGCCAGACGAGCCGGTCGCTCATGCCGAGCTCGGCACCCACCCTGCGCACCTCATCCTTGAACAGCATCCGCAGCGGCTCGACGAGCTCGAACTCGAGGTCCTCGGGGAGGCCGCCGACGTTGTGGTGCGACTTGATCGTCGCGGCACCCGTGCCGCCTCCCGACTCGATCACGTCCGAGTAGAGCGTTCCCTGGACGAGGTAACCGGGATGGCCGAGCTTCTGCGCCTGCTCCTCGAAGACGCGGATGAACTCCTCGCCGATGATCTTGCGCTTGCGCTCCGGCTCGGTCACGCCGGCCAGGCGGTCGAGGAAGCGCTGCTCCGCGTCGACCGCGATGAGCGGCACCTTGAAGTGGTCGCGGAACGCCGCGACGACCTGATTGCCCTCGTTCTTGCGCATCAGGCCGTGGTCGACGAACACGCAGGTGAGCTGGTCGCCGACGGCCCGGTAGGTGAGCAGCGCCGCGACCGAGGAGTCGACGCCGCCCGAGAGTCCGCAGATCACCTTGCCCTCGCCCACCTGCTCGCGGATGCGGGCGACCTGCTCCTCGATTACCGACTCGGCGGTCCAGGCCATGTCGCAGCCGCAGATGTCGCGCAGGAACGTCTCGAGGATCTGGGTGCCGTATGGGGTGTGGACGACCTCGGGGTGGAACTGGATCCCGTACAGGCCACGCTCGGCGTTCTCGATCGCCGCGACGGGCGACTCGGTCGAGGCGGCCAGCTCGGCGAACCCGGGCGGTGCCTCGAAGACGGTGTCGCGGTGGCTCATCCAGCACGACTGGTCGGTGGGCGTTCCGGCCAGCAGCCGGCCGGGCGAGTTGACCGAGAGCCGCGAGCGCCCGAACTCGCCGACCTCGGCGCCCTCCACGCGGCCGCCCAGCTCGAGCACCATCGCCTGCATGCCGTAACAGATGCCGAGCACCGGCACCCCGAGCTCGAGCAGCTCCTGGCGCAGCTTCGGGGCGCCCTCCGCGTACACCGAGGCGGGCCCGCCGGAGAGGACCAGCCCGCGCGGCTGGCGGCGCGTGATCTCCTCGAGCGGCACGTCATGCGGCAGCAGCTCGGCGAACACCCCGCATTCGCGCACCCGTCGCGCGATCAGCTGCGAGTACTGGCCCCCGAAGTCGAGGACGAGAACCTCGTCGGTTTTGGCCCCAGGGGTGCTGTCGGACGCCGTAGCGGTGAGCGCCTCGGTGCTCACTCCACCAGCGCCGGATCCGCCGCCACGATGCCGTTCGACTCCGGATGGGCCGCCGCCGCGCTCGTGGAGCCCATGCCGATCTCCTGTTCGCGCTGCAGCTGCTTGCCCTCGGACTGGAGCGCCGGCGCGACCATCACCTCGGCCTTGTGGAACGCCGCGATGTCCTCATAGCCGCAGGTGGCCATCGAGGTGCGCAGGCTGCCCATCAGGTTGAAGGTGCCGTCGTTCTCGTGGGCGGGACCGAGCAGGATCTGCTCGATCGAGCCGTTCTGCGCGGTCTGCACGCGCGCCCCGCGCGGGAGCGTCGGATGGAAGGTCGCCATCCCCCAGTGGTAGCCGCGCCCGGGCGCCTCGTAGGCGCGTGCGAGTGGCGATCCGATCATCACGGCGTCGGCGCCGCAGGCGAACGCCTTCGAGACGTCGCCGCCGTTGCGCATTCCACCGTCGGCGATCACCTTCACGTACTCGCCCGTCTCGAGCATGTGCTGGGAGCGCGCCGCCGCGACGTCCGCGATCGCGGTTGCCTGCGGGACCCCGATGCCGAGCACGCCGCGCGTCGTACAGGCCGCGCCCGGACCGACACCGACGAGCACGCCGACCGCGCCGGTGCGCATCAGGTGCAGCCCGGTCGCGTAGGAGGCGCAGCCGCCGACCACGACCGGCACCGGCACCTCACGGATGAACTCCTTCAGGTTGAGCGGCTCCGAGCGCGTCGAGACGTGCTCGGCCGAGATCACCGTGCCCTGGATGACGAGGATGTCGAGCCCGGCCTCGATCGCCGTCTCGTAGTAGTCGCGCACGCGCTGCGGCGTGAGCGAGGCGGCCGCGACCACGCCGTGCTCCTTGATCTCACGGATCCGCTCGGCGACAAGGTCCTCGCGCATCGGCTCGGCGTAGATGCGCTGCATCTCGGCGGTCGCCACCTCCTTGGGCTGTCCGGCGATGCGCTCGAGCTCGCCGGCGGCGTCGTCGTAGCGCGTCCAGATGCCCTCGAGGTTGAGCACGGCGAGCCCGCCCAGGTTGCCGAGGATGCCGGCGGTCTCCGGGGAGACGACGCCGTCCATGGCGGAGGCAAGCAGCGGCAAGTCGAAGCGATATGGACCGAGGGTCCAGGCTATGTCGATGTCGTCGGGATCGCGCGTGCGCCTGCTCGGCACGATCGCGATGTCATCGAAGCCATATGCGCGGCGGCCCTTCTTGCCGCGTCCGATCTCAACTTCCATGGAGGGATCCTAAGTTCGGCGGCGGACGAGAACCTGACGATACCAACGGGGAATTCGGCCCCGCAGCAGCTAGCCGACCGCCAGCGGCGGCGTCTCCAGCTCCTCCACGCGGACCTCGGGCACGAGCCGCTCGACCTCACGCTGCTCGACCCGGCCGGCCCCGAAGTGCTGGGTCGACTCGGCCCCGCAGGCGACCGCGAAGCGGAGCGCGTCCTCGTGGCCGCTGCCGCCGTAGCGCGCCGCCACGAAGCCGGCCAGGAAGGCGTCGCCCGAACCGACCGCGGAGACCGGCTCGAGCGGCTCGAGCGTCGCCCGGTACACATGCCGCTCGCCGTCGCCCAGCAGCGCCAGGCAGCCGTCCGACAGAGTCATGATCGACTCGCGCGCACCCATCTCGACCATCTCGCGCACGGCGCTGCGGCGATCCTCCTCGTCGCCGAACTCGTAGCCGACTAGCCCCTCCGCCTCGAGCTCGTTCGGGCTCACGACGTCGGGACCCCGGCGCGTGGCCGCGCGCAGGGGCTCCCCCTCGGAGTCGAGCACCGTCGTGACGCCAAGCCGCTTCATCTCCTCGATGATCCGCCCGTACAGGGCTGTGTCGACACCGCGCGGCAGGCTGCCGGCGAGCACGCAGACCCCGGCGCCCTTGGCCAGGTAGATGAGCTTGTCGACGAACAGCTCGAGCTCACCCTCCGAGACGTGCGGGCCGTGCTCGTTGATCTCGGTCTGCTCGCCGCTCGTCGGGTCGACGACGGCCGTCGATGTGCGCGACTCCTCGCGGATGCGCACGAAGTCGTTGAGGATGCCCTCCTCGGTGAGGTTCTCGACGATGCGGGTACCGGTCGGGCCGCCCGCCACGCCGGTGGCGATCACCGGCTGGCCGAGGGCGCGCAGGGTGCGTGCGACGTTGACTCCCTTGCCGCCCGCCATCGCTGTCTGCTCGACGGCGCGGTGGCGGCGACCGAGGCGGAAGTTGGGGACGGCGAGGGTCTTGTCTATCGCTGCGTTGAGGGTGACCGTGATGATCATCTGACGTAACGCCGCCGCCCGCGGACGAGCAATACGGCGATGGGGGCGGCGAGGAGGATGGCGAGGGCGAGCAGCAAGGTCAAGGGGACGCCCAGCACCGAAGTGAGGACCCTCAGCGTCCCCGCTTCAGGCACCTCGGCCGCCGTGACCAGGGCCACGCGCCGCACTCGCTGCCCGTCCACGAACACGCTCACCGCGCCCGCGCGCGCCCCCGCGGGCAGCGGCCCCTCGAGCTCGTCACGCGACCGGACGCGGCGCCGGATCTGCTCCCCCTTACGGACCGTGATGACGGCAGCGCGGCGCGGCACGAGGCGCGCCTGCTCGTCGTCGTAGTAGCGGATCTCTGCGCGCGCAAGCGCGCGCTTCGGGTTCAGGACCTGCACGCGCTTGAACTGCTTGAGCCCCCAGGAGAGCAGCTCTAGCGTGTCCGCATCGCGCGCGGGCTCGCTCGGCTCGCCCAGCACCACACTGATCACCTTCGCTCCACCGCGACCCTTCGCCGAGCCGACCAGGACGTAGCCGGCATTGGTGGTGTGCCCAGTTTTGACCCCCGTCACCCATGGTGTGCTTGCGATCAGCGTGTTGCGGTTGTCGATCACGCGCGGCGTCGCGCCCGAATCGAGCTCCGCGACGGGCATGTCGACGGTGCGGGCGAAGCGCGGCCGCGCGAGCAGCAACCGCGTGAGCGTCGCGAGGTCGCGCGCGCTCGAGTAGTTGGCTGGGTCGTCGAGGCCGATCGGGTTGGCGTAGCTCGTGTTCTCGAGCCCGAGCTCCTGCGCACGCACGTTCATCTCGGACACGAACGCCTCGCGTGAGCCGGACAGGTTCTCGGCGATCGTCGCCGCGGCGTCGTTGGCGCTCTCGAGCAGTAGCGCCTCGAGCAGGTCCTGCACGGTCATGCGCTCGCCCGTGCGAAGGTTGATACGTGACTCCGCCGGCAGCGCGTTGTACTCCGGAGCCGTGAAGACCTCCCGCGGGCGGGCGCGCTCGAGCGCGAGCAGCGCGGTCATCAGCTTGGTGGTGCTGGCGATCGCGTGACGCTCGTCGGGGCGCTTCGCGAACATCACCTCGCCGTTGCGGCCGTCGACGACGATCGCGGCGCTGGCGCCGCTGACGTCGGGCGGGCGCTGCGCGGCTGCGGCGGCGGGCAAGCCGAGCGCGAGCGCCGCCAAGGCGACGAGCGCCAGCGCCAGCAACCTCACTCGCGCAGCTTGATCCTCTGTCCGACGACGAGCGCCTGCGGGTCGACGTCCGGGTTGAGCTGCTCGAGCTGCGCCACCGACACACCGGTTTTCTCGGCTATCGAACCGAAGCTGTCGCCCGGCTTGACGACGTAGTTGCGGCGCAGCCTGCGTCCCTGGCGATTCGGCGCGGTCGTGGTCTCCGTGTCGCTCGCCTGCGTCGTGGTGACCTCGCCACCGTCGTCGTCCCCACCGGTCACGTCCGAATTCGCGATCACGACGACGACCGCGACGGCCACCGCTATCAGCGCCAGCGGCGCCAACAGGTGAACCGGGCTGAATCCTCGTCGTCGCTGATCTGGCATCGGTCCTCCCAGGCAAGGGCCGCGGAGGATAGGGAGGCACGCACGATAAGAGGCACGCGCGTGCACGAGTGAGGTTCAACACGACCGCCCCCTCCCCTGCCGCCCCAGGAGAACTGCGCCTCGCCGCTCAGAGCGCCGCAACCGCGTCGCGAAGCTCCTCGGCGGCCGCCGCGGCGGCACCGGCGGGGTCGCCGCCGCGTTCTCGGTAGGCGTTGACGATCGAGCGCGAGGCCGTGACGAGGCCCGCCGCCGGATGCGGCGCGAAGGCGGGGCCAAGGTCCTCCACGCGGCCACCCTGGGCCCCCACGCCGGGCAACAGGAAGATCGCGTGCGGCATCAGTTCGCGCAGCCGCCCGAGATGGTCGGGCCGCGTCGCGCCGGTGACCGCGCCGACCGCCGACAGCCCGCTGTCGCCGCGCAGGTCCGCGCCGAGCTCGTCGACCAGTCGCGCGAGCCGCTCGTGCAGCGGCGGCTCGCCCTCGTCCTGCAGCTCCGCCGCCCCCGGGGTCGAGGTGCGGACCAGCACGAAACAGCCCGCGCC
>Ga0081538_10002047_pt1 | contig 20127 bp, 16 predicted proteins | sample TabmetS5T2R1_FD_71022 | JGI IMG/M metagenome (GOLD analysis project Ga0081538, IMG submission 71022) | Tabebuia heterophylla rhizosphere microbial communities from the University of Puerto Rico - S5T2R1 | ecosystem: Host-associated > Plants > Roots > Rhizosphere ...
ATGGTTTCTTTGTAGGCGACCTGCGGCTTGGAAACGTTTGCCCCAATGCTGAACTCTCGGAAGAGCCGGTCGACGAGAATCTCCAAGTGGAGCTCCCCCATCCCGGCAATGAGTGTCTGGCCGGTTTCACGATCGGTGGCGATCTTGAAGGTGGGATCCTCCTGAGCCAATTTGTGCAACGCTACGCTCAGCTTCTCTTGGTCAGCTTTGGTTTTGGGTTCAATGGCCACCGAAATGACGGGCTCTGGAAAGGCCATCGATTCCAGAATGATCGGCGCCCCCTCGGCGGCAAGCGTATCACCGGTCAGCGTGCGCTTCAGGCCAACGGTCGCGGCGATATCGCCAGCATGCACCAGCTCCACGTCCTCGCGCTTGTTGGCATGCATACGGAGGAGGCGCCCGACACGCTCTCGTACCCCCTTCGTAGTGTTCAGAACGTGATCTCCAACATGCAACACTCCCGAATAGACGCGTAAAAAGCTCAGTTGCCCCACGAACGGGTCGGTCATGATCTTGAAGACCAGCGCCGCTGCTGGCGCATGCGCATCGACCTCGCGCACGTCCTCCTTGCCATCCGGAGTTAGTCCCTGGACGGCGGGGATATCCAAGGGGGATGGAAGGTACTTGACAATCGCGTCCAGCAATTGTTGGACGCCCTTATTCTTAAAAGCAGCCCCGCACACCACTGGTACTAGCCGACCAGCTAGGGTCTCCCGGCGAACAACTCGTTCGATCTCTTCAGAAGTGATGTTCTCGCCTTCTAAATATTTCATCATAAAGGCGTCATCGTTCTCAGAGAGGGCTTCGAGCAATTCGACACGCGCCGCCTCCGCCTCCGACGCCAAAGCATCGGGGATCGGTTCGACACGGTATGTGGAGCCAAGCGTCTCTTCATCGTAGACGATGGCTTGCATCCGAATCAGATCGATCACGCCTTGGAGGCTTTGTTCGATCCCTAAGGGCAGCTGCAGCACCAACGGATGCGCCCCCAATTTCTCCCGAATCTCCTGGACACAGCGCTGAAAATCTGCCCCGATGCGATCCAGTTTATTGATGAAAGCGATCCGCGGCACACCATATTTTTCCGCCTGCCGCCACACAGTCTCCGACTGCGGCTCCACTCCCCCGACGGCACAGAACACGCCAACGGCTCCGTCAAGCACCCGGAGAGAACGTTCCACCTCGGCGGTGAAGTCTACGTGCCCGGGCGTATCGATGATGTTGATTTGATGTCCTAACCAGAAACACGTTGTGGCCGCAGAAGTGATCGTGATACCACGTTCCTGTTCCTGTGGCATCCAGTCCATGGTGGCGGAGCCCTCATGGACCTCACCCATCTTATGCGCTCGGCCGGTATAGTAGAGGATGCGCTCAGTCGTAGTGGTCTTGCCGGCGTCAATATGGGCGATGATGCCGATATTACGTATGTTCATGAGTGATTGTTCCTGGTCCAAGACCCTATTCCTCGGTTTTACCAACGATAATGGGCAAAGGCTTTATTGGCTTCGGCCATCTTGTGGGTGTCTTCCTTCTTCTTGATCGAGACACCGGTGTTGTTGGAGGCGTCCAGCAACTCGCCAGCGAGACGCTGCCGCATGGTGCGTTCGCTACGAGACTTCGCCGCTTGGACGATCCAGCGCGCGCTCAGCGCCTGACGCCGATCAGGTCGCACTTCAACGGGTACTTGGTACGTTGACCCGCCGACGCGGCGGGATTTCACCTCTAGCACCGGTTTTACATTGTCCATCGCACGTTTGAAAACGCTTAGAGGGTCTTGCTTGCTGCGTTCGGCTACGAGATCGAGAGCGCCATAGAAAATATGCTCCGCGGTACTCTTTTTGCCACATAACATCAGGACGTTGATAAATTTCGTGACCAAGGTATCACGAAATTTGGGGTCGGGCAGGGGCTCACGCTTTTCGGCCACACGCCGTCGTGCCATGACTCAATTCCCCCTACTTAGGGCGTTTCGCTCCATACTTGGACCGTCCCTGGCGTCGATTTTGCACGCCAGCTGTATCTAAGGAGCCGCGGATCACATGATAGCGGACTCCGGGGAGGTCCTTCACGCGGCCACCGCGGATCAGGACGATGGCGTGTTCCTGGAGGTTATGGCCGATGCCAGGGATATAGGTGCTCACCTCGATGCCATTGGTGAGGCGCACCCGAGCCACTTTGCGGAGCGCCGAGTTGGGCTTCTTGGGCGTCGTAGTGTAGACCCGCACGCATACCCCGCGCTTCTGAGGATTTCGTTGCAACGCTGGGCTGCTAGTACGTGTGCGGATTTTCTCTCGTCCCTTCCGAACCAACTGGTTGATCGTCGGCATCCTGGCCTAGTCCTCCTCTCCATCCAACTCATCTTCATCAGCATACGTGACCGCTGTGTGCAGTTCGTGCCCGTTCGACTCGCCGTTGGTCGCCTCGTCATTGGCAACCCGCACGCTCCGATAATGCTTCGCTCCCGTTCCCGCGGGGATCAATTTCCCCATGATGACGTTTTCTTTCAGCCCTTTAAGGTGATCGACCAGACCTCCCACAGCGGCCTGAGTCAGCACGCGCGTCGTCTCCTGGAAGGAAGCGGCCGAAATGAAGCTATCTGTGCTCAACGAGGCTTTGGTGATGCCTAAGAGGATCGCCTTACCGCGCGCCTCCTGCCCACCATTCCGCCTGACCTCTTCGTTTTTCTCCGCTAAGAGTTCGCGTGCCACTTGCTCGCCCACGAGCAAATCGGTGTCACCCGGGTCTTCGATCACCAAGCGCCGCATCATCTGGCGTACGATCGCCTCGATGTGTTTATCGTTGATCGTGACCCCTTGGAGTCGGTAGACTTCCTGTACCTCATTCACGAGATAGCGTTGCACTGCTTTGGGACCTAGGACGTCCAAGATGTCGTGCGGGTTCACTGCCCCGTCCATGAGAGGTTCACCAGCCCGCACGTGGTCTCCTTCGTGAACATAGACGTGTTTGCCACGCGGAATGAGGTATTCACGCTCCTCCCCGTCATCGGCCACCACAAGCACCTTACGAGCACCCTTCTGGAAGCCCCCAAACTTCACCACACCGTCGATCTCGGAAATGACCGCCTGCTCTTTAGGTTTGCGCGCCTCGAACAGCTCAGCAACGCGTGGCAGCCCACCCGTGATGTCTTTGGTCTTAGTCGTTTCACGAGGGATCTTGGCGATGACATCGCCGGCAGCTACTTGGTCCCCGTCATTCACGGACAGATGGGCACCTGCAGGTAAAATGTAGCGACCGATGACTTTGCCCTCGCTATCGCGGATCGAGACATTCGGCTGACGACTCTCGTCGTGGTGTTCGACGATCACTTTGCGCGCCAAGCCGGTCACCTCATCGACCTCTTCCTTCATGGTAAAGCCTTCGACAATATCCGCCAACGTCGCTTTGCCGCTGACCTCGGTGAGGATGGAGATGGTATAGGGATCCCATTCCACGATGGTCTCGCCGGCCGATACCTGTTGCCCATCCTTGACCTTGATTCGGGCGCCGTAGACCACTGGATAGCGCTCGCGCTCACGCCCTTGATCATCGAGGATGATGACGCTGCCATTGCGATTCATGACGACGATGTCACCATCTTTGTTGACCACAGTGCGCAAGTTAGAAAACCGCACGATCCCAGATTTCTTGGCGACCTGTGTCGTTTGCTCCACGACCCGACTAGCGGTGCCGCCGATATGGAACGTGCGCATGGTAAGCTGTGTACCAGGTTCGCCGATCGATTGGGCGGCGATGATACCGATGGCCTCGCCCACCTCTACCAGCTGGCCGGTGGCCAAATTGCGCCCATAGCACATGGCGCAGACGCCGTCACGGCTTTCGCAGGTCAGCATCGAACGCACTTTCACATGTTCGATACCGCGATCTTCGATGCGTTGGGCGGTATCTTCATCGATTTCGGTGTTCGCAGGGACGAGCACTTCGCCGGTGAATGGATCGCTGACATCCTCTGCCGCGAAGCGGCCGACGATGCGGTCTACCAGCGGTTCGATGATTTCACCGCCTTCGATGAGAGCACTGACCTCAATGGAGTCGACGGTTCCGCAATCGAGCTCCACCGCGATCACATCCTGAGCAACATCGACCAGGCGTCGGGTCAGATATCCCGAGTTCGCCGTTTTGAGCGCGGTGTCCGCCAACCCCTTGCGGGCCCCGTGCGTCGAAATGAAGTACTGCAAGACGGTGAGGCCTTCACGGAAGTTCGAGGTCACTGGCGTCTCGATGATCTCTCCAGAGGGCTTCGCCATCAAACCACGCATCCCTGCCAGCTGGCGGATCTGTTGAATACCACCGCGCGCGCCCGAATCCGCCATAATGAAGATCGGATTGAATTGCGAGCCGTCGCCGGCTTCGCCGCGCATGAGCCGTTCGTCCTCGGCTTCCATCTCGCGGAACATCTCGTCCGAAATCTGCTCGGTGACATGGGCCCAAATGTCGATGATCTTGTTATAACGTTCCCCCTTGGTGATGAGGCCGTCGCGGTATTGCTTTTCGACTTCGATCACCTCATTACGCGCCTTCTCCACCAGCTCTTCTTTCAGCTGTGGCACCCGCATGTCGTCGATGGAGATGGACATCCCGGATTGTGTTGCGTACTGAAAACCGATCTGCTTGAGGTTTTCCAGAAATTCCACGGCGCCGTCCTGACCACAGCGGAGATAACACTCACCGACCAGCTCGGACATGGCGCGTTTGTCCATCTGCCGGTTCGCGCTCGCAAAGGGTAATTCCTTGGGCACGCTCTCATAGAACAGCACCCGACCCACAGTCGTGTCGACCAATTCCCCGTTCAACCGCACTTTAATACGGGCTTGTAGGGCGACAACCCCTTGGTCGTAGGCGATGCGGACTTCACGGAAATTCGCGAAAATGCGTCCTTCGCCCTTGGCACCGCCGCGCACCTTGGTGAGGTAGTAGCATCCCAACACCATATCCTGGCTAGGAATGGTCAGAGGCTTGCCATGGGCCGGCGAGAGGATATTGTTTGTTGACAGCATCAAGGCGCGCGCTTCGGTCTGCGCTTCAATCGACAACGGAATATGCACAGCCATCTGGTCGCCATCGAAGTCCGCGTTGAAGGCGGCGCATACCAGGGGGTGAATCTTGATGGCCTTGCCTTCCACCAGCACAGGTTCGAAAGCCTGAATCCCCAAACGATGCAAGGTCGGCGCACGGTTCAGTAGGACCGGATATTCGCGGATGATCTCGTCGAGGACATCCCATACCTCAGGGCGCTCTTTCTCGACCATCCGCTTGGCGCTTTTCAGCGTCGCCACATATCCTTTCTCTTCCAGTTTGTGGTAGATGAAAGGCTTAAACAACTCGATCGCCATCTTCTTCGGCAGGCCACATTGGTGCATCTTCAGCTCGGGGCCTACCACGATCACCGAGCGGCCTGAATAGTCGACCCGCTTTCCCAGCAGGTTTTGGCGGAACCGTCCCTGTTTGCCCTTCAACATGTCGCTGAGAGACTTGAGCGGACGTTTGTTCGGCCCGCGTAACGGGCGTCCCCGTCGGCCATTGTCGAACAGCGCGTCGACGGCTTCCTGCAGCATGCGCTTCTCGTTGCGGATGATGATCTCCGGGGCTTTGAGCTCCTGGAGTCGCACGAGACGGTTATTGCGGTTGATCACCCGGCGGTAGAGGTCATTTAGGTCCGAGGTGGCAAAACGGCCACCATCCAGCGGCACCAGGGGGCGTAGCTCCGGCGGAATGACCGGCACGACCTCGAGAATCATCCACTCGGGACGATTCCCCGACTTGCGAAACGCCTCCACCAGTCGCAACCGTTTGGCCAGCTTCTTCTTGCGCTGTGTTGATGTGGCATCGGCGACTTCGACTTTGAGTTGGGCAGCAAGCTGCTCGATATCGAGGCTCTGCAGCATCTCCCGGATCGCTTCTGCCCCCATACCCGCCTTAAACCGGTCGCCATATTCCTGCTTATACTCCCGGTACTTTTCCTCGCTCAGCAACTCCTTCTCGGGGATGGGCGTCTCACCAGGATCGATGACCACATATTTCTCGAAATAGAGAATCTGCTCCAACTCCCGCAACGACATATCGAGGAGGTTGCCGATGCGGCTGGGCAACCCCTTAAAGAACCACACATGGGACACCGGACAGGCCAGCTCGATGTGTCCGAGGCGCTCACGGCGCACTTTCGATTGGATGACCTCGACGCCACACTTCTCGCAGACGATGCCGCGATGCTTCATGCGTTTATATTTGCCGCAGTTACACTCCCAATCTTTCGTCGGACCGAAAATCTTGGCGCAGAACAGCCCATCGCGCTCCGGTTTAAAGGTCCGATAATTAATGGTCTCAGGCTTCTTCACCTCACCATGTGACCATTCGCGGATTTTCGCCGGTGATGCGATCCGAATGCGGATGCCATCAAAATCGAGCGGCTCCTTGGGCTTTTCAAAGAGTTCCAGAATGCTGTCCAAACCCGTCCCTCCTTAGCGAAGCGCTCCGATCACCACCCTAACCACGCCGACGCACCGGCTAATTGGTGTGTCCGTCGCTCTTGATCAGTTCAACGTCAAGGCAGAGACTCTGCAGTTCCTTGACCAGAACATTGAACGATTCTGGCAGGCTGGCGTCGAGGATATTGTCCCCTTTCACGATCGCTTCATACATACGGGTACGCCCAGCCACATCATCGGATTTGACGGTCAGCATCTCTTGTAGGGTGTAGGCAGCCCCATAGGCTTCGAGAGCCCAGACTTCCATCTCACCCAAGCGTTGTCCGCCAAATTGCGCTTTACCTCCCAGCGGCTGCTGTGTGACCAGGGAGTAGGGACCTGTGGAACGAGCGTGAATTTTATCATCGACTAGGTGATGCAGCTTCATCATATAAATATAACCCACCGTAACCTTCTGATTGAACGGTTCGCCGGTCTTGCCGTCGTACAGAATCGTATTCCCTGTCTGCGGCAACCCGGCTTCGGCGAGCAGTTGCTTGATGTCCTCCTCGCGAGCCCCGTCGAAAACGGGGGACGCGATGTAGAGCCCCAGACGCTCGGCGGCCCAGCCCAAATGAGATTCGAGGATCTGTCCGACGTTCATCCGCGAAGGCACGCCCAGAGGATTGAGAATGAGGTCAACGGGGGTGCCGTCGGCCATACATGGCATATCCTCTTCGGGAACGATCACGGAGACCACTCCCTTATTTCCATGGCGGCCGGCCATCTTATCGCCGACGGACAGCTTCCGCTTCATGGAGATATACACCTTCACAAGCTTGAGCACACCGGGCGGGAGTTCATCGCCCTTACGAACCTTGGAGGTTTTCTCCTCACAGAGATCTTGCAAGCGCTGGACCTGGTCCCGCACGCGCTCCCACAACGTCTCGACCGCGCTGACGGGGCCATCGCGCTCGGCGAGAGGTAAGTCCAACAGCGCCCAACCCCCGAAACGCGCCAGATCGTCGGCCGTCAAGGTTGCCCCCTTCTTGAGGAAAACCGTGCCGGTTTCGGGATCGCGCACCTCTTGGCTGATTTTTTGCCCCACCAGCAGTTCGCGAATGCGCTGGTCGCGCTCGCTCTCCAGAATCTGCCGCTCCTCCGCAAAGTCTTTCTCGATAGAACGCACCTCGTCGTCTTCGATGGCTCGTGCCCGAACATCCTTATCGAGCCCCTTGCGGGAAAAGACTCGGACGCCGACCACAGTCCCCTCCACGCCAGGGGGAACGGTCAGGGAGGTATCCCGTACATCGCCAGCTTTCTCGCCAAAGATCGCCTTGAGAAGCTTTTCCTCAGGGCTCAGCTGTGTCTCTCCCTTTGGCGTGACCTTTCCGACCAGATAGTCGCCTGGTTTGACCTTCGCCCCGATGCGGATGATGCCGCTTTCATCGAGATCTCTGAGCGCTTCCTCACCCACATTGGGGATATCACGGGTGATCTCTTCCTTGCCTTGCTTCGTATCGCGGGCTTCGACCTCGAACTCCTCGATATGGATGGAGGTGAAGCGGTCGCGCTTCACCAAGCGCTCGCTGACAACAATGGCATCTTCGAAATTGTAGCCACCCCACGGCATGAAGGCTACCAGCACGTTTTGCCCCAGGGCTAATTCGCCGGTGTCGGTGGCAGGCCCGTCGGCGATGGCCTCGCCACGTTCCACCCGATCCCCCACATGCACCACCGGCTTTTGATTAATGCATGTATTCTGGTTCGAACGCTGAAATTTGGTCAGGTTGTAGATGTCAACCTTAGCCTCCAGGCGTTCCGCGTCACTGGGTGGTTCGGCCCGTACGACGATGCGCGTGGCATCCACGCTGACTACCGTGCCCGGATGCCTCGCAACCAGCACGGCCCCGGAATCGCGGGCTGCGATGTACTCCATCCCGGTTCCAATCAGTGGGGCTTCCGTGCACAGCAAGGGGACGGCCTGCCGCTGCATATTGGAACCCATCAAGGCGCGGTTCGCATCATCGTTCTCGAGGAATGGGATGAGCGACGCAGCGACGCTGACGAGTTGTTTCGGCGACACATCCATGTAGTCGATTTCTTCCACCGGAACCAACAAGAATTCACTGCCCTTGCGAGCTGCCACGATATCACGGGCAAACCGTCCATCAGGGTCGAGCTCAACGCCGGCCTGCGCGATGACATAGCGATCTTCTTCAACCGCCGATAGAAAATCGACTTCATTGGTGACTCGCCCGTTGCGTACTTTGCGATAGGGTGATTCGATGAACCCCAGTTTATTCACGCGGGCATACGTACTAAGCGACGCAATGAGGCCGATGTTTGGCCCTTCAGGGGTCTCGATCGGACAGATCCGACCGTAGTGCGTAGGGTGGACGTCACGCACCTCGAAACCCGCCCGATCACGCGTCAGACCTCCCGGCCCCAAAGCACTGAGGCGGCGTTTATGGGTCAGCTCCGAGAGCGGGTTGGTCTGATCCATAAACTGCGATAGCTGGCTGCTGCCGAAGAATTCTTTAATTGCCGCCGACACCGGCTTGAAGCTGATGAGGTCATGCGGCATCACCTGATCGAGGTCATGAATGCTCATACGCTCCCGGATGGCACGCTCCATGCGGATCAAGCCGATGCGAAATTGATTTTCCAGGAGCTCCCCTACCGAGCGCACGCGTCGGTTCCCCAGGTGATCGATATCGTCAACCGTCCCACGCCCTTTGCGGAGGTCAAGCAGATACCCAATGACGGCCATGATATCGGCCTCGGTTAAGGTTCGATGCTCTGCTGGGGGTGGGGCCAGTTCGAGTTTGTCAAATGTCTCTTGCAGCTTGTGGTTCAGCTTCCAGCGCCCGATTTCGGAGAGGTCATAGCGCTTGGCGTTGAAAAATAGGTTTTCAAACAGCGCTTTCGCCGTCTCTTTCGTCGGCGGATCACCCGGCCGCAATCGCCGGTAGATCTCCAGCAATGCCTCCTCTTGCGTGCGCGATTTATCACCCGCGACCGTGTCCCGCATGCAGGTGTCTAGCCGAGGGTTTTCCATGTAGAGAATGGCGAACTCTCGGATCCCCCTGAGGCGTATTTTATCGAGCACATCAGGGGTGACCTCGTCGTTGATCCCGACCACTACCTCGCCTGTCGTCTCATCGATCACGTCGTGGGCCACATACTTGCCCAACAGTTCGTCTGTGCCCACCGGGACCATCTCGAGTCCCGCTGACGTCAAGCGCCTTGCCGTCGCCCTGGAGATTTTGCGATCGGCCTTGGCGATCATCTCACCGCTCTTGGGATCGATGATATCTTCCGTCGGCGCCTGCCCGGCTAAGAGCTCCGAGACGCGTTTCTCAAACACCCCACGCGTGGGCTCGTACACCACCTGTTCGATCGGGTAGAAGGCTCGCAGCACCCGCTCATTGCTGTAGCCAAGGGCTTGCAATAAGATCGTCACGGGGAGTTTCCGGCGGCGATCGATGCGAGCGAACAAGGCCCCCTTACTGTCGAACTCAAAATCTAGCCATGAGCCCCGATAGGGAATGATGCGCGCTGAATACATCACATTGCCGCTTGCCCCCCGCACTTTCTCGGCATTGAAGAACACACCGGGAGAGCGATGGAGTTGGCTGACGATGACGCGCTCAGTGCCGTTGATGATAAAGGTGCCCTTATCCGTCATCAGGGGGATTTCCCCGAGATACACTTTTTGCTCTTTGACATCACGAATGCGAATCTCACCGGTTTCTTCGTCCCGCTCCGACACCACGAGTTGGACCATGATGCGCAACGGATCGGCATATGTCATACCGCGCTGGCGACATTCCTCGACGTCATATTTTTCTTTGTAGATAAGGCTCTTGCCGCATTTTTCACATTCCACGCCTTCGCCGCCCAGGCTTTTGTATTCGCCGCAGTCGCACTCCCACGTCCCAATTTCGTAGCCGACATATTCGAGGAACGCCACTTCGTTGAAATCGCTGATCGGGAAGATGCTGCGGAAGACCGATTCTAAACCTCGATCCTCCCGTTGCTTCGGGTGACGATCTTTTTGCAGGAACCGAGCGTACGAGTCTTTCTGCACCTCGATCAAGTTGGGAATATTAATGACGGTGGAGATCCTGGCATAGTCCCTGCGCTGCCGATGTTTATTAAGATCCAGTGAAACGTCCACCTTCGCCATGCTGGTCACCTCTCACTTGATCTCGACTGCGGCTCCAACCTCTTCAAGCTGTTTTTTCAGTTCGTCAGCTTCATCTTTGCTGATCTTTTCCTTGACTGCTTTAGGCGCTCCATCGACGAGGTCCTTCGCCTCTTTTAATCCCAAGCCCGTGATGGCTCGCACGACTTTGATGACCTGAATTTTTTTATCGCCAGCACCGCTCAGAATGACGTCGAACTCCGTTTTTTCCTCCTGGGGCGCTTCGGGAGTGACGCCTCCCCCGCCCGATGGCATCGCCATCGGCATCGCAGCTGAGACCCCGAATCGCTCTTGGAGATCTTTGACGAACTGTGACAGCTCCAAGACGGTCATGTTTTCAATGAAAGTGACTATGTCCTCCCGCGTGATGTCGGGCATGACTTCCTCCTCAACCTTGGGCTTTCTTGTCGTGAATAGCTTGCAGGGTCCCAACGAATGTACTCAAAACAGCCTGTAGCGTCCCCACCAGACCAGCCAGCGGCCCTTGCATGACGGCCAATGCCTGTGCGAGCATGACGTCACGCGGCGGTAGGTCGGCGATCTCGGCGATCTTCCCGGGAGGGACAACCTCCCCTTCGAACAATCCGGCGCGTACCGCCAGCTTCGGCTGCCTCTTGACATAGACGCTGAGAACCTTCGCTGGGGCCACCGTGTCGTGATAGCTAAAAGTGATCGACGTCGGGCCCTTCAGATACGGTGACAAGCGTTCGAAGGGCGTTTCCTGAACCGCGAGACGCGCTAACGTATTTTTCACCACGGCGAATTCGAGCGACGCTTCGCGCAACTGCCGCCGCAGGTCAGTGAGCTCTTGTACGGTGAGACCGCGAAAATCCGCCAACACCGCTGACACCGCACGGGCAAACTTCTCATGCAACTCGGTAACGGACTCCACCTTTTCTGACTTGACTCGTGTTCCCTCTCCCACGTTTCCCTACCTCCGGGCTCAACTAGCGGGGTATGGCGGCGGCTTGAGTCGGGTCTACCTTGACGCCTGGTCCCATCGTCGATGATACAGCGATGCCTTTGATGTATTGTCCCTTACTGGATGACGGCTTCAGCCGAATCAACGCGTCCACGAGAGCGCGGGCATTCTCCACTAAGGCTTCGTCAGCGAAACTGACCTTCCCAACCGGCGCATGAATGATGCCCGCCTTATCGACGCGGAACTCCACCTTTCCCGCTTTAATCTCCCGCACCACACGCCCTACTTCAAACGTTACGGTGCCGGATTTCGGGTTTGGCATAAGCCCCCGCGGCCCCAGGAGCCTGCCCAGACGACCGACCAGGCTCATCATATCCGGCGTAGCCACGGCGCGGTCGAACTCCAGCCAACCCTCTTGCTGAATCTTGGCGACTAGATCCTCAGCTCCCACGTGATCGGCTCCTGCGTCCAGCGCCTCTTTTTCTTTCTCGCCCTTGGCAAATACCAGCACTCGGGCGACTTTGCCGATGCCGTGTGGCATCACTACGCTACCGCGCACCATCTGATCCGCATGCCGCGGGTCGACGCCCAGACGCACCGCCACTTCGACCGTCTCATCGAACTTCGCTGGATGGATTTTCTTCACCAGCGATAGGGCCTCAAGAAGATCGTAACGTTTGGATCGGTCCACGAGGTTCCTAGCGGCCACATATTTCTTGCCATAGTCTGGCATAGTTGCCTCCCTCACCGCTGCTTTAGGGGACGACCTCGATCCCCATACTGCGGGCGGTTCCTTCGATCGTCTTCATCGCGGCTTCAAGGTCATGGCTATTGAGGTCCTTCTCCTTCAATTGGGCGATTTCACGGATTTGCTCCCGGCTGACCTCTCCCACTCGGCTGCGGTTCGGTTCCGCTGACCCCTTGGCAATGCCCGCGGCCTTCTTCAGGAGAACTGGCGCAGGAGGCGATTTCGTGATGAAGGTAAAGGAACGGTCTGTGAAAACGGTCACCACGACGGGCACGATGGTGCCCTCTTGGCCTTTCGTCTGGGCGTTAAACGCTTTGCAGAATTCCATAATATTGACACCGTGCTGACCTAGCGCAGGTCCCACTGGGGGGGAGGGATTCGCCTGACCGCCGGAGATTTGCAGCTTGACCGATGCCATGACTTCTTTCGCCATGGAACCTCCCTAGATCTTCTCAACCTGTAGGAAATCCAATTCAACGGGGGTAGCTCGGCCGAAGATACTCACCATCACGCGCAATTTGCCCCGTTCGAGGTTTACCTCATCGATCACCCCAGTGAAATTGGTGAAGGGCCCCTCGATGACACGGACATTCTCCCCGGCCTCAAAGAGCACTTTTGGCTTCGGGGTCGTGGTCTCACCCTTTTCAGTCCTCAAAATCTCTTCGACCTCTGCCTCTGTCAGGGGCGTTGGCGTGTTACCACCCAGGAAACCCGTCACCTTAGGAGTGCTCTTGATCAGATACCACGTCTCGTCGTTCATCTCCATCTGGATCAAGAGGTAGCCAGGAAAGAATTTCCGCTTTGACACCCGCTTCTTACCGGCCTTTACCTCGACAACATCCTCCGTGGGAATGCGCAACTCCCCCACCTGAGTCGACAGCCCCTTCGCTTTAAACTGCTCTTCGATGCTCGCTTTTACCTTGTCTTCATAGCCTGAGTAGGTATGAATTACATACCAATGCAGCGCCATACGCGTATAACCCACCTTAAAGCCCCAAAGGCTACGCCTCGCAACCTCTTCTCTGGAGCCAAGCCGTCATGAGAAGGAGTCACTTAATGAGTGCGCCGATGAGCAACGATAGGACAAAATCGATGATGCCGAGGAAACCAGCGATGATGAATACTGCCACTATAACTACCAGCGTGGAGCCCACCACGTCTCTACGGCTTGGCCATGTGACTTTCTTCGTCTCCGCCTGGACGTCCTGCAGAAAAGTGGTCACCCGTGCGATATATTCACGCATGCACATTGCTCACAAATAAGGGTGTGCAAGTCGAAGAGTCGTGGACGCGTTAGAGAAGCAGGCCAGGAGGGATTTGAACCCCCAACCCCCGGATTTGGAGTCCGGTGCTCTAGCCGTTCGAGCTACTGGCCCCTCTCATGGCCTTGAGACAGTACCTCTCATCGCTTGTTCCGCTACCGGTCGAGCGCTCATAGCATTACCGTGTCTCTCGGTGAATCGTATGCTTTCGGCAAAAACGGCAATACTTCTTGCGCTCGAGCCGATCGGGGGTGGTACGTTTGTTCTTCATGGTGGAGTAATTACGCTGTCGACAGCTGTTACATGCTAACGTAATGATTTCCCGCATGGGTAGCTCTCAGCCTCTTCTAGCGTCCTTCTCAAGCCCACCTTGCCGGCATGGTCCGTAGCTGTGAACCGACTCACACGGCAGACCATCCAACAGCACCTCTCACTGCTGCATCAGAGCTCACGACCGGGATCGAACCGGTGACCTCTTCCTTACCAAGGAAGTGCTCTACCGCCTGAGCTACGTGAGCCAATGACTTGAACAGCATGGACTGGAGCGGGAAACGGGATTCGAACCCGCGACCCTCAGCTTGGAAGGCTGACGCTCTACCAACTGAGCTATTCCCGCCCCTACAGGCTGGCAGCGCTAGGCTGAAACCGCTGGCGGTTCCTGGCCACAACGTTTTCCCGAAAAGTTCCGCCGCCACCACAGTGGGGAGGGGAGGATTCGAACCTCCGTAGGCCTACGCCGGCAGATTTACAGTCTGCTCCCTTTGGCCGCTCGGGCACCTCCCCGAGTCTTCTGATGAGTTCGCAAAATGCGCCAGGTGGTGCGTGTAGGTCGATAGCACGAAGGTGAGAAGCAACAAGACCAGAGCTGGCGAAGGGATTTGAACCCCCGACCGGCTGATTACAAATCAGCTGCTCTACCCCTGAGCTACGCCAGCCCAGCGCGAACTCGCTACCATACGCTCGGGCGCTTAAAAAGTCAAGCACATTTTGCAGCACGAGAACAAGGATTCAAGCCGCCCCGAGGTTACATAGTCACCGCCCAAGCATGGGCATGCCTCCCTCAGAGAACGTCTTGATCTGGCGAGCTTGGGACCTAATCCGGCGAGTCTACGCAGCACCGCAGCGTTCGCAGGTGTCAGTCGAGATATCAGGAATCGGCCGCGTCTCAGCGCCAAGCGCTAGACGAGCCTTAGCGCGAACCCCCAGCGGCAATGTAGCGATACTTATACCACAAACAACCCCAAAAAGCTACAGAGATGACGTCTCTGGCATGGGCTCGATGGATGCGACACGTGGGTGAAGCTCGCGTCCTATCACTTCATAAAACAGCACAGCCGCCGCCACCGCAACATTGAGTGAGCGCAGTGGCCCGTGCACAGGGATGCTTACCAGTGCATCACAGTTGCGCTTGACGAGTGGACTGAGGCCCGACCCCTCCCCACCCAAAACGAGGGCGAGTGGTGTGGGAAAAGCAAATGTCCGACAGGAATTCTCGGCCTGCTCATCGGCACCAACAATCCAAAACCCTAATCGTTTCAGGTGCTTAAGGGCCTGGGAAATATTCGTCACCTCGGCCACTGCGACATGTTCAAGGCCCCCAGCGGCCGCCTTCGCAACTGTTGCCGTGATGCCGACGGCGCGCCGTTCAGGCATGATTACCCCCCCGATGCCAAACGCTGCAGCGGACCGAATAATTGCACCCAGGTTACGTGGGTCTTTCACTCCATCGAGGATCACGATGTGAGGAATGGGGCTTTGGATTGTGAGCTGTGCCGTCAGTTCGTCAAAGGTCAGCAGGGGGGTCGACGCCACAAATGCAACAATTCCCTGATGCGCTGTTGTTCCCGCCACCTCACTCAATCGGGGAGGCGGAACGATTTCGATCGACGTTCCCCGCGCCGCCGCGAGTGCCAGCACCTGGCGCAGCCGCTTTCCCTTCTTGTGCTCGGCCAGCCAAATGGTCTCGATCTGCCGGGTTGCCACGTGCAACGCTTCCTGAACTGCATTAAACCCGCAGAGCACATGGTCTCGCCTGCTGCTACGAGTAGCGGCGGAAGCCACAGCTTGATTGGGACGAAATTTATGATGACGCATAGGTTAACGGCTATCCTGCGTAAGAAGACATACGGCATGCACGGCAATGCCTTCACCGCGGCCAAGAGCTCCCAAGCTTTCAGCGGTCTTAACCTTCACGCTGAGTGATCCAAGGTCAGTCGAGAGCAGATCGGCGAGATTCCGCCGAATCGCCGGGATGTATGCGGCGAGGCGAGGCTTCTGAGCGATGACCACGGCATCCAGATTGTGCAGCCTGTAGGCCTGGTCATGGACCAACGCCATGACTCTTGCGAGGAGCTTCACACTCGCGATCCCGCGATAACGTGGATCAGAATCCGGAAAGTGGTGGCCGAGATCTCCCAAAGCCAAGGCCCCTAATATGGCATCACTGATGGCATGCAATAGTGCATCTGCATCGGAATGTCCTTCAAGACCCCATTCTGAATCGATCTTCACCCCTCCCAGGATGAGTGGACGCCCACGTACCAGGCGATGTACATCGTACCCTATGCCGATTCTCACTGATGCTCCTGAGGGTTTTCGGCAATACATCCCGTATTGGCGTACTGGCCTAGCACTAACTCCGCCAACGCCAAGTCATCAGGAGAGGTGATCTTGAAATTCCAGGCCGAGCCCGGGAAAATCCGCACTGGCCATGACAGCGACTCGACTAATGACGCTTCATCGGTTGCGTCGAGGTTATGTTGCGCGGCATACGCTAGAGCGCATTGCAAAATCGAACGACGGAACGCCTGCGGCGTCTGCGCTCTCCACAGGTTCCGTCGATCCACCGTCTCGATGACGGCTCCCTCCCTCGACACGCGCTTTAACGTATCTGATTCTGGAATGGCGGCAACCGCACAACCATTCGCTACGGCAGCATTAATGGCGGCCTGAATCAGCGCTGGAGTCACAAAAGGCCTCGCGCCATCATGGATAACAACGACGTCGACATCCTTATCAAGACAACCAAAGCCAGCCATAACCGAGCGCTGGCGTGTCTCTGCACCGGCGACGATGTGGGTGACTTTGCGTAACCCCCCCGGCTCGACGATTTCCTGGTAACAAAAAGTCTCTCGCCCCGCGGGGACAATCACCACGATGCGGTCGATAGTGGGGGCGGCTTCGACGCGTGCGAGCGTGTAAGCCAGCAGAGGTTTCCCTCCCAAGTGCAGGAATTGCTTCTCAATGTCGAGCCCCATGCGCTGCCCTTGTCCCGCCGCGGGGATCAAGGCAGCTGTGATCATCGTCCCACCTTGCTTTCCAGACCTTCCTCGCGCTCGAAGTCGTCTTTCAGGCGCGTGAAAATCATCCGTCCAGCGGTCGTTTGCAAAACGCTGGTGACCGCTACGTCGACATTCCTCCCGACATATTTGCGGGCGCTATCGACGACCACCATGGTGCCGTCGTCGAGATAGGCTACCCCTTGACCATACTCTTTCCCCTCTTTAAGGATATGGACGTTCATCAGTTCCCCTGGCAATACGACCGGTCTGACCGCATTGGCAAGCTGATTGACATTTAAGACGGGTACCCCCTGCAATTCCGCCACTTTATTGAGGTTGAAATCGTTGGTAAGAATCTTGGCCCCTAATTGCTTGCCCAGCGCCACCAGCTTGGAATCCACGTCCCGGATCTTGGGGAAATCCTGCTCAAGGATTTTGACATGTACATCCACACTACGCTGGATCCGCTGTAGGATGTCCAATCCGCGCCGGCCGCGATTGCGCTTGATTGGATCAGACGAGTCGGCGATCTGCTGCAATTCGCGCAGCACAAATTGAGGGATAATCAGCGTGCCCTCAAGAAAGCCTGTTTCACAAATATCCGCCACGCGTCCATCGATGATCACGCTCGTATCGAGGAGTTTTGGATTCTCCTCCTTTAACTCACCCCTAAACAGCTTCTTATACTCGTTCAGGTCAAATTCCGCTCCCTTGCGCGCTCCTAGCACCACGCCCATATAGGCCAGAGCTGCGTGGACCAAGCCACGCATCGCGACGCTGTCCGGATCCCCGATTAAGGGGATGGTGAGCAGGGACGTCGTGAGAAGGTGGCCGAGAAGCAGAGAAACAATCAAACCTAGGAGCCCACCGAGCAGAACCTTAGGCGGAATCTCGCGTGCCGCCCTTTCGATCGCAATGATGCCGGCGGCAAGCGTAACCCCGACCGTCATGCCGAGCCATGGGAATTCCGCATCGGCAATCTGTGGGACGCCCAGGTGATATCCTAAAAATGCTGCTAAGAGGACAAACCCAATGCGCAGAAAACTTATCCCAATGAATCTCACCTCCCTTATGGTGCTCGATGGTGGCAAGGCCGCATGGCGTGACGGTGGTCGCCGCTATCGGCCTAAAGGTGATCGAAAAGTTAGGACCTTACATACAAAAATCATACCATGAGTGAGACTGGCGGTCAAGCGCCCAGGCGGGAAATCATGCCTCAAAAGAGGCTTTCGAAAGCACCCGCAACAGAGGTGACCGGAATGATATGAAGTGTACCGGCGAGGGCTCCTAAGGGGCGCTGAGGCTCTGGAATCACGGCCTGTTCGAACCCTAATTTTTCCGCTTCACGCAGCCGCGCTTCGAGATGTGGAATGGCCCGAACCTCTCCTCCCAATCCTACCTCTCCCATGATCACGGTGCCAGGATCGATGGGACGGTCGCGGAAGCTTGAAGCGATAGCCGTGGCCACCCCCAAATCGACGGCCGGCTCGGTAACGCGAATCCCGCCGGCGACGTTCAGATACACGTCTTCGCCATGGAGATGAAGTCCAAGACGCTTCTCAAGAATGGCGATGAGTAAAGCCACCCGATTGACATCGAAGCCGGTCGCGACCCGTCGGGGCATGGCTAGGGGAGATGGGGAGGCGAGGGCTTGGACCTCGATGAGCAAGGGACGAGTCCCCTCCAGAGCGCAGACCACGACCGACCCAGAAGCACCGTCTGAGCGCTCGCTCAGGAAAAGCTGCGAGGGATTACGCACCTCGCGGAGACCATCTTTCGCCATCTCAAACACGCCGATCTCATTCACCGATCCGAAGCGGTTTTTCACCGCCCGCACGATGCGGAACGCGTGGCTTGGCTCGCCTTCGAAATAGAGCACGCAATCGACCATGTGTTCAAGCACCTTTGGACCCGCGAGCGCCCCATCTTTAGTTACATGCCCAACGAGGAAGGTGGCGATGCCACGGGTTTTTGCCATCTCCACCAAACGCGCAGTGACGTCACGCACCTGACTAATGCTTCCTGCGCCAGATTGGAGGTGCTCGGAAGACAGGGTCTGGACCGAATCAACTACCACCAGCCGGGGTCGCAACGGCTCAACATGCTCCAATATGCGTTCCACCGACGTATCCGGGAGAATGAGCAAATGGTCGGACAAGGCGCCGATGCGGTCGGCTCGCAGGCGGGTTTGCTTGGCCGATTCCTCGCCGGAGACGTATAACACCGAATGACCGCCACGGCTGATGTATCCAGCAACTTGCAAGAGCAGCGTCGATTTTCCGATGCCGGGGTCGCCGCCTACCAGTATGACCATGCCGGGCAGCACACCGCCGCCGAGCACGTGGTCCAGTTCTTCAATGCCGGTTGGCAAGCGCTCTCCTTCATCAGCGCTGACGGCGGTGATTGCCACCGGCCTTGCCGTGGACGTGCTATCTCTACCCTGGTGGCGGTCGGCTTTCATCGACGTACGTTCTTCGACGAAGCTGCTCCACTGCTCACACTCAGGACACCGCCCCAGCCACTTACTGCTCTGGTAGCCACAGCTTTGGCAAATGTATATGGTGCGAACCCTTCCAGTCACCATCTCTCCCCCGAGCGACGAAAGACACCACTCCGCCCTCCCCGCTTTTCGATGAGACGAATGTCCGTGATGTACATCTCGCGGTCCACCGCCTTACACATGTCATACACGGTGAGTGCCGCCACCGCAACAGCCGTCAATGCCTCCATTTCTACACCGGTCTTACCGGTCACGACCGCCACGCTCTCGATATCGATCCGCCCTGCATCAGCATCGAAACCGAATGTTAGGTCAACGCTCGTCAGCGGAAGCGGGTGACACAGTGGAATTAACTCGGACGTCCGTTTGGCGGCCAGAATGCCAGCGATCTTTGCCACCGCCAGGACATCCCCCTTCTGCAGGGCATTGCGCTGAATCAACGCCAGGGTCGATGGCTGCATCACGACGGCTCCGCGCGCCCGTGCCTCGCGCACCGTATCGGCCTTCTCTCCGACATCCACCATCTGAGCCTTCCCATGTTCATCGACATGGCTCAAGTCTCTCACATGCGTCCCCTTCTCTTGTGGCTGATCGGAAGCCTGGTAGTGGGCCAGTTTAGAGTTAACATGCGGTTTCTGGTCGATCAACCGCGCTGACGCCTGAGCTGTGAACATGAAATTGGCCTACGACCGAACGCCTCGAAACCTTGACAGCTCAAGTATTAACCTGTTATAGTTCGGCCAATTCATCGGGCACTGAGTACTGGTGGACCTGGGACTGAT